>Ga0187809_10001036_pt1 | contig 13642 bp, 17 predicted proteins | sample NC_wetland_sal_i_8_FD_132415 | JGI IMG/M metagenome (GOLD analysis project Ga0187809, IMG submission 132415) | Wetland sediment microbial communities from Neuse River Estuary, North Carolina, USA - ASW_4 | ecosystem: Environmental > Aquatic > Freshwater > Wetlands > Sediment | place: USA: North... | reverse complement strand
GGACTGGGACGGCGAGACGCTCGACCACCGGACATTCGAGCGGGTGACGTTCGTCGACGTCGACATGACCGAGCTCGTCAACGACGGCAGCACATTCGAGGAATGCGTCTTTCGCAACGTGAAATTCAACGCGTCGACGCATACTGACGCCGCGTTCTTGAATTGCGTGTTCTCCACCTGCTCGTTTTTCGACGTGACGTTCACCAGCTGCAAGTTGGTCGGCAGCCGGTTCGAACGTTGCAGTTTCAAGCTAGTCAAGGTGCGCGACGGCGACTGGTCGTTCGTCGGGATGGCCCGTGCCGAACTCGACGGCGCCAACTTTGCCGACGTCCGGATGCGCGAATGCGACCTCAGCGATGCGGTGGTGACGGGCGCCGCGATCCGCGATTGCGACCTGTCTGGCGCGACCCTTGACGCGGCCGATTTCAGCCGGAGCGACCTTCGCGGCAGTGACGTGTCGGCGCTCGATCCGCAGCGGGCCCGGATCGTCGGCGCGATCGTCACCTACGAGCAGGCCGTCGTCATCGCCGGCGCGTTGGGGCTCGACGTGCGCGCGGAGTGATCCGTCTTCACACCTCGACCGCGTCGGTGGCAGCCAGATAGGTGATCGCCGTGCCGTAGGTCTCGGCGAACCGCCCGACATGGCCGACGCTGTTCTGCGCGCCAGAGTCGCTGAGCATCGCGTCGTGAATCGGGAACGCCTGAGGGGCCCGCACCGCGATGACGAAGTCGATGACCTCAGCCAGCTTCGACCACGGCGCGTGTAGCGGAACGAGCAGCGTCGGCACCGCCACCGGCGGGACGAAAAACGAGTCGCCCGGGTGGTAGACGGTGTCGTCGACCAGGTACCCCAGGTTGGCGCACGGCGTTCCGACCGCCGGGTGGATGACCGCGTGCTGGCCGCCGAAGGCACGCACCGAGAAGCCGTCGGCGTCGAAGGACTCGCCGGGCGCCGTCGGCGTCGCGCGCGGTCCGAGTTCGGTCAATTGCTGGACGACGGAGGGCGGCGCCCACACCCGCAGGTCGGGATTCGCCCGCGCGGCTGACAGCACCGCGTCGGCGTTGAGATGGTCGAAATGCTCGTGGGTGATCAACACCGCGCTCGCGCCGTCGAGGGCCTCGTCGCACTCCGAGAACGCGCCGGGATCGATCACCAGGCTTCGGCCAGCGTCGTCAAGTCGCACACACGCGTGGGTGAATTTGGTCATCCGCATGGCGACATCTCACCACGCGCGCCGTCCCGGGCGCGCGCGTCGTCCCGATGGCAGACTGGCGGCGTGAGCTCCGAGACCGTCGACCCCGCGCTTGCCGGCGCCCGGTTGCGCGCGGCCGCGCGAGTCGACCTGGGCGCGATCGAAGCTAACGTCCGACGGATTAGCGAGATCGTCGGGCCGTCGCAGGTGATGGCGGTGGTGAAGGCGGACGGCTACGGCCACGGGCTGCTCGCGAGCGCGCACGCGGCGCAGGCGGGCGGCGCCGACTGGCTCGGCGTCGCGTTTGTCGAAGAGGCGCTCGCGCTGCGCGCCGCCGGTGTCGAAGGGCGGCTGATGTGCTGGCTGGCGGCGCCGGGGGAGCAGTTGACGAAGGCGATTCTGGCGGACGTCGACCTCTCCGCCTCCGCGGCGTGGATGGTCGACGAGATCGCCGCCGCCGCCATGCAAGCGGGCAAGGAAGCGCGGGTGCACCTGAAGGTCGACACCGGTCTGTCTCGGGCAGGCGCGGCGCTCGCCGATTGGCCCCTACTTGTCGACGCCGCGCTGCGCGTCCAGGGGCGTGGCCTCGTTCGCGTGGTTGGAGTCTGGTCGCACCTCGCGCACGGTGACGATCCGCAGAATCCCGCGATGGACGCGCAAATTCGCGAGTTCAACGACGCGCTCGAGATCGCTAAACGGGCCGGCGTCACACCCGAGGTGCGGCATCTCGCGAACTCCGGCGGCGCGCTGCACCGGCCAGACGCGCGGTTCGACCTCGTGCGGGCCGGCATCGCCGTCTACGGACTCGCGCCGGCGCCGAATCTGGCGCGCCCGAGGGACCTTGGGTTGCGGCCGGCGATGACGCTCACCGCCCGGCTGGCGCTGACCAAGCCGGTGCCGGCGGGCGTCGGCGTGTCGTACGGGCATCGCTACCACACGCCGGAGGCCACCACCCTTGGCTTGGTCCCGCTCGGTTACGCCGACGGCGTGCCGCGGGCGGCGGGCAACACCGTCGAGGTGCTGGTCAGAGGCGCGGAAAAGTCGGCCCGCCGGACGATCGCGGGAACCGTCTGCATGGATCAGTTCGTCATCGATCTCGGCGCCGTGAACGACGGCGCGTTTATGGCGGGCGACGAGGTGGTGCTGTTCGGCCCTGGCGACGACGGCGAGCCGACCGCCGAAGACTGGGCGGCGGCGCTTGGCACCATCTCGTACGAGGTCGTCACCCGGATCGGTCCTCGGGTGCCGCGGGTTTACACGCAGTGACCTCGTGGGACGCCCTCGCGGCCGAAATTCGCGGCTGCCACGCGTGTTCTGAGCTAGCGACAACGCGCACCAACGTCGTCGTCGGGCAGCTTCCACCGCAAGGCGCGAAGGTGTTGCTCGTCGGCGAGGCCCCGGGCGCAAACGAAGACCTCACTGGAATTCCCTTTGTCGGCAAGGCCGGACAGCTGCTCGACCAGCTTCTTGCCGACGTCGGGCTGCCTCGCGAGACCGTCGCGGTCGCGAACGTGTTGAAGTGCCGCCCGCCGAGCAATCGCAAGCCCATCGCCGCTGAGGCGAACAACTGCCGGGGTTGGCTCACCGCCCAGATCGCGATCGTCGACCCGGCGCTCATCGTCGCGATGGGGGGCACGGCCGTCGAGTGGTTCTTCGGCAGGGGCGCGAAAATCGGCGAGCTGCGCGGTCAGGTTCACGAACCGGCCGGACGACGTGTGCTCGCCACCTATCATCCGTCGGCGGCCATCAGATTCGGGCCACGTGGCATGCCGCGGGCCGCGTTGCGAGAGGATCTCGCGATGGCGGCGCGGGACGGCCTCGTCGCCGGTGTGCGGGAGGTGTGAGCAGGGTGAGCGTGCAGATCGCGGTGCCGACGGCCGACGACATGCGCGACCTCGGCGAGCGGCTGGCGACGTTGCTGCGCGCCGGCGACCTCGTCGTCCTCACCGGTTCGCTCGGCGCGGGCAAAACCACGCTGGCGCAAGGGATCGGCGCCGGATTGAAGGTTCGCGGAAACGTCACGTCGCCGACCTTTGTCATCTCGCGGGTGCACCCGTCGCTTGCTGACGGGCCGCCGCTCGTGCACGTCGACGCCTACCGAATCGGCGGCCGGCTCGAAGTCGACGACCTCGACCTCGACGCGTCGGTCGAACACTCGGTCACCCTGGTGGAGTGGGGCGAGGGACTCGTCGAGGACTTGGCGGCGAACCGGCTTGAGGTCGAGATCGCCCGCGCCGGCGGCGACGACACCGCCGATGGCGACGCCCGTGAAGTGCGCCTCAGCGGGCGCGGTCCGCGCTGGGAGTCCGTCGACCTCGACGCCGTCGCCGACTAAGCCGTCGTGCCGACCCCGCTAGGCTCGGAGCCGTGCTGCTCGCCTTCGACACCGCGACGCCCGCGGTCACCGTCGCCGTCCACGGTGGTGATCGGGTGCGCGCAGAGCGCACGGTTGTCGACGCGCGCCGGCACGGCGAGCTGCTCGGCCCTGGCGTCGCGCACGTGCTGGCCGCCGCGGGTGTCTCGCCGTCCGACCTGACGAAGATCGCGGTCGGTGTGGGCCCAGGTCCGTTCACCGGGCTCCGGGTTGGTTTGATGACCGCGCGGGCGATGGCCGACGCGCTCGGCATTCCGATCGTCGGCGTCTGCACCCTCGATGTCTTGGCTGCCGACGTCGTGTGCGAGGGGCCGTTTCTGGTCGCCACCGACGCGCGTCGCCGAGAGGTGTACTGGGCGACATATGACGAGAAGGGTCAACGGGTCGACGGGCCGCACGTCGACCGGCCCGCGGAGGTCGGCTGGAACGGGCCGGCGTTCGGAGCGGGCGCGCTGCTGTACCACGACGCGTTCTCATCGGCTCACGAGCCACATTTTCCCAGCGCGGCGACGCTTTGCGAGCTCGTCGTCGACGGTCGGGCCGTGATTCTCGAACCGCAGCCGCTGTATCTGCGCCGTCCCGACGCGGTCGAGCCCGGCGCGCGCAAGGCGGTGACGCCGGCGTGAGCGCGCTCGACACCAAGGTCGGCGCCGCGACACTTCGCCGGATGCGGTGGTGGGACATCGAACCGGTCATGGAGATCGAGCACGACCTGTTCGGCGACGAGAGCTGGACCGTGGCGATGTTCTGGTCGGAACTTGCCGAGCACGACACCCGGCACTACATCGTGGCCGAAGACGGCGCTCAACTCGTCGGCTACGCAGGGCTTTGCGCCTATCCCGAGGAGTCGTTCGTGCAGACCATCGCGGTGCGCCGCGATCGCCAGGGCGAAGGCGTCGGCGCTCGAATGCTGACCGCGCTGATCGACGAGGCACGCCGTCGACAGGAGCCCATGGTCGGGCTCGAGGTGCGCGCCGACAATCCCGTCGCGCAGCGGCTGTATCTGCGGTTCGGCTTCGAGCAGGTGGGTGTTCGCAAGGGCTACTACCAGCCGAGCAACACCGACGCCGTGCTGATGGTGTTGAACCTCGGAGGCGTCAACCCCGCAGACTGGGCAGGAAATGGCTGACGAACCTTTGGTGCTCGGCATCGAGACGTCCTGCGACGAGACCGGCGTCGGCATCGTTCGCGGAACCACCTTGCTGGCAAACGAAATCGCGTCGAGCGTCGACGAGCACGCGCGGTTTGGCGGTGTCGTGCCCGAGGTCGCGAGCCGCGCGCATCTCGAGGCGATGGTGCCGACGATGCGCCGCGCGCTCGACAAGGCGGGCATCGCGTTGTCGGACGTCGACGCGCTCGCCGTGACGGCCGGCCCGGGCCTCGCGGGCGCGTTGCTCGTGGGAGTGGCGGCGGCAAAGGCATACGCGATCGCGCTGAACAAGCCGCTCTACGGTGTCAATCATTTGTCGGCGCACGTCGCGGTGGACGTGCTTGAACACGGCGCGCTGCCGGAGCCTTGCGTCGCGCTGCTCGTCTCCGGCGGGCACAGCTCGCTGCTCCTGGTGCCCGACGTCACCGGCGACGTCCGACCGCTTGGCTCGACCGTCGACGACGCCGCGGGTGAGGCCTTCGACAAGGTGGCGCGGGTGCTCGGCCTGCCGTTTCCCGGCGGCCCGCACATCGACCGCGTCGCGCGTGAGGGCGACCCCGCGTTCGCCACCTTCCCGCGCGGCAAGGCGGACGACGGGACGCTTGACTTTTCCTTCTCTGGCTTGAAAACGGCGGTCGCACGCTGGATCGAGGCACGCGAACGCGCGGGCGAGCCGGTGCCGGTCGCCGATGTGGCGGCGTCGTTCCAGGAGGCGGTCGCCGACGTGCTGACCGCGAAGGCGATCACCGCCTGCCGCGAACACGGCGTGGGGCATTTGCTCATCGGAGGCGGCGTCGCCGCCAACTCGCGGTTGCGGGCGTTGGCGCAAGAGCGCTGCGACCAGGCCGGGATCACCTTGCGGGTGCCGCGGCCAGGGCTGTGCACCGACAACGGAGCGATGGTCGCGGCGCTGGGCGCGCGGCTGGTCGACGCGAGGCGAAAACCATCGCCGCTCGAGCTGCCCGCCGACTCTTCAATGCCGATCACGGAGGTGCTGGTGTGATCGCACGAATGTGGGAAGCGCACATCAACGCGGGCGAACTCGATGAGTTTTGCGACTGGGCGCGCGCCGAAGCGTGGCCGCAATTCGCTTCCGCGCAAGGCTTTCTCGGCGGCGAGCTCTACCGCTCAGACGAACAGCACAGCGCCGTGGTGGTCACCCGGTGGAGCGACGCCGACGCGCTGGCCGCGGGCAACAACTGGTTCGACTTGGGCGCCGAGCGGTTTTGCGCGCGCGAGGCGAACGCCTGGGAGTTCACGCCGGTTCAGGTCGGCTAGGCGTCGCCAGCTTTTCGCGGGCCTCGGCGCCCGACTCGCCCGCTGCTCCGCTCGTGTCGCCGGCCACTCGGCCGACGTATTCACCTTCTGGCGCGCGACTTCCGGCGACCGCGTCGTCGCTTTGGACGTCGGTCTCGGTGTCGTCAGCCTTCTTGTCTGCCTGCATGTCAGACCTGATGCCCGCTGCCAGGTTGGATAACCGGTTGCGCGAGCAGCACCTCACGTCGTCCATTGACCAACGCAAGGATGACGACGATGTGCTTGCGGCCTGTCAGGCGCAGGTCGCGGCGCAGTTGTTCGACGTCGACGGCCGATCCGCGCTTCATGATGGTCACCGCGCCGACGTCGCGATCATGCAGCGTTTGACGGAGCCGCTTGAACGAGAACGGCATGACGTCGGTGATCTCGAACGCGCGGGCGAACGGCGTGGGGACGTTGACGTCGCTCGTGAGGTAGGCGGTGGTGGCGTCAAGCAGCCCGCCGCTGACGAGTGCGGCCACCGCGCCCACGAGGTGCGCCCGGATCACGGCTGGGTCGGGTTCGTAAAGGAATCGCCCGGGCGCGATCACCTCGGCTGGGCCGGCTTCGACGTCGGTGATCGTCGCACCCGCCGGCAGCACTGTCGCCCGGCGTTGAACCCCCGCGGTCGTGAGGTCGCCCGACCAAAGCACGGCTTCCTTGAGGTCGCCGCCGAACGACACCCACTCGGCCTCGACACCGGCCGGCACGATCCCGCGCGGAATGCCGGGCGCCATCTTCGCCGCTGCCGCCATCGAGTTGAGCAACTGCCTGACGAACGTCCACGGGGGCGTGACGGCGTGGACGTCGAACACCCGCCGGCCGCTGTGTCGCCGAGCCGGGTCGATGAACACCGCGTCGAACCCAGATCGGTCAAGTGTCTCGACATCGAGACACTTGACCGCGACGTCCAACTTCAACGCCTCGGCGTTGCCGCGGGCCACCTCGACCGTGAGGGGATCGCGGTCGAAGCCGGTGACCGCGCACCCCGCCGCTGACAACGCGCGCAGGTCGCCCCCGATCCCGCAGCACAGGTCGGCGATCTTGGCGGGGCGGCCGAGCCTGGCGCCCAACGCCGCGAAGCGGCCGGCGCGGTGGTCCGCCACCTCGGCTCTCGTCGCTTGCTCGAGGCCGTCGGGTGTGAACCACATCCGGTCGGCCTCGGGGCCGAACTTCTCGCGCGCCCGGCGGCGCAGCCGCGCTTGGGTGACGGCGGCGCTGGAGATCTCGGGGGTGATCCCGGGCACCGCTCGGCGGACCCCGGTGGCGATCGCCAACGAGTCGGCGCCGGCGTCGAAGTCGGCCATCGCGCGATCAAGAGCCTGGGCGCCCGGACCAGCGCGCAGCGCGCGGAAGGTCTCGACGTCCATGCGGGCGAGCCTCTCACGCGCGACGCGCCACGTTGCTTGGCACTCGGGTTGACGGAGTGCTAACCCCGGCATAGTCTTCGACCTAGTGGTTGGCACTCTCGGTTCGGGTCTGCCAACTCAGCTGCTTCGGCGCGCTCCGCTCGGCTCGACCCCCGCGACGGCGGGCCGGCGACCTGCCCGCCGACCTATGTCCACTTCCGACACACAAGGAGGGGGAGTCACAAAGTGACGACCGCCACCAGCTCTAAGGTCTCGATCCGGCCGCTCGAAGACCGCATCGTCGTGCAGGCCGTCGAGGCCGAGACCACCACGGCGTCCGGCCTGGTGATCCCCGACACCGCCAAGGAGAAGCCGCAGGAGGGCATCGTCTTGGCGATCGGCCCGGGTCGCTTCGAGGACGGCAAGCGCGTCCCGCTCGACGTCAAGGAAGGCGACCGCGTGCTGTACAGCAAGTACGGCGGCACCGAGGTCAAGTACAACAACGAGGAGTACCTCGTGCTCTCGGCCCGCGACGTCCTCGCGGTCATCGAGAAGTAAGCACCAGCAAGCACGCCGCCGCCCCGGTCCGTCATTCGGCCCGGGGCGGCGTTCATGACCGACCCCAAGCTCCGGAAGGATCGCTCGCGAGATGCCAAAGATCCTGCAATACGACCAGGACGCCAGGCAGTCCCTTCAGCGCGGCGTTGACGCGCTGGCCAACGCCGTCAAGGTGACCCTCGGCCCGAAGGGCCGCAACGTGCTCCTCGCCGCCGGCTCCCGCCAGGCGACCATCACCAACGACGGCGTCACCATCGCGCGGGAGATCCAGCTCGACGACCCGAACGAGAACCTCGGCGCACAGCTCGCCAAAGAGGTCGCCACCAAGACCAACGACGTCGCGGGCGACGGCACCACCACGGCCACCGTGCTCGCGCAGGCGATGGTTCGCGAGGGTCTGCGCAACGTCAGCGCTGGCGCCAACCCGATGGCGCTGAAGAAGGGCATCGACGCCGCGGTCGAGGCGGTCTCCGACCGGTTGCTCTCCGTCGCGCGCGAGGTTGTGAGCAAGGACGACGTGGCGAACGTCGGCGCTGTCTCCGCGCAAGACCGCACCATCGGTGCGCTGATCGCCGACGCGTTCGACAAGGTCGGCAAGGACGGCGTCATCACCGTCGAGGAAGCCAACACGATGACGACCGAGCTGGAGTTCACCGAAGGGCTGCAGTTCGACAAGGGCTACGTCTCGCCGTACTTCGTCACCGACACTGAGCGCATGGAGGCGGTGCTCGACAACCCGCTGATCCTGTTGCACGAAGGCAAAATCGGCGCGATCGGCGACCTGCTGCCGCTGCTGGAGAAAGTGGTTCAGGCGGGCAAGTCGCTGCTCATCGTCGCCGAAGACGTCGACGGCGAGGCGCTTTCGACGTTGGTGGTGAACCGGATCCGCGGCGCCTTCGCGTCGGTGGCGGTGAAGGCGCCGGGCTTCGGCGACCGCCGCAAGGCGATGCTGCAAGACATGGCGATCCTGACCGGCGGCCAGGTGGTGTCGAGTGACGTCGGCTTGAAGCTCGACGAGATCGGCCTCGAGGTGCTCGGCACCGCGCGCCGGGTGACCGTCACCAAGGACGACACGACCATCGTCGACGGTGGCGGCGCGGCCGAGACGGTTGACGAGCGGGTGCGGCAGATCCGCGCGGAGATCGAGCGCACCGACTCCGAGTGGGACCGCGAGAAGCTGCAGGAGCGGTTGGCCAAGCTGGCCGGCGGCGTCGCGGTGATCCGGGTCGGGGCGGCCACCGAGCTTGAGCTGAAGGAGAAGAAGCACCGGCTCGAGGACGCGATCTCGGCCACCCGCGCCGCGGTCGAGGAGGGCATTGTCGCCGGCGGCGGCTCAGCGCTGGTGCACGCGACCACCGCGGTCGACCAACTGCTGTCGAGCGGCCAGCTCACTGGCGACGAGGCGACCGGCGCGACGATCGTGCGCAAGGCGCTCGTCGAGCCGTTGCGCTGGATCGCCGAGAACGCCGGTCACGAGGGCTACGTCGTGGTCGACCGCGTCGCGTCGTCCGAGGTCAACAACGGCCTCAACGCGGCGACAGGGGAGTACGTCGACCTGCTGGCCGCGGGCGTCATCGACCCGGTCAAGGTCACCCGGTCGGCGCTCGCGAACGCGGCGTCGATCGCCAGCCTGCTGCTCACCACCGAGACGCTCGTCGTCGAAAAGCCGAAAGACGAGTCGGACGACGCGGGGCACGGCGGTGGCCACGGGCACAGCCACAGCCATGGCGGGCACAGCCACAGCCACTAGGCGCTACTGCTCATCGGGGGAGGCGGCGAGGATCCGGCGGTGACCGGGTGCTCGCCGCTTTCCTTTGCTCTGAGTCATTTGTTCTGAGTCATCGCGGCCTTGCCGGTCGGCGCGCTCGCGCGGCGACGCCACGCCGGCTAGCAAATATGCACTTGCCGACGCAATGCGGACCGCCGATGACCTGCGGGAATCGACGGTTCAGGGCTTTGGAAACAGGCGGCTAGGGTTGCCCGATGGGACGGCGCCGGGCAGTGCTTGAGGACCCGGCAACCCGGTTGTCACGCGCGCTGCGAGCAATGGGTCATGCGGTAGCCGCGGCCCGGTTGGCGGAGGTCATCCCCGACGGGCCGATCGGTGGCGACGAGCATCGCGCTGAATTGGCAGCGCGGCTTGCGGCGCTTGCCGCCGATCCCGACCTGCCAACCCAGCAACGTGCGCAGGCTGCGAGTCTTGCCGGGGTCGCGGCCGACCTGGCCCCAGCGATCGGCCGGCTCGGAACCGTGTGGATCCTCTGGTCGGAGCGCTCCCCACGCGCCCGCGAGCTGGGTTTGGCCGACGCGGCCTGCTACGTGATGTCGTGGCAGTCAGCTGCGCCCGACGACGACCTTTACGAAGACGGGCCTGAGTTCTTCGCGCTCGAGGAAGCCCTCGCCTGGGCTGATGCTCGAACCGACTCGGTCATCGTCCGACCCGCATGGGATCCCGCGACCCACTACTGGGCCGGGAAGGGGAAACCTTTGGCCGGCCTACTGCCGCTGGGGAGGCCGCCCGCAGATTCCGAATGATCCGTCGCGCCGCTGACGCCAGTCCCGCCCACATCGCCAGCACGTCCCTGTCGACAGGAGTGCGCGCTGTCGCGGCATGGGGGACGCGCGCCGAGTGATTCACCTGTCTCCGTGCCTGCACCTGGGCGGATCCGGTCACCGCGGGGCGGCGCCACCGGAGGTTTCCCGGCGCAGCACTCGAGTTGCACCGGTGGGGGTGCTAGCCGTTCTGGGCCGGGCTGTGCGGCCGGCAGACAAGGTGCACGGCGCCGGTCGGGTACGTGCGGCTGTCGGCCAGGTCGAATGCCAGCATCCCTGCGGGTTCGTCGAATAGCCGCCTTCCGCGGCCTGCGACAACCGGTGTGATGTTGAGGTGCAGCTCGTCGAGGAGCCCGTCGCGCAGCAGGTCGCGGGCTAGCGTCCCACAGCCGTAGGAGAGCAGGTCGAGCCGTTCGCGCAGGGCCGCGATCTCGCTGTAGGTGACGAGTTCGGAGTTGCCCCACTCGTCGGCGGAGTTGAGTGTCGACGTCACGACGTACTTCGGCATGGCGTTGAGCCGCTCGGCCATCGCACCGATCTGCTCCCGCCAGACCGGGCCGAGTTTCTGCCAGGTCACGCGTCCGAGCAGGAGCGCGTCAGAGGCGAGGGCAAGCTCCAGGGTGGCCTGCCGCCCTTCGTCGCTCATGTACGGGAGCAGTGCCTCGGGCGGCGACTCGATAACGCCGTCGAGGGTGACGTGCGTCTGGACGGCGATGCGGCTCATGCCCTTCTGACGACGAACGTCGCCGCTTCTCATCGGCGCTGCCCGCGAGGCGCGAGCGCTCAAGACAGCTGCGGCGGTCCCATGAGTGCTCGCGGACATGCGTCGCCGCACAGGTATTGGTTACCACTGGATTTCCGAAGCCTCGTCGCGGGTTCGCGGATGGACGGTGAAACCGGCGACGGCCGTTGCGCGTCGGAACGGTGTGGGGAGGACACAAATGCCTGGTTTGCGCTTGCTTGGCGTTGCGGCGCTGGGCGGATTGAGCATCGCCGGCTGCGCGCAACACTCTGTGGCGCTCCGAGGGGGAGCTGCCGGCCGGCTTGTCCTGGTCCGTCGTGGACGACGGTGCCCGCCGCTCTGTCCGTCCAGGAACCGGTCGCGGTCACCGTCGGGCAGCCGGTGCGGGTCGGCATCGCCCTCACCGAGGTGAGCAACGCGCGGGTCGACCTGCTGCGCCTCGACCTCGTGCCGGCCAGCGCGCACGTCCAAGACGGCGCCGGCAAAGGTATCCCGGTCTCCGATGGCACCGAGCCGCATGTCGCCCGGCTGCAAGTCGCCGACCCCCCGCCGCTGAGTAGGCAGGCGCTCGCCTTCGACGGCCGCGATGAGCAGCGTCGGCCGGTGCCGGCCGGTGAGTACCAGGTGTATGTGGTCACCACATTCAGCACCGCCGTCGACTGCGGTCCGCTGCCTAGCCTCTCCCGCGGTACGCCCAACGTCGTGTCCTACGACGCGGTCGCCATGATCGGTGCGCTATCGGTGGGCGCCTCACCGGCCTCGTCACCGCCTCCCGCGTCAAGCCCTCCCCAGCGGTGAGGCCGGTGAGTCAAGCGCTCGCCGTCTCTGCACCCCTAGTGCCAACGCGGCACAAGCCGATCGCTCGGTCCGCGGCAATAGCGGGTGTTCGGGTTGGCCGGCTGACACGGCTGGGGGCCGAGGAGGACAGAGTTGGCGGACGGCTTGTCCCCAAGGATTCCGGCGAGGATGCCGAGGGTCGCGGCCGACGTCCAAACAGCGCGCGTGCCAACGCTGGTCATCGCGCAACCGTCCAAGCTGGTCGTGGCCATGACCGGGGCTTGGTTGTTGTAGGAGAAGGTCTCGGTGTAGACGGCGCCTGAGTTCGTCGGGCAGCTGGGGGGCCAAGTCGAGGTGTCGACGGGGACACTGGAGTTCAGGGCGGCTGTCAGCGCGGCGGCTTGCTCGGCGTCAGCGTCGGCTGCGGTCGACAGCGCGCCGGGCGGGCGTGAGTCGGACGCACCTGCGTAGCGGCACACCTGCACTGCGGCAGGGTCGGGCTTTAGAAGCGGTGATATCCCGGCGGGCGCGGCGGACGGCCCGAACGACGCGGTGTCCGGTGAGTAGTCGGTCGCTGCGCAGGTGGTTGTGCGTGACGTTGCAGCCGGGCCGGACGTCGGGGAGAACCCGCCTGCGGACGGTGAGCTTGACACGGGCGCCAGGGGAGGCGGGTCGGAATCCGTGATCGCGGGCCCGGCGGAACTGCAGCCAGCGACCACAATCATCGCCGCGACCGCCGATATCACGCGGGCCTTCATGCGCACTCCGAGGTAACAAACCTGGCTCGACCGCTCCGAGTGATGCGCTCATATGACGCAGCGCAGCCCAGGGCCGTTCCCATTACGGCAGTCGATCGACCCAACCAGCGGCAGATCACGTGTGGCCGATGTCGCGTAGCGACCCGCTAGGTTCGGTCCGGTGTCCGACGCTCCTCAGCAGGAACCGGCATTACACGACGCTTCGCCTGGGATGCTGCTCACGTGGCTAAGAAGCGAGGGGAGGTGCCGGCAAACGGCCGGATGTCGTGGGACGGACGAATGTGGGACCGGCACGGTCGGCAGTTCGAGATGACCCGCGAGGTCGACCGGTCGGAGGCGCAGGCCTTACTCGCAGATGACGACGTTCAGGTAGCCATCTACAGCGGCGCGAGCGGGTTGGAGTGGATTGAGCCGGAGGACCGGCCTCGCGGTTGGCAGGAGCGCATAGCGCCTCGTTTGCACGACAATCCGGAAGGGCGTCCGCCAGAGCCGCCCGGGAGTCTTCCCCTCGTGCCGGAGTTGTGGAGCGAGGTCAACGGCAGTGGCAAGTCGCTCGTCTTCAACGACCACGACTAGAACGCGCCGATAGTTGACGAGCACTAAATTCAGCCGAATGGACCAGTTCACGTGCCGCCACTTCTCGATCGCAAATCCGTGCGTTGGCCGACCCGATTATCTGCCCGCATTGCTGCGTCGCCTTCAGGACATCCGCAACTGCATGTGCCGCTAATCGCCCGATGCCGGGGGTTCGCCCGTAGCAGCAGCGACGGCGTCAATCGCAGGCGACTCCCGCCATGAGCCGAAACCGGTCAATGCTTCGTCGCATCGATGCGGTCGCGTCGGATCCGCGGGCGGGGCATGAGCCGCGGCACTCGTGATGCGTAGTCGGTGT
>Ga0187809_10001035_pt1 | contig 13644 bp, 13 predicted proteins | sample NC_wetland_sal_i_8_FD_132415 | JGI IMG/M metagenome (GOLD analysis project Ga0187809, IMG submission 132415) | Wetland sediment microbial communities from Neuse River Estuary, North Carolina, USA - ASW_4 | ecosystem: Environmental > Aquatic > Freshwater > Wetlands > Sediment | place: USA: North... | reverse complement strand
GCTCGCCGGAGTACGTCCGCTGGGCCGTCGAGGGATCGCTGCGCCGCCTGCGCAGCGACTACGTCGACGTCTACCAGATGCACGAGCCCGATCCGAGCACGCCGATCGAGGAGACGCTCGGCGTCCTCGACGAGCTCGTCCGCGAGGGCAAGGTGCGGTGGATCGGCTCGTCGAACTTCTCGCCGGCGGGGGTCGAGGAGGCCGATCGCATCGCGCGCGAGCGCGGATGGGCCCGCTTCGTCGCGGCGCAGAACGAGTACAGCCTCGTCGAGCGCGAGGCCGAGGACGAGCTGCTGCCTTCCTGCGATAGCCTCGGGATCGGCGTCCTGCCGTACTTTCCGCTCGCGAGCGGCCTGCTCACCGGCAAGCACCCGATCGGGCAGGTTCCCACCGAAGGACGGCTCGCCGGGCGCGAGATCCCCGCCGAGCGCTGGGAGAAGGTCGAGGCGCTCCAGCGCTATGCCGACGAGCGCGGCGTCACGCTGCTCGACGTCGCCGTCGGCGGACTGCTGGCGATGCCGGCGATCGTGTCGGTCATCGCCGGGGCGACGAAGCCGGAGCAGGTGCGTGCCAACGTGAGAGCGGGGTCGTGGGAGCCGAGGCAGAACGACGTGGCCGAGCTCCGCAGATTGCGGTAGCCGACGACGTCGAGCTCGTCCGGACGCTCTTCCGCGAGTACGCGGGCTCGCTCGGCGTCGACCTCTCGTTCCAGGGCTTCGAGGAGGAGCTCGCCGCGCTGCCGGCCGGCTACGACGTCCTCCTCGTCGCGGGCTCCGAGGGCTGTGTCGGCGTCCGCCCGTTCGCGGACGGCGTCTGCGAGATGAAGCGGCTCTACGTGCGGCCGTCCGCGCGCGGGTCGGGCCTCGGGAAGGCGCTCGCGCTGGCGGCGATCGAGCGTGCCCGGAGGCTCGGCTACGAGTCGATGCGGCTCGACACGATGCCTGCGATGGTCGCCGCACAGGCGTTGTACGAGTCGCTCGGGTTCGTCGAGATCCCGCCGTACCGGCACAACCCCGTCGCGGGCAGCCGGTTCATGGAGCTCGACCTGCGCTCTCCACGAGCAGGCACATGAGCGCGACGGCGTCGTCGGCGTCGAGCTCCTGCGCGGTGAGCGACCGCCATGTCGTGAACGAGACTGCGTGGCGGATCGCCGCTCTCGTACGGCCGGCTGCGCGGCCGCGCAACCCGCGGCCGCGCATGAGCAGGTCGGCGACCGAGTCGAGGTAGTCGTAGAAGACGCGCAGCCGGCGTCCGACGATCGGGAGCAGGGGTTCGTCGCGGATGAGGCTCGAGTACATCCGGTGCGTGCGCCCGTAGAACGCATAGAGGTCGCGAAGCGCCGCCTCCGTGCGCGCGCGGGGATCGCCGATCGGCTCCCAGGCGTGCGGATCGGGTGGCGGGTTTGCCGCCCGCCAGTGGGACGAGCAGGCGTCGAAGAGGGCCTCCTCGTCCGGAAAGTGGCGGTAGACGGTCGAGCGGCGGACGCCGGCGTGCTCGGCGATGGCGCTGACCGAGGTCCGGGCCGGGCCGAGCTGCTCGTGCAGGGCGACGGCGCTGTCGGTGATCCGCAGCCGCGTCTGCGCCTCCGACTCGGCGCGGAGCTTCATGCGATACGGGCGCTTTTGATCAGACATATCTGTCCTCTCAATATTGACACACGTGGGCCGGCGCGTCTAGATTCCATAGGACACTGATGTCCGATGAAAGGAGTCGAGTGATGGAGATCGCAACAGGCGTGAAGATCGTCGGCCCGTCCGATGCGCCGGAGGGCTTCCTCGGAAGCATCGGGGTACGGTTCATGATCGACGGCGCCGAGGCCGGCGAGCGCTTCTCCCTCGTGGAGCATCCGATGTCCCCGCGGGCGCTCGCGGCGCCGCTGCATCTGCACACGCGAGAGGACGAGTACAGCTACGTCCTGCAGGGCCGCATGGGCGCGCTGCTCGGCGACGACGTGGTGGAAGCCGGCCCCGGCGATCTCGTCCACAAGCCGCGCAACCAGTGGCACACGTTCTGGAACGCGGGCGACGAGCCCTGCCGGATCCTCGAGATCATCTCGCCGGCGGGCTTCGAGCGCTTCTTCCGCGAGCTCTCCGACCTGGGCGGAGCCGTGACCGCCGACCCGGAGGAGCTCGCACGGCTGTGCGAGCGCTACGGCTTCGAGATGCAGCCGGAGTCCGTTCCCGAGCTCGTCGAGCGCTTCGGCCTCCGCGTCGGCGAGCCGCTCAGCGGAGGCTGGGTACCAGCTTGAGCAGGCGCTTCCGCTCGGCCGGGAGGTAGAACCCGAGCGCAGCGAGCGCGACCGGGTAGGCGAGCACGAGCAGGAACGACGGCGCGAGCGGCAGATGCGCCGCTCGCGCCGCGACGGTGAGGCCGACGGCGGCGCCGACGCACGTGACGATGCGCCGCCACTGGTACGGGACCGGATAGACGTGCTGTGCGTACAGCGTCATCCCGACGAAGAGGACGACGTACGCGGCGGCGGTCGAGATCGACGCTCCGACCATTCCCCACCGGGGAATGAGCCAGAAGTTCAGGCCGACGTTCACCGCGGCGCCGACTCCGGTCACGACCCAGTTCAGCTGCGTCCTGCGTGCGCGGCCGCTGCCGATGGCGAGCACGGTGTAGCCGGCGTAGACGGCGCCGGCGAAGGCGAGCAGCGCGACGCCCTTCTCCGCACGGGTGTAGTGCGGGCTCGTCAGCAGCCGGACCCACCATGGTGCAAGCGCGCCGAGCGCGAGCGCGCACCAGGATGCGAACGTGAGCAGATACGTGAGCACGAACGCGTACGTCCGCCTTGCGTCGCGGTCGTCCTCGATCGAGTACGCGAAGGCCGGCCATGCCGTGCGGAAGGCGACCATCACGAACGTGATGACGGACGCGATCTTCACCGCCGCCGAGTAGACGCCCGCCTCGGCGAGGCCCTTGTACCAGACGACGAACTCGCGGTCGACCCAGTTGATCGTCCACAGCGCGATCGCGGACGGGACGAGCGGCAGGCCGAAGACCTGCATCTTCCGCAGCAGCGGACGGTCGAACTCGAGCCCGAGCTGCTCCGTGCGGTAGGCGACGAGCGCGGCGTACACGACCAGCGTGCCGGTGAAGTTGCCGACGACGAGGCCGACGGCTCCCCAGTGGAACACGGCGACGAAGACGACCATCGCGGCGACGGTGATGAGAACGTTGCAGACGCTTGCGATCGCGTACTGCACCGACCGTTCCTCCACGCGGAACAGGGCCGTCAACTGCTGGTAGTTCGTCTGCGCCCACAACCCGACCGCGCCTGCGCGTACGAGCGTCGGGTCGTGGCCGAGCCCGAGCCAGTGCCCGATCGGCCCGGCGAACACGACGCCGACGACGAGGCCGAGGGTCGACATCGACATCGTGAACCAGAACGACGTCCGGATCACCGTCAGCTTCCCCGCTTCGGTCTTCTCGTCGAAGTAGAAGCGGAAGAACGCGCTCGCGATTCCCAGCTGCAGCGCGATCGCGGCGACGGCGGTCGTCGCGGTGACGATCTCGACGCGGCCGTACGAGTTCGGCGGCAGGTAGTGCGTGTAGAGCGGCAGGAGGAGGGTCGCGAGGATGCGCGACACGAGCCCGCCGAGCCCGTAGATCGCGGAGTGCTTCCCTAACCGTTTGAGCTCATAGCCGAGTCTCACTCGAGGCCAGCGTAGAGGTCGAGCAGGCGATCGGCGACGGCCGAGAGGTCGTGGACCTGCTCGACGTATGCGCGGCCGGCGGCGCCGATCCGGCGCAGCTCGTCCGGGCGGGAGACGAGGCTCTCGAGGACGTCCGCGAGCGTCTCCTTCGTCGCGTGCACGACCGGGACCTCGAGACCGAAGGCCTCCTCGGTCCGGCGCGCCGCCTCCTCGTGGAGGAAGGCGACGACGGGCTTTCCGAGGGCCATCGCCTCGATCGCGAACATCCCGTACCAGCCCGCGTTCAGCTGGTCGACGACGAGGTCCGCGTTCTTGTAGCGCTCGAACGCCGCCCGGTGGTCGACACCCTCGACGAGCTCGAGGTCGAGCCCGAGCTTCTCGGCCGCGGCGACCACCTCGCTCGTTCCCTTTCGCGACCGGGATGACGGCGCGTGCAGGACGACCGGGTGCTCATGGGCCTTCGGGGGCGCGGGCTCGATCGAGGAGAGGTCGATGCCGGGCGGGATGACGTGCGCGTCCGGCACCCAACGGATCGCGTCGTACGAGCCGACCACGATCGCGCCCGCTCTGCGCGCCCACTTCAGGTCCTCGGGCGGCCGCCCGCGGATGTCCGAGCCGAGGAAGTGCATCACGCTCCGCTTCCGCATCGCCTCGAGCAGCGGGAACTGGAACTTCTTGGGAACGAGCGTCAGGCCGAAGTAGAAGTGGAAGACGTCGGTCCCGGGCGCGAGCCGTGCGAACGCGCGCCACTGCGTCGCCTGCCGGCGGAGCAGCCCGCCGCGGCGCTGCAGGTCGACGTCCGCCTCGGGATGCAGGCGGTAGCGGTTGAAGACGACGAGCTGCGCGTCGACGCCGCGTGCGCGCAGCGCCTGCACGTTCGCCCACGGGATGCCGGCCGTGTTGACGGGACAGTGAACAACCCTCACGGGTTCCACTCGACCTGGTCGAAGTACCGCAGCGCCGTCCGTCCCGGCCGCACGCGCGACCGCAGCGCGGCGAGCTCGTCGTCGGAGATCTCGCCGAGCGCACGCTTCACCGCGAGCCACGGGAGGTCGAGGTCCTCTTGGTACACGATGGTCGAGATGCGCGGATTCACCTCGATGACGTGGCCGCCGACGAGCTGGATGTTGAAGAACCACTCGATCTCGAGCTCGCGCACGATCCGGCCGGCCGTCTCCATCAGCCCCTCGTCCTCGAGCGTCACGAAGTACATCGCCAGACCGGCGCGCATCGCCTCGCGGGTCTTCGGGTGGCCGAGGACGACCCGCTCGCCGTCGGCGATGCCGTCGATCGTCCGCTCGCCTCCGGTCGCGAGCTACATCACGAGCAGCTCGGTGCCACCCTCGTCCGGCAGCAGCTCGAGCGCCTCCTCGAGCCGCATCGACACCGAGCCCGGCCGCTCGTGCAGCAGCTGGTGCGCGCGGTCGACCGTCGGGTCGAGAATGCGGAAGCCTCGCGAGCCCGACGAGAACACCGGCTTGAAGCAGACGGGGCGGTCGGGATAGCCGAGCTCGCGGGCAGCCGCTTCCACCTGGCGTGCGCTCGTGCCGCGGCGGAACTCGACCGTCGGCACTCCGATGCGCTGCAGCAGCGAGTACGTCTCCGCCTTGTCGTTCGAACGGCGAACCGTCTCGGGCGAGGAGACGAGCACCGGCACCGGGAAGCGCTCGCGCGCGGCGGCCAGACCTGGGAGGTCGAACGACGATTGCGGCAGCACGACGTCGACGCCCTCCCGCTCGACGATGTCGAGCACCGAGTCCGCGTAGCCGGGGTCGGCGCCGGGCGGGACGAGATGGAACGCGTCGCACAGGTGGCGTCCGATCGCGCGCTCCGACATGTCGACGCCGACGACCCGCACCTCGCGCTCGCCGTTCTCACGGAGGCTGCGGATGAGCGCGGCGGCACCGGGCGCCCCGGCCGCGGTGATGAGCACCGTGGTCATGTCAGGTCGATCCGGTCGGCGGCGAGCGCGTCGAGCCACTCCGACCGCTTCGCATCGAGCATCGACAGCATCGTCTCGCGCATGGTCGATCCGTCGTAGACCCAGATCTCGGGATGAACGAGCAGCTGCAGCCACTCGAACTTCCCCTCGCGCAGCTCGTCGTGCGGGCAGCCCTCGCGCCAACGGCGGTTCGAGTCGGAGCGGTAGTGGCCGGGCGTGAAGTACGGCTCTTCCATCACGTTCACGGCGCCGCCGACCGGCTGCGACATGTACTCGGGATCCGGGTTGTGCCAGGAGATCACCTTGTCGAAGCGGCGGTCGAGCTCCGCCCGCGGGTAGACGGCGTGCAGGCCGACCGCGTGGCCCCACTGGCGCAGCTGCCGCTGCGCGTAGCGCCCCACGTGCGAGTCGAGGTTGTAGAAGCCGCTCTCGGTCATGAGGAAGTACGTCGCGCGCACGCCGAGCCCGTGCTCGAGCCGCGCCATGTCCAGCGCCGCCTCGAGCGAGAGGTCGACGTCGTGGCGGAGGAACACGTCGCCCCGGCGCGGGTGGCGGTCGAAGCTCGCCCAGTCGTACCCGGCCGCCTGCGCCGCGTCGAGCAGCTCCCGGTAGTGCACGAGGGTGAAGTCGCAGCTCATGCGGGCTCCACTTGTACCTGGAGCAGGCGTGCAGCAGCCTCCGCACGCTGGAGCGCTTCGACGTTCGTGTCCGCGATCGCGATGACGTAGCCGCGCCTGTCGCCGTCGAGCCGCACCGGCCGGATCGTCTCGCCGACCTGGAGATATGTGTCCGCCTGCACCACCCCGGGGGCGGCGAGCACGGGATCGAGCGAGCCGATCGAGACGACCTGCCCCGTCGGCAGGGGGCCGGGCGAGGCGGTGAGAAACCGGATCGCGAGCGGCTGCTGCCTCTGCGGGCGGGCGAGCTCGTCCGGCACCGGCTCGCCGAGCGCGAAGCGGAGCGCGGCCTCGACGAGGTCGACGCCGACCGCGTGGCGTGCGAGGTCGGCCATCTGACCGCCGGGTATGCGGGCGGCGACCTCGATCACGAGGACGCCGTCGTCGGTGACGAGCAGCTGCGGGAACGCGATCCCGTCGCGGAGGCCGAGCGCGCGAGTGGCGTGCGCGGCGACGCGCTCCGCCTCGGCGAGGACGTCGCCGAAGATCGTCGTCGGATACACGTGGATCCAGCCGACGCCGAAGCCGACGCCGGGAGGACGCAGGCGGTCGGAGAGCGTCAGCACCCCAGCCTCGCCGTCGCGGGCGACGACGAGGCCGTTCAGCTCGAGACCGTCGTGGAAGCTCTCGATCACGACCTCGCCTCCTGCCGACTCTGCGAGCGCGGCGTGCAGGTGCGCGTCGAGCTCGTCGAGCGACTCGAGCCGGAAGACGCCGCGCTGGCCGCCCGAGTCGGCCGGCTTCAAGACGGACGGGAAGCCGACCGTCTCCGCCGCGGCTCGCGCAGACGCGAGGTCGCGCGCCGCGGCGAAGCGCGGCTGCGGAACGCCGACGTCGGCGAGCCTTCGGCGCATCGCGATCTTGTGCGTCATCAGGTGCGCGACGTCGGTGCCGATGCCCGGCAGGCTCAGCTCCTCGGCGACCGCGGCGACGACGGGCACGGCGCGGTCGGCGGACACGGTGAGCACGCCGTCGACGCGGTGTCGGTCGGCGACGTCGACGACGCCCTCGACGTCGCTGAAGTCGACCACCTCCGGGACGTCCGCAAGCTCGAGGCCGAGCGCGGCTGCATTCCGGTCGACCGCGACGACGCGGAGGCCGAGCTCCTGCGCGCGGATGATCGCGCGGCGCTGGTGGCGGCCGGCGCCGACGAAGAGGACGGTCTTGCCCCGCACGGCAACGACTCTATTGCAGAGGTCCCGAGGCTAGAGTGGCCGCCGTGGCCTTGCAGGGCAAGCGCATCCTGATCACCGGCGGCGCCGGCTTCATCGCGACGACGCTCACACGCCTGCTCGTCGACGCGAACGAGATCGTCGCCTACGACAACCTCCACCGCGACGCGCTCGGCGCGAGCGGCCTGCGGGAGCATCCCAACCTCACCTTCGTGCAGGGCGACGTGCTCGACGCGGAGCACGTGGCGGAGGCCGCACGCGGCGCGACGCACATAGTTCACTGTGCGGCGATCGCGGGCGTCGACACCGTGCGCGAGAGCCCTGTGCGGACGATGCGCGTGAACATGATCGGCACATACAACGTCCTCGAGGCCGCGCTCGGGACGTCCGACACGCTCGAGCGGGTCATCGACTTCTCCACGAGCGAGGTGTTCGGCACGCACGCCGACAACGTGCACGAGGGGCACGTGTCGACGATCGGCTCCGTCGGAGAGGCCCGGTGGACGTACGCCGTGTCGAAGCTCGCGGGCGAGCACCTGGCGCACGCGTACCACGACGAGCTCGACCTGGCGACGGTGACCGTGCGGCCCTTCAACGTGTACGGGCCCGGCCAGATCGGCGGCGGCGCCATCCGCGCCTTCATCGAGGCGGCCCTCGCCGGCCGCGACTTGACGATCCACGGCGACGGCTCGCAGGTCCGCGCGTGGTGCTACGTCGACGACATGGTGGAGGCGGTGCTGCTCTGCCTCGAGCGGCCGGAGGCGGTCGGCCAGAGCTTCAACATCGGCAACGACCGCTCGGTCGTCACGATCGTCGAGCTCGCGGAGCGGATCAAGCGGCTCACCGGCTGCCCGGGCGACATCGTCTTCCAACCGCTCCACTACGCCGACGTCGAGATCCGCAGCCCGAACGTCCGCCAGGCGCGGGAGCTCCTCGGCTTCGAGGCGAAGGTCGACCTCGACGAGGGCCTCGAGAGGACAATCGCGTGGTACCGAAGCCGGCAGCTGACGTCCGCGTAGGCGTTCGCTTGCGACGCCGACCAACAAGAGGACGTGGCGATTGATTCGCCACGTCCGCTTAGCCTGGCCCGAGGTGGGCGAGGAGGAGCTCGCCGAGATCGCGGCGGTCCTCGAGACGGGCCAGCTGACGATGGGCCCGAAGGTGCGCGAGCTCGAGGAGCTGCTCGCGGCGGCGGCGGGGACGACGCACGCCGCTGCGGTCTCGTCGGGCACGGCGGCGCTCCACGTCGCGGTGCTCGCGCTCGGCATCGGCGAGGGCGACGAGGTGCTCGTGCCCGCGTACACCTTCCCGGCGACGGCGAATGTCGTCGCGCTCGTCGGCGCGAAGCCGGTGCTCGTCGACGTCGACTCGGTGACGATGAACATCGATCCCGAGGACGCCGCGCGCCGGGTGACGGCTCGGACGAAGGCGGTCCTCGCCGTGCACCTGTTCGGCAGGCCGGCGCGCCTGGAGGAGCTTCCCGACCTGCCGGTGCTCGAGGATGCGGCCGGTGCGCTCGGGGCGTCCCGTGGCGGCAGGCCTTGCGGCAGCCTGGGCCTCGTCGCGTGCTTCTCCTTCCATCCGCGCAAGATCGTCACGACGGGCGAGGGCGGCGCGGTGACGACCGACGACACGCTCCTCGACGAACGCGTGCGCTCGCTCCGGCACCACGGCTGGTCGCCGTCGAGCGCGTACGAGGACATGCCCGCGCCCGCCTTCAACTACCGGATCAGCGACGTCCTCTGCGCGCTCGGCATCCCGCAGCTACGCCGCCTCGACGAGCTTCTCGCCGAGCGCGAGCGGGTCGCAGCCGGCTACGCGGAGCGGCTCGCGCATCTCGAGGTCGTGCTCCCGACCGCCGATCTCGGCGACCGGCACGGTCTGCAGGCCTACGTCGTCCAGGTCGACCGCCGCGACGAGGTGATGGAGTCCCTGCGGGGGCAGGGGATCGGCTGCCAGATCGGCACCTACGCGCTCCACCGACTCGGCGCCTATCGCGGCCAGGGCTCCTTCCCGGGCGCGGACGCCGCGTACGAGCGCGCCCTGGCCCTGCCCCTGCACGGGCGGCTCACCGACGGCGAGCTCGACCGGGTGGCGGAGGCGCTTGACAAGCTTGTGAGTCATCACTAATATCACCTCCCATGGTGACGAGGCTCTCGGCGGCGGAACGGAAGGACGACGTCCTCGACGCGGCGATCGTCGAGTTCGCAGAGCGCGGCCTCGAAGGCACCTCGACGGAGGACATCGCCCGGCGGGCGGGGATCTCCCAGCCCTACCTCTTCCGGCTCTTCGGGACGAAGAAGGATCTCTTCGCCGCCGCCGTCGGCCGTTGCTTCCGCGAGACGCTCGAGCTCTTCCAGCGGGCGGCCGAGGGGAAGCGGGGGGAGGCGGCGCTCCAGGCCATCGGCACGGCCTACCAGGAGCTCCTGCGCACCGACAATCTCCGCCTGCGCATGCAGATGCAGTCCTACGCCGCCGCGGCCGAGGATCCGGAGATCCGCGACGTCGTGCGGGCCGGCTACGGCGACCTCGTCGCCTACGTCCGCCGCGTCTCCGACGCCGACGCGCCGGCGGTCTGGCAGTTCTTCGCCACCGGCATGCTGCTGAACGTCCTCGCCTCGATGCACGTCAACGACGACCCGGAGCCGTGGATGCAGGAGCTGCTCGCCGGCTGCGGCAAGGAGCTCTAACCCTTTTTTTTCCATCAGGAGGAAGTGATGACTCACACACAAAAGCGCTCGATGATCTGGACGCTGGCCATCACCTCGGTCGCACTCTTCATGGTCAGTCTCGACAACCTCGTGGTAACGACGGCGCTGCCTGTGATCCGCCGCAACCTGCACGCGTCCATCTCGCAGCTGGAGTGGACGGTGAACGCCTACACGCTCACGTTCGCCGTACTCCTCCTCACGGGGGCGGCGCTCGGCGACCGCTTCGGCCGGCGCCGGATGTTCGCGCTCGGCCTCCTGCTCTTCACGGGTGCATCGGCGGCCGCGGCGCTCTCGACGTCGGCGGACGCGCTGGACATCGCCCGCGCGCTCCAGGGCATCGGCGGCGCGATCGTCACGCCGCTGACGCTCACGATCCTCTCCGCCGGAGTCCCGCGCGAGCGGCGCGGGCTCGCGCTCGGCATCTGGGGCGGCATCGGCGGCCTCGCGATCGCGATCGGCCCCCTCGTCGGCGGCGCCATCGTCAGCGGCGTCTCGTGGCACTGGATCTTCTGGCTCAACGTCCCGATCGGCCTCGTGCTCGCACCGCTCGCGCTCGTACGGCTCGAGGAGACGCGGGGAGCCGACTCCGGCATCGACCTGCCCGGCCTCGGGCTCGCCAGCGCCGGCCTGCTCGGCATCGTCTGGGGCCTCGTCCGCGGCAACGCGCACGGCTGGACGAGCCTCGGGATCGTCCTGCCGATCGTCGTCGGCGTGCTCCTCGTCGCGGGCTTCGTCGCGTGGGAGCTGCGCGCGCCCTCCCCGATGCTCCCGATGCACTTCTTCCGCAGCCGCACGTTCGCGCTGACGAACGTCGCCTCGCTGCTCATGTTCTTCGGGATGTTCGGCTCGATCTTCCTGCTCGCGCAGTTCTTCCAGACGGTGCAGCACTACTCGCCGCTGCAGTCCGGGCTGCGGATCCTGCCGTGGACGGCGATGCCGATCTTCATCGCGCCGATCGCGGGTGCGCTCTCCGACCGCATCGGCGGAAACCGGATCATGACCGTCGGCCTCGCGCTGCAGGCCGCCGGCCTCGCGTGGATCGCGGCGGTGCAGACCCCGACCGTCTCGTACGCGTCCCTCGTCGGGCCGTTCATCCTGTCGGGGGCGGGCATGGCGCTCTTCTTCGCCCCGGTCGCGAACGTCGTCCTCGGATCGGTGCGGGCGGAGCACGAGGGCAAGGCGTCGGGCGCGAACAACGCCATCCGCGAGCTCGGCGGTGTCTTCGGCGTCGCCGTCCTCGCCTCGGTGTTCTCGCACGCCGGCGGCTACCGGACGGCGGAGACGTTCACCCACGGGACGACGACCGCGGTCTGGGTCGGAGCCGGAGTCGTGGCCGCAGGCGCGGTCGCCGCAGCGCTCGCAAAGCCGTTCCGGCGGCGCGAGGCGCTGGAGGCGGTGCTCGAGGCGGCCTAGCCGGGTCCGTCGTGACAATGGGTCGGTGCGACTGCTCGTTCTCGGCGCCGGCCCACCGCAGTTGGGGGTGCTGGCCGCGGCTCGACGCCGCGGCCTCACCGTCGTCGTCGCCGACCGCGACCCGTCCGCGCCGGGCTTCCGCTACGCCGACCGCCGCGCCATCGTCTCGATCGAGGACGAGCCGGCGATCGACAGGCTCGCACGCGCCGAGGAGGTGGACGGCCTCATTGCCGCCGGCACCGATCACGCGGTGGCGATCGCTGCGCGCGTCGCCCGGCGGCTCGGGCTGCCGCACCCGCTCGAGCCCGAGGCGGCGACACTCGCAGTCTCGAAGCTGCGCCAGCGCGAGCGGCTCGCGGCGGCCGGCTTCGCGCAGCCGCGCTCGATCGCATGCCGCACCGCAGCGGAGGCGGCGGCGGCTGCCGCCGAGCTCGGCTTTCCGCTCGTCGTGGAGGCGCCGAACCCGCTCGGCGAGCGCGCAGTGCGCCTCGCGCGCACGGCGGACGAGCTCGCCGCCGCGACCGCCGGCGCAATCGCGGAGTCGCGTGGCGACTACGTCCTCGTGGAGGAGCTGCCCGGGCTGAGGACGGTGACGGTGCACGCATTCGTGCTCGGCGGACGCTTCGTGCCCCTGATGCTCACCGATCCCGATCCTGCGCCTGCGCCTGCGTTCGGCGTGGCGCTCGCGCACCTCTACCCGGCCGAGCTCGACGACGACGACGCCCACGACGTCCGCGACACGGCGGCGGCCGCCGCCGCCGCGCTCGGGATCGCAAACGGCCCGGTGACGTCGCAGCTGTTGCTCGGCCCGTCGAAGCCGCTCGTCGCGAAGGTGTCCGCCCGGCTCGGTGGTGCGCACGAGGCCGAGCTGTGCCGCATCGCGCTCGGTATCGACGAGAGCGCGCTCGCGGTCGCGGCCGCGCTCGGCGAGCCGCTGCGCGACGGCGACCTCGCGCCCACGCTCGCGGCACGCGGAGCATGCGTGCGCTTCCTCGTCGCACCGCCCGGCGTCCTCACCGCCGTGGAAGGAGGGGAGAGCGCGTCGGCCGTCGACGGCGTGCGGTCGATTCGCATCTATCGCAATCCCGGGCACGTCTTCGGCGAGCTCCTGCGCGCGTCCGACCGCGCCGGCGCGGTGATCGCGAGCGGGAGCACGCGCGCGGCGGCGGCGGCGGCGGCGGCCGAGGCGGCGCGCCGCATCCGCTTCGTCACCGCTCCCGCAGAGGCGGTGGCGTGAGGCGCCTTTGGCGCGTAGGTGCGACCCTCGTCGTCACCGGCCTCTGCACCGCATACATCCTCTGGAAGATCGACCTGCGCAGGACGGGCCACGTGCTGGCGCACGCGCGCGTCGGCTGGTGGCTGCTCGCCGTCGGGATCATGGTGGTCTCGGTCTGGCCGATGGCGTGGCGCTGGCAGCGGTTGCTCGCCGCACGCGGCGTCCATGACTCCCTCGGGCGGCTCGTGCGCACGTACTTCGTCGGCTATGCCGCCGGACAGGTGCTGCCGACCGCGCTCGGCGGCGACGCCTCGCGCATCTACGAGACGGCGCGCAGGCACGAGGGAGCGGGTGGCGCCGCGGCGGGCACGGTGCTGCTCGAGCGCGCGCTCGGCGGCGCCGCGACCCTCGCGCTCGCAATCGCCGGGTTCGCACTCGCGGTCGGGCGCTACAGCGTCGGCGGCTACCTCTGGGTGGAGCTGGCGTTCGTCGTCGCCACCATCGCGCTCGGAGTCGTGCTCTTCTCGACGCGGATGCACGGCCCGCTTCGGCGCGTGCGTCCGCTCCTTCGTGCCGCCCGTGTCGATCGCCCGCTGCGGGAGGTCTACCTCGCGCTCCACTCGTTCCGGGACGACGTCGGCCTTCTCGTCTCGATGTTCGTGCTCACACTCGCGGTGCAGGCCGTGCGCGTGCTCGCCATCTGGGCCTCCGGCAAGGCCGTCGGCGTCGACCTGTCACCGCGGCCGTACTACGTCATGGGGCCGCTGCTGTTCCTCGTCGCCCTCATCCCGTTCACCGTCAACGGCCTCGCGGTGCGCGAGTCGTTCTTCGTCTCGTTCCTCGGCGCGCTCGGC
>Ga0187809_10001034_pt1 | contig 13645 bp, 7 predicted proteins | sample NC_wetland_sal_i_8_FD_132415 | JGI IMG/M metagenome (GOLD analysis project Ga0187809, IMG submission 132415) | Wetland sediment microbial communities from Neuse River Estuary, North Carolina, USA - ASW_4 | ecosystem: Environmental > Aquatic > Freshwater > Wetlands > Sediment | place: USA: North... | reverse complement strand
GTCGAGATCGCCGGCCAAGCGGCCGCGCTCGACCTCGTCTCGAACGGACGGGCCTACGTCGGACTGGCTCGCGGAGCATGGCTGGAACGCCTCGGCGTCCGGCCCGCTCGACCGCTTCTAGGCCTCGCCGAGGCCGTCGAAGTGGTCCGACGACTGTTGCGCGGCGACGATTCCGCCTACGACGGCCAGATCTTCCCGATGGCGGCGGGGACGCGCCTGGCCTACCCGCGGCGACGCGACAGCCTCGACATCCTGCTGGGTAGCTGGGGCCCCCGCGGCGTGGCCCTCGCCGGCCGCTGCGCGGACGAGGTCAAGCTCGGCGGCTGCGCGAATCCAGATATGATCCGCCATGTCCGCGCTGTCCTCGACGAAGCCTGTCGCGTCGCCGGCCGTGACCCGTCCTCGGTCGGCATAGTATCCGGCGCGGTGACCGTAGTGGACGAGGACGGTGCCGCCGCCCGGCAACTGGCCCGCGCGCAGGTGGCCGTCTACCTCGATGTAGTAGCCCCGCTCGACACCACCGTCACAGTGCCCGACAGCGTGCTCGCCCCGCTGCGCGCTGCGCTCGCTCGCGGCGACGCCGATGCTGCTGGCCGGTGCATCCCCGACGAGTTGCTCGACCGTTTCACGTTCGCAGGCGAGCCAGCCGCGGTCGCGGAGCACGTGGCTGCTGTGTTCGAGGCCGGCGCGAGTCGGGTCGAATTCGGCAGTCCGCATGGACGCACCGACGTATACGGCGTCGAACTGATCGGCAAGAAGGTCCTACCCGCCGTGCGCGAGGCGTCATGAACCGAGCGTCCGCATCGGAGATCGCCGACCAGCTGCTGCATGACCTCACGCCCGTCGACCCGGCCGCGGCCGACGCACTGGGCCTGGAGCCGGAGAACGTCATGCCAGCGCTCGGGCCGGCCGACTTCGCCACCCGGCGCGAGGCGTACCTGCGGGCGCACCGCTCACTGGAGACGATAGGGATGCCGATGCCAGCGGAACCGGTGCTGGCTACGGCACTACGCGAACGCGTGGACGCCCAGCTCGCGCTTGACGAGGCCGGATTCACCACTGCCCAGCTCGCCCCACTCGCCACACCGATGCACCAGGTCCGCGAGGTCTTCGACAACCTGCCGCACGAGACTCCAGCCGACTGGGAGCGGGTCGCCGAACATCTGGCCCGCGTCCCGAGCACCATCGCCGCGTATTCCAAGACGCTGCGGGCGGCAGCGAACGCCGGACACGTAGCGGCCGCGCGCCAGGTACTCATCGTCGCAGCGCAGTGCGAGCGTTGGATCGGCGCCGACGACTTCTATCGCCGGCTGATTGCCTCTTGCGATCCGCGGCAGCGTGACCGCCTGGACGCGGGCGCCGCCGCCGCGAGCGACTCGACGGCGGGCTTCATCGAGTTTCTACGCGGCGAACTGCTGCCTCGCGCACCGGAGACGGACGGGGTCGGTCGCGACCTGTACACGGTCACATCGCGCGCATTCCTCGGCGAGAACGTGAACCTGGAGGAAACCTACGCCTTCGGCTGGGACGAACTGGCTCAGCTGACTGCCGAGATGCGTCAGGTGGCGGCCGAGCTCGGCTACGACTCGATCGAGGCGGCAGCCGCGACGCTGGACGCCGACCCCGCGCGTCGTCTGTCCACGCCGGATGAGCTCACCGTCTGGTTGCAGAGCCGCGTCGATGACGTTACTAACGCTGTCGACGGCGTGCACTTCGACCTGCCGACGGTGGCGCGGCGCGCAGAATGCCGGATCTCCCCGACCGCGTCCGGGGTCATGTATTACAGCCCGCCTGATTCGTCCTTCAGCCGCCCGGGACGCGTCTGGTGGGCGCCGCCGGCCGATGGCACGTCCCACACCTGGCGCGAGGTGACCACCGTCCACCACGAAGGCGTGCCTGGCCACCACTTGCAGATCACCGTCGCGATGACCGAGCCCGGACTGCACCCGTGGCAGCGATCAATGGCGCATGTGCACGGCTACGTCGAGGGCTGGGCGCACTACGCCGAACGGCTCGCCGACGAATTCGGGCTGCTGCGTGACCCCGGTGAGCGACTCGGCATGCTGTACGGGCAGCGGTGGCGAGCAGCGCGGATCGTCATCGATATGGGGCTACATCTGGGGCTGCCGATCCCGGCGGGCAACGGATTCACCGACGCGACTGATTGGACGCCGCCAGTCGGCGTGGCCATGCTGCGTAAGGCTGCCGGAGTCGATGAGACGACCGCCCGCTTCGAGGTCGACCGCTACCTCGGCTGGCCGGCGCAGGCCCTCGCGTTCCGGGTCGGCGCGCAGCTGTGGCGGCAGGTGCGCCACGCAGCTGAACGTCGACCCGGTTTCGACCCGCGCGCATTCCACATGCGCGCGCTACGCCTCGGGCCGCTCGGCCTCGGCCCCCTTCGAGAGGTGATGTCATGACCGATATGGAACTGTTCGACCTGCGGGTCACCGTCGAGAACATCGAGGGACGCTCGGTGTGCGGGCTGGCCGTCGGCGACTGGTTCGAGCTTGTCAACAGCAGCGAGCTGCGGCTGCCCGATGGCAAGCACTTCTGCATCTTCGCGCTCCAGTCGGTACTGCCGCTACTGCCAGCCAAGCAACGACAACTCCCCGAAAAGGACTGGCTCGAACGTGACTCGCTGGTGTGCTGCCCAGATCCCGAGGAGCGTGTGATCATGCGCATCGAGCGGATCGGACGCCGCCGCCTGGACTCATCCGACCTGACTTGAACAGGACGTCACCCCGGAAGAGCGGGGCCAGCCTCGGCGTGTGCCGTGGTCACCCCGGCGTTTGCCGGGGGCGGCGTGCTCGCCGGGCGCAGCGGCCCGGGGCGGAGCAGGGCGCCGGCGATGACCGCGCCGCCGCCGAAGATGCCGGCGGTCCACCAGAACGCGGTGTCGTAGCCGTGGGTCAGGGCCAGCCCGGTGAGCGCCGGGCGGCCGATCACCCGGGCCGCGGCGAGGTGCGCGATGAGGTAGGAGGTGACGGCGGCGGTGAAGATGGTGTTCAGCAGCGAGGTGCCGACCGAGGCGCCGAGTTGCTGGCCGACGGTGACGGTGGCCGAGGCGACGCCTGCGTCCTGCGGGGCCACGCCGAAGGTGCCGGTGTTGATCACCGGGGCGATCACCAGGCCCAGGCCGACGGCGGCCAGGATGATCGGGCCGAGCACGCCGGTGGCGTAGCCGCTGTGCGGGCCGAGCTGGGCTAGCCAGGCCGCCCCGCCCGCGGCGGCCAGCATCCCGAGCCCGACCAGCGGCCTGGGCCCGAACCGGGGCATCAGCACGATCGTGGACAGGTTGGACGCGAGGATGAGTCCGCCGCTGATCGGCAGGAACGCCACCCCCGTGAGCAGCGGCGAGTAGCCGAGCGTCTGCTGCAGATAGTAGGTCAGGAACAAGAAGATGCCGAACAGGCCGGCCGCGGCGATGAAGAATGACAGGTAGGCGCCGCCGCGGTTGCGGTCGAGCACCACGCGGGGCGGCAGCAGCGGGTGGGCCGCCCGGGTCTGCCAGGCCGCGAACACCACCAGCAGCACCACGCCCGCGGCGATGAACCCGTAGGTGGATGGCGTGGCCCAGCCGTGCGCGGCGGCGTTGGAGAACCCGTAGACCAGGCAGAACACGCCGCCGGAGACCAGCAGCACGCCGGGGATGTCGAGCCGGGGCTTGACCGGGGACCGCTGCCGGGCCAGCAGCAGCGCGCCGCCGGTGAACGCCACCCCGGCGAAGATCAGGTTCACGTACAGCGTCCACCGCCAGGACAGGTACTCGGTCAGCGCGCCGCCCAGCAGCAGCCCGATCGCGCCGCCGGCCCCGGCGATCGCCCCGTAGATGCCGAACGCCTTGCCGCGGTCGGCCTGGCTGGTGAACGTGGTGGTCAGCAGCGACAGCGCGGCCGGCACCAGCAGCGCGGCGAACGCGCCCTGGCAGGCCCGCGCGGTGATCAGCATGGTGAAGTTGACCGAGGCGCCGCCGATGGCCGAGACACCGGCGAACCCGGCCAGGCCGGCCAGGAACGTCACCTTCCGGCCGAGCAGGTCGGCCAGCCTGCCGCCGACCAGCAGCAGGCTGCCGAACGCCAGGGTGTAGGCGGTGACCACCCACTGCCGGTCCACGGTGGAAAAGCCCAGGTCGCGCTGTGCGGACGGCAGCGCGACGTTCATGATCGTCAGGTCCAGGACCACCATGAGCTGCGCCAGGCCGATCACGCCCAGGATCAGCCAGCGCCGCCGGTCCCAGCCGCCCCCGGCAGTCGTGGCCTCAGACATCAGAATCACCGCTTCTTTTCCTGTCGTTACTGCGTGCGAACGGAAGCATCCGTTGACGTGGTGTTGCTGTCCTCACAGCGCGCCTCCTCCAGGGTCGGCTTGCCCGTGTGCAGCCAGGCTGGCGTACGGCGAGGTGAGTCGGCATCACTTGATTTCAGTGATTGGGGCCGCCCGCGCAGCGGCGAGCCAGACAACCTCAGTTGTCACTTCTTCCCGGCAGGTCGCCGGAGGGCGCCAGCGCACGTGCTGCCAGCGAGGCGAATCACCAGGATCCGGTGATGACCCCTCACACACCTGGCGGAAAGCCTGGGACCGTCGTAAAGGCTCGCGCGACCGCCTGGGGCGCGGAAGCCACGTCACGAAAGGCAGACCAGGGTGACTATCTCAGACCACACGGTGGCCATCATCGGCACCGGCACCATCGGCAGCACGCTCGCGGCGAACTTCGCGGCCGGCGGCCAGGACTTCCTCCTAGCCGACCGCGATCAGGACCGGGCCAGGAAGATCGCCGCCGACCTCGGTGGCCACGCCGAAGCGGCGAGCATCGACGAGGCCGTCGCGCGGGCCGACGTGCTCGTGTTCGCCCTCTGGATGGACGCCTTCGAGCAGCTCATCGCCCAGTACGGCGGGCGGCTGGCCGACAAGGTGATCGTCGACCCGTCGAACCCGATCGGGCCGGACGGCTCCGGCGGCTACGCCAAGGTGATCGGCGCGCAGGAGTCCTCGGGCCAGATCCTGGCCGGGCTGCTGCCGCCCGGGGCGCGGCTGGTCAAGGCGTTCGGCACGGTGTCGGCCCCCACGCTGGCCGCGGCCGCGCGGCGGGAGCCCGAGCGTGCGGTTCAGTTTTATGCCGCCGACGACGACGCCGCAGGCGACTTGGTCGCCGAACTGATCCGCGTCGGCGGCTTCGACCCGGTCCGCGTGGGTGGCCTGGACCAGTCCATCCGCATCGAGATGTTCGGCGACCTGCACGAAGTCGGTGGCCTGGGCCGGGTCGTGACCAAATCGGAGGCGCTGGCGGCGATCTAGGCCGACGAGGTACAGCTCGACCCGAACACCCTTGAACGCGGTTGCGTTCACCTTCAGAACGGAGATTGTCATGTCTGAGGCCAGCAATGCCGACGTCCACATCTCGGCCGAGACCGTAATGCCGGAAACTCCGCAACGCGGTGGCGTCCTCGAGCGCGGCCTGCTGATCGGCGGTAAGAGTGTCCCCGCGAGTTCCGGCCGGCTCGCCGACGACATCTCACCGTGGGACGGTGAGATCTACGCACGCGTCGCCGCCGGCGCGCCGGCGGACATCACCCGGGCAGCCGACGCCGCCGAGGCCGCGTTCCCCAGCTGGTCCCAGATGGGGGCGTTCGAGCGGCGCGAGATCTTCCTGAAGGCCGCCGACGTGATGGCCCAGCGCGGCGAGGAGGCGATCGTGGCCCTGGCCCGGGAAACCGGAGCGTCTAGGTTGTTCTCGGAATTCAACCTGGCGTTTTGCATCCAGGTGCTGCGCGAGGCCGCGGCGGCGATCACCCGTCCGATGGGTGAGCTGCTGCCGACCTCGATCCCGGGTGCCTACTCGATGGCCCAGCGGATCCCCTTCGGCGTCGTGGGGGCGATTTCGCCATGGAACGCTCCGCTGGTCCTCGGTATCCGGTCCATCGCCATTCCGCTGGCCGTTGGCAACACGGTGGTGATGAAGCCGAGCGAGGATGCTCCGATCACCTGCGGGCTGCTGCTGGCCGATGTCCTGGCCGAAGCCGGGCTCCCGGCCGGGGTCCTTAACGTCGTCACCAACGACCTGGCCGACGCCGCCGACGTGGTCACTGCCCTCATCGCCGACCCGCGAGTGCGGATAGTGAACTTCACCGGCTCGACCAATGTCGGGCGGATCATCGGAGTCCAGGCCGCCCAGCATCTCAAGCCGGCGGTGCTCGAGCTCGGTGGGAAGAACCCGCTGCTCATCCTGGAGGATGCCGACCCGGACCTCGCGGTCGACGCGGCCGTCTTCGGGGCATTCATGAACTCCGGGCAGCTCTGCATGTCAACCGACCGGATCATCATCCACCAGAGCCTGGTCGAGAGGTTCATCCCGAGGTACGTGGAGCGGGTCAAGGCGCTACCTGTCGGCGACCCCGCCGATCCCGCGACGATCGTCGGACCCCTCATCAACACGCGTGGCGCGCAGCGTGTCTCGGCGCTGGTCAAAGACGCCGCCGCCAAGGGCGCCAGCCTGCTCACTGGGGACGGAGCGATCGAGGGGCCGAACGGAACGCTCATCAGGCCGGTCGTCCTCACCGACGTAACGACCGACATGGACATCTTCGCCTCCGAGATCTTCGGGCCGGCGACGGTCATCCACCCCGTCGACTCGACTCAGGCCGCCATCGAGCTGGCGAACGACACCGAGTACGGGCTGACCGGCGGGGTCATCTCCCGAGACGTCAACGCGGCCTTGGATGCCGCATCACGCGTCCGGTCAGGGATCATCCACATCAACGACCAGGGCATCGCCGATGAGCCCATGGCCCCCTTCGGCGGGGTGAAGAACTCCGGTTACGGCAAGTTCGGCGGTACGGCCGGTATCGAATCCTTCACCGAGCAGCGCTGGGTCACCATCCAGCACAGCGGCCGTCCCACCTACCCGTTCTAGGGAGACCCCTACTGGTGCTCTGTTAGGTCCTCTGGGCGCGCGCCTGGCCTGGTGCCGAGAGTGTCACACCTGAAATTAGTGGGTTAAATCGGTAGCCTATGAGTATGCCGCAGGCTGCGCCGCTGGCGCTGACCGATAACGACCGTGCCGAGCTTGCTCGCTGGTCGAAGGGCGGGCTGCCGCGGCTGGCGGAGCGGGCGCAGATCGTGTTGGCGTGCGCGGAGCCGGGATCCGGTGTCGCGCGGGTGGCCGCCGAGCTGGGGTCGACGCGAATGACGGTGCGCAAGTGGCGCCTGCGGTTCGCCGAGGATGGCCTGGCGGGGTTGGCCGATCATGACCGGCCGGGCCGTCCGGTGGCTGACCTGGTGCTGACTGGTGCGGAGCGTGATCAGCTGACCCGATGGGCGCGGCGGGCCAGCAGCGGGCAGGCGCTGGCATTGCGGGCCAAGATCGTGCTGACGTGCGCGGACGGGGCGACGAACAAGCAGGCCGCGGCGGATCTGCGGGTCGATCCGGCGACGGTGAGCAAGTGGCGTGCCCGGTTCGTCGCCCGGCGGCTGGACGGGCTGGCTGATGAGCCGCGACCGGGCCGGCCGCCGTCGATCCTGCTGGACCGGGTGGAGCAGGTCATCACCGCCACCCTGGAGGAACTCCCGCCGAACGCCGCGTACTGGTCGCGGTCGTCCATGGCGGCCCGCAGCGGGCTGAGCAAGTCCACGATCGGACGGATCTGGCGGAAGTTCGACCTTAAGCCGCACCTGAACGACTCATCGGCAAGGTATATAGCACGAATTTCAGGTGCAGGACTGTCGAGGGAAGAAGCCGGGATTGCGACACCGACGCTAGGTACCAGGCGCGGATACCAAGGCAGGCCTCTGACGGTGGCTCCAGCGGCTCTCCAGCTGATCGAGCGGGGTGATCTTCTCGCTGCCCTGGATCGCGCGGCAGCGAAGAAGGTGACGATCATCTCGGCTCCGGCCGGCAGCGGGAAGACGTCGCTGCTGCGCGCCTGGGCCGGCCGGCCGGGTCAGCCTCGCCGGCTTGCTGTCGTCCAGGTGCAGCGTGATCAGCAAGATGCCCAGCAGTTCTGGCTGGCCCTGCTCAGCGCGGTCCAGCAGGTCTCCGGCACAGTCCGGGACAAACCGCTGGCCGGGACGCCTCACTTCAACGGGCGGGCGATGGTGGACAGGGTCCTGGCAGAGCTCGCCGAGGCTCGCGGCGGCATCACGTTGGTGGTTGATGATCTGCACGAGCTGACCTCGCCAGAAGCACTCGCTCAGCTCACCTGGCTGCTGACCAACCTCCCCCCGCACGTGCACGCGATCTTGGCCGCGCGTCACGATGTGCGGCTCGGCCTGCATCAGCTGCGCCTGGCCGGCGAGCTAGCCGAGATCCGCGCGGCGGACCTGCGGTTCACCGAGCGCGAGACCGGCGAGCTGCTGGATGCCTCGGGCATCATGCTGTCGGCGGCCGGGGTCGCGCTGTTGTACCAGCGGACGGAAGGATGGGCGGCGGGCCTGCGGCTTGCGGCGATCTCCCTGGCCGGTCACCCCGACCCGGAGCGGTTCGTCGCGGAATTCTCCGGCAGCGAGCGCACGGTCAGCGAGTACCTGCTGACCGAGATGCTGGATCGCCAGCCCGCCGATGTCCAGGATCTGCTGTTGCGCACCTCCGTGCTCGACCAGGTCAACAGCGAGTTGGCGGATGTGCTGACCGGTCGGCCTGGCTCGGAGCGGAGCCTGCTCGAGCTGGAGGACGCGAACGCGTTCGTCCTCTCGCTGGATCCCGAGCGGACGTCGTTCCGCTATCACCACCTGTTCGCGGATCTGCTCCGGCTGGAGCTGCGCCGGACGCTACCCGAGGACATACCCGAACTGCACCGCCGCGCGGCCGAGTGGTTTACCCGGCATGGTGAGGTAGCCGAGGCTGTCCGGCACACCCAGGCGGCGGGCGACTGGGCGGGCGCAGCCCGGCTGCTCGCCGACCATTCATTCAGCCTGACCCTCGACGGGCAGGCGCAGACCATGCAGGCGCTGCTGCGGGCCTTCCCGCCGGACGCAGATCACCCAGAGCTGGCTCTGGTACGCGCAACGGTCGACATTGCACAGGGGCGCCTGGACGAGGCGGTTGCCCACCTGGCGGTCGCCGACGCACACGCCGAGACGGCGCCGCCAGATCGCCAGCGCCGCCTCCAGATGGCGATCGCGGCGCTCAACCTGTCGCTGGCCGGGCAGCGAGGTAATTTTGCCAGTGTCGTCGAACAGGCTAGGTTCCTGGCCTCCCCGCTTACCGGGCCATCCGACGAGGACATCTCGCTCGGCAGTGACCTGCGGGCGGTCGCGCTGATGAACCTGGGGATCGTCGAGGAGTGGTCCCTGGGGTTGCCGGACGCCGAACGTCACCTCCGGGAGGGCGCCGTCCTGGCCCGGGAGATCGGCCGGCCCTACCTCGAAGTCGCCTGCCTGGCGCAACTCGGTTTCGCGTCCAAGTTCCGCCCGGTCGCCATTACCCGGCAGCGCTGCCAGGACGCGATAGCGCTCGCTGACCGGCACGGCTGGGGCGCGGATCCCATCGCCGCACCAGCGCTGGTAACGCTGGCCGCCAACCTGACCTTGACGGGTGAGTTCGCCGAGGCCGACCGATGGCTGCAGCGCACCAAACGGGCCCTGCAAACAGACACCGGGCCCGGTATCAGGCTGCTCACCCACATTGTGGGCGGCTTGCTGCTGGCCGGCCGCGGCCGCCACCACGAGGCGCTCGAGGAGTTCAGGGCGGCCGAACGCCCGCGAGCGCAGCTCGAGGGATCGCACGTGCTGGCGAACCAGGCGACCGGCTGGATGCTGACCACCCAAGCCCGCGCCGGGCTGCCCGGCGAAGCCCGCGCCGGTCTCGCGGCACTCGATGAAGATGAGGCCAGATCAGGCGAAGTCCGTAACGCCGACGCGCTGATCTGTCTGTCGGAAGGCGAACCGGCCGCGGCCCTGAGCGCGGTGGCCAGTGTCCTGGACGGCACCGCCCCGGTCATCGGATACACGACGGTCATGGAGGCTCACCTGCTCGCCGGGCTCGCCTATCGCCAGCTCGGCGACCAGCGTGCGGCGAACCAGGCCGCCGAACATGCACTCACTCTCGCCGAGCAAGACAGGCTGGTGCTGCCGTTCGTGATGACGGGCTCGGCGGAGCTGCTGGAGACGCTGCCGCGGCATGAGACAGCGCACGCCGCGCTGCTCGCCGACATCCTCGACCTCGTGCACGGCGCATCCTTGGTGGCCAAAGACCAGTCCGCACCGCCGCCGACGGAAGAGCTCAGCCCGAGCGAGCTCAGGGTACTGCGGTATCTTCCGACTAACCTGTCCAGGTCTGAGATCGCCGGCGAGCTGTCGGTCTCGTCGAACACGGTCAGCACGCACATCCGCAGCATCTACGCCAAGCTCGGTGCCGCCGATCGCTCCGCCGCGGTCCGTCGTGCCCGCGAGCTCCGGCTCCTCGCAACCGTCCGCAGTTAACACCGTCAGGACCCGTTGACCTCATCGCCGTTGCGGGCGCGGGCCGGCCCGTCCCATGTCACGGTGCCGTCGAGCGGGCGGAGCGGGCGATGCTTTCCAGCTTGTCGTAGTGCTGTTTCCAGGCGGCGGCATCAGCTTCCGGCGGCATGCCAGTGACACCCTCGCGCAGCCCGACCGCACCGTCGATGGATTCCCTGATGATGTCCGCCTGCCCGGCGTGCCGCGCCAGGTCCTGGATCGTTTGTACGAGCAGGGTGTGCAGCGTCGGGTGCCTGCTGTCTTCTGGCCACCACGGCACGGTCCCGCGCGCATCAAGCGGCAGCTCCGCGATCGTGGCGTCGGAGTGCGCCCACACCCGCCGGTAGAAGTCCGATACCTGCTCGCGCGACTCGGCCTCGGTGGCATACATGCCACCGCTCAGCTCGGCGTCGTCGCCCTCGTGCCAGTCCAGGTCGTCCTGGCCGGGGAACGGCCGGTCAAGCACCTGGCCGAAGTACATGAAATCGATCGCCGCGCAGTGCTTGACCAGGCCGAGCAGGTTGGTGCCGGTCGGCGTCATCGGCCGCCGGATGTCGTAGTCAGAAAGCCCGTCAAGTTTCCAGAGCAGAACCTCGCGCGCGTACTGCAGGTACCGGTGCAACGACTGCTTTTCCTCGGCTTCACTCATGGCCGAGAGTCTTGCGCTAGGTCCAGCAGCTTGTCGATCGGATTCGCGGAACCCCGCTCGCCGCTTGGGAGCCACTCGGATGAACGACCTAACGGTTCCCGCCCGGCTGCCCGCCCCTCATCCACGCTTCGCCGCCGTCCTTCCGCCATCCGGAAATTACCGGGGTAAATCCGGCTTTCGCGGTTATTCCGGGCAACCATAGCTGCCCGGAATAACCGCGGAAGCCCGAATGACCACGCAAATGTGACGTAAGGAACTGGAGCGCGGCACGAGGTGCTACCGGTCACCGGACCAGCCCCGCGCAACCGCGGCGCTCCCGCCATGCCCACCTCCGACCGGGCGAACCTAACCAGCCGCGGCACTAGGTCGGCTCGCCCTCGTGCCCGAGCTGCGCCAACGCGACATGCAGTTCGCGGCGGGAGGCGATGCCGAGCTTGGTGAAGATCTTGCGCAGGTGCCATTCGACCGTGCGCGAGGACAGGAATAGCTGGGCGCCGATTTCCGGGTTGGTCCGTCCGTCGCGGGCCAGCCGGGCGATAGAGGCTTCCTGGACGGTCAGCGCGCTGCTGGCCTCGGGGGCCCGCGTGCGGATGGACTCGCCGGTGGCGAGCAGCTCACGGCGGGCCCGTTCGGCGAACGCCTCCATGCCCATCGCATCCAGCATGTCGCGGGCGGTGCGCAGCTGCTCGCGCGCGTCGACCCGCCGGTTCTCGCGGCGCAGCCACTCGCCGTACAGCAGGTGCCCGCGGGCGACCTCGGAACGCATGCGGGTCTCGGCCAGGTGGCCAATTGACTCGCGGTAGTTGTTGTCCGCGGCCTCTCCGCTGCTCAGCAGGGCGCGAGCCCGGGCCTCGATGCCCAGCGCCCAAGGGGTGGGGGTCACCCGGGCCCGCCCGGACGCCGACTCCAGCGCGGCCTGAGCCAGCCCGGCGTCGCCGGTCTTGGCCGCCGCCTCGGCCAGCTCGGACAGGACGAGGGGCCCGTAGCCTATCGGGCGGTGCTCGAACGCCCGCTGGGCGGCGTCCAGCGCGGCGTCGTACTGCCCCAGGCCGTTGTAGAGCACTGAGCGCGCGTAGACGCAGAAGTCGACCATCAGGCCCAGGCCGCTTGCGGCGGAGGCCTGGGAGACGGCGTCGATCAGCCTGGGTGCCTCGGCCTTCCGGCCTCGCCAGGTGGCGATCATCATCTCCGCCAGGGCGACGGGCGGGTTCCCGGTCGCCTCGGCGATCAGGTGATCCTCCTCCATCAGCCGCGCTGCCGCGGCCAGCTCGCCCATGGCGGTCTGGGCCGAGGCCAGGTAGTTGAGCGCGAACTGCAGGTGCACGAGCGCGCCCGTCTCGCGCGCGAACCGGACCTGGGCGGTGGTCAGCGCATACCAGGACTCAGGGTCACACAGCTCGAGGCCGATGAGGTTGATGGCCGTTCCCGCGGTGAGCCACGCCCAGCGGTCGGCCTCGTCGCTGCTGACGTCCAAGGCGAGCAGCAGTTCGAGCGCCTGGGTGAGGTGAGACGCTGAGCTGCCATCGCGCTGTCCAGTGAACCACACCGCGAACGCGTCGAGCAGGACGTCAACCAGCCGGGGAGGATTCGGACCAGACACGGCCGCGCGCGCGGCCTGCGCCGCGTCGCTCAGCGGGCCGGGAGCATCCTGGGGGCCGACCCAGTAGGCGGCCATGAGCGATTCCAGGTGCGCTTCTCGCGCCAGCCTGGCGTCGACTGATTCGAGGCGACGGGCCGCGCTGAGCAGCAGCCGGGCGGCATCGATGCCGTGCCGCTGGTCGAAGGCGATCTGTCCGCGCAGACGTTCCACCTTCGCGGCCTGCAGCTCATCTACCGGCTCGGCTTCCGGCTCGACCAGCAGGCTCAACGCGGCGTCGGGCGCGCCGGCGTCGCGCTTGGCCTGAGCCGCCGCGAGCAGTCGCCCCGCACGGCGGCCCGGGTCGGGTGTCAGCATCGCGGCGCGTTCCAGAAATGCCGCTGCCGCGGCTAGCCCTCCCCGGGCCTGGGCCCGCCCCGCCGAGCTCTCCAGCTCCGCGGCGACGTCCTCGTCCGGTCCGGTCGCGGCCTGGGCCCGGTGCCAGGCCCGGCGATCCGGATCGGCCTGCGCATCGGTGGCTTCGGCCAGCGCGCCGTGCACTTCTCGGCGGTCCGGCAGCGACGCTGACTGGTAGGCCGCGGAACGTACCAGCGGATGCCGGAACCGTACCCGGGTGCCGAAGACGGCCAGCCCGGCCTCGACTGCCGGGGTCGCCGCCTGATGCGGGATTCCGAGCTTACCGGCGGCCCGCCACATCAACGACGACTCGCCGGACGGGTCCGCCGCCGCCAGCTGCAGCAGGCGTCTGCTGTCGGGGGCCAGGGCCTGGATCCGTCGCCCGAAGGTCTCCTCGATGCGCCCGGCGAGCGGTATCGCGCCGGGCAGTGCACCCGGTAGGCCGAACCCGCCCGCCAGTTCGGCCGACGTCACTCCCCGCGGCAGTTCCAGGAGGGCCAGCGGGTTACCTCCCGTCTCGGCCACGAACCGGTCCCGTACCCGCGCGTCCAGCGGGCCGGCCAGCACCG
>Ga0187809_10001033_pt1 | contig 13647 bp, 10 predicted proteins | sample NC_wetland_sal_i_8_FD_132415 | JGI IMG/M metagenome (GOLD analysis project Ga0187809, IMG submission 132415) | Wetland sediment microbial communities from Neuse River Estuary, North Carolina, USA - ASW_4 | ecosystem: Environmental > Aquatic > Freshwater > Wetlands > Sediment | place: USA: North... | reverse complement strand
CCATGCTGCCACGCCACCATGACATCGACAGCGCAGGCGCCCAGCGGGCGGGATCCGGCATCGGTCGCGGGCAAGCAGCCGCCCATCGACGAGTCCACCGACGTCCTAGTCATCGGCGCCGGCGCGGCTGGCATCGAGGCCGCGCTTGCCGCAGCGGCCGGCGGCGTGCGCGTCACCCTCGTCGATGAGAACCCGATGCCCGGCCGCACCATGGGCGAGGACGTGCCGCTGCACTTCGGCGGCCGCATGGCGCCGACGGTGGCGAATCACAATGCCGTGCTGGAATCGATGTTGCGGGCGCGGCCGCGGCTCGCGGAGGCGGTCGAGGCCGGTGTCGATGTGCGCCTGGGCACGGCCGTCTGGGGGCTCTTCCCGCAACGGCGCACGGCCGGCTGGATCGAAGGCCACGTCGCGGGGCTCGCGGACGCGCAGCGGGCGTCGTTGCTGCGCTTCCGGCAGGTCATCGTCGCCACCGGGTGCCGCGACATGGGCCTGGCGTTCGATGGCTGGCAGCGTCCGGGCGTGATGGGCGTGGCGGCGGCGTACAGGCTGGCCACGGTCTACGAGGCGTTGGCTTCGCGGACGGTGGTGCTGGTCGGCAGCGGTGCCGAAGCGCTGCAGGCCGGCAACGCGCTGGCGGAGGCGGGCGTGCGCATCGCGGCGATCGTGGAGCAGGGCGAGTCGGCCGGCGGTCCGCCGCAGCTTCTCGCCCGGCTGACGCAGCGGGGAACGCGTCTCTTCCCCCGCCACGTCATCGAGGAGGCCCGCGGCGATAGCGGCGGCGTCACGGCCGTGCGCCTCGCCCGGATCGACGCGGACGGTCGTCGGGTGTCGGGCCCGCGGGAGCTCATCGAGTGCGACACCGTGGTGCTCGCGGTGGCGGCGATCCCCGCGATCGAGCTCATGGAGGCCGCCGGTTGCGCGGTGAGCTTTCAGCCGGCGCGAGGCGGCCACGTGCCCGACATCGATGGCTGCCAGCGCAGCTCGCTGCCGTTCCTCTACGCCGCGGGCGACTGCGCCGGTGTCTGGCCGTCGAAGACGCTGACGCAGGAGACGGCCCGGCGTGAAGGGCGGATCGCCGCCGCCGCGGCGCTGCGCGCGCTCGGCTCGAACGGCGAGGACCCGCCGCTCGAGCCGGTATCGCCCGATCCGCTCGCACGCGATGTGGCGCTCGAGCGCCTCGCCTGGGTGCGGGCGATGACCCTGCGATCGGGCGCCGCGCCCTTCGTCTGCCAGTGCGAGGAGGTGACCGCGGCCGATATTCTGGAGCTGAATCCGCCCCGGTATCTGTCGTGCAAGCGCGATCCGACCGACTCCTGGCGGCTGGGCTCGGTGGATCCCGAGGGGGTGCCGGACCCCGACGTGGTGAAGCGACTCACGCGCGCAGGCATGGGGCCGTGTCAGGGACGGCGCTGCCGCGAGCAGATCGCGGCCCTCATGGCGCTCGCCAGTGGCCGGGCGCTGCCCGACATTCCGCTCGCCACCTACCGCGCGCCGGTGCGGCCGCTGCCGCTGGCGCAGCTCGCGAGTCTGCCCGAGGCCGCCGCGATGGGGGAGCACTGGGACAGCTGGTTCGGCATCCGCTCGCAGTGGGTGCCCTTCTGGCGCGTCCCGCCGGTCTGGACCGTGGCGGCCGCGGCGGGGGATGAGCCGGTGGCCGGCGAATGAGCGCGCGCGAGCGCGGGGGCGCCGCGGTGATCATCATCGGCGGCGGCGTCACCGGGTTGAGCGCCGGATGGTGGCTCGCCCGCGATGGCGTCGACACCCTGGTGATCGAGGCGGGGGCGGCGGGCTGGGGCGCCTCGGGGCGCAACGGCGGCGGCTGCTCGCATCATCAAAGTCCGCTTTTCCGGGAGGAGCAGCGGCTCTGGCCGCTGCTCGATGAGCTCCTCGGCTATCCGACGGAGTTCCAGCCGGGGCGCATCCGCATCGCGCTCGACGAGCGCCAGTTCGCCCTCTACCGGCTCGCGCTCGAGAACGCCGCCCACCAGGGGTTTCGCTCCGAGGTGTTGGATCCGCGGCAGGTCCGCGAGCTCGTGCCGCTCGCGGGGGACAACGTGGTCGGCGGCTACTTCTACCATTACGGCGGACACGCGAACCCGCACCGTACCCTGCAGGCTTACGCCTGGGCGATGCGCGATCGCGGCGGCAGGCTCCTGCAGCACACCCGCGCTTTGGGATTCGACATTCGTGACAACCGCGTAGTCGGCGTCAGGACGAGCCGCGGCATGCTCGCGTGCGATCACCTGGTCATTGCCGCGGGACCCGCGACAGGAGAGCTCGCGGCGCAGCTTGGCGTCACGGTGCCGCTGATGAGTGCTCGCGCCGAGATGATCGTGACGGAGCCGCTGCCGCTGATGCCCCTCGGCGGCATCGATGGCAACGGCCTTTATGGCCGCCAGACGCTGCGTGGCAATCTCGCATATGGCGGCGGGCCCCATGAGTGGATCGAGCTCGAGGACGTCGGGCGCACGCGTCCGCACTCCACTCCACTGCAGGCTAGCATCGCCCGCAGGCTCTGCGAGCTGCTGCCGCGAGCGGCGCACGCGCGGGTGATCCGCAGCTGGGCCGGCTTCATCGAGAACACGCCCGACGGGCGGCCGGTCATCGACCGTCCCGCGGCGATCGACAACCTGACCGTGGCGACGCTCTCGAGCGTCGGCTTCGGACTCTCGCCGGCGGTCGGGCGTGCGATCCGGGATCTGGTGGTGACGGGAGCGTGCGGCTTCGCCGATCTGTCGACCCTGCGGCTCGGCCGCTTCGCGACCCTGGAGCCGCAGTGGCGGACGCTACAGGGCTGGCTGCCCAGCGCCGTCGGCGGGGAATGAGCGGCGCTCGTGCGTGGGTGGAATGCCGTAGCGCCGCTTGTACGCGTGGCAGAAGTGAGAGGGCGAGCCGAAGCCGCATTCGAGCGCGATCGTGCGCAGCGAGCCCACCGTGCCGCGCAGCAGCGTGCGCGCCTTGGCGAGGCGCAGATCGAGGTAGAAGGTCTTGGGCGAGGAGCCGAGATGATCGCGAAAGAGGCGCTCGACCTGACGGACGGAGATGTGGGCGCGGCGCGCCATGTCCTTCAGCTCCAGCGGCTCATCGAGCGTCGCCTCCATGAGCGAGATCACCTGGATCAGCTTCGGGTTCTCGATGCGATAGCGCGCGTGCAGGTCCAGCCGCTGCTGCGCCTCCTGCGTGCGCACCTGCGGATGGATGAACTGCTCGGCGACACCCAGGGCGAGCCGGCTGCCGGCCACCTGGCTGACGAAGTGCACCATCATGTCGAGCGCGGCGGTGCCGCCGGAGCAGGTGAACACGTCGCGGTCGATGACGTAGAGGTCCTCCGTGACCTCGAGCTGCGGATAGCGGGCCCGGAACGCCTCGAGGTACTCCCAGTGCACCGTGCAGCGCCGCCCCGCGAGCAGTCCCGCCTCGGCGAGGAGGAAGGAGCCGCTGCTGATCGCGCCGACCATCGTGCCGTGACGCGTCAGACGCCGCAGCTGGTGATGAACCTTGACGCTGCGCTCGACTTCGGCGGGCTCCAGGCCGGCACAGACGATGACCATGTCGAGCTTGCCGAGCTCCTCGAGCGGGCCGCGCGTCGCGATGGCGATGCCGTTGCTCGCTTCGACCGGCTGACCCTCCGCCGAGACCAGCAGCCATTCGAAGAGACGTGTGCCGCTCAGGCGGTTGGCGGAGCGCAGCGGCTCTATGCCGGCCGCGAAGGCCATCATGGAAAAGCGCGGAACGAGGAAGAAGGCAATCCGGACAGGCTTGCCGAAGGATTCGAGCGCCATCGCGCCTCCTGCCCGGCCGGTGCGGTGCCGGGCCGCTGCGCTACTGTAGCATGCGCAGCGCGGCGGCGATGACCGCGCCCGCGCAACCTCGCATGCCCCTCTCGAACGCCGACTTCCACCCCGAGGTCGGGGCCGGTGCGGCACCGCCGCTCTGCGGCACGCTGCGAATCGCGCCGGTGCGCCTGCGGACGCTGCCGCAGCTGACGCAACCGCGGGTCGACGGGCGGGACGTGTGCCGTTTCCCCGGGATCACGCTGTCGTTCGTCACGCTGGGGGACATTCTCGTGCCGCTGCAGCGGGGCCGCATGCTCGCGGAGCAGGCTCCCGGCAGGACCCCGAGCTACTGGAATGTCATTGCGCAGTGCGGCCGCATCTGGCGCTCCCCGGGAGATGGCGCGTGGGCCCGGGCCGCGTTCCCGCTGATGCTGGTCAATGACCTGGAGAATCACGCGCACCAGGGGCTCGCCCTCTTTCGATACCGCGCAGAGCGGATCAGCGGGCTCGAGCTGCAGTTCGTGCAGCAGACCTCGCCCTATCGGCTGCGGCAGCATTTCATCGCCTGGGGTCGGACCCGGGCACGGTGGAGCGATTCGGGCGTCGCCGACGCGCGGGGCGAGCTGCAGCGGGCCCGGGCGGAGCTCGCGGCGCGGCTGCCACACCGGCCGTGGGAGGAGCTCGTGCGCGGCCTGCCCCCCGGAACGCTTGCCGGATTCGGCGGCCCGGTGCACGAGAAGTGGCGCCTGCAGGCCGCGCTCATCCGCGACGGCACGCTCTACTATCAGCAGACGCCGACGCCCTGTGGCCCCTATCCGTATCCGCTCGAGATGCGCTTCGGGGTACGCTCGGTGATGAAGAGCATCGGCGCGCCGCTCGCGCTGCTGCGGCTCGCGGAGGTCTACGGGCCGTATGTGCTCGACCTGCGGATCGGCGATTACGTCGCGGGGCTGCACGCGAAATATCAGCGCGTGCGCTTCCTCGATGCCGCCAACATGGCGAGCGGCTTCGGCGGCATGGGCAGCCTGCGGACGCAGCCGAACGATCCCCGCGACGGTTATCTCGAAGGGGATTACGATGCCTGGTACACCGCCCGCTCGCACGGGGCGAAGATCCGGCGGATGGCGCGCAGCCTGCGTCCCTATCCCTGGGAGCCCGGCACGGTGGTGCGCTACCGCGATCAGGATTTCTACCTCCTGGGCGCGGCGCTCGACGGCTTCCTGAAAGCGGCGCGCGGCCGCGAGGCCGATCTCTGGGACATGTTGCAGAGCGAGGTGCTGCAGCCGATCGGCATCGCGCAGGCGCCGGTCGTCAGGACGCGGGAGGCGCGGGGCCGGCGCGGCCTGGTGTGGCTCAATGCGGGCTACTATCCAACGCTCGACGATCTGGGCAAAATCGCGCTTCTCTATCAGAATCTCGGCGCGGCGGGCACGCATCAGATCCTGCATCGGGGATTGACCGAGGCGCTGCTCGCCGGCCGCGGCGCGCTCGCCCAGAGCGGCGATGCCTCGGCGGGCGCCGCGGTGGCGGCATCGGATGGCGACGGGGGGGCTCTTTACGGCATGGGGTTTCATTTCACGCCTTACGTGGGCGCCACCAGCGGGCGCCGGCATCTGCTGCCCACGATGTGGGGCGCCGGGGAGAGCGAAGTGATCCTCTATCCGGGCGCGCTCGTCTCCATCCGGATCGCCAAGGCGGCGCAGCTGCCGGCCGGCGAAACCGCCGTCTCGGATGCCGGGCCGGAGACGATCCGCGCGGTCGACCGCCTCGCCCCGCTCTGACCGCACCGGATCGCCCATGCGCTACTCGCTCTTCAGTCTCCTGGGACAGGCCCTCACCGGCCACCGCGGCTGGCGGCCGGCGTGGCGCGATGCCGCGCCGAAGCCTTCCTATGAGGTGATCGTGGTCGGCGGGGGCGGCCACGGCCTCTCGACGGCCCACCATCTGGCCGCGGTGCACGGCATCACCGATGTGGCGGTGCTCGAGAAGGGCTGGATCGGCCTCGGCAACGCCGGGCGCAACACGACGATCATCCGCTCCAACTACCTGCTCGCCGGCAACAACCCGTTCTATGAGCTCTCGATGAAGCTCTGGGAGCGGCTCGAGCAGGAAGTCAACTACAACAGCATGGTGAGCCAGCGCGGCGTGCTCAATCTCTATCACTCGGACGCGCAGCGCGACGCCTACGTGCGCAGAGGCAACGCCATGCGCATGCACGGCGTCGATGCCGAGCTGCTCGATGCGCATCAGGTCCGAAGCATGCTGCCCTTCCTGGACTTCGACAACGCCCGTTTCCCCATCCAGGGCGGGCTGCTGCAGCCCCGCGGCGGCACCGCCAGGCACGATGCCGTCGTCTGGGGCTATGCGCGCTCGGCGAGCGCGCGTGGCGTGGACATCGTGCAGAACTGCGAGGTGACCGGCTTTCTTTTCGAAGGCGGCCGGATCGCCGGCGTGCGCACTTCGCGCGGGGACATCAGGGCGCGCAAGGTGGCGCTCGCGGTCGCGGGCAACACCTCGACCGTGGCACGCATGGCCGGACTGAAGCTGCCCATCGAGTCGCACGTGCTGCAGGCGTTCGTCTCGGAGGCGATCAAGCCGCTGGTGCCCTGTGTCGTGACCTACGGCGCCGGGCACTTCTATGTCAGCCAGTCGGACAAGGGCGGCCTGGTCTTCGGGGGCAACATCGACGGCTACAACTCTTATGCGCAGCGCGGCAACCTGCCGACCGTGGAGGATGTGTGCGAGAGCGGCATGGCGCTGATGCCGGCGATCGGCCGGGTGCGCCTGCTGCGCTCCTGGGGCGGCATCATGGACATGTCGATGGACGGCTCGCCCATCATCGACCGCACGCCCATCGAGGGGCTCTATCTCAACGGCGGCTGGTGTTACGGCGGCTTCAAGGCGACGCCGGCGTCCGGCTATTGCTTCGCCCACCTGCTCGCCCGGGAGGAGTCGCACGAGGTGGCGCGTGCCTTCCGTCTCGACCGGTTCGCGACCGGCCACCTGCTCGATGAGAAGGGGCAGGGGCCCCAACCCAATCTGCACTGAGCCGGCCATGCGCATCGAATGCCCTTTCTGCGGCGAGCGGGACCACAGCGAGTTCACGTATCTGGGGGACGCCGGGTTCCGCCGGCCGGACGGCGGCGGCGAGGGGCTCGCCGGACGCTTCTACGAAGCCGTGTATCTACGCGACAATCCGGCCGGACCGCACCGGGAGTGGTGGTGTCACAGCGGCGGCTGCCTGTCCTGGCTGCGCGTCACCCGCGACACCCGCACGCACGAGATCCTGGGCGTGGAGCTCGCGAGCGAGGTGGCCGTCCCATGAGTCACCGGCTGGCGGGGGAGGGGGCGATCCAGCGTGAGCGCACGCTCGCCTTCACGTTCGACGGCAGGCCTCTGACCGGTCATCCGGGAGACACGCTGGCCTCGGCGCTGCTCGCGGCGGGCGTGCGTCTGGTCGGGCGCTCCTTCAAATACCATCGCCCCCGGGGCATCCTGACCGCCGGCTCCGAGGAGCCCAACGCGCTGGTGCAGCTGCGCAGCGGCGCGCGTCGTGAGCCCAACACGCGCGCCACGGTGGTGGAGCTCTTCGACGGGCTCGAGGCCCGCAGTCAGAACCGCTGGCCCTCGCTCGCGCTCGACCTCGGGGCGGTCAATTCGCTGCTCTCGCCTCTGCTGGTGGCGGGCTTTTACTACAAGACCTTCATGTGGCCCGCGGCCTTCTGGGAGAAGGTCTACGAGCCGGCGATCCGGCGCGCCGCCGGGCTCGGCCGCGCCAGCACGGAGCCGGATCCGGATGTCTACGAGAAGGCGCACGCGTTCTGCGATCTGCTCATCGTCGGCGCCGGCCCGGCGGGCCTCGCCGCCGCGCTCGCCGCCGGCCGGGCCGGGGCGCGCGTGCTGCTCTGCGACGAGGACTTCCTGCCCGGCGGCCGGCTGAACGGCGAGCGCCGCGAGATCGACGGTCAGGACGGGGCGCAGTGGGCGCGGCAGGTCGGCGCCGAGCTGGCCGGGCTGCCGGGAGTGCGGGTGATGACGCGCACGACGGTGTTCGGGGCCTATGACGGCGGGACGTACGGCGCGCTCGAGCGGGTGGCGGATCACCTGCCGCGGCCCACGCCGCACCAGCCACGACAGCGGCTGTGGAAGATCGTCGCCCGCCGGACGCTGCTCGCCGCCGGGGCGCTCGAGCGGCCGATCGTCTTCGGTGGCAATGACCGGCCCGGCGTCATGCTCGCCTCGGCCGTGCGCACCTACGTCAACCGCTTCAGGGTGGCACCGGGCCGGCGCACGGCCGTCTTCACGACCTGCGACGACGGCTGGACCACGGCTTTCGATCTCCTCGACGCCGGCGTGCAGGTGCCCGTGGTCGTCGAGGCCCGCCAGCAGGTTTCGTCCGTGATCCTGAACGAGGCGAGCCGCCGTGGCCTGCGCATCATGTTGGGCTCGCAGGTTCTCGATGCCCGCGGCGGCAGAGGAATCCGCAGCGTCGATGTGCGTGATGAGCGCGGTCGCACGGTGCGCGTCGCGGCGGACGCTCTGGCGGTATCCGGCGGCTGGAATCCGAACGCCGCGCTCTGCACCCACCTGGGAGGGCGCCCGCGGTGGTCCGAGGCGATCCACGCGTACGTGCCCGCCGACATGCCCCCCGGAATGATCGCGGTGGGCGCCTCGGCCGGCGAGCTTTCCCTGGCGGGCGCGTTGCGCACGGGCACGCAGGCGGGCAGGGAGGCGGCCGAGGCGGCGGGATTCGCGGCCGCGGCGGTGCAGTGCCCGCATGCGGACGACGAGGCTGTCGGCGGCACGCCCCTCTGGTTCGTTGCCGGCTGTCGCGGCAAGGCATTCGTCGATCCCCAGCACGATGTCACCCCCGGGGACATCGCCCTCGCGGCGCGCGAAGGGTTTGACTCCGCGGAGCTGCTGAAGCGCTACACCACCCTCGGCATGGGCACGGACCAGGGCAAGACCTCGGCGCTCAACGGGCACGCGCTGGCCGCGGCGCTCACGGGCCGCGCGCCCGCCGATCTCGGGACGATCACCTCGCGGCCACCGTACACGCCGGTCGCGATCGGTGCGCTCGCCGGCGTTCATCGCGGACCTGACTTCCGCCCCTGCAGGCTGACGCCGAGCCACCGCTGGGCGCAGAGCCTGGGCGCGACCTTCCTCGACACGGGGGAGTGGCGGCGCGCGCGGGCGTTTCCGCGCGCCGGCGAGGTGGACTGGCAGCCCACGCTGGTGCGGGAGGTCCTCGGGGTGCGCAACGGGGTTGGCCTCTGCGATGTCTCGACCCTGGGCAAGATCGACGTGCAGGGCGCGGATGCGGGCGCATTCCTCGACCGCGTATATGCCAACATGATCTCGAGCCTGCCCGTCGGCAAGGCCCGCTACGGCATCATGCTGCGCGAGGACGGCATCGTCCTCGACGATGGCACCGCGGCTCGTCTGGCGCCCGGCCACTTCCTGCTCTCCACGACCACGGCCCACGCCGCCAGGGTGCTGCAGCACCTGGAGCACGCGCGGCAGGTGCTCTGGCCGCAGCTCGACGTGCAGCTCGCGTCCGTCACCGAGCAGTGGGCGCAGCTCGCCATCGCCGGCCCGCGCGCGCGTGCGCTCCTCGAGCGGCTGTTGGCCGGCGCGATCGATCTGTCGAACGCGGCGTTCCCGTATCTCGCCTGCGCGGAATTCGCCTGGCAGGGCTCGCCGGCACGGCTGTATCGCCTCTCCTTCTCCGGCGAGCTCGCCTATGAGCTCGCGGTCCCGGCCCGCCGCGGCGAGGCCGCCGTGCGCGCCGCGATGGCCGCCGGGGAATCCCTCGGCGTGGTGCCTTACGGGCTCGAGGCGCTCGGGACGATGCGCATCGAGAAGGGGCATGTCGCCGGCGCCGAGCTCAACGGCACGACGACCGCGCACGACCTGGGACTCGGGCGCATGATGTCGGACCGCAAGGACTACATCGGGCGCGTGCTGGCGAGCCGGCCCGGCCTGACCGCGCCCGAGCGGCCGGTGCTGATCGGGATCAGGCCGGTCGCCGCGCAGGCGAGGCTCGCCGCGGGCGCGCATTTTCTGCGGCTCGGGGCGCGGGCGAGCCTCGCGAACGACGAAGGCTTCGTCAGCTCGGTGACGTTCTCCCCGGTACTGGGGCACTGGATCGGGCTCGGATTCCTCAGTCGCGGACGGGAGCGCCTCGGCGAGCGCATCCGCGCCCACAATCCGCTGGCGGGGGGCGATGTCGAAGTCGAGGTCACGCACCCGGTGTTCTACGATCCGGACGGCGAGCGCTTGCGAGGTTGAGCATGCCCGCGCAGACAGCAGATCATGGCCGCGGCGTCAGCGCGATGGAGCGCGACGGCGTCGGCATCGCGAGGATCGCGGCGCGCCGGGGTCAGGCGGCCCAGGTGGCGCAGCGCCTGCGTGCCGCATACGGCATCGAGCTGCCGCAGGGGCCACGGCGCGCGAGCCGCGGGCCCGTGGGGATCGCCGGCATCGCACCGCAGACGTGGCTCGCGACGTGCGAGGGGGCGGGGAGTGAGTTCGCGCAGTCGCTGCGGCAACTCCTGGCCGATTGCGCGGCGGTGACCGATCAAAGCGACGCCTATGTCATGCTCCGGCTCACCGGGCCGAAGGTGCGCGAGGCGCTGGCGAAGCTGGTCGCGGTCGACATCGACCCCCGGACCTTCCGGGTGGGAGATCTCGCGCAGACGGTTTGCGGCTACATGCGGGTCACGCTGTGGCGTCTGGAGGACTCGGGGCAGGACGGTGCCGTATTCGAGATCTGGGTGGGGCGCAGTGTCGCCCGCGACCTGCGGCGGGCGCTCGCGCACTGCGCCGCGGAATTCGGCTTCGAGCCAGGGCGGTCATTCCTTGAAACTACAGCGGGGCATATGGCGTGAACGACGTACCATCCGGGACGGGACCTGCGGTGACACCCTGCGAGGAGGCTGAGACGAGCCCCACCGAGGTCGCCCGGACCGCCTCGCTGGCCGAGCGCTGGTACGTCGCCGGCATGATGTGCCTCGTCTACACGCTCAGCATCTCGGACCGCTATTCCATCTCCACCGTCCTCGAGCCCATCCGGCGGGAGTTGCATCTCTCCGACGCCAACATCGCTTTCCTCACCGGCGTCTCGCTCGCGATCTTCTATGTCATCTTCGGCTTTCCGCTCTCGGCGCTGATCGACCGCCGCAATCGCCGCAACATCATCGGCATCTGCCTGATCGCCTGGTCGGCGCTGACCGCGGCCACCGGGGTGGCGCGCAGCTACGGGCAGCTCCTCCTGGCGCGCATCGGCGTCGGGGTGGGGGAGGCGGGCGGCACGCCCGGCGCCAACTCCATTCTGTCGGATTTCTTCCCGCCGTCGCGCCGCTCCATGGCCCTGTCGGTCTTCTCCCTCGGAGCCCCGATCGGCGCCTGGCTCGGCTCGCAGGTGGCCGGCGCGATCGCCTACCGATTCGGGTGGCGGGCGATGTTCCTCGCGCTCGGGGTGCCGGGACTTCTGGCCGGCGTGCTCGTCCTCGTCAGCATCCGCGAGCCGCGGCGAGGCTGTCTCGACGAGTGCGGCGACGGCGCCCCGGCGCCGAGCTTCCTCGAGACGATGGGCTTCCTGCTGCGCCAGCGCTCGGCGATGCACCTGATCCTCGCGCAATCGCTGACGGCGCTCTGGGGCTGGGGCCTCATGTGGTGGACGCCCGCGTTCCTGATGCGCAGCTACTCGCTCAACGTCGATCAGGCGGGCGGCATCCTGGGTCCCATCCACCTCATCGGCGGCAGCCTGGCCATGGTCGCGAGCACCTGGCTGCTGTCGCGGCCCTGGCTGTCCGACGAGCCGCGGGTGCTGCGGCTGCTCGCGCTCAACATCGGTCTCGCGACGGTGGTGACGGCGGTGATCTACGGGACCCATTCGCTGGCGCTCACCCGGGCGCTCTTCTGGCTCTTCATCCCGTCCATCTATATCTATCTCGGTCCGGGCTTCGGGATCCTGAACAACCTGGCGCAGCCGAAGATGCGCGCCATGTACTGCGCCACGCTGCTCTTCCTCGCCAACGTCTGCAATCTGATCATCGCGCCGCAGATGGTCGGGGTGCTGAGCGACTGGTTCGCCCCGCACCGCGCGCCCGATGCCGAGTCGCTGCGGCTCGCGATGCTCTGTCTCGTGCCCACCGGTTTCTGGGCGGCGTGGCACTACTGGGTCGCGGCCCGCGGCGTGCGGCAGGACGAGAAGCTCGCGGCGAGCGCGGCCGCCGAGGCCGCGGCGGCCGGATGAGGAACTCGCGGGGCGCGACGTGACTGGCGGCAGTGGCCTTGGGCAGGCGAGCCCGATTCCCGTCGTGGACATCGCGCCGCTCTTCGACACCGAGTCGACGGCCTGGCCGGCGGCGGACGCCGCGCTGGCGCAGGCAGCGCGGGAGATCGGCTTCGTGTGCATTCGCGGGCTGCCGCCCGAGGCGGCGCCCGGCGCGGCGCAGCGGGCCCGATTGCTCGCGATCTTCCGCCTCGACGAGGCGGCCAAGCGGCGCCTCTGCCGGCGCAAGTTCGCGCCGGAGAATTCCAACGTGTACCGCGGCTGGTTCCCGCTGCAGCCGGGCAACCTGACCGCCAAGGAAGGCATCGACATCGGCGGTGACCTGGTGCACGGCGCGGCGGTCACCGCGGCCGGCGATCCGCTGCGCGAGCCGAGTCCGCTGCCACCGGAGAGCGGGTTGCCGGGCTGGCGCGCGGCGGCGGCGGCGCATTACTCGGCCATGGAGCGGGTGGCGCAGGCGCTCATGCGCTCGCTCGCGCGCGGCATCGGCCTGCCCGGTGACGCCTTCGATGCCGCGTTTCGCCACGGGCTCTCGACGCTGCGGCTGATCCGCTACCCGGCGCGGGATGCCGGCGAGCTGGCCGCCGTGGCCGATCCGGCCCTCTGGGTGCAGTTTAAGGGCCAGCGGCGCTACCTGGTCGGCGCGCCGCACACCGATTCCGGGTTCCTCACGCTGCTCGCGCAGGATGGCGTGCCGGGACTGCAGGCGCGATCGCGCGCGGGCGAGTGGGTGGACGTGCCGCCGCTCGAGGGTACGCTGGTGGTCAATTTCGGGCAGGTGCTGGAGCAATGGTCGGCGGGCCGGATCCGCGCCACCGAGCACCGGGTGCTCGGCTGCGACCGGGAGCGATTCTCCATTCCCTTTTTCTACGAGGCCCGCGCGGAGGCGATCATCGCTCCGTTGCCGCTCGATCGGCCGGATCTCTTCACGCCGTTCGCCTACGGGGATTTCCTCTGGCGGCGCATGACGTCCTTCGTGGAATTCCGCGGCATGGAGCGCGAGCGAGGTCCGCATGTCTGAATCCAGCACCGCTCCAGGGTCCGCTTCCGCCGTCGCCCACGGGCGCTGTCTCTGTGGCGGGGTACGGTTCGAGGTTCATGGGCCCCTGCGGCCGATCATCTACTGCCATTGCGGCATGTGCCGCCGCTCGGGCGGCCATTTCGCCGCGGCGACCGCCTGCGCACCGGCCGATCTGCGGCTGCTCGCCGCCGGGGCGCTGCGCTGGTACCGATCGTCCGCCACCGCCCGCCGCGGCTTCTGTGGCACTTGCGGCTCGCAGCTTTTCTGGGAGCCGGCCCACGGCGGGCACCTCAGCATCTGGGCCGGGGCGCTCGACCCGCCGACCGGGCTGACCGCGGCGCGGCACATCTTCACCGCCGAGAAGGGCGATTACTACGCGATCGAGGACGGCCTGCCGCAGCGACCGGGGGCCTGACCGCCACGGGCGCCCGGCCGGATTGTTGACAATCAGCAATCAGCCTGCTTCAATTCGGCGAAATCGCCATTACGGGCCGCCATGCGCACCGTCAGCTTCCGGCAGATGAAGGATGGAAGCTGACGGTGCGCAT
>Ga0187809_10001032_pt1 | contig 13654 bp, 6 predicted proteins | sample NC_wetland_sal_i_8_FD_132415 | JGI IMG/M metagenome (GOLD analysis project Ga0187809, IMG submission 132415) | Wetland sediment microbial communities from Neuse River Estuary, North Carolina, USA - ASW_4 | ecosystem: Environmental > Aquatic > Freshwater > Wetlands > Sediment | place: USA: North... | reverse complement strand
CCGGAGGCGCCGATGTTGAGATTGCCGCCGATGACGATAGTCCCGCTGCCTTCGAAATCGACGTTGCCGGAATCCCCGACGCTCTGGCCAACGTTCAGATCACCGCCGATCGTCAGGTTGGCGCCATTGAGAACCGACAGCTCACCCGCGCCGCCGACGCCGATCGACGCCGCGCCGGACAGGGTCAAACTGGTGTTGGCGCCGGACAGCGTGACGATGCCCGAACTGCCACTCTGCACGCCGGCCTGAAGGATGCTCGCCGTAACCGTGCCGCCCGCAAGGATCGAGAGCGATCCACCAGCCGCGTCGCCAACCTCCAGTGCCCCGCCAATTTTCCAGTCGGATCCGGCACCGACCACCGAAACGGAGGAACCGTCCGATCCCGCCTGGTTCCCGATCACCGCCGCGACCGCCACCGCCGTGCCAGGGTTGGTCGTTACCGTGGCGTCGTTCTGGATCGCCAAGCTGCCGAGGCCGGCATCGCCAATCACGGATTCGCCGGCGGTGGTCAGTCGGGCGTCCGTTCCGTTCAGCAACACGCTGCCGCTCGCGCCTGCGGTTGCGCCGATATCGAGCGCCTGTAGATCGGTGCTGGAATGCGCCCCGACCAGCAGGTTACCGAGTCCGCCGGCTGCCGCACCCACGGTCAGGGTGTCGCCGGCGAAGCGGCCGCCGTCATTCACCGTCAGCAGGCCCTGCGCCGCCCCGCCGACGACGACCGGTCCGGTGGCATTCCAGTCCGCTCCGGCGCCGCTGATCGCGGCGGATGCCGATGCGGTGCCGCCCACCGTGCCCGGGGCGGTCAAGGTCGCGGACGGTCCGACGGACATCGAGCCTTCGTTGTCCAGCGCGGTCAGGGTCTTGTTGTCGGCGACTACCCAGGATCCGCCAGGATCGATGACGACACTGCCGAAGTTCACGAACTGACTGGCGGGCGCGTTGAACCCGGCGGCGGCGATCTCCAGCGTGCTGACGGCGGTCCCGCCCGGGGCATTGCCGCCATCGACGGTACCGTTGAACACGGCGCCGGATTGCACCACCAGCCGATCCGACTGGCCTGCCGCCATCAGCACCGCACCGCCCAGCGTGCCGCCACCGATCGTGCCGGAATTGACCACGGTGGTCGCACCCTGCACGCCCCAGGTACCGCCGGTGATCACGCCGGCCTGCACGACGGACAGGCCGTTGGTGATCACGCCGCCCGACAGATTGGTCACCGCGCCGCCGCCGGGGCCGAACCGCACGCCGGCCTGGGCGCCGCTGATGGTGCCCGGCGCCTGGTTCTGCACCGCGCCGCTGGCCAGATAGACCGGGACCGTTGTCCCGCTCATCTGTCCGTAATTGACCAGAGTGCCGCCGCCGGAAACATGGCCTTGCAGCCTGCCGACACCCGTATTGGCAAACACGCCGCCGGCAAGCGTTATCCCACCGGTGACCGAGCCGAGGCTGACGAGGGTGCCGTCCACCACGAGGGTTCCGCTGGCATCGGGCGTGACGGTCACGCCCTGCCCGATCAGGTTGAACCCCTGCGCCGCCCAATAGGCGCCCGGATCGAGCGTGACCTGGCCGAAGCCGACATACTTGCTGCCAAGGCCGCTGAGCGTGCCGCCCGAGGAGCCTTTCGCCAGTTCCAGCACGCTGTTGCTGGCCGGGGCCATGGCGTCGCCGCCGCTGACCGTACCGCCGAACACAGCACCCGGGCGGATCAGCACGCGGTTGGCTTGGCCGGCAGCCAGCTGCACCGCGTAGCCGCTGGTGCCGGCCAGGACGATACCGGCATTGCCGAACGTGGCCGCTGCGCCGGGCGCGCCGCGCACCGCCACATGGCCATCGCCGCCGATCGTGCCGCCCGAGGCGTTGGTCAGCACTCCGCCAGCGGCAAGAGTCAGCGTGTCGGCGATATCGCCGCTGTTCCACACCGTCCCGGCGTCGGTCAGGGTCCCGGCGCTGCTCAGCACAACCCCGGCGGCAACGGTGTTCAGCCCGGCGACCGTCCAGCTGGCGCCGGTATCCACGATGACGCTGCCGAACTGGGTGAAGTAGCTGCCGCCGCTCGCGCTGGCGTAGCCGAGTCCGGACAGCGTCCCCGTGCCGGATCCGGTGGTCAGCTCCAGCGCGCTGACCACGCTGTCGCCGGCCATGCTGCGGCCGTTCGCCTCGCCGTTGAGTTGGGCACCGGGCGTCATGATCAGGCGGCTGGCGGTCGAGCGTTGCAGGACGACGCCGCCGGCGATCAGGCCGGCATCCATCACGGTGACCGCCCCGGTGGCGCGTATCCCGTACTGCCCGTTGCCGATCGTGCCGCCGGCGGCATTGGTCAGCATGCCGCCTTCCATCGAGACGCCATTCGTGCCGTACAGCACGCCGTTGTTCACCACGGTCTGGCCGTCTGCGATCGACTGGGCCAGGTTCCACGAGGCGCCGCTGTCCACGACGACATTGGCCCAGTCGACATACCGGGCGTTGGCGCCCAGCGTGCCATGGCCCGCGCCGGACGCCAGTTCCAGCGTGCTGGCGAGACTGCTGCCCAGGCTGTTGCCGCCTGACACGGTGCCGCTGGCACTGGCGCCCGGTTGCAGGATCAGCCGGTTTCCACTGCCGGCGCCGAACTCGAGGGCATATTTGGCGCTGGACAGCGAACCGGCGTTGACGACGGTCGCGCCGGGATCGGCGAACACCGCAAGGGCGGAACCCTCGATCAGCCCGCCTGCGGCATTGGTCAGGTGGTCGCCGATATGCACGCCGGCGCTGCCGCCGAGCAGCGGCACGAGTGCCGTATTGCCGAGTATCGTGCCGCGGTTGGTGAGCGTTTCGCCGTGATAGGTGGCGCTGTGCAGCGTCCATCCGGCGCCCGGGTCGATGGTGACCTGGGAGAAATTCACCATGGGCGCGTACGCGCCGTCCAGCGCGCTCAGCGAGCCGCTGCTGCTGCCGCTCAGCAGTTCGAGCGTGCTGGCGACGCTGCTGCCCAGGCCGTTGCCGCCATCGACCTTGCCGGTGAACACCGCACCCGGAGCGACCTGCAGCAGGCCCGCAACACCGGGCTTGAAAAGCACCGCGTCGGTCGAGCCGGCAATCGTGCCATAGTTGGTGATGCTGTTGCCCGCCGTCGCGTAGACCGCCGCCGCACCGCCGGAGATCGAGGCACCCGCGGCATTGGTGATCGAGCCGCCCGGCTGCAGCACGATGCCGCCGGCATTGCCGATGAACGTGCCCGTGTTGCGCAGGGCACCCGCGACCGCGAGGGAGCGTCCGCCAAGCAGCTGGTTCGTGCCGGCCAGGACCCAGTTCGCGCCGGCATCGAGCGCATAGGACGCGAACTGATAGGTCGATCCCAATCCGGAGACGGTGCCGGTGGCGGCCGCCGAACCGAGATGGAAGGCAAAGTGGCTCTGGAGTCCGATCATGCCGCTGAACGAACCGCCGGGCAGCAGCACCACAGAGCCTTGTCCGCCGTTGACCAACTGCTTGGAGCCGGTGACGGTTCCCGCATTCACCAGGGTCAGCGTGCCATTGAGCTGGATGCCGGCACTGCCGCCTTGAATGACCGCACCGGCATGGTTGACGATCAGCGCCGTATTGGCCGGCGCCCCGGTATTCACCACAATGGCAGCGCCGCCATAGCTCGGCCCCGCGGCGATCCTGCCGTCATTCACGATGGTGACGGCGCCGTTGCCGGTGATCGCAAACTGGTCGCCGGTGATCGTGCCGGTGGCGGCATTGCTGACATAGCCGCCAGCCGCCAGGCTGACCTGGCCACCTTTGCTGCCGCTGAACTGGCCGGCATTGACCAGCGTGGCGGGCGCGGTTTCCACGACCGCGTCCAGCCGGCCGTCGTTGAGCAGTGCGGCGCTGACGGCGAGCATGATCTGGCCGGCGCCGCCGGACCCCTGGATGGTGCCGGCATTTTCCATCGTGCCGGCGAGCACGAAGCTGCCGCTGCCCTGCAGCGGCGCCGTCACCGTCTCGCTGGACTGGATGGTGCTGCTGCCGGTCGCGGTCCAGGTCGCGCCGATATCGCTGACGATGTGCGAGAAGCCGCTGAAGGCGCCGAGGTTCAGCGTGCCGGCGCCAGACGCGGAGGCCAGTTCCAGAGTGCTGGCAGCCCCGCCCGGCGTGGCTCCGGTCGAGACCTGCCCCGAAATGCTGCCGCCCGGCAGCAGCACGAGGTCGAGCGCGCCGCCGCTGCCGGTGATTGCGTTCGTACCGCCGCTGATCAGGCCGGCATTGACGATGGTGACCGAGGCCCCTCCGGCAATCGAAATCGCCGGATAGCCGGCGGGGGCCGTTATGGTTCCGCCGGACAGGTTGGTGACCAGGTCGCCCGTGTTCAGCAGCAGCGCCGGGCCGGCGGAAGCGGCGAGCTGGCCCTGGTTCACCACCGTGTCGTTCGAACCGGCCAGCAGCCCCTGGCTGGTGCCGCTCAGGCTGGCGCCGGAGGCGATGGTGACTGCCCCGCTCGGGAGGAACTGAAGCTGCACACCGGCGGTGGCTTCGACTGTGCCCGCCAGGGTGAGGCCCGATACCACTTCCGGCCCCACGACGATCGTGCCGAAATTGGTCAGCGGCGAGAGGTTCAGGATCCCACTGGACAGGTATGCGAAGACGCGCCCCTGTCCGCCATCCACCGCGCCCGTCAGGGTTGCACCGCTCCGCCACAGCAGCGTGTCGTTCTTGCCTTGCAGAGAGATCGCGGTACCGCCGGTCGTGGACCGCACCGTGCCGTGCACTTCGACGATGGCGTTGTCGCCCTTGGCGATGATGCCGGTCGCCCCGGCAACGCTGCCGCCGGCCCCGATGGAGGCATTGCCCGCGAGCAGCATGATGCCGACATCGGCAGCGGAAATCAGGCCGGTATCGCCGACGAAGTCGTCCGTCCCGACAGCCAGCACACCGTACAGAGGCTTGCCGGGTAAAATGCTCTGGGCGGATGCCGTCCCCAGTACGGTGCCGGAGTTGTTGAATTGGTCCGCCGTGTCGTACATGGCCACGGGCCGGACGCCGGCAATGGTGCCGGTATTCGTGATGATGCCTGAAGTGCCCGCCGACAGGCGAATCCCGAAACCATTCGGTGCACTGATCGTACCGGCATTGTTGACCGTGACACTGCCCTGCCCGGATTGTCCGGGCAGGGCCACAATACCTTCCTGCGAGCCCGATATCAGTCCGCCGGCGCTGTTCACGACCTGGCCGGCATGCAGGACGATGCCGGCCGTACTGCCCGCGATGGTCCCCGCATTGGTGATAGCGGCTTGGGTGTAGTTGCCCGAAGCGTGTTCGACCGCAACACCGATCTGGCCGCTGATGACGGCTGAAGTCGTGTTGGTCAGAACGGGGGCATAGTAGTATCTTTGCCCACTGTCGGGGTGCAGAAGGCCGCCGACGAATCCGCCGCTGAGCCGTACGCCGGAATCGATGCCGGTCAGAGTCGCGGAGTTGGTGATGGTCCAGGCGCCATAACCATACACCTGGTAAACCGCGGCACCGAATTTGGCCGAGGATCCTGAAGTGAGGGAAATCCGCCCGGCAATGCTGGATGTGGCGCCGGCACCGTTGAGGTGGGCTCCCACGGTCAAGAGAAGCTGGGAATTGCTGCTGCCTGAAAAGTTCGTTGAGTACATGTTTCCTCTGCCCGCGGCTCGCCCCGAACAGTGCGTCCGATGTGATGGTGTGCAGAGCAGTTTATCTTGGGATGGCGGCCGCCGTTATCCTGGCCGTCTCAAGCCACTCGTCTGTTCGTCTCAGCGGTCGCGCGCGGCGAGACGCCGCAGCCAGTCGGCATAAGCTGGCTCGCCGACCCGATCATCGGTCGTCGAGTGCGGATGTGCCGGCGGGTTGAAGTTTCGCGCCTGCCGCGGCGTACAACCGAACGCCCGGCGGAACTCGCGGCCGAAATGCGCATCGCTGGCGAAGCCCCACTCGAAGGCAACCTCACCGATAGGCCGGCGCTGGTGCGCCGGATCTGCCAGCGTCAAAAAGGCGCCGACCAGCCGCCGGTCGCGAACGTAGTTGCGCACGCCACCGGACGGCTGGAACATGCGATACAGCGAAGCCCGTGACATCCCGAACTGGGCACGGATTTCCTCCGGGCTCAGTTCGCGCGACCGCAGGTTGGCTTCGATGAACTGCTTCAGCGCCGCCAGCTGCACATCGCCTCCACTGCTCTTGCCGCCGGACGTGATCAATTGCTGAGCGACGGGTCCCAGGCACGCCCGCAGCATGGCCAATGTCGCCGCTGCCACGCCATCCGCTTCCGCCACGGTCAGCTCGGGCAGGCGCGCCACGACCGAGCGCAGGTGATCCGCCAGCAACACGGCAAGCGCTCGGCTGCCGGGCAGCACCGCTCCATGCAGCCTCGCGGCCTCCGGCAGCGCCGCCTCCATCAACGGCCTCGGCACGCCGAGCACGATCACCGTTGAAGCCTGCCCCAGCAGGTCGAGCGGCTGCGCCAGGTCGAGCACGTCGATATCACCCGCCTGTGCCGCCACCCAGCGACCTCCCGCCATTCCCGTGAAGCCGCCCTCCAGGTGCAGCCGCACCAGGAACAGGTCGGAGCCCGGCAGGCCGGGGTCGCGGCGGTAGCGCTGCGCGGCGAAGCGTGTCTGCCCGATGAGCAGCCGGCCAAGATGCCACGTGCACGCTTCGGCCGGAAAGCTGGATGGTTCGTTCTCGTCCGGCGACAGGACCTCGAACAATGCGGCATTGCCCGCCCGCCAGGCCGAAAATTGCTCGCCTGACGGCAGCGACCCGGTTGAGAACAAGCTGACCGGCAAGCGCTCCTGCCCCATTTCGCACGCGCTCCCATCACGGCACGATTGCTGGAAAAGTCTGCAATTCATGCTGGAAGCGGACGAAAGACGCAATGAGGCAAGCCCAGCTTCGGCAGTTCTCAACCTGTCAGATTGGCCGGGCCGAAGCCGCGCGCTGGGCGGCGGCAAGATGAAAACTGCGGGTGCGCTTCAGCCTGCGAGCAATTCCAGCGCCGCGCGCGACAGCGCCTGCACGCCGGCGCCGATGCAGCGCTCGTCCGGCTGGTAGCCGGAGTTGTGCAGCTTGTCGTTGCGGCCCGGCTGCGACGAGCCGACCTTCAGCTGGAAGGACGGCACCAGCTCCGCCATCAGCGCGAAATCCTCGCCGCCCAGGCTCGCCTCGCCTTCGTCCACCACGTCACCGAACTGATTGCGCACCGCGGCGACGGCGGGTTCCAGAACGCGGTCGTCGTTGCGCAGCGGCGGCACGCCGCGGCGGTAGGTCACGTCGCACTGCACGCGCATGCCCTCCAGCATGCCGGCGGCGAGCCGCTTGATCGCCGCTTCCGCCACGTCGCGCGCCTCCGGATGCAGGGTGCGCACGGTGCCTTTGATGGTGCAGTCGTTCGGGATGATGTTGTGCGTGGTGCCGCCGTTGATGGCGCCTACCGTCACCACCACCGGATGCAGCGGCTTCACCTCGCGCGAGACCACGGTCTGCAACTGGGTCACCAGGAAGGACGCGGCGATGATCGGGTCCACCGCGGTGTGCGGATAGGCGGCATGGCCCGACCGCCCGCGCACCACGATTTCGAACCGGTCGGAGGCGGCGAGGCAGGCGCCGTGCACGTAGCCGAAACGGCCCACCGCCATGTCCGGATGGTTGTGGAAGGCCAGCGCCATGTCGATCTTGGGGCTCAGCATCAGCCCGTCCGCGATCATCGCGCGCATGCCGCCGACGCCTTCCTCGGCCGGCTGGAACACCAGCTTCACCGTGCCGGCGAGCTGCGGCGCCAAATCCTTCAGCACCTCGGCGACGCCGAGCAGCGTGGTGGTGTGGATGTCGTGGCCGCAGGCGTGCATCAGGCCGGGGTTCTGGCTGGCGAAGGGCAGGTCCGTGGTTTCCTGGATCGGCAGCGCGTCCATGTCGGCGCGGATCGCCAGTACCGGGCCGGGCCGGCCGCCCTCGATCAGGCCGACCACGCCGGTCTTGCCGATGCCGGTCTGGTGCGGGATGCCCATGCGGGTGAGTTCGCGGGCGACCACGCCGGCGGTGCGGACTTCCTCGAAGCCGAGTTCCGGATGGGCGTGGATGTCGCGGCGGATTTCGATCAGGTGCGCCTCGATCCGCTCGGTGAGGGTGCGGATGGCGGTGGTGGGATCGTTGGCGATGCTGGCGGACATGGCGGAACCTGCTGCGATGACCACCCATTGTGCCGGGATGGCACCCGGTGCCGCAAGCGACGTCCTGCTCCGCCCGCTGGAGGGCACATGCTGCCGCAGCAACGTCCTCGTCCGACCGCTGGGGGCACACGATGCCGCAGGCAACGTTCTCGCCGGTCCATTCGATCGCACACGGTGCCGCAAGCAACGTCCCCGTCCGTCGGCTGGAGGGCACATGCTGCCGCAGCAACGTCCCCTCTCCGCCAAGGGGCGGAGAGGGACAGGGAGAGGTGGCGGTAACCTCGGGGCTGGTGAATGAAACGCGGGCGTGCGCCGCGGTCGGGGGAGAAACGCAGCGAGGGTGCAGCGCCACGGTCCCAACCCCGTCCCTCTCCGCCGCAGCGGCGCGGCGAGGGGCCCCCTTACTCCGCGGCAGCCTGCATCGCGTCTGCCGGGGACAGGCGGAAGCCGGTGTAGCCCTTGGCCGCGACGTCGTCGCAGATTTCGCGATAGGCACCGACGCCGCCGATATAGGGCATGAACACGCGCGGCTTGCCGGGGATGTTGGCGCCCATGTACCACGACGCCGCCTTCGGGTACAGCGTGCGGTGCGCCACCTCGCTGCCATGCGCCACCCAGTCGTCCTCGGCCTGCTGCGTCGGCTCGATCACCGCCAGCCCCTGCGACCGCAGATGCGCCAGGCAGTCGATGATCCAGTCCACATGCTGCTCGATCGAGACGATCATGTTGCTGAGCACCGAGGGGCTGCCCGGGCCGGTGATCATGAACAGGTTGGGGAAGCCGGCGCTCATCAGGCCGAGATAGGTGCGCGGCCCGGCCTCCCACCGCTCGCGCAATGCGGCGCCGTCGCGGCCGGTGATGTCGATCGCCTGCAGCGCGCCGGTCATCGCGTCGAACCCGGTCGCAAACACGATGGCGTCGAGTTCGTACTCGGTATCGCCGACCCGCACGCCGTTCGGCGTGATCTCCGAGATCGGTGTGCTGCGCACGTCCACCAGGGTCACGTTCGGCCGGTTGTAGGTTTCGAAGTAGTGGGTATCGACGCAGATCCGCTTGGTGCCGATCGGATAGTCCTTCGGCGCCAGCAGATCCGCCGTGGCAGGGTCGTGCACGATCTCCCGAATCCGGTCGCGTACGAACTCCGCGGCAAAGTCGTTGGCTTCCTGGCTGGTGATCAGGTCGTTGAATGCCGCCATGAAGCTGGTGCCGCCTTCCGCCCAGCGCTGCTCGAACATGCGCTGGCGCTCCTCGTCCGATACCTCCAGCGCCGACTGGTCGTTCAGGTTGTTCAGGATGCCGGTGCGCTGCACGCGCGCCTGCCGCCGCAGCGCCGGGTAGTTCGACTTCCAGCGTCCGGCATACTCCGGCTGCATCGGGCCGTTGCGCGACGGGATGCTGTAGTTCGGCGTGCGCTGGAACACGGTAAGATGCCCCGCCTGTTCGGCGATCACCGGGATCGCCTGGATCGCCGAGGATCCGGTGCCGATCACGCCGACCCGAAGGCCGGACAGATCGACGCCTTCATGCGGCCAGTGTCCGGTGTGGTAGGTCTTGCCGCGAAAGCTGTCGCGCCCGGGAAAATCCGGCATGCGCGCGCTGGACAGGCAGCCTGTCGCCATCACGCAATAACGCGCCTGCACATCGTCGCCGCGGTCGGTGCGCACCTGCCAGAGGCTTTCCGCTTCATCGAAGCGCGCCTGCGTGACACGGGTTTCGAAATACATGTCGCGGCGCAGGTCGAGCCGGTCGGCGACGTGGTTGGCGTAGCGCAGGATTTCCGGCTGCGCGGAGAACAGTTCGCTCCAGTTCCACTGCTGCTGCAGCTCCGGATCGAAGGCGTACGAGTACTGCATGCTCTCCACGTCGCAGCGTGCGCCGGGATAGCGGTTCCAGTACCAGGTGCCGCCCACGCCGGTGGCGGCCTCGAACACCACGGCGGAGAGGCCAAGCTTGCGCAGGCGGTGCAGCATATACATGCCGGCAAAGCCGGCGCCGACGATGACGGCGTCGAAACTGGCTGTCAGAGGCGACCGCGGGGCGGCACTTGTCATCGAATGTTCCTGCGGATGCGGCGATTTACTCATTGGTAGTATGAAACACCGCCCGGTAAGTCAACCGCCCCGCGCCCCGGCCAGCCGTCCTGCTTTCGGCCGGCGCGCCGTCGGCTTCCCTCGTTGGCCCAGCGGACGGAGTGAGAATCCGCGCGTGCCGTCCGGTCAATCCGCCGGAGCCCGGCCATAACGCAAGATGCGCCAGCTACCCGGCACACAGCCGCATCAGTTCGCGCGTATCCGCCAGGGAGTGCAGCGCGCCAACCCGCCGCACGATCTCCCGGCTGCACGCCGCCCCGAGCACCGGCTCCACCAGCGCGGTGAATTTCTGTTCCAGCCGGCGGCCCTGTTGCACGACATCCGCGGCGGGAACGCCGGAATCATGGTCGGCTGCGACACGCTGCCCGTCGGTCAGCAGCAGTTCCAGCCGCGCCTGGGTGTGCGGCGTCCCCTGGCGGAACTGGAAGTCCACCTTGTCGCGCAATGCCACCAGCGTGGGATCGGCCGTCGTGGACTCCGAATAGGTGGACAGCCGTCCGGTATCCACGCCGGCCAGCCCCATCGCCGTGGTCAGGCGCAGCGAGAATTTCGCCTCCAGCCCGGTCCTCGGCGCGGGAATGTTGCACACCCGGTCGCAGGCCTCGTCGAGTTGCAGGGTGATCCGTTCGATGCGGTCCGGGGTCAGCCCGTGCTGTTCGCGGAGCTTGCGGGCGGCCTCGATCGGCGCGTGGGTCAGGTAGCAGGCGGCGTGATACTTGAAGAGGTTGTTGCGGATGTGCCAGCCACCAGGCGGGTTTTCCAGCGCTCGCTCCGGATGGAAATCCGGGCTGTGCGTGCGCGCGAAGCCCTGCGCACACTCCACCGCGTCCGGCCGGCTGGTGAAGCCGCGCGCCGCGAGCTTCGCCGCGAGCAGCCCGTGATACGACGCCTTCCCCGCGTGCAGCGGCTTGCACATGGTGCCGAACATCGACTTCAGGCCGGCCGCCTGGGTGCCGGCGATGCCCAGCGCCAGTGCCGTGCGTTCGGCGTCCAGGCCGAGCAGGTGGGCGCAGGCTGCGGCGGCGCCGAAGCTGCCGATCGTGGCGGTGGCGTGGAAGCCAAGCACGTCGTAATGGCCCGGGGCGATGCTGCGGCCGATACGGCACTGCAACTCATAGCCGGCGACGAACGCGGTCAGCACGTCCGCGCCGCTGCTGCCGCGCTGCTCCGCCAGCGCCAGCAGGCCGGGCAGGATCGCCACCGAGGGATGGCCCGGCATCGCCATGTTCACGTCGTCGAAGTCCAGCGCGTGCGAGGCGGCGCCGTTGACGATCGCCGCGGAGAGCACCGGCAGCCTTGTCCCATTGGCGACCACTGTGGCGTGCTCGGCGCCGCCTTGTTCAGACAATTCGTCCAGCAAGATGCGGGTGAGATCGTCCTGCGCGCCGGCGACGGTGCACGCCAGGTAGTCCAGCACGCATTGCCGCGCCCAGGCGCGCACGTCGTCCGGGATGTCGGTGTAGCGTAGCGCCTGGGATTGTGCCGCCAGCGTGCGGGTGAGGCCCTGCGCCTGGATGTCGGTGATTGCGTTCATCGGACGGTCTCCTCGAAGCCGCCGGGAGCGTGTCACAGAATGCGCGGTTCGGCCATTGCCTGGAAGCGGCGGCAGCAGGTCCCGGCGTTGGTGGATTGACCGGAAGACGCGAACGGGTCCCCTCGCCGCCCGCTGGGGCGGAGAGGGACAGGGAGAGGTGGGGCGTCCAGGAAGGCCGGTGGTTGCCGAAGCGACTGCGGGCAGGGGGCGCGTTCCGGGGACAATACGGCGGGGCGGAGGGTTCCCCCGCCTCACCCTACCCTCTCCCCCCAAGAGGGGCGGAGAGGGGAGCGGACCCTCCCGCCGAGAGGGGCGGAGAGGGGAGCTACGCGGATCAGATGATATGCCCGTGCAGGAACCCCAGCGCCGGCAGCGGACGCCACGCGCGCGGCAGGTCGGAGCGGCGGATCGGCGCCACCGAGTAGGTCGGCGGCGGCTGGCGCGACATGCGGAGGAAATTGGCGTAGGCCTTCACCTGCTGTTCCCGCCAGTCCTTGTCGGCCAGGGCGGCCAGGCGGTTGCTGAAGACCTCGGCCACCCGGCTGGTCCGTCCCAGCGACGCGACGACCGCCCAGAGCGTATCGTCACGGTGGGAACTCAAGGGTACGATCTGGCTCATCGGTAAAGGCTGGCGCGTCCCCGGGCACTCGGCAAGAGGCAAGATGCGCGCCTGTTCGACGTGTGACCCGCCGGCCCGGGTGGCGTCATGGCCGGTCTCCGAGGCCAAGGGCGCGCAGCACGCCCTGGTCCAGCAACGGCCCGCGTGGCGGCGGCCGGCTCAGCGCGAAGCCCATCACGTCGTCATAGCCCCACAACATCCAGCCGATATGCTGCGCCTCGGCCTGCTGGCGAACCGCGGCCAGCCAGTTCAGCCGCGACTCCGGGTGCAGCGCCGCGCTGGCGCCGAATTCCCCCAGCAGCAAGGTGGCGTGGTTGCGCTGCGCCCACGCGGCGGCGGCGGCGAAGCGGGCGGCGATGCGGGATCCGTTCCAGTGCAGGCCGCAATAGAAGCGGATCAGGGCGGCGGTCGCAGGGTCGGCACTGGTCTCCGCCACGCGGAAGCAGGCGGTGCGGTCATCGGCCGGAAAGGGCAGGGCGGCCAGCGCGGCCCGGTCCAGGCCGGGACGGTAGGCGGCGAGCGCGGTCAGCTCGGGCGGGTCGTAGAAGTGGATGCTGTAGATCACGTTCGGGTCGGCGTCCGGCCGCGATGCCAGCAGGCCACCGATGCTGCCCCAGTCGTTGCCGGTCAGGATCATTGTGTTGTCGGGCAGCAAGGCGCGGACGCTTTGCAGCAGCCTGTGCTGCAGGGTCTGCCAGGCTTCCGGCGTGCCTGGGAATACCGGCTCGTTCAGCAGTTCCGGGAAGGTCAGGCGCGGATCGAACCGGCGCAACGCCGGTGCCAGCCGGGTCCAGAACTCCAGCAATGCGGCGCGGTCGGCCTGGCTGGTTTCCAGGCGCCAGTCCGCTGGATGAGCGTCCACCACCACCGCCAGCCCATGGCGTTGCAGCCGGCCGATCGCCTGGGTCAGGGCGCGCAACCGGACCGGGTCGCCGCCGAGCCAACCGGGCTGCACCGGCAGGCGGACCGCGGTGAACCCCGCCTGGCGCAGTTGCGCGATTGCTGCGTCGCCCAGGTAATCACGCAGCGCCGCCGGGTCCGCACTCGGCGGAAAGCGAAACCAGTTGGTGATGGTGATGCCGCGGCCGAGGCTTGCCACGCGGTCGGCCGGCGCCGCGCCGAATGCCGGCCAGGCGAGCCCGCACAGCGTCAGCACCAGCAGGATGGTTCGGCGGATCACCCGACAAGCTCGCCGGCAAGGCGCCTGGGCGAGGCATTCTTCACGCGCGCGGCAACGGCGCCGGCGGTCTCCCCTGGG
>Ga0187809_10001031_pt1 | contig 13656 bp, 8 predicted proteins | sample NC_wetland_sal_i_8_FD_132415 | JGI IMG/M metagenome (GOLD analysis project Ga0187809, IMG submission 132415) | Wetland sediment microbial communities from Neuse River Estuary, North Carolina, USA - ASW_4 | ecosystem: Environmental > Aquatic > Freshwater > Wetlands > Sediment | place: USA: North... | reverse complement strand
GGTGCTGGTACCCCGTCGTGGCGGGCGCAGGCCCGCCACCCACGACTGGCTGTGGCAGATTCCCAAGGCAGCTTGCGACCATGAGTGTCCCACAGAAAATCGCGGATGGCCGGCCTTCGCCGGCCATGACGTGATGCGCCTTCGCGTCGGCAATTCCGCATCGCAGTAGCAGGGCGCAGCCCGCGCCGGAGTCGCTTTCGCCACGGATTGCCCTAAGATCACGGCAAGTAAGGGAGCTACGGCCATGATCCTGACGGCAGACAGCGAACAGAGGCGCGCCGCCAACCGGCGCAAGACCGGCAACGGCTGGCTCACCACCTTCATCGGCGAGAACCGCAACACGCTGCAGCCGGGCGCCCCGGTGCCGCCGGCCGGCACGCTGTATCCGATGGCGTTCCTGGTGGAGAAGCAGGCGAACGCCGTGGTGAAGCCGCACTTCCACGAAGCCGACCAGTTCCAGGTCGTCGTGCAGGGTGGCGGCCGGCTCGGGCTGCACGATGTCGGCAGCGTCGCGGTCCACTACACCGATCCGTTCTCCGCCTATGGCCCGATCGTCGCGGCCGGCGACGGCGTGTCCTGGTTCACCCTGCGCAACAGCTGGGACCCGGGCGCGCAATACATGCCGCAGGAGCGCGACCGCCTGCGCGCCGCCCGGGCGCGCTACCAGCACCGCGAGTCGACCGCGGCGCCGCTGCCGCCTTTGTCGCCGGCCGAACTCGCCGCGGTGCGCGACGCCGGCTGCGTCGAGGTGCTGGAACACGCCGCCGACGGCCTTGGCTCATGGCGCTACACCGTGCCCGCGCTTGGTGGGGTAATCGGCCCGGATCCCGCGGACGGTGGCGGGCAGTTCTGGCTGGTGCTGGCCGGCAGCGCCGCGGTGCCGGGGTCGGCGCAGCTGCCGGTGCAGTCCTGCGTCTTCGTCGGCCCGGAGGATGCGGCGCTCGCCGTCACCGCCGGGGCGGCGGGGGCGGAGTTGCTTTGCCTGCAATTCCCGCGGCTGGCGCGTCATTAGCCCGGGCGTCAGCGCTGGTGCGGCATCAGCCTGAGACGTCGGCGCTGGGCCGTCATCGCCAGGGCGTCGCCGGCCAGCCGCGGCAATCGCACGTCCATCAGGGAGGAACAGAATGCCCGCGATCACCCGCCTGCTGCTCGACGGCCAGCCCGAGCCGGTCAGCCACTACTGCCACGTCACCCGCGCCGGCAACCTGGTCTTTGTGTCCGGCACGGTCGGCATGGATGCGGCCGGCAAGATTCCGGAGGACGTGGTGGAACAGTTCGACCTCGCACTGCGCAACCTGGATGCCTGCCTGAAGGCCGTGGGCGCCGGGCCGCAGCACGTGGTGAAGGTCACCGTGTTCCTCACCGACGTCGACGACCGCACACGCATCAACCCGGCTCGGCAGCGCTATTTCGGCGAGCACCGGCCCGCTTCCACGCTGGTGGAGGTCTCCGCGCTGGTGCTGCCGGCGCTGAAGGTGGAGATCGAGGCGCAGGCCGTCATCGACTGACCGCACCGCCGCACATGACGCAAGCGCCAGCGCGTACCGGCTGGCTGCATTGTGAAGCGGTGCGGCCGAGGGAGTTCGTGTGGGCGATTGCGTCGCCCGCCGAACTGGTGCTGGCTTGCGGCACCGCTGTCTCCAGCTGTTCGAGGAACGCGTCGATGCACACTCTCCGCCTGGAGCGCCGGCGTGCGCTCGCGCTCGCCGGTGCTGTCTTGGTGGGCAGCGCTGCCTCGGCCGCAGCACAGCATCCGGCCGCTGCAAACGCCAGCGCAGGCAGCAACCCTCCCGGCAGCGACCATGCGGCCAAACCGCCGGCGGAAGGCAGCAGCCGCAAGCTGCCCGCCCCGGTCACCACGCAACACGTGCTCAACCTGCCGAACCGGGTGCTGCGCTTCAGCGCCACCGCGGGGGCGATCAGCCTGACCGCCGGGGAGAAGCACGCGCCACTCGCCGACATCGCCTTCATCGCCTATGAGCTGGATGGCGCGGACCGCAACCACCGGCCCGTGACCTTCGTGTTCAATGGCGGGCCCGGCTTCGCCTCGGCCTGGCTCCAGCTTGGCGCTGTCGGGCCATGGCGCATTCCGCTCGGGGGCCGCACCACCTCGCCGTCCGAAACGCCGGAGCCCGCCCCCAATCCGGATACCTGGCTGGACTTCACCGACCTGGTGTTCATCGATCCGGCGGGCACCGGCTATTCCCAGGTACTGGTCAGCGGCGAAGAGGCGCGCCAGAGACTTTGGTCGGTGCGCGGCGACATCGCCTACCTGGCGGACACGATCCGCCAATGGATCGACCGCTACGAGCGAGCGCTGTCGCCGAAATACATCCTGGGCGAGAGCTATGGCGGGTTCCGCGCTCCGCGGCTGACGCATGAGCTGACCACGAAGTACGGCACCGGCGTGCGCGGCATCGCGCTGGTCTCGCCGGCGCTGGAGCTTCCCGGGCATAATGAGACATTCGATCCGTTCTACTATGTGGCCGGCCTGCCCTCGATGACCGCGGCGGCCCGGGCGCTGCATGGCGACGTGACGCGGCAGCAGCTCGCCGATGTCGAGCACTATGCCGCCACCGAATTCCTGGTGGACGTCGTCCGCGGCGAGCGCGATCCGGCCGCGGTCGAGCGCCGCAGTGCCCGCGTCGCCGCCTTCACCGGCCTCGATCCGCAACTGGTGCGGCGGCACAATGGGCTGATCGACAACGATGTCTTCCTGCACGCGCTGTACCGCACGCATGGGCGCGTCGGCAGCGTGTACGACGCGACGATCAGCGACGGCAATCCGTATCCGCTGCAGAGCCTGGGCAATGCCCCCGATCCGATCCTGGACGGACTGCAGGCACCGGTCAGCAGCGCCATGGTGGCGATCTACGAGTCCAGGTTGCGGTGGCGGCCGGAAACCACCTACAACCTCGGCAACATGGCGATCGCCCATCAATGGCAGTGGGAGCAAAGCTTCGGCAGCCAGCCGCAATCGCTCGATGCGCTGCGCAACGCGCTGGCCCTGGACCCGAATTTCCGGGTGCTGATCGGCCAGGGGCTGTACGACCTCGTGGTGCCCTATTTCCGCACGCAGCTGATCCTGGACCAGATACCGGCATCGGTCGGCATGGATCGCGTGCACTTCGCGGTGCATCCGGGCGGACACATGTTCTACATGAACGACGCGTCGCGCGCGGCGCTGCGCGACAACGCCACGGCGCTGTATCGCGCGGCCTGACCCGGCGTGGTGGCGAGTCACACGGTGCCCCGGCGTGGCGGCCGAGGCAGCAGCGAAGCAAGCAGTATCTCATGCAAACGGATGCAGCACGGCCCGATGCCGACAGCAGGCTGCCTGGCGGAACATCTCGCAAAATCCGGGGCGAGATGTTGCTGTTTTCAAATCCGGATTTCTGGTCAGGCCGCTTACGACTTGACTTGAGGTAGTCGGGATTCCCCGCCCGTATCAGAACCCCGGCATCAGAACCCCAGTACCAGAACCACGGTGCGGGAATGCTAACCCTGCGCCGATCCGGAAATGAGTTGATACGGCTGAACCTGATCCACTTCGATGATCACGTCGGCAGGCAGGTTCAGCCGGCGGGCGGCGGCGCGGATCGCATCGGCGCTTGGCGCTTCGTACAAGCAGTACGTCTTACGCTTGTCCGCGCTCAGAAACGAGTACAGCCACTGGACACCAATCTCGTCGTTCACCTCGCGCATGGTGGCAGCGGCGGCTGCATCGACCGCGACCTCCTCGGCGAACTGTCGTTCGATAAGGAACAGAGGCATGGCGCTGTCCGTGTAGGAATGCCGGATACCTGACGGTATGCCAGGGTTGTTTGTCAAGCGGATTGCATCCGTGCCAAGTATTTGCCGGACACACGCGCGCAGCACACCAGGCTGAGGATCGCGATGACGGGAGCGGCGGAAATTTTCGTCGGCCGACGGCGTGAGCTGGAGGCGCTCCGGGGTGAATTCGATGCTGCCAGGAACGGCCGGGGGCGCATCGTCCTGCTGTCCGGCGAGCCTGGCATCGGCAAGACGCGCACCGCCACCGAACTGGCGGAATTCGCCGAAGGTGAAGGTGCGATGCTGGCCTGGGGGCGCTGCCACGAAGAAGCGGGCGCGCCGCCCTATTGGCCATGGAGCCAGGTGCTCCGCGCCTGTGCCGTTCGGCTGGGCCCCGGCAGGCTCGTCGCCGATCTGGGCGACGGCGTCGCGGAGATCGGCGAACTCGTGCCGGAGATCCGCGCCGCGCTGCCGGAATCGCAACCAATCCCCGTGACGCGCGATCCCGCCGAGGCTCGGTTCCGGCTGTTCGATTCCATCACCCGCTTCCTGTTGGCACAGACAAGGCGCGGGCCGCTGGTGATGGTGCTGGACGATCTGCACTGGGCGGATGCGCCCTCGCTGCGCATGCTGGAATTCCTCGCGCCGGAGATCGGCGGCGAGCGCGTGCTGGTGGTCGGCACCTACCGTGAGACCGAGCTGTCCCGCCGCCACCGCCTGACAGATACGCTGGGTGGGCTGGTGCGCGTCGCGACGGTGTCCCGGCTGCGCCTGAGCGGGCTTGACGCCGAGGAGGTGCGGCATTTCGTCGCGATGACCACCGGCGCGGTGCCGGCCGCCACGCTGGTGCAATCGCTGCACCAGCATACCGAAGGCAATCCGCTTTTCCTGCGCGAGGTCGTGCGTTTCCTGCATCAACAAGGCCAGTTCGACGCGGCTTCGCCCGGCCCTGCCGGCGGCGTCCCGCTGCGCATTCCGGAAGGCGTGCGCGAGGCGATCGGCCGCCGGCTGAACCTGCTGTCGCCAGCCTGCAATGCGGTGCTTTGCGTCGCCTCGGTGATCGGCCGGGAATTCGCACTGGATGTCCTGCTGCGCGCCGATGCGGAGCGCGGCGAGGACGAAATCTCCGCCGCGATCGACGAAGCGCAGGAAGCGCATGTCATCGAGGCACTGGCGCCGCACCGTTTCCAGTTTACCCACGCGTTGATCCGCATGACGCTGTACGAGGAGCTGCGCGCCGGCCAGCGGCGGCGCCTGCACCGCGCGGTTGGCGAGGCAATCGAAGCGTTGCACCGCCGCGATCCGGCGCCGGTGCTGCAGGACCTGGCGCATCATTTTCAGGCCGCGGCGCTGGGCGGCGATCCGCGCGCGATCGACTACGCGGTGCGCGCCGGCCACCAGGCCGACGCAGCGCTGGCCTTCGAGGATGCGGTGGCCTGCTTCCAGAGTGCGCTGGACATGCTGGAGCACGATCCGGCCGCGACCCCGGCGGATTGCGGCGCGATGCTGTTCAACCTCGGTGAATCACAGCGCAAGACCAACGATTTTGCCAGCGCCCAGGCCACGTTGCGGCAAGCCGCCGCAATCGCCCGCGCCGAACATCTGTCCGACTTGCTGACCGAGATCGCGCTGAGCTACGAACTGGCGGAATGGCGGCGCGGCTATTCCGGCGAAAGCACCGTCGTCGATCTGCTGCAGGAGGCGTATGCCCAACTGCCGCCCGGCGCCAACGCTATGCGGGTCAGAGTCGCCAGTTCGCTGGCTCGGGCGCTGCTGTACACCGGCGCGGTCGCCGAAGCGCGGCGCCTGATGCGCGAAGCGGTTCGCTTGGCACGCAATTTCGCCGATTGCGTGCTGATCGACGCCAAGTTCAGCGTGCTGAACGACTTTCCCTGGGAACCCGAGGACTCCGAAGAGCTGCGCGGCTACGCCATCGAAGCTGTCGCGGCCAGCCGCGCCGCCGGCGATCTGGAAGGCACCTCGATGGCGTTGTTCCGTGCCGCGGTGCACAGCCTGGAACTCGGCATGCTGCGCGAGTGCGAGATGCTGGCCGAGGAAATGCGTGAACTCGACATTCGCCTGCGCCAGCCGGCGCTGCGCTATTTCGACATCGGCCTGCGCGCCATGCTCGCGCTGCTGCGCGGCGAGCTGAATACCGCGGAAGCGGTGATTCTCGAAGGCGTGCGCCTGCACGCGCCGGGCAGCACGCACAGCTCCGATCCGCTTTCGGTGCCGATCTTCACCTTGCGCCGCGAGCAGGGCCGCCTGGCGGAACTGCGCCCGCTGGTGCAGGCCTTTGCCCGCCGCGACGCCGCGAGTGCCTGGCTGCCCGGCCTGGCATTGATGCAGGTGGAGCTCGGCGACCTCGATGCCGCGCGCCCGCTGCTGGAGGAATTGTCCGCCGGCGGCTTTGCCGCGATACCGCATGACGGGCGCCGCACCGCGTCCCTGGTTTATCTTGCCGAGGTCTGCGCGCGGCTTGGCGAGGTACGGCATGCACAGGCGCTGTACGACCTGCTGCTGCCCTGGGCCGGACGCAACATCGTGCTCGGGGGTGGCAGCTGCTGCCCGGGCGCGACCGATCGGTTCCTCGGGCTGCTGGCCGCCACCATGCGCCGCTGGGACGACGCGGAGCGTCATTTCGGCGTGGCGCTGCACCTGAACGAGCGGATCGGCGCGCTGGCGCCGCTGGCGCACACCCAATACGACTTCGCGCAAATGTTGCGGTCGCGCGATCTTCCCGGCGACCGCGACCGGGCGCAGGCGCTGCTCCGCGAAGCACACGACAGCGCGACACGGCTTGGCCTCGTTGCGCTGGCGCAATCCATCGGCACAGTGCGGGAGCCCGAGGCAGTTGCTGCCCCGGACAACCTGACGCCGCGGGAAATCGAGGTGCTTCGGCTGCTGGCGATCGGCCGCGGCAATGCGGACATCGCGCTGGTACTGTCGATCAGCCTGAACACGGTGGCGACGCATGTACGCAACATTCTCGCCAAGACCGGCTGCGCCAATCGGACGGAAGCCGCCGCCTACGCCATGCGCCACGCGCTCTGATTGCCGCGCCGCCCAGGTGGCGGAGCGGCGGCGTCAAGGGCGGCTCATTATTCCTGACGAGGCCGCCGCGCCGGTCCGCACCGGATACCCCTCGGCGTGCCTCATCGATTCAGGCGATTCCTTCCGGCCCCGGTCAGCCGCTACGCCTGCCGCACCAATCACGGGAGGCTGTCATGCCAGACCACGTATCCGTCCTGTCCGACGCCATGCTGCAGCGGTTTGCCGAACGCCGCGCCGGCTACGACCGGGAGAACCGCTTCTTCGACGAGGACTTCCAGGAGCTGAAGCGCGCCGGCTACCTGACCCTGCCGATCCCCACCGAACTGGGCGGCGGCGGATTGAGCCTTGCGGCGATGTGCCGCGAGCAGCGCCGGCTGGCCTACTACGCTCCGGCCACCGCACTCGGCATCAACATGCATGTCTACTGGATGGGCCTGATCGCTGACCTGTGGCGCCGCGGCGACCGCTCGCTGGAATGGGTGCTGCGCGAGGGTGCCGCCGGCGAGGTGTTCAATGCCGGCCACGCCGAACGCGGCAACGACCTGCCGTTGCTGCTGTCCACCAGCAAGGCCGAACGCGTCGATGGCGGATTCCGCATCAGCGGCCACAAGATGTTCGCCAGCCTGTCGCCGGTGTCCACCCGCTACGGCATGCATGCGATGTGGATGGACAAGGACGGCCCGAAGGTCGTGCACGCCTTCATGCCGCGGCAGAGCAGCGGATATCGCGTGGTGGAGACCTGGGACACGCTGGGCATGCGCGCCACGCGCAGCGACGACATGGTGCTGGAGAACGTGTTCGTTCCCGACGATCGCATCGCCCGCATCGTCCCGGCGGGAACGGTGGACCCGTTCGTGCTGGGCGTGTTTGCCTGGGGGTTGCTCGGGTTTGCCGCGGTCTATCACGGCATCGCGCAACGTGGCCTGGACCTGGCAGTGGCATCGGTGCGCGGCAAGGGCTCGCTCGGGCTGACACGCAGCATGGCGTACCATCCGGAGATCCAGCACATGATCGCCGAGGCGGCGCTGGCGCTGGACACGATCGGCCCACTGCTGGACCGCACGGCGGAGGACTGGTCGAACGGCGTCGATCACGGCGCGACCTGGCCGGCGCGCATCGTTTCCGCCAAGTACAACGCGGTGGAAGCCTGCTGGAAGGTGGTGGACCGCGCCATGGAGGTGTCCGGCGGCGCCGGCATGTTCCGCAGCAACGAGCTGGAGCAGTTGTTCCGCGACGCACGCTGCGGCCGGTTCCATCCGGCGAACACCTTCCTCACGCATGAGATCGTCGCCAAGACCACGCTTGGCATCGACCTCGGTGAACATCCGCGCTGGGGGTAAGGGCCCGTCCAGGAATAACTGATTGGAAGGTGCCGCCCCTCCCGGTGTCGTGGTCTGCGAAGGCGGACCATGACACGGCTGGCTTCCTGTGTGCGCCTGGCGAATTCGAGCAGCGGTTGCATCCACAGATGCCATCACGTCCGACGGATCGCCGCCATATGTCAGGATGAGGTGGTGCAGCTCGCGCCACTGCGCTGCGGCCAGATTGCCCGGCTTGATGCCGAGATCGCAGGGGCCTCGCCCGCCGTGGCGGTGACCCCTGCGGCCCGGCTCAGGCGTTCCCGGACAGGTAATCCACTGCCGCCTGTACCCCGCCTTGCTTGTGCGGCACGCCGGCCACCCGCAGCCCCATCTCCACGCCGCCGAGCGTACCGATCAGCTGCAGGTCGCCGAAGTCGCCGAGGTGGCCGATGCGGAACACGCGGTCCTTCAGGATGCCGAGGCCGTTGCCCAGGCTCATGTTGTATTTCTCCAGGATCGTGGCGCGCAGCGCGTCGGCGCTGTGGCCCTCCGGCAGGCGCACCGCGGTCAGCGACGAGGAATAGTGCCGCGGTTCGGCACACTGGATCTCCAGCCCCCAGCTGCGCACTGCTCGACGGGTCGCTTCCGCGTGGCGGTCGTGGCGGGCGAACACGTTGGTCAGGCCTTCCTCCAGCAGCATCTTCACCGCCTCGTTCAGGCCGAACAGCAGGTTGGTGCCGGGCGTGTAGGGGAAGTAGCCGGTCTTGTTCGCCTCCAGCATCGGCCGCCAGTCCCAGTAGCTGCGCGGCAATTTTGCCGATTCTGCCGCCTTCAGCGCCTTCTCGCTCACCGCGTTGAACGACAGCCCGGGCGGCAGCATCAATCCCTTCTGCGAACCGGCCACCGTGACGTCGACGCCCCAGGCGTCGTGGCGGTAGTCGATGCTCGCCAGCGAGGAAATGGTATCCACCAGCAGCAGCGCCGGATGTTTTTCCCGGTCGATCGCCGCGCGCACCTCGTCGATACGGCTGGTGCAGCCGGTGGAGGTCTCGTTGTGCACCACGCACACCGCCTTGATGCGGTGCGCCTTGTCGTCGGCCAACGCGCTGCCGAGTGCATCGACGTCGGCGCCGCGCCGCCAGTCGGTGTCGACGAACACCGGGTTGAGCTGCAGCCGCTCCGCCATTTCCTTCCACAGCGTGGCGAACCAGCCGGTGCGGCACATCAGCACGGTGTCGCCGGGCGACAGCGTGTTGGTCAGCGCCGCTTCCCACGCGCCGGTGCCGGAGGCCGGATAGACGATCACCGGTCCCGCGGTCTGGAACACCGCCTTGAGGTTAGTCAAAAGCTCCCGTCCCATGACGCCGAAATCCGGACCGCGATGGTCGATGGTGGGATTGTCGATCGCACGCAGCACGCGGTCCGGCACGTTGGTCGGGCCCGGGATTTGCAGGAAATGCCGGCCGGCGTGGCGGGACTGACTCATGCGGGGACCTCCGTTGCAGCGCGGCAGATTGGACGCGATTGCGGGGGTTGCCAACCGTGCAATGCACCTTTGCCAGGGTCATCGCATTTGACCGCCGCGCGGGACAAACCGCTCGGTGTGGTGCGAACCATGGCTAAGCAAGCCAGGCTTTCAACACGGCGTTGGCGAGCGGCCCAGGACGCCTCCGGACCCTTTTGGCTGGACGAAGCCGCCGGTGACCTGGTCGGCCGGCTCGGGAAATGCGTATGGCCGCGCAAACCGCAGCTTCGATCACCCCCGCCGCCGCACCGGCGCATTCGCCTCCAGCAGTGCCCGAAGCCCCGCCAGCAGCCGCGCCGGGCTCGGCGGACAGCCGCTGATCGTCAGGTCCACCGGCAACACTGCGCCAGCGCCATCCAACACCGCGTAGCTGCCCTTGAACACGCCGCCATCCACCGCGCAGTCGCCCACCGCGACCACCCATTTCGGATCGGGCGTGGCGTCCCAGGCCTGCTCCACCGCCTCCCGCATGTTGCGCGTGACCGGCCCGGTCACCAGCAGAACGTCGGCGTGGCGCGGCGATTCGACGAAGCGCAGGCCGAACCGCTCCAGCGCGTAGAGCGGCCCGAGCAGCGCGCGCAACTCCAGCTCGCAGCCATTGCAGCTGCCGGCGTTGACGTGGCGGATCGCCAGGCTGCGTCCCAGCCGGGCCTGCGCCGCGGCGTCCAGCCGCGAGGCCAGCGAGGCGACGGTATGCGGGTCCACCGCCCCAACCGGCTCCGCCAGCGAGGCACGCCCCAAAGCCCGCAGCCGGTGCCGCAGCGTCACAGATCCACCCCCGAGCTTGGTAATCCGAAGGAAATCCGCACCAGATCCGCCTCCTCCACCCGACTGTCGAGCAGCACCGCCTCGGCCACCGGCCACAGCGCCCAGCCGGGATCGCGCAGGAAGGCCGCAGCGATCTGGCCGTGATCCAGCCGCAGCCAGTGCCAGATATCGCCGCGCGGCGATTCGGCGCAGCCGACGCCCTCGCCGCTGACCGGTTGCAGCGGCACGTTCATCGCGCCGTCCGGCAGATCGTCCAGCAGCGCGGTGGTCAAGTGCAGGCTGTCGGCGATCTCCCCCAGTTGCTGCCGCAACCGCCCCGCCGCATCGCCGCCGCTGCCGGCCAGCGTCGAAAACCCCAGCGCCGCGTAGGGCGGGTACAGCGCGCGCGCGTCGAAGCGGCGGCCTGCCGCTCGCCCCGCGACGCCGCCCAGCGCATACAGCGCCGCCAGTTCCGGCGAGACGGAGCCGATGCCCCGCAGCCGGACGGCGAGCGCGTCCGCCAGCGCTTGCAGTTCCGGCAGCGCGTCGCGCAGGCGCTGCAGGGCGCGGCGCACCGCCTCCACGCCGCCCGGCGCGATGTCGGCGGCGATGCCTCCCGGCACCACCCAGTCCATCATCAGCCGATGGCCGAACGCCACCTCCGCCGCCCGCCGCAGCAATTCGCGGTGCAGGCAGCAGGCGCCGCCGAACGCCGCGGCCTCCAGGCAATCCGCCAGCACCGACAGCGCGTCCAGATGGCCGGCGATGCGCTCCAGCTCCGCCATCAGGGCGCGCAGCGCGACGGCGCGCGGCGGGGCGGGCGATTCGGTGGCGATTTCCGCCGCATGGGCGAAGGCCAGCGCGTGCGCCACCGTGGCGTCGGCCGACAGCCGGGCGATGAAGCGGGCGGCGGCGCGGGGCGACTTGCCGCGCAGCAGCAGCAGCGTGCCCTTGTGGGCATAGCCCAGCCGGGCCTCGGCACGCAGCACGCTGTCGCCACGCAGGGTCAGGCGCAGGTGGGCGGGTTCGCCAATCGCATCGCGCACGGGGCCGAGCGGAAGCTGCATCAGGCCTTCCGTGTCGTCGGCGAGGAATTCGGGCGGTTCGGGCGAGACCACCGGCGGACCGGGGCGCGACGCCAGCGGCATGGTATGCGGCCACCGCCCGTGGTCCAGCCAGGGGCGCAGGTCGTGCGCTCCCACAGCGGTGTGGCCCCACAGGTCGTGCACCATGCGCTCGAACCAGGCGGCGCCCGGCCAGGCCGAGGCGGTTGGTGCGTGCTGCAGGGCCGGGGCGGCCGGCGGGGCCGGGGCGGCCGACACGGGCTGCGCGGCCTGCGGAGCCGAAATGCCGCCCCAATCCACCGACAAGGCAGGATAGGCGCCGTCCTGCACCGCAACCGACACCGGCAGCACGGCGCCATCGGTGGTGTCCAGCAGCAGCGCGTGCGCCTGGACGGTATCGGCCCACAGCGCCAGCAGCCGCAGCGCCGGGTCCTGCGGCAGGGCCGCCCAGATGTCCGGCGCCAGGACTCGACGCGGCTCCGGCCGGCAGGCTTCGCCGGGGGCGGCGCGGATCGCCTCGCGCGGGGTCATGGCAGCTGCTCCGCGACCAGGCGCAGGCCGTCGCCCAGCGGCCCGGGCAAGGCGAAACCGATCAGCAGGGTGAGCGCCAGTGGCAGCCAGGCGAGCGCGAGGCGCGGCCGGTACCGCCCGACAGGCACGCTGCGCAGCACCAGCCAGCCGAACGCTGCCAGGCCGGCGAGCAGCGGCGGCAGCAGCGCGGGCGCCTGCGTGGCGGTCGCGCTCAGCAGCATCGCCAGGCTGGGAAACAGGCCGAAGGGCGGCAGGCCGGCGAGCCCCGCCAGCGCGGCTATGCGCGGTAGTCCGTCGTCCGGCGCGAGTTCCAGGGCCAGCCGGGTCAGCACCAGCAGCACGAGTTGCAGCACCGCGGCGAGGCGGGCCTGCGGCAGGTCCAACCCCAGGGCGAACACCGCAACCCCGGCCTGCCCGAGCATGGCGAGCGCCGGCAAGCGAGAGGAGAGCCGCGAGCTAGCCGGTTGCAGCGCTGGCCTTGCCTCGCCTGCCCTTCCCCCGCCTGCGCTTCCCAAGCCGGCACTTCCCTCCGCTGCCCTTTTCTCCCCCGCCCTTGTCTCCCCGGTCTTGGTCTCCCGGGCCGCTCCCGGCCGCGCCACTCCCGACAGTGCCAATCCCGTCGCCGCCAGCAGCAATGCCAGCAACCCCGCGGCGATCAACAGCGGCTCCAGGCCGGGCGCATGGCGCAATGCCGCCGGGACGCGCAGCAGGAACATGACGGCGATGGTCGCCAGCTCGGGGCCGGCCGACGCCAGGCAGCCCAATCCGACCAACAGCGTCACGCAAGCCGGCAGCGGCGCCGCCGGCGCACTGAGGCTGCCGAACAGCGTCAGGCCGAGGCCGATGGCGGCCAGCCGCAGCCGGCTGGAGGACGCGCCGGCCGTTGCGGCTGCGGCGGCAATCGCCAGCCCGGTCCAGGCGAGCACCGGCCGATCCGCCAGCACCGCCAGGAAGCCGCCGATCGTCAGCAGCGTGCCGGGTGGTGCGACGGCGGCTGGCCTCGGCACCGCGCGCAGCACCGCCACCACGAGGCCGATCAGCATGGCCGACAGGATACCCGCCGGATCGAAGCGCCAGGGACCGGGGATGGCGCCGTCCAGAAAGGGCAGCGCGCAGGCGAACAGGAACAGCAGCACGCAGGCGGAGAAGTCGGCGAACGCCGCCTCGGCCGCGAAGCGGGAGGGCGGCCAGATACCCCGGCGCCCTGCCGGACCGGCGTAACGCACGCGTTGCAGCAGCAGCGCCAACGCCGGCAGGCATGGCGCGGCCAGCAATGCCATGTCCTGCCCGCTGGCCAGTCCCGCCGCCACGATCCCGCTCTGCAGCGAGCCCAACCCCACCAGCAGGCCCACCGGCCGCGGCCGTATCACCGTCAGCAGGACACCCAGCAGCACCACGGCGAGACCCGGACCGGCCGCACCGAACGGCAGGCACAGGGCGCTGAGCACCGCGGCGGCCAGCATCGTCGATACCGCACCGCTGTCCCGAAAGCCGGCTACGCTGGACCACAGCCCTGGCTGGCCGACGCCACCGCTGTCCCGTACGGCAGGCGAAGCGGGCGTGCTGGACAACAGCCCTGGCCGGCCGGCGCCATCGCTGTCCCGCCAGGGAGACGAGCCAGACGCGCGGGACAACAGCCATGGCAGGAGGATGGCGCCCC
>Ga0187809_10001030_pt1 | contig 13660 bp, 14 predicted proteins | sample NC_wetland_sal_i_8_FD_132415 | JGI IMG/M metagenome (GOLD analysis project Ga0187809, IMG submission 132415) | Wetland sediment microbial communities from Neuse River Estuary, North Carolina, USA - ASW_4 | ecosystem: Environmental > Aquatic > Freshwater > Wetlands > Sediment | place: USA: North... | reverse complement strand
TCGGCGTCACCCGGCCGAAGTAACGACGGTCAGGGGAGAGACGTTGCCATGCACTTGAAAGTGTCATATACGATACCATATGAGCGTGGACGTCGAGGTCTATGAGGATGAGGGTGGCACGCGGCCGTTCGACGCCTGGTTCGATGCGCTCCCGGCCGCCCATGCCGCCAAGGTGACGGCCGCCATCATTCGGCTCGGCGCTGGCGCCCGGTCTGGACTGAAGCCGGTCGGGCAGGGTGTCTCGGAATGGCGTGTCGATTGGGGACCCGGCGTCCGGATCTATCTCGCCTTCGACGGGACGAAGCTGATCATTCTGCTCGGAGGCGGAACGAAGACCCGGCAGCAGACCGACATTGCCCAGGCGCTCCGGCGGTGGGCTGACTACAAACGCCGCAAGAAGGCGAAGGAGTAACAGCGATGGCCCTGTCGCGAAGTTTCAAGGAGACGGTGAAGGCGCGCGCGACGCGCGATCCTGCGTTTCGGGCAGCACTGCTCGGCGAGGCGGTCGAGGCTTTTGCCGCCGGCGACGCCGATACCGGCAAGACGTTGATCCGGGATTACATCAACGCCACCGTCGGGTTCGACCAGCTCGGCGAAGCGGTGTCAATCGACCCGAAGAATCTGATGCGTATGTTCGGGCCGCGCGGCAATCCACGCCTCGCAAATCTGTCCGCTGTTCTGCGCGAACTCAACCGGCGCGAGGCCGTCCACCTGAAGGTCGAGCCCGAACGACTTGCGGGCTGATCGCTCCCAGATTACGAGAGCGATTGCCGGGCGCGATTGAACGGTCGGAAGCGTGGCGTAGTCGCCAGCCAACTCCGCAACGCCGAGATGGAGCCGTTCGGCGATCCGCTCGATCCGGCGCAGCGCGAGGTCGACGCTCGCGCGGACCAGTGCATATTCGGTCATGCGCACACGGCTCGGTGATGCGAGTTCGCGCTCCAGCCGGTCATTCTCTTCTTCCACATCCATCAGCCGAGCGTGAACTCTTCCAGTCATCCGCGTGCCATTCGCGTTTTTGGGTGTGCGTGCCCGCGCAGATTGCCCGAACTTTGTTGAATGCTCTCCGCGCTTCCCGGCTGGCGCCAGAACCCTGTTCAATCTATAAGCAATCCTAAGGCAGTACGCGCTGCCTGGAGGTTTGGAAACCTCTGTCTAGCGGCTGGTGCCGGCCGGAACGGCACCAGGATCCTCTGACCTAACGGCCGGGGGCCTGTGACGTATGTCCAGGCGCCTCGGTGCTAAAGGTCGCAGGACTGTCTAGACACAGTTTCCAACCCCCGGCTCTGGGATCAAGGGATTAACGTCGGCGGGGGCGCACCGCGGACCAAGCCAGTGTGAGTGTTGTGGTAGAGAACAATGATGATAAGCCGCCCGCAGCAGGGCTCGATGGTAACCTCGAGCAGATCTTCGGACGTATGGCGCAGCCCGAGCTCGAGCGACTGACCATCGATGCGATCCGCGAATACCGCGCGAGCGTCGCGGCCGCCGAAGCCGCCCGCTTGGAGCGGGTCGTCGCCGAAGCCGATGCCGGTTGCTGCCCGCAACGCCTGGCCGAGCTCAAACAAATCCATGAACACGCTGACGACGACTATCGGGCGCGGCAGCTCGTGCTGAACAATCTGGTCGATCGCCTCGGCTACGTGCCCAAGGTCCCGCTGGGCTAGACGACGGCGGCGCGTCAGATCAGCTTCTTTTCCATCGCGATCCGGACGGCTTGCGCAATGCTTCTGGCCCCGAGCTTGTCGCGCGCATTGTCCAGATAGAACTGCACGGTTCGCGGCTTGATCCCCAGAAGGCCGCCAATCATGTTCATTGACTTCCCATGCGAGGACCAACTCAGCGACGTAGCCTCCTGCGTCGACAAGGTCACATTCGCGGTCTTTACCGACGAGGCCGCGGCCAGGCTGAGGTGAATGTGGATGTGGGCGAGCGCCAACGCGGCCTGCATCGGGTCCCACGGCGGAACCTCCACCCGGCGCCGATCGGACGCGAGCGTGATCATGGCGGTGCGGCCATAGCTCGTCCCGATCGGAATCGAGACTCCGGAGCGGATGCCGAAATCGCTCGCCTCTGAGTGGAACGCCCTGATCTCTCGCGAGTTCCTGCGCACATTGCGGCTCTCGGCTGACCAGTCGAACATTTTCATGCTGCGCTTGGCGGTGGTGACGACGGGATCGATGACCGAATAGCGTCTCTTGAGGTAAATATCTTGCCATTCCGCGGGATAGTCGCTGTAGGCGACGACGTCGTCGGCATGGATATGAATATAGGCGTAGCGGTCGAAGCCCGCCGAAACGGTGAACTTGTTGATCGCTTTGCGAATGGATCTCTCGTCGTGAGCCACATCGACAGCGTCGATCAGCCCTTGCAATGTGCCATTCAATGTCCGGCTCCTCCTAGTCAGCGTCTTTCGAGCACCGGCGCGCTGCGACGTCGTCCGGTCGACGAGCATCATCATTCCTTCATTGTTCTGGTCCGGTGATCGCTTCGATTTGTCTGGATCCAGCTTCCTCTTGTTATTCCTCCGATTGGTCCCCGATCGCGACGCACGCGGCGATTAAGCGTTTTCGCCGGCCGCAGCCGCAAGCCGCGCTCTTCCAGAGGGGAGATCTCGGCGGCCGTGTCGATGCCGATGCCTCGTTCTTCGACAAGCTCGGCACGCGTGTAGGCTGAAGCGATCTCCGCAAGCCGCTTGGCGCGGCTGCTGGTCGTTCTGCCGCCGAGATGGATATACCGGCCAGATCCTCGAAATTCCATACTGCCCATCAGCGTCCCGTAAAGACGGGAGACCGCTTTTCGTGAAAGGCTTCGACCCCTTCGCGGAAGTCGTCGGACTGGCGAAGCCTCGAATAACAGTGGCCCTCGAGTTCGATGGCGATCGAAAGCGTCGTGTCCTCGGTGTCGTTAAGCAGTTTCTTCGCCGTGCGCTGGGCGATGGGCGAGAAGCCGCAGAGCTCGGCGACGAGGTCGTCGGTGGCTTTTTCAAGCTGGTCGTCCGCAACCATTTCGGTGACGATGCCCCAGGCAAGCGCCTGATCGGCCTTGATGCGGCGCGAGCGCATGACGATGTCCTTGGTACGGGTGATGCCGATGATCTTCTGCAGGCGCGCCGAGCCGCCCGAACCCGGAATCTGGCCGAGTTTCTGCTCGGGCAGAGCGTATTGCACGGTCTGCGAGGCGATACGGAAATCGCAGGCCAGCGAGATTTCGAATCCAACGCCGAAACAATAGCCGCGATTGGCCGCGATCACCGGCTTTTCGCAGCGCGCTGGCGCGGCGATATTGTCGGCGAGCTTCGAAACATGTTCGGGCGACGCTTCGAGGAACCCCCTGATGTAACCGCCGGAGGAGAAATGCTGCCCGATCGCGCGCAATACGATCACCCTTACCCGATCGTCGCGGTCGAGGGTTTCGAAGGCGGTCCTAAGCTGGTCGCGCTGGGGCATCGAGATGGTGTTGTAGTCGCCGCGGTCGAGGATGATGTCGCCACGCTTCCTGTCGGCATCGACTTCGACGGTGAATCCGTCGAAGCCGGTTCCGGCAATGGCTGTCTTATCGGTCATGTCGGTCTCCTTGGTGTCGGCTCAGGACCGGGTGTCCGGATGCTTGATTTCGTGGTACTCGCCGGCCACGAGTTTGCGGCGCAGCAGCTTGCCCACCGGCGATTTGGGTAATTCGGAAACAAAGACGTAGCGGCGCGGCCGCTTGAAATCGGCAAGGCCGGAGCGGCGGCAATGGCCGTCGAGGGTATCAGGCGCAAGATCGCCTTCAGCGATCACGAACGCCGCGATAATGCTGCCCCAGCGCTCGTCGGGAAGGCCCACGACCGCGACGTCGTTCACCTGCGGGTGGAGCGAGAGGCAGCTCTCGATCTCGACCGGCGCGACATTTTCCCCGCCGGTGATGATCATGTCATCGACCCGGCCGGTGACGAACAGATCGCCTTCCTCGTCGAAATAGCCGCTGTCGCCGGTAAAATACCAACCCTTGCGGAGAGCCTTGGCGTCCGCGTCGGGGCGCTTCCAGTAGCCTTCGAACGCCTCGTCGCCGTCGAGGCTGACGATGACCTCGCCTTCCTCCCGGGGGGCGGCGATCAGGCCGGGATCCCCCTGGCCGAACTTGGCGACCTTGACGCGCGCATTGAGCGCCGCACGTCCGGCGGAGCCCGGCTTGGCGGGCGCGTTCTGGTCGATCGTGAAGGTATAGATCTCAGACGAGCCGAAATGGTTGACGAAGAGCTTCGGCCTGAAGGCATCCTGCAACGCGTTGAGAAGGCCGTCGGTCATGGAGGCTCCGGCGAAGCCGAGGAACTCGACGGACGAGATATCCGCTCCGGCAAAATCGGGATGATGCAGCAGGTCGTGATAAAGGGTCGGCACCAGATAAAGGCAGGTGATGCGCTCCTCCCGGATCAGTTCCAGTGCGCGTCCGGCATCGAAGCGCGGCAGGCAGACGAACGTGCCGCCGACCAGCGACATGGCGATGAGCGAACGCACCCCCATCGTGTGATAAAGCGGCATGACGCCAAGGGTGCGCTCGCCATGGCGATAGGTGTTCTGCGCCACATGGGCCAGCGCCGCCATCCTTTCTGCACAATGGCGGCGGGGCACGCCCTTCGGATTTCCGGTCGTACCGGACGTATAGAGCATCAACGACCAGTCATCGGCGGCGGCACGCGGCTCGACGGGCGGCGCCGACGGATCATCGGCCGCAAAGCCATGATCGGCATCGAGATCCACCACCGGTATGGCGTGCGCGGCGGCGGCAGCGGCTGCGTCGCGCGAGATCGCCTCGCAGATGCAGAGTTTCGCCTCGCTGTTGCCGAGAAGGTAATCGAGCTCTTCGGCCTTGGCGCGCCAGTTGAACGGCGTGACGATGAGGCCGAGGAACTGGCCTGCCCAATGGATCGTGGCGGCTTCCCAGCGGTTCCGCAGAACCGTGGCCACATGATCTCCTTTCGCCAGTCCGAAACCCTGCAGGCGGGTAGCCACAGAACTGACCCGGCGATACCAGTCGGCATAGGTCAGGCGCAATGCGCCGTCAACGATGGCAACGGCATCGGGATCACGCTCGACCGATGCCAGAAAGCTCGTGCCCAGATCAAACATGGCCGTTCCGACTCCTCAATAATTCCGCCGCTTCCAGCGTCGCGGCGACGATCGGCTGATAACCGGTGCAGCGGCACAGATGCCCGCCGAGAACATCGCGGATCCGTTCTTCGTCGGCATCGGGCTCATTCCTCAATAGCGTGTCGAGCGACATCAGGATGCCCGGCGTGCAGAAGCCGCATTGCAGCGCGTGGTGCCGCCGGAAAGCGTCCTGCAGAACGGTGAGTTCGCCCGGCGTCTTGGAAAGCCCCTCGACCGTTTCGACCGAACAGCCGTCAATCTGCACGGCAAACGTGAGGCACCCACGCGCCATCTCGCCATCGATCCTGACCGTGCAGGCGCCGCACACGCCATGCTCGCAGCCGACATGCGTTCCGGTCATGCCGCATTCGTGCCTCAGAAAGTCCGTCAGGAGCATGCGCGGCTCGGCCCGTCCCTCCACGCTCCTTCCATTCAGCGTAAAGCCGATGCCGATCTTCTCCGAGGCCTTCACGCGATACATGCCGCCGCCTCCTCGACCGTACGGCGCCCGATCGAGCGGACAAGATCACGGCGCAGGCGCGCATCGGCGTGGATATCGTCCCGGGCGTCCAGTTCCCATGCGAGCGTATTGAGCGCGTCGTCGAGGTCATCTCCCCGAAGGCGCGCCCAGGAACGGTGCGCCGGTACGTCGTCAACGCCGCCCACTGTCACCTCAATCGCGTCGGGACGGGCGACGGCGGCGACGGACACGATGGCGAAATCTCCGTGCCTGCGGGCAAATTCCGCAAACGCATATCCCGCACCGCCACGGGCGACAGGAAAGGTTACGGATTCAACGAGTTCATCCTCTTCCCGGGACGTCGTCATGAGACCGACGAAGAATTCCCTCGCGGCGACGGAGCGGCGCCTTCGTCTCGAGCGCAGGTTGACGGAGCCGCCGAGCGCCACGAGGCAAAGCACCAGCTCGGCGCTCGGGTCCGCATGGGCGATCGAGCCGCAGACCGTGCCTCGCGAGCGCGTCTGCGCGTGGCCGATCCATGGCATGGCGCGTGCAAGCAACGGACACGCCTCCCGGAGGCCGGGGAAGGCAAGCAGCGCCGCCTGCCTGGCGGCGGCCGGGATGAGGATGGCATTCTTATCCTGCCGGATATCCTTGAGGCTTGCGATACGGTTGATGTCGATCAGCAGGGACGGGCGCGCGAGCCGCATGCCGAGCATCGGGACAAGCGACTGGCCGCCGGCGAGAACGCGCGCGTTTCCCGCTTCGGTCGCAAGCACTTCCAGCGCCTCATCGACCGTTTCGGGGCGCACATAGTCGAAACGAGGGGGCTTCACCTTCTCCTCCCCAGCAGGCGATCGAGCCAGCTTCGCGCTTGTCCCCCGTCCGGATCGCCACCGGCATGCCGGCCGAGCGAACGGAAGAACTGGCCGATGACCACGCGGGCGGCCCCATCGAGCAGGCGCCCGCCGACGGCGGCCACCTTGCCGCCGACGGCGGCCTCGTAGTCATAGGAGAGCAGCGTCCCGCCATCCGCCGCCTCTTCGAGGCGGACATGGCCGACGCCGCTTCCCGACCCCAGCGCGCCGCGTGCAGAGCCCTTCAGCGTCGCCTTGGAGGGTTCGGTCAGGTCCGACAATTCGACATCGACCGTGTACCGGCCTTTCACCGGCCCCACGCCGAGCGTGACGTCGGCTTGGAAATGCGTGTCCGAGAGCTTTTTCACGGAATGGCAGCCGGGCACGATCGCGGCGAGCGTATCGGGATCGAGCAGCGTATCCCAAAGCTGCCGGCGGCTTGCAGCGAAGCGGGCCTCGCCAGAGCCCGTAAGCCCCTTGCCTCCAGCCCGGGGAATAACCGGCGCGGCGGCGGCCGCCGGGCGGGACGGCTCTTCCCCGGCAATGAGCGCGCGTATGCGCGCGGGCGTCATCGGCAAGCGCGTCACTTCGGCGCCGATCGCGTCGCTCACCGCATTGGCGAGCGCCACGGGCGTCGACATGCAGTTGCCCTCGCCCACGCCCTTGGCGCCGAGCGGCGTCAGCGGCGATAGCGTCTCGAAATGCAGGATCACCGGCGCCGGCACCTCAGCCACTGTCGGCACAAGGTAATCGGCGAAGGTTCCGGCAAGAAAAGCGCCGTCGGCGCCGTAGGCATATTCCTCGTAAAGCGCCGCGCCGACGGCATTGGCGAACCCGCCCCGTACTTGGCCCGACACCATTCCCGGATGCAGGATCCTGCCGCAATCGTGCATGGTCACGTAGCGGTCAACGATGACGCGGCCCGTATCGCGCTCGACCTCCACGCCACAGAAATCGAAGATGAAACCGTGGCAGAGCGACGAATTCACACGATCGTCGGCACCGGGGGCCTTCAGTTCCGGCGGCGTCCAGAAGACGGTTTCGCGCAGCGCCTGCGCTTCCGGCCCGCCGACGGTGCCGGGGGCCCAATGGCTCGATGCGGCAAGACGCGAAAAGGGGATTGCGTTATCCGGGTTGGACGCGGCGAAGACCCGGCCACCGCCGAAGGCAACCTCGCCGGCAAGCACATTCAGGTGACCGGCTGCAATGGCGGCAAGCTTGTCGCGGATGCGTTCGGCCGCGAGCTTGGCGGTGCCGGCAACGGCGGGAGCGAAGCGGCTGGAATAGTTGCCGGAGGCGATCGACCACGCGTCGCGCGCCGTATCGAGTTCGGTGACGACCTGAACATCGTCCGGACGAATGCCCAACACATCGGCAACGACCTGGCTGAGCACGGTTCGATGCCCCTGTCCTTGCGGCACGGATGCGACGTGAACAGAGACGCTGCCGACCGGATCGAGCGCCACCGTGGCCGTCGCCTGGGCGCCGTTCTTCGGGCCGGCCTTGGCGCGCACCTCGGGCGTCAACACCGTCGAGACATAACCCATATTGGAAACGGACGGCTCAACGACGGCAGTATGGCCGATGCCGTAGAGCCTGCCCTCCGCGCGCATCGCGTCCCGCCGCTTCAGCAGGTCCTGATAGCCTCCTTCCTCCAGCGCCTTGTCGAGAGCGGCCGCATAATCGCCGGAATCGTAGAGCGCACCGGCAGCTGTCGTGTACGGAAAGGCGTCGGCCGTTATCAGGTTGCGGCGGATCACGGCGATCGGATCCATGCCGAGTTCGACGGCGATCCTGGCCGTCAGCCGCTCCAGCGCGAAATAGACCTGCGGGCCGCCGAAGCCACGATTGAGACCGGTCGGCGTCTTGTTCGTGACAACGATCCGGTTGCGGATAGCGATATTGGGGATCGCATAGGCCCCCGTCATATTGCCGTGCATACGATAGAGCGTGGCAGGCTCGGGAGCACGCAGATAGGCGCCGACATCCTCGACCTGATCCCACGAGAGCGCCGTTATCCGACCATCGCTCTCGACCGCGGCGTCCAGCGTCACCAGCCTGTTCGTTGCGGCGACCGAACCGGTCAAGTGCTCGAGACGGTCCTCAATCCATTTCACCGATCGACCGGAAGCGCGCGCGGCAAGCGCCGCCAGCACGATGAAGGGAAAGACGCCCTGCTTGACGCCGAAGCTGCCGCCCGAATCCGGCGGCGTGCGCAGGCGAAGCCGGTTGCCCGGCACCTTGAGCGCGCGGGACAGGACCGCGTGGATCGAGAAAGGTCCCTGGAAGTTGGCCGTAACGTCATAATTGTCCCCAAAGGGATCGTAGCGGGCGATGACGCCATAGGTTTCGATCGGCGTCACGGCGTTGCGCGGATATTCGACCGAAATGGAAACCCGGTGCGGTGCGGCGGCGAAAGCCTTCTCCGGCTCGCCATAGGAGAAGCGGCGTTCGTTGACGAGATTGGCTCCGACGGCCTCGTGCAGGGCCGTGTTTTGCGGATCGAGCGCATCTTGCGGGCGGACCACCGCCGGCAAAGGCTCATAGGCGACATCGATCAGGTCGAGCGCATCTTCCGCGACGTAACGGCTTTCGGCGACGGCGACCGCGACCGGCTCGCCCGCATAGCGCACGCGCCCGACGGCAATCGGCCAGCACTCCATCGGCAGCTTGAGCCCGACCATGAGCGGTGCGGAAAGCGCCGTGATTTCGTCGGCGGCAAGGACCGCGTGAACGCCGGGCAGCGCGCGCGCCTTCGCCAGATCAATGGAGCGGATCAACGCATGCGGTTCGGACGAACGCAGGATCGCGGCATGGAGAAGGCCCGCGGGCTCGGCCAGATCATCGATGAACCGTCCGGCGCCGCAAAGAAGCGCCGCGTCCTCGACGCGCGGCCAGGATCTTCCCGTATATGCGATATTGGTTTCGGCCCCTTCTTCGGCCGCCATCGCTGCCCTTCCTTCCGCCTGCGCCTATCCGCGCATGGATCGGCGGGAAAGTGGGGCAGCCGCGCCGGCAGGAGAATTCCGAAGCGTCCCACGACTTACCGAAAAGTCTCAAAATGTCAGAGCAGAGGCGCGGTCCCAAGCCGCGTAACGGAACGGAAAGCGGAGGGGGTGACGCCTGCATGGTCGCGGAAGAATCGTGTGAAATGACCCGGCGCGCTAAATCCGAGCCGCTCGCTGACATGAGCCACCGGTTCCTGGGTGGCGACCATCGAGGCGACCGCCGATTCAAGTCTCAGCACATTGAGGAAGACGTTGGGCGTGACGCCGGTTGCCTGCCCGAAGAGCCGAAAGAAATGGGCACGCGAAAGGCCCGCGGAGCGCGCCATCCGATCGACGCTCATGGCCACGGGATCCTCGCGCATTGTCCTGACAGCACGGCGGATGCGCCAGTCCATGCCCCCGGCCCCCGCCACGTCACGCAAGGACGGCGAGCGCCTCCAATCCGTAAAACGCTCGATGACGGCGATCATCAGGCGGCCAAGGAGACATTCATGATCGGGCTTCGCTTCGGGAGCGTAGACCATCGAGTCCGACAGATCCCGCGCGAAATGACGTATCTCCGGCGTGATCTCCCCGGCAACGCGCGAAAAGAACCTGCCGCTTGCGTTTGCTTCCCAGTTCGGCCTGAAATCGGCGAGCCAGCGCGGCTCTATGTAAAGCGCAAGAATGATCGTCCGGCCACGCCGCGGGTCATGCACATAGGCGTGCGGTTCCCAGGCATTTACGAGCACTGCCAGTTCATCGGTCAACCGGGCGATGCGGTCGCCGATCAGAAATTGCGTGTCGTCGCCTTCGGCCTTCAGCAGCACATGGCAATGCGGGTGCGCGTGGCGTACAAGGCTCCTGTCCATGTCGAGAAGAGCCACGCGGCCGAAAGGCCCATGGGCGATACGCAGTGCGTTAGACATCTCGTCCTCCCACCGCATTATAGCCGGACGCCCACGTGGGCATCAACTCATGCTGGAGCAGAGACTTCCAACGAAAACTTTGTAGCGAAGGCTTTGGCCTCAGTGCATCACCGAGCCACCGTCGACGACCAGGGTTTGCCCCGTCATGAAGTCACTCTCCGAAGAAGATAGGAAGACGAGAGCTCCCAAAAGGTCTGCTGCTTCGGACTCACGCTTGATGGCGCGCGTGGCAATGTTAGCGGTAACAACGGCATCCACCCAATCCGGGTTGGCCCGCACATTGTCGCTCATCGTCAGGCCGGGCGCCAGGCAGTTGACGCGAATTCCGTCGTCGCCGACCTCGCGAGCGACGCAGCGCGTGAAAGCGATGATCGCGCCCTTGGACGTGACATAGTGCAACATCATCGGCGTGCCCTTGAAGACTGTGCCCGAGGCGATGTTGATGATCTTGCCGTAACCTTGCCGCCTCATCTGCGGCATAACGGCCTTGCAGCATTCGAAAGCGCCACGGACGTTGACGCGCATGACCGCTTCCCATTCAGCAGAGTCGATCTCCATAAACGGCTTCAGAGTGAGTTTGCCAAAGAGCGCGGCGTTATTGACAAGGATATGAGCCCCACCAAACGCGGCCACCGCGTTCGCTACCATCTCCGTGACTGAGGCGGCGTCGGTTACATCCGTCGTGACGCCTATTGCCTTGCCACCTTTCGATCTGATCGCCTCGACGACCGCCGCCGTATCGGAAATATCAGACACACAAACGGCGGCGCCTTCCGCGGCGAGTCCTGCGGCATAAGCCGCGCCGATCCCCTGAGCGGCGCCAGTAACGAGCGCTACCTTGCCATCCAGTCGTCCCATTATCTTCTCCCTGATCCCAATAGAACCGCCTCAGTCGAGGCCGAGAAACTTCGTCGAAAAGTCGGGGTCGTTGGCGAGTTCATCACTCGTGCCGTCCAGCGCCATGCGCCCATTTTCGATAACAAAAGCCCGATCGACAAATTCCAACGCTCGATGAATGTTCTGTTCAACGAGCAGAATCGATACGCCGCGCTCGGCAATGAGACGCAAAGCGTCCATGACTTCCTGCACAATGATCGGCGCTACGCCGAGAAACGGTTCGTCGAGAAGGAGGAGCCGTGGCTGCGCCATCAGTGCCCGGCCAATCGCGACCATCTGTTGCTGGCCGCCGCTGAGTTCGCCGGCATTTTGCCGCGCCTTTTCCTTGAGCACCGGGAACATGGTGAAGACCCGATCGAGGGTTTGGCGCCGTTGGCGACGGGCCTCACCGACATACGCGCCCATTTCCAGGTTCTCCAGCACCGTCATGCCGGTGAAGAGGCGGCGGCCCTCGGGAACAAGCGCGATCCCCCGGCTTACGATTGCGTTGGGCGGATATCTGGTGATGACTTCGTCGCGAAGGCGGATCTCACCGCTGCGTGGTGGATAGACCCCGATGATAGCACCGACGGTGGTGCTTTTGCCTGCGCCGTTGGCTCCAAGAAGACCAACCCGCTCACCGGGCCCGACCTCCAGGCTGACATTCCACAAGGCGCGCAGCCGGCCATGATCGACGACGAGGTCGGAAACCTGCAGAAGAGCGTTCATGCAACCCGCTCCGCTTCAGTGCCCAGATAGGATTTGAGCACGCGCTCGTCGCGCACGGCCTCCTCGAGCGGTGCATCGGCGATGACGCTGCCCTGGTCGAGCACGACCAGTCGATCAACGATCTCGGCCAGCGCCGAAAAGATATGCTCCACCCAAATTATGGTGACGCCGTACACGTCGCGGATGGTCCGGATACGCTCGACGAAGCGCGCAACCTCTGCCGGCGTCAGCCCGGAGGCCACCTCGTCAACCAACAGCAGGCGCGGACGCATGGCGAGTGCGCGCGCCAGTTCGAGGCTCTTCTTTTCCTGCAGGCTCAATGCATCGGCGCGCGTTTGCAGACGCGCGTCCAATCCCATAAAGGCCGCAAAGGGCTTAGCCTCCTCAAGTAAATCCGCCATCGAGGTGCCTTGCTCTCGTGAGACGAGTGCGACCGCGATGTTTTCCGCTACGGTAAGATCACCAAACGGGCGGGGTATCTGGAAGCTTCGCCCGATGCCGATCCGGGAAATCTGATCCCGGCGAAGCCGCGCCAGGTCGCGCTCCTCGAAGCGGACGGTGCCAGCAGGTTCGTACACCTTTGACAAACAGTTGAAGAGCGTCGTCTTGCCGGAGCCATTGGCACCAACGAGGCCAATGATCTCGCCTTCCCGAACGATCAGGTCAATCCGGTCCAGTGCGACTATGCCTCCGAAGGCCATCGTCATGCCGCGGCATTCGAGAATGGCCTTGTTGCGGTCCGGCGCCACCTTCGGCAAGGGAAGATCGACATCTGTCGTCACCCCGGATGCGAATGACTGCACAGAAGCTTCCAGACCCGACGTATGTCCGACCTGAGGCAAGCGCCTGATGAACTGTGCTCTGAGCAAGCCACCCGGCATGAAGCGGCCGATCAGCAGTATCACGAGGCCGTAAATCGTTGCCTGCAGAATCGTGACATTGACAATCAGCCATTGCTGCAGCGTGAACAGCAGAATAACACCAACCATCGGCCCCCAGCGCAGTCCTGACCCGCCGAGGAGGGCCATGGCGATCGGGATCAGGGCAAAGTTCAGGCCGAAGACCGTCGGCGGATCGATGAAGCTGAGTTGCCAGGCCTGTATAGCTCCGGCAAGCGAGGCGAAGACGGCGCTGAGAGCGAGAATGCCGAGCTTTGCCGGGAACGTCCTGATCCCGATCACCTCGGCGGCGAGTTCGTCGTTGCGGATGCTCTTCAGACGATAACCAAAGCGGCTTCTGGTGAGCCTGCCGGTCACGAGGAACGTCACGCCGGCCACGAAAACCGACAAGATGAGGGCCGGCCCCAACACGTAGTTGGGCGGCAGCACCAACCCGTCCGCCCCGCCAGTAAGATCCGACAGGTTGTAGGCAAGGATTTCGGCCAACGGCACCAGCGCAAGTGTGGCAAATGCGAAATAGTCGCCCCTCAATCTGAACAGCGGAAAGGACAGGAGGGCTGCGGCGACGGCGGCCAGCGCGCCAGCCGCGAGGAAGCTGGCGGCAACGGGAATCCCAGCGACGACCAGGATCGAGAAAGCATATGCGCCGAGCCCGTAAAAGACGAAGTGGCCGAGATTGACGTATCCGGCTTCGCCACCGACCCAATCCCAGCTCTGTGCGAGAATAAAGGCGACCGCGAGCGACAAGGCAAGCGACATCAGATATGCGCCAGCATAAAGCGGCATGCAGG
>Ga0187809_10001029_pt1 | contig 13666 bp, 14 predicted proteins | sample NC_wetland_sal_i_8_FD_132415 | JGI IMG/M metagenome (GOLD analysis project Ga0187809, IMG submission 132415) | Wetland sediment microbial communities from Neuse River Estuary, North Carolina, USA - ASW_4 | ecosystem: Environmental > Aquatic > Freshwater > Wetlands > Sediment | place: USA: North... | reverse complement strand
CTGCCCTCGAGCACCGCGCCCGGCGCCTTCGCGCAGCTCGCGAGCGCCTATGCGGCGCGCCACGGCTACCCGATGGAGGAGCTGCGCCGGGCGATGGCGCACATCTCGCGCAAGAGCCACGACAATGGCGCGCGCAACCCCAAGGCGCATCTGCGCAACCGCATCACCGAGGAGCAGGTGCTGGCCGCGCCGATGATCTCCTACCCGCTCGGCGTGCTCGACTGCTGCGGCGTCAGTGATGGCGCCGCCTGCGCCATCGTGGCGACGCCGCAGGTGGCGCGCGCGCTCGGGAAGCGCGACTTCGTCACCTTGAAGGCGCTGCAGCTGGCGGCGAGCAACGGCGTGGAGATGGGCCACCAGTCCTGGGACGGCAGCAGCACCCTCACGACGCGGACCGCGGCTGCGCGCGCGTACCACGAAGCGGGGCTGAAGGATGCGCGCGGGCAGATCGACCTGATGGAGGTCCATGACTGTTTCTCCATCACCGAGCTGGTGCTGATGGAGGATCTGGGCTTCTCCGACGCGGGCCAGGCGCCGCGCGACGTGCTCGCGGGACGCTATGACCGGGATGGCGAGATTCCCTGCCAGAGCGATGGCGGCCTGAAGTGCTTCGGGCATCCGATCGGCGCCACGGGGCTGCGCATGGCGTACGAGATCTACCTGCAGCTGCTCGGGCGGGCGGGGGAGCGCCAGCTCGCCGCGCCGGCGATCGGCCTCACCCACAACCTGGGAGGCATTCCCAACCGCAACGTGGCGAGCGTGGCGGTGTTCGGACTCGCGACCTGACGGAACCATGAGAGGCACTGCGAAACAACGATGTCAAAACAACTAGCACCTGAAGACGGCGCGGATGCCTGGGGGCTCTCCGATGAGGAGCTGGCGACACGCCCGCTGGTGTATCGGGACGATCTGCTGACCGGCCAGACGTTCCTCGTCTCGGGCGGAGGCAGCGGCATCGGCCGCGCGATCGCCTACGTCTGCGCGCGGCTCGGCGCCAACGTGCTCGTCTGCGGGCGGCGCAAGGAGAAGCTGCACGAGACGACCGACGGCATCCGCAAGCGGATCGGGCGGGAAGCGGTCGCGGTGCCCATGACCATCCGCGACCCGGACGCCGTGGGCCGCCTGCTCGATGAGACCTTCGAGCGCTTCGGCCGGCTCGACACCCTGGTGAACAACGGCGGCGGCCAGTTCCCGCAGGCGGCGATCGACTTCAGCGTCAAGGGCTGGCTCGCCGTCGTCGATACGAACCTCAACGGCACCTGGTACATGATGCAGGCGGCGGCGCGGCGCTGGCGCGAGCGCGGCCAGCCCGGGAACATCGTCAACGTGGTCGCCAACGTCTGGCGCGGCATGCCGCAGGTGGCCCACACCTGCGCGGCGCGCGCCGGCGTCATCTATCTGTCGAAGACGCTGTCGACCGAGTGGGCGCCGCTGAAGATCCGGGTCAACTGCCTGTCCCCGGGATCGATCAACACCGAGGGGCTGAACGCCTACGAGCGGCGCGATGCGGAGATGTTCCGCTACTCCAATCCGCTGCACGAGCTCGGCGATCCGATCGACATCGCGCAGGCGGTCGTCTATCTCTCGACGCCCGCGGCGCGCTTCGTCACCGGTGAGGTGATGGTCGTCGATGGCGGCAACAATCAGCACGGCGACGTCTGGCCCGCCGGCATGCCCGATTACTTCAAAGTCCCGCAGGGCTGAGCGCCCGGGGAAGGAGCACGAGCGATGGCTGTCAACTACAAGGTCGAATGGCCCATGAATCTCGGCGCGCCGCCGGACTCGCTCGAGGCGAAGCAGCCGCCGGTCGACGACGGGCTCGACGTGCCGGACCCGGCGCGCTACTACTCGCGCGAGTTCATGGAGCTCGAGTGGCGGCGGCTCTGGCCGCGCGTCTGGCTGCTCGCGGGCGTGACCAGCGACATCCCGGAGGAGGGCGATTACTTCGTCTTCGAGGTCGGCCGGGAGGAATTCATCGTGGTGCGGCAGGCCGATGGCGGCATCAAGGCGTTCTACAACGTCTGCCCGCACCGTGGTAACCGCATCTGCATGAACGAGCGCGGCAGCGTCCCGCGCTTCACCTGCTCGTTTCACGGCTGGCAGTTCGGCTGCGGCGGCGCGCTCGAGCGCATCACCGACGAGGAGACGTTCGACCGCCGGCTGATCGCGCACCGTCCGGGACTGACCGAGGTGCGCTGCCAGGCCCACGCCGGCATCATCTTCATCAACATGGACGGCAAGGCGCCGCCGCTCAGGGAGTATCTCGGGCTGCCTGAAGGATACATCGAGAACTACCAGATCGATCGCATGCACGTCGTGCATCAGGTGAGGAGCACCTGGCGCGCGAACTGGAAGACCGGCGTCGATGCCTTCTACGAGACCTACCATCTGCCGTGGGTGCACCCGCAGACTCAGACCGTGATGGAGGACTTCAGCCAGTACGATCTGTATCCGAACGGGGCGAGCCGCATGATCGTGCCGATCTGCGTCAAGTCGCACCGGGTCGCCGATCAGGAAGGTCTCGACCCCTACCTCAAGTTCATGTTGAAGGAGGCGGGCATCGAGCCCGAGGGCTTCCGCGGCGGCGCGCGCGAGGTGCGCGCGGCGGTGCAGCGCGCCAAGCGCGAGCGGGCCCGCCGCGTCGGCCTCGAGCACTACGAGCGCTTCACCGACGGCCAGCTGACCGACAGCTGGGCCACCGGGCTCTTCCCCAACGTGCAGATGGGCATGCATCCGGAAGGCGTCTTCATCATGCGCTTCCTGCCGCATCCGGACGATCCCGAGATCTTCGTGTACGACACCATGATCCTCTATCGGCACGTCGACGATCCGGACTACACGGTCCCTGCCTGGATGGGCCTGCCCGCCGGCATCGATGTCACGGGCGCGACGCGGCCGCAGATCGTGCACGTCCCCATCGGGGAGAAACCGAACCTCGGCGACGTGCTCGATCAGGACTCGGAGCTGCTGCCGATCCAGCAGCGGGGCATCCGCTCGCGCGGCTTCCGCGGGCCGCTCTGGGGCGAGCAGGAGCAGCGGGTGCGGCACTTCCACCGCGAGCTCGACCGCTACATCCGGGAAGAGAAGTAGGGCGGCCGGGACAGCCGATGGGGGAGCGCCGGATCAATGTGTATTTCGTCGTGGGCGGCCGCTATCACGACTTCGATTTCGCGCGGCTCGAGATCCTGAAGCTGCTGGCCGAGCACGAGCGCATCCGGGTGCGCGTGGCGGAGAGCTACGCGGACCTGGACGCGATCGGCGCGGCCGATGCGCTCGTGAGCTACACCTGCGACGTCCGTCCCAACGAGGCCCAGCAACGGACGCTCGCCGCTTTCGTCGCGTCCGGCCGGCGCTGGCTGGCGCTGCACGGCACCAACTCGATCCTCGAGTGGACGGCGGAGGGCAAGGTGCAGGCGCCGGACGCGATGCCGGCCCTCACCCGCCTGCTCGGCAGCCGCTTCATGGCCCATCCGCCGCTCGGGGAGTTCGAGGTGCGGGTGAGCGACCCGGCGCATCCGCTGGTGCACGGCATCGAGGCGTTCAGGGTGACCGACGAGCTCTACCTCTGCGAGCTCCACGGCCCGAACCACGTGCTGCTCGAGACCCGCTACAACGGCAAGGCGGCCAGGGAGTTCGCGCAGCGGGACTGGCACTCCGATGAGCCGCGGCCGGTTCTGTATCTGCACCCGCATGGGGCGGGCGCGGTGTTGTACTTCACCCTGGGGCACTGCCGCGGGCGTTATGACATGCAGCCCCTGATGGAGGAGTACCCGCGCGTCGAGCGCTGCAGCTGGGAATCCCCGGTCTACTACGAGCTGCTGCGGCGGGCCATCCGCTGGGCCGCGCTGCCGGAAAAAGAGGCGGCAGGCCTGTGAGACGGGTCCTGGGACCGGTGATGCAGAACGCCTTCGTGGTGGCCGACCTCGAGCGGGCGATCGCGCACTGGACCGAAGTCATGGGAGTGGGCCCGTTTTTTCTTTTCGAGCACATCGCCTTCGAGGACTATCAGTTTCGCGGCCGGACGGTGCCGCCGATCGACCTCACGATCGCGATCGCCTATTGGGGCGGGTTGCAGATCGAGCTCATCCGCCAGCTCGATGACGCGCCCTCGATCTACACCGAATTTCGGGCGGCCCACGGCTGCGGGATGCATCACATGGGGGTGATGAGCCAGGCGCTCGATGCGGACCTGGCCGCGCTCGGCAGCCGCGGCGTGCAGCCGGTGCAGCGTGGCAGCCTGCCCGGCATGCGTTTCGCGTACATCGCCACCGACCATCATCCCGGCGGCATGATCGAGCTGATCGAGGCCACCCGCGGCGCCCGCGCGCTCTTCGAGCGCATGCACGAGGCCGCGCAGTCCTGGGACGGGCGCGATCCGGTTCGCCGCGTCGGCTGACCGGAGCGCCAATCCGCGGCCGCGTCAGGCCGTGGCGGATGCCGCCGGAGCGGTGAACGGGCAGTAGTCCTCGCGATCGACCACGTCGAGGACGAAGGACAGCTTCGCCATGCCGCAGATCACCGCCATGACGGTACCGAGCTCGAGGAGCTGCGCCTCGGAGAAGTGCGCGCGCAGCCGCGCGTAGAGCTCGGGCGACAGCCGTCCCTCCATGTTGGTCAGCGAGACCGCGGCGGCGTAGGCGATCACGGCGCGCTCGGCCTCGGTGAACGGGCCGTCCTCTGCCGCGAAGAGAGCGTCGACCTGCTCGCGGGTGAAGCCGGCCGCGAGGGCGCCGGGCACGTTCTGGCGGTTGCAGGTCTGACAGCCGTGGAGCACCGACAGCTTCAGTCGCGCCAGCTGCTTGTAACGCTGCGCGACCGTGCCGCCGAAGAAGAGCCGGCCGTAGAACTTGTCGAGCACGAAGTCCAGGACCTCCGGCGCCTGGGCGAACACCTCGACGAAGGTCGCCGACCCGGTGAGCTCGTGCATTGTCTCCCACGCCTTGTCCCAGCGCGGATCGAGCTGCTTGCGGGGAATGCGGCTGAGCAGAGTGTCGGGCATGGCGTGCTCCGAAGGGTGGCTACGCGGGCCTCGATGATACCTTAAAAAACAGGACTGATTGTTTTTATAGAGGGCCGGCACCGTCTCAGGCGCGGCTGAACCCGTCGCCGCTCCAATCCTCCGAGCCGACCCCGTGATGGGCGAAGAAGAGCCCGTCGGGGTCGTACTTGCGCTTGATCCGCAGCAGCCGCGGGTAATGCTCGCCCCAGAACGCCTGCTGCCAGTCCGCTTTGAAGTAGTCCGTCTCGTTGACGTAGGAGCCGCTCGCTCCCGTGACCGAGCGCAGCTGCGCCATGCAGCGCTGGATGCTCCCGGCCGCTGCGCGTCCCCGGACGACGTCCGGCTCGTGGCCCACGATGCCTGGGTAAGCCGGCCCCTGCCCGTCGGCCACGATCGCGAGCGCGAAGGCGCTCAGGACCGCCGGGTGGGTCGCGGTATCGCTCGCCGCTGCGAGCGTCTCCGGCCGGGCGCCGGCGAGACCCTTGTTGAAGTGCAGCCCGACCGAGGCGTGTCGCGATGCGGCGAAGAGCGCCTCGGCGAGGCGCGGCTGCGAGTCGCTCGCGAGCAGGGAGGCCGGCATCCACTGGGAGTCGTAGCCCCAGATGTACCAGCCGACCTGACCGGCATCGGCGTCCCACCAGAAGTCCGCCGGCGTCGCGCCGGGCCGCGCGTCGGGCCGGAAGAGCGGCTCCTGCGCCGTGCGCGCCAGGATGTCGTCCAGGAGCGCGTGCCAGGGATTGCCGTTGCGCGGGTACACCAGCTCCGGCCAATGCTCCGCGAGCCATGCCGTATCCCACATGCGCCGGGCGGGCAGGCTGCCGATCACGAGCCGGCCGGTCAGGGAGAAGCCGTGCGGGGATTGCCGCACCCAGTCGAGGAACGGCTGCCAGATGCGCTCGGCCTGATGGGCATCGAGTCCCTGCGAGAGCATGTTGATCTCGAGCACGTTGTCGCCGCGGACGTGCGCCTGCTCCCCCCAGTGCTCGTTGCAGAGGTGCGCCGCGTAGAAGCGCACGAACTCCCGCAGCAGGATGCGGTACGCCGCGTCCGAGGGCGCCTGTACTTTGAAGTTGGTGATGCCGAAGTAGTCAGGCAGCTCGTGCGTGCGCACGGTGACCCTGCTCGCGATGGCGAACGTGCCGCCGCCGCCGCCCTTGAGCGCCCAGAAGAGGTCCGGGTGGGTGCGGGCATTGGCGATGCGCGTGCGGCCGTCGGCGGTGACGACCTCGGCTTCCAGGAGGCTGGCGGCGGCCGTGCCGTAGCGCTTGGAGAAGCTGCCGAAACCGCCGCCCATGATGAGTCCGGCGACGCCGACCGTGGTGCAACCGCCGCCCTGGACATAGCGGCCGCCCGCGGTCGTCACGGCTTGGTACGCCTGGGACCAGTAGGTGCCCGCGCCCATCGTGACGGCCGGCTGCGGGGCGATGGTGCCTTCGCACCCCAGAGGCACGAAGGCGTCATGCGTCTGGATTCCGGTCATGTGGCGCGTCCAGATCAGCAGTGAGTCGGGCGCGTTCGAGGCGCCGAGGTAGCTGTGCCCGCGACCTTTGACCACCAGCCGCAGGTTGTTGTCGCGCGCGAAATTCACCGCCGCGGCGATATGCGCGGCACTACGGGCGACCACGGCGTAGACACTCGGTCGGGTCGCCCACGCATCGATCCAGCCGAGCGTCTCGGTCAGCCCGGGCTGATCGGCGATGTAGTAGGGGTTGCGGATGTCCTTGCCGAGTCGCCGGGCGGCGGCGCCGTTCGGGTCGGTCCTGATGGCATCGAGCGGGAAATCGACCGGGATCAGGTTCCCTGCGACCTCACCCTGCAGTCGCTGCCAGGCCGCCTGCGAGGGCCATCCGGCATCCGATGGCCGGACCCGCCGCCGGGCAGGCCCTGGCGCGGCCTTTGCGGTCAGAATGCGCGGCAGCGGCGGCAACAGCAGCAGCGATCCGGCGGCCCCGAGCACCGTGCGTCGATTGGCGATCACCTGGCGCCCCTTTCGTGCGCGGCCGCGATGGCCGGCTCACCAGCCGCGCCATTATAGGGGATGGGTCATCCGTCGCTGCGTCGCCGCGCGGGCGCCAGGGCAGGAGCCCGCGCGGCGGCAGGTTGTGAGCCGACGAGGCGGGAGGGGCCGCCCCGCGCGGCGCGGTCACTCGGTGGGGCAGCTGGCTCCGACCCACTTGCCCGTGTACGACGCGTGACCCGTGACCGTCTGGCCGTTGCCGCTCATCGTGATGTCGAAGGATCCGGTGCCGTCCTTCGGATCGAGGACATGGATCCTGCCGTGCACCACCGCCGTCATGCCGTAGTCGCGGCCCATGTCGCAGGACGTGCCCCGCACCTCCATGTCGGTGCCCGTGGATGTCAGGACGGTCCATTTGCAACCGTCCCGGGACCCTTCGGCCCACGGATTGGTGCTCAAATCGCGCGGCCGCACGCAGCTCGTATAGTGGTTCGTTCGCCCGTTCCCCAGCTGCGCATCGAGCTGCGGCGGCAGGCCGGCCCAGGTGGTGGTCGCGGTCATCTGCCAGAGGCCCGTGTTCACCTGAAGGGGATGCAGGCTCGCGGCGACCGCGACCGCGACCGCGGATGCCGCGAGTACCAGCGCCAGGATCTTCTTGCTCATTGCACGCTCCTCGAGAGATTGATGAGCCGCGGCAGGCGGCTCACTCGTTCGCAATCGCCGTCGCCCGCGCTTGGGGCGGATTCTCAGGGCCCTATGACCGGCAGCATTGCCGCGATCATCTTGGCCTCGGCGCTGCACACCGGATGTCCCCAGCCGCTCGCGCTCACCCCCTCCTGCAGTCCCGGCAGCGGCGTGATGTCATAGACGATGTTGTCCGGCCGGAGCGGATCGCCGCTCACGCCCGCGGGCACGTGGTCCAGCTGCAGGGTATGGCGTGTGCGCCAGGCGATGTTGTGGTCCGCACACGAGGAGTCGCCACTCACACCGAGCGCGCCGAGGAGCGTATGCGAAGCGTCATAGAGCGCGAGGCCGCCACCGAACACGTTCACGCCTCCGATGCTGTAGCCCACCATGGGGTCGTCAGGCTGCCCGAAGCTCGAGGCCGGACCGCGGTACGCCACGCCGATGTTCACCGGATTGCTGTGCTGCAGTCCATAGAGGGAGCCGCCGGGCTGGACCGCGCTGTAGAGGTTGGCCGTCGAGAGCGCGAGCGCGGGCAGACTGAAGGCATTGGCGGTGTTGGCCTTTTGGGCGGAGATCAGGCGGCTGCCCGGCCATTGGCTGCCGCGGTTCGCGCCCGTGAAGACCACCGCGCACACGATGCCGTCGCGATCGACCACCGTCGCCCACATGTCGAGGTTGAAGCCGCCGTTCGACTGGTTGCGGGCCGCCGTCAAGGCACTCTTCAGGGCGGCGTAGCTCGGCAGCCGGTTGCAGGCGCCGCCGCGGTCCGCCGGATGGGCCGCGCGTGGCGCGGCGAAGGAGAGCAGGCACGCCGCGGCCGCAAACGCGATCGACGCGGCAGAGCGGGACAGAGCAGGGCGCCGGTGAACTTGTCTCATGGGGTTCTCCCCGAAGGTGACGCGAGAGGAGCGTGACGATGAGCTCGAGCGTGGCGTTATTGCAGGAAGATCGGCCGGACTCTATGCGCGAGGGGCGCGATAAGCCGAAGCCCTGCCGCCGGCTCACGAAAATGGCGGCCCAAGCCTCTACGGGCATGCTGGTCCTCCCATTCGCTTCTCGTTCTGATGGCGAACGCGAGAGCCTGTGTCGGAATGCGGTGGCCGGGAATCCGGAGAAACACCTATGATGCGCCCGGGCCTGCATCGCGACCGGTGTGCGCCTCGTCAACGGCTCAGGTGCGCAAAGGGGGGAATGGGAGATGGCCAAAGCATATTGGATCGCCTTCTATCGCGAGGTACGAAGGCCGGATGCGCTCGCCGCGTATGCCAGGCTGGCGGGGCCGGCGCTCGAGGCCGCCGGTGGCCGCATGCTGGCGCGGGGAATGCCCGCCGACGTGCGCGAGGCGGGTGTGGCGCAGCGGACGGTGTTGATAGAGTTCGACAGCCTCGAGAAGGCGAGAGCCGCCTACGCGAGCCCCGCCTACGCGGAGGCGCTCGCCGCACTCGGCGATGCGGTCGATCGGGATATCCGATTCATCGAGGGCGTCGGCTGAGCGGCCGTGCAGTGACGGCGCTGGCCCCGAGCGCCGCCGCCGGCGTCATCCAAGATCGAACAGCAGGACTTCCGCGTCGGTGGTGGCTTCGATGTCGACGGCGGGCTCACCCTCCACGGCGGCTCCGTCGCCCTCGCGCATCTCGGTGCCGTTGATGGCCACGATCCCGCGGGCCACCTGCAGCCAGAGGCCACGGTCACGGTCCAGGGGATGCCGGACCTGCTCGCCGGATTGCAGGTTGGCGATGAAAAGTCGCGCGTCCTGATGCAGCGTCACTGCCCCCTCGCGACCGTCGGGAGCCGCCACGAGCCGAAGTCGTCCGCGCCGCTCATCCAGCGGAAAATGCTTCTGCTCGTAGCTCGGCTTCAGGCCCACCTCGGCCGGAATGATCCAGATCTGAAGGAAGTGCACCGGCTCGGTCCGCGAGGCGTTGAATTCGCTATGGGTGATTCCCGTGCCGGCACTCATGCGCTGCACGTCGCCGGGCCGGATCTGGGTGCCATTGCCGAGGCTGTCCTTGTGCTCGAGCGCTCCCTCGAGCACGTAGGAGATGATGTCCATGTCGCGGTGGCTGTGCGGGGGAAAGCCGGCCCCCGGCACGACCCGGTCCTCGTTGATGACCCGCAGGCTGCGGAAGCCCATGTGCTGCGGGTCGCGAAAGTCGGCGAACGAGAAGGTGTGGCGGCTGTCCAGCCATCCGGTGCGGCTCGCGCCCCGGGCCATGCGGTCGCGGAATGTGATCATCGATGCCCTCGCTGTCGTGTCTGGTGCCTCGCCCGGTCCCGAGCATATCGGCTCAGCGCCCGGGTCACCGTGCCGACCATCCGGGCTTCGGGAACGCGCGCCAGCTGCGGGAACGTCCTGCCCGAGGCGAGCATGCCGCCGACCACGAACCAGCCGGCGCAGTAGAGCTCCCGGTCCATGCCGGTGGTGCCTTGGCCGAAGGTGAACCGGGTGGCGACGCCGGCGCCGGAGTCGTGCAGGTAGGGGAAGATGCCCTTCATGATGGCGGCGCGATTCGCGCTGCATCGACGCAGCCAGCCGGGCTCGCTGGCGAGCTCGGTGTACGCCGCGTCGGGCAAACCGGGCACGAGCGCCTTGTTGGCGTGCATGGCCAGCCCCTCGAGGAAAACGGTCTCGCCGATCGGCGCGCCGAAGCTGTTCTTCACGCCTGCGAGCTGAAAGTTCACTGAATGCGACATCTCGTGCGCGAGCTGGACCTTCAGCCGCGGGTTCTCGACCGGCATCACGACGGTCGGCGGCTGACCGTTCATCGCCGGTACGGTGAATTCGTTGCCATCGAACTGTCCGACGAACAGGACCAGCCGGGTATGGATCGGCGTGCCGGCAGTCGCATACAGCCTGTTGGTCGCGGCGAAGAGCGCGCGTGCCGTCTGCTCCGCGCCCGCTTCGAGCGTGTTCAATCCGGGAATGAGCGCCGCGTATCTGGGCCAGGCCGCATCCAGTTGCTTGCGGGCCAGCGCCTCGCCCTGCGCGGTCGGCGGTACCGCCGCGATGCCGTACTCCTTCTTCCACAAGCGCCATCGCGCCGCCTCGTCGAGCCCCTGCGCATCCGCGTAGAATTTCTCGAACTTCGGCACGCGATCGACGATGTCGAGCACGTGCCTGGAATCCGCCGCGACCGCCAACGGCGCGGCGGCGAGCAGGACGAGGAGGAGAGGGGCGGTGGCGATGCGCACGGGACACCTCATCGGGCACGGCTCGAGTTCACCGGATCGACTGCCCGACTCCGCGCAGACTCGCCTTGGAGAGGTGCGCGCCGTGGCCCGAAAGGCTCGGTCACGCCGGACCTCGAAAGCGTAGCAGAAACCCTGGGCTGTCGCGCTTCTGGCCGCTCCTCGCCCGGCGATGCGGCAGGCCGCGCGCCGCGTGGTCGTCGATCAGCGCGGGCCTGCCGCCGCTCGCTGCTCTGCGAGTCGCTCCATCAGCCCCTCGCGCAGCAGCGCAACCGCGGGGTCGGGCTGCCCGAGGCGATGGGTCACGAGATAACAGGCGGCACCCGTCGCGAGCTCCGCGCTGAACGGGCTCACGAGCCGGCCGCAGGCGATCTGGGCACCGAACAGGCGGGGATCGCCCAGCATGATGCCCTCTCCGCCCGCGACGTACGCGGCCGCCACGGCGGCCGAATGAAACCCGAGTGTGTGCCTGCAGTTGAGGTCACCGAGCCCATGGTGCCGCATGAACTCGCGCCAGGGCTCCTGCCCCGATCCGTCCTCGTCAAGGACGTGCGCGATCTCGTTGGCTTCGATGAACTCCGCCAGACTGCTGCCGAGGTACCGGGCCGCGAGCCGGGGATGGCACAGGATGCGCAGCGTGACCCGCCAGAGCAGGTCGGCGGCGAATCGATCCGGAGGCGGACACGCATACATCACGGCGAGATCCACGTCTGCCAGGGCCGGTGCGGCTGCCGACGCGGTAGAGAGATCCATGTCGAGGTCCATGCCGAGCCGGCGCAGGTCCTGCACGATCGGCACGGCGATCTGCAGCGCGAGGCTCAAGGGCATCCGCACCCGCAGCGCACGACGCGCCGGCGCTTTCCCCCTGCCTATGTCCTCGAACGCGTATTGCAGACGGTCGAGTGATTTCGCCACGGCGCTCTGCATGCGCGCGCCCGCCCTGGTGAGCGCGATGCCGCGCGGCCCCCGTGCGAACAGGCGCACCCCGAGCGCCTGCTCGAGCCCGATGACCTGCTGCGAGAGAGAGCTCTGCGACATCAGCAGCGCGTGAGCCGCGCCCGTGAAGCTTTCGTGCCGGGCGACGCTCTCGAAGGCACGCAGCGCGTTCAGGGGTAACGAGCGGCGGGTGATCCTCCGCATTCGCGACGGTCTCGGGTGCCTGCGCGCCGATGCCGGTGCGGCCGCTTCAGCCGAGATGCACCCACGCGGATTTGGTCTGCGTGTAGGAGAGGAGGCTCTCCAGGCACTTGTCGCGGCCGTGCCCGGATTGCTTGTAGCCCCCGAACGGCTGGGTCATGTCGCCATGGTCGAAGCAGTTCACCCAGATCACGCCCGCCTGCAGGTCGCGGACCGCGACGTGCGCGGTCCGCAGATCGCGCGTCCACACCGATGCGGCAAGGCCGTAGATGGAGTCGTTGGCGATCGCGAGAGCCTCCTCGATCCCGTTGACCTCGATGGCCGCCGCGACCGGTCCGAAGATCTCCTCCTGCGCGATCGTCATGCGAGGGGCGACCCGGGAGAAGAGCGTCGGGTTGACATAGCTCCCGGGCAGACCGGGCACGTCCCCGCCGAACTCCACGTGCGCGCCTTCCTGGCGACCACGCTCGAGATAGGAGACGACGCGCGCGCGGTGGCCGGCCGTCACGAGCGGGCCGAGAGTGGTCTGCGGGTCGAGCGGATCGCCCGGGCGGTAGGCATCGCGGCCGAGCTCGGTGAAGCGTGCGATGAAGGCCTCGGCGATCGGCTTGTCGATGAGCAGTCGCGAGCCGGCGTTGCAGACCTCGCCCATGTTGCCGAAGATCCCGTCGATCGCGTATTTGACGGCCCGATCTAGGTCTTCGAGGTCGGCGAGGAAGATCTGCGGCGATTTGCCACCGCACTCGAGGCTGACGCGCTTGAGGTTCGAGCGGCCGGCGTAGGTCAGCATGAGCTTGCCGACCTCCGTCGAGCCGGTGAAGGCGATCTTGTCGACGCCGCCGTGCAGCGCGAGCGGCGCGCCGGTCGCCTCGCCGAGCCCGTTGACGACATTGAAGACCCCGGGTGGCCCACCCGCCTCGACGAAGAGCTCCGCCAGCGCCAACGCCGAGAGCGGCGACTGCTCCGCGGGCTTCAGGACCACCGAATTACCCGCGGCGAGCGCCGGGGCGACCTTCCAGGCGGCCATCAACAGGGGGTAGTTCCAGGGCACGATGCAGCCGACCACGCCGAGCGGCTCGCGCAGGATGTAATGGAAGGCATCGGCCGCCGTGGCCGTGACCGTGCCCTCGATCTTGTCGCAGAGCTCGGCAAAGTACGCAAAGGTCTGCGCCGCCTGGGGCACGTCGATCGCCAGCGCGTCGCGGATCGGCTTGCCCATGCACAGCGTATCGAGCAGCGCGAGGCGCGCCGCATCCCTCTGGATCAGCTGTGCCAGACGCGAGAGGATCGCGAGCCGGTCGCGGGGTGCCATGCGGCGCCAGATTCCGCTCGTGAACGTGCGGCGGGCGGACGTGACGGCCCGATCGATGTCGGCGCTCGTGCCGGCGGCCACTTCGCACAGCGGGTCGAGCGTGGCGGGATTGACCACCGTGAAGCGAGCCTTCGCAAGACCATCGACGTGCTCGCCATCGATGAAGTGGCCGGTGGCGTAGCGCAGGGCGCTCGCCCGGGCCTGCCAGTCGGATCGGGTGGATTGACCTGTCACGTGCCGTCTCCGGGATTGCGATCGCCGCCCGCGGACGGGCGCGATGGGGGTAAAGGGCGGCCGCTCGCCGTCTGCGGCCCTTGCCTGATGCGGCGGGACGCGGCCGCTGGGTTAACATGGCGCTTCCGCTGACCCGCGAGCGCGCAGCATG
>Ga0187809_10001028_pt1 | contig 13669 bp, 16 predicted proteins | sample NC_wetland_sal_i_8_FD_132415 | JGI IMG/M metagenome (GOLD analysis project Ga0187809, IMG submission 132415) | Wetland sediment microbial communities from Neuse River Estuary, North Carolina, USA - ASW_4 | ecosystem: Environmental > Aquatic > Freshwater > Wetlands > Sediment | place: USA: North... | reverse complement strand
TGCCCCGCCTTGACGACCCGATCAACCTGTCGGCGGGCGAGCAGTACCGACAGTGCTGGCCGGCCTTCGTCGACCTGCTGGGCGACTCGCTGCCCGCGGGCAGCATCGCCCTCGCGCCCGCCGACGGCGGTAGCGGCAGGAGCGCGAACAAGGTCGGCGCCAGCAGCATGACCACCACTGCGGTCGCGCCCAACAACAACCCGAACACCACCAGCGTGCGGCCCCCCATCCGCCCGATCGCACCGACGTCGGTAGCCGACGCGACGCCGGTGACGAGAAGCGACACGACCAACGGAATGACGGTCATCCGGATGGCGTTCACCCACAGCGTTCCCAGCGGCGCGATCGCGTCGGCCGCGCGAAGCAGCGACGCATTGCCCGACGCGGCGATCAGCGCCCCGCCGGCGATCGCGGCGCCGAGCGCGATGAGAACTCGCGTGCTCTCTTTCATGGCATAGTGGTTAGGCGCATCACATCATGAGGTCGCCGCCGTTGATGTCGAGCGACGCCCCGGTGATGTAGCCGGCCGCCTCCGACGCGGCAAAGCAGATCAGGTCGGCCACTTCGCGCGCGGTCCCGAGTCGGCGGACCGGGTACCCGGCTGCCAGCCGCTCGAGCAGCTCGGGCGTCGCGTTCTCCCGCGTGAGCTCGGTGTCGATCATCCCGGGGCACACCGCGTTCACCGTGATGCCGAACGTCCCCAGTTCCTTCGCCGCCGCCCGCGTGAGGCCGAGCAGTCCGGCCTTGGACGCGGTGTAGTGGGCGCCGCCTAACGTGCTCACCATGCGGCCCGCCGACGATGAAATGTTGATGATGCGCCCGTAGCGCTGCGCCTGCATGGTCGGCAACACGGCCTTGGTGAACAAAAACGGCGCGACGAGGTTCACCTCCAGCGCGTTGCGAAACTCCTGCGCCGAGAGCTGCGGGAAGCGGGTCGAGCGCGCGAAGGCCGCGTTGTTCACCAGCACATCGATGCGGCCGAACCGGCCGACGGTGCGGCGAACGATCTCGTCCGGCACGCCCTCGGCCGCAATGTCGCCCGGCACCGCCAGCGCGCGGTCGCCCAACGCCGCCGCCAGCGCCTCGGCACGCGCGGCATCGCGAACGTTCACCGCCACACTCGCGCCGCGCTCGTACAACCGCTCCGCGACCGCGCGGCCGAGGCCGCGCGCGGCTCCCGTCACGAGCGCGACACGTCCCTCGAAATCCAGTGGCGCTGATGTTGGAGGCGATCCTTGCGCTTTCCCCGCCGCCGTACCGCTCGTTCGGCGCTGCCCGGGACGTCGTGTCACTGCGTGAGCACGATGGTGTGGCCTTCCGGATCCCGAATCGCCGCCCACGGACGTGCAGCCCCGAGCTCCGAGCGAACGACGAAAGCCGAACCAACTCGCTCGACTGCGGCTCGCACATCCAGGACTTCGAGAAACAGCACGGCCTTGTCCGCCGATGGGTAGTCCTCGACGCCTTTCCGCTCCAGGCAGATGAACCGGTCGCCGATGCCGAGCTTCGCGTGATGGTCGGGATGGTCTTCATCGACTCGCAGTCCGAGAACGTCGGCGTAAAACGCCTTCGCCGCGCCCAGATCGTCGAAGTAGAGTTCCACGCCGGCGAGCCGTTGCGTAGTGGCAGTCACCCGTTGCTCCTGCGGAGTGGCAACACGATTCGCGTAATGCCGTGATCGATGCAAACGACCCTCATGACCACATCACCGTACGCGGCGGTGCTCACTTCCGCTAGCCCCGCACCGTGGACGCAGACAAATGGAATGTCGCTGGCGCAGGTCGCGGCCAGACCGTCTCGACCGCGCCTCCCTCGATGTGCTGCTCGGGCTCGAGTGCTTGCCTAACGCGTGAGCGCAGCGCGGACGCGCCTCAGTGGCCGGCCGGCGGCTGCCACAACTCCACCTTGTTGCCCTCTGGATCCATGACCCAACCGAACTTGCCGTACTCGGAATCGTCCACCGTGTCGAGCACGTTGCAGCCCTCCGCCCGGAGCGCGGCGAGCAACGCATGAAGGTCTGCAACGCGATAATTCACCATGAACGACGCGTTGCTCGGCGCAAACTGCTTGCTGTCCTGCGGAGCGACTAACCATGCGGTCGTGCCGCCGGTGGGCTTGCCATCCGAGTCCACCCAGTCCAGTGACGCACCGCCCCACGACTGCACATCGATACCGAGGTGAGTCTTGTACCACGCCTGAAGCGCCGGGGCGTCCTTCGCCTTGAAGAAGATGCCGCCAATGCCGGTGACACGCTGCATGTGAACCTCCCAAGGTGTGGTCGACCTACCTCTCCGCTTCGCGCTTCAAGTCACTCGCGTAGGTCGCGAAGATCGGCTCGAAATCCGGAAGTGACCGTTTGACCAGCGGCAACATCAGCCCCGAAAATCGTTCCGCCATTGTGAAATCCGTAGTGCCGTCGCCACGAGGGCCAAGTTCAAACGTGCGCACGCCCTTGAAGACTGGAGTGAAGCCGCCGGTCCAGGTCATTCGCCGATTGATGACCACGCCGGAGATCCGGGGGCTGAACGTTCTCTCGGTACCCGGAACGTGAACGCGAAGCGTCGCCCCCTCTCGAATTTCGCCTTCGATCTTCGCGACCGTGGAGTTCCAACGTGGGAACGCCTCCGCGTCGGTGAGCAACACCCAGATGCGCTCGGCCGATGCCAGAACATTGATGCTCACGCGGCACGCGACGAAAAAGACACCGTGCGTCGATGTAGTGATGGGCCCCGTCACGTCGCGTCCCCGCGATGCTCCGGCCGCTTGCGCGTCGTCGAGGGCTCGGTCCGGCTCCGGTGCTTGAGTTTCTGTTCGGCCGCCGACTCCGGTGGCATGCTGTGCACGAACACCAGGACGACGAGCACAAGGCAACCGAGTGCCGTGCCCAAAGACACCTCGGCCACCCACGCTCCCATGTGCCACAAGGCCGCCACCATCCCGGTGAGCGTGAGCGCCAGGCTCGCCGCTCCGATGGCAGACGCATAGCCCAACGTAAGGCGCGTTCTCCGTTTTCTCTCGAGGCCACGCTGGCCCGTGGCAGGGAAGTACGCTCGGGCCTCCGGAAAGCGTGCTTCCTCGAAGGATTGGAGCGCTATGTCCTCGAGGCGAACGTCGTCCACGTCCTTGCTGAGTCGCAGGAGGACCATTCCCGCGACCTCGAGCGGCAGGGCGCACCCGAACGCAGCTACTGCCGCCCGTATGGCAGTATCGACGGGGCCGACGGTGATGAGGGCGGCGATGATGACGAGGTTCACGGCGAGCAGTCCGCCGAACACCCAGGTGCCGACCTCGACCAACCATGGTGCGATCCGCTCGAGGAGCCGCGACAGTGCGTCGAAGGTCTGTCTGCTTACCGCTGCCTGGTCGGACACACGCCGCGTCTCCCGCTGCACGAATGGTCTGGGTGCCTAACGCCAGCGTTCTGCGGACCGCCCGTGAACGCGGCGCCGAGGAGCTGCCGTTGAAAGTTCACTGATTCTCAGTCGGGCGCCAGGCGGCCATCCCCGTGTCGAAGCACTGCGAATCCCGCCACGCCGCTGGAGCTGTCCACCACGCCGTGGATGAACATCGCCGGGATGAGCCACCCGCCGAGCAGTACGACACAGCCCAGCACGAAACCTACCGCGGCGGTCTTGAGGACCCCCTTTCGCCCCTGATACGCATGTCCTGACCCGAACGCGAGCGACACGATCACGAGCGCGGCCGCGGCCCCCGCGTATGCGGCCACGATCCATGTGAGAAACCCTCGGTAGAGCAGCTCCTCGCACACGCCGGCGGTCCACGACACCGCCTGAAACCAGCGATACTCGCGCGCCGAGCGCGGGATGATGAATACCACGTCGGCGAACTTGGGAGCCAACCGCTGCAACCGGTCCGGTGGCAATGCGCGGACCCTCCCGTTTTGCCGGACCAACATCACCCCGATCCCGATGGCGAGCCCCAGACCGACGTACAACCGCCAGTCGCCCGGTGGCACGAGCCCCAGCGCGCGCCACGGCCGCCCCTCCTTCGACCAGAGGGCCAGGGTCATGGCTGCCAGCACCCACTCGCCGACCAGCGTGAGCCGATACCAGTTGAGTCGCGCGTTTGGCACGCCGGCCGCCAGTTGTCCCTTGAACCGCCGATCGACGTAGGCGCCGCCGATGACGACGATGGCGATCGAAAAGAGACTGGCGAAGACGATGTCCAACGGCGTCGGCATGGCGCGCTCCAGGTATCGTTCAATACGTATCAGGTCGCGGCCCTCGAAACGAGCCGGCCGTCACGCTCACGTTCGCGCCCGCGTCGAACACAGGCCTAACGCGACGGATGCGCCGCGAGCGAAGCGCCCGAGTTGGCTCGGCTCAGAGCGCGCGCTCCAACGCCGCGACGTCGCCGCTACAGATCACGCGCACGTTCCGGGTGATCTTTTCGGGAGGCCAGTTCCACCAGGCCACCGCTTCGAGGCGTTCGATCGTCGCCTCATCGAAGCGGGTGCGAATTACCGTGGCCGGATTCCCGCCGACGATCGCGTATGGCGGCACGTTCTTCGTCACCACCGCTGCCGTGGCGATGATGGCGCCGTTGCCGATGTGTACGCCCGGCATGATGAGCGCGCCGTAGCCGAACCACACGTCGTTCTCGACCACCGTATCACCCCTCGTGGGCCACGCCGGCGGCATGGCCGCCTCCCAGCCGTGGCCGAAGATCGGGAACGGGTAGGTCGTGAGCCAGTCGGTGGGGTGATTGCCGCCGTTCATGATGAACCGCACGTCGGTGGCGATCGAACAGAATTTGCCGATCCTCAGGCGGTCGCCCGTGAACTCGAAGTGGTAGAGGACGTTCGACTCGAAGTGGGCCGGCCCCCGCGGGTCATCGTAGTAGGTATAGTCGCCCACGACGATGTTAGGCCGAGTGATGAAGTTCTTGAGGAATCCGGTGCGGTCGATACCCGGAATTGGGAACCGCTGCCCAGGTGCCGGCCCTGGCTCGATCATAGCACCTCGATTCGACACGCCGAGCAAGTTACGCGAGCGTCGATGCGATCGAGGCGTTTGCAAAGGCCACTCTGGCCGCGGGCCCGCCGATGCACCTGCATCACCGCGACTTCGTACCGACCACGCAGATCCATCCTCGGCCCGCATCTTCGTCGACATCGATCTCGCCGAAACCCGCGTCCGCGAACATCGCCGTGTGTTGCTCGACGTCCAGGACCGCTATCATCGTCCACTGCGCCAGTCGGTCGGCGTACCGTGCGTGCCGCCCGCCGTTGTAGAACTCCGCGATCACGGCCATGCGGCCGCCGGGCTTGAGCACCCGAAACGCCTCGCGCATCCCGCCGTTCAGATCCTGCCACCAAAAATGCGTCTCGATTGCGGTTACGAGATCGAACGTGTCGCCCCCGAACGGCAACGCCGAGACCGATGCTTCCTGAATGTTCACGCGTCCGGCGTCGAGGAGTTTTCGATTGACTCTCCGCGCGGCCGCGACACTCGCCGGCGCGTAGTCGATGCCGTACACGCGGCCCCTCGGCGCAAGGTCCGCGAGCTTGGCCACCGTTCGTCCGCCGCCGCATCCGACATCGAGTATGGTGTCGTCCGCTCGGATCGAGAGATGTCCGAGGCCCCAATCCGTCAACGCGGAGTGCCGGCGATTCATCGACCACAGGACGACTCTGCCGAGCCATCCCGCCGGTCGCTGGCACTGACTTGGCGTGGTCTTGCGGCGCGCGCCCGGGAACGTGATGATCGGCATTGCGTCGCCTTACGTGATGGTAGCTGTCGCCGCCTAACGCCTGACCGCGGCGACGAATCGGCGTTGGGCGAGCTGCCCGAGTCCGGGAACGAAAGCGCTCAGGAGCGCGCGCGCTGTGGCGTGTTGTCTCGACTGAATGCTGAGGGTGCGCACGTACGTTAGGCGGCACGTGCCGAGATGCCCTGCACGGTCCGGCACCTCGGCGATCCGGCCGGCGACCGGCCGGCGCCTACGGCACACGTGCACCAGTGCCTTGGGGATCGGTGCGTCGCGAACGCAGGGTCCACAGTCCCCGTGCCGACAATATCATGGCGAGACCACCGGTTACGCCAAGTGCTATCAGAGTCCAGATAAAGAAGATGCCGCCGGGCGACTTCGCGACCGCCGCAGTGAACCCCGTGTTTCTGTGGATGACGGGCATGCCCAGCGCCACGAGCCCGCCGATGAACATGATGACATACCCCCATCGCCGTTCGGGGAGCAGCAACGCTCCGCACGCCATGACGAGCAGCACGGGCAACAGGACGTACACCACCCGCGGCCCTCCCGTGTCGAACCCGAGGACGACATCCCCGGCGACGTGAAACGGCAGGAGGATGATCGAGAGCAGAGTCACGACCGTCAGCGTGTTGGGCTTCATTGGCGTCTCGGCGAGCAAGGTGACGGGTGGCGCATCGGGTTGCCCATACTCACAGCCCACGGCCCGGTTGCAGTGCGGCCGCGTACGCCTCGTCGGTTGTGCGTGCGCCGCTTGGCCCGCGGCGACGAGTCATTGAGCACGGACCGGCAAGCGCACGCGGCGAGCGCGGTTCGAAGTCTGCCTGCGACAACATTCCATTGTAGCGTCATCCGCCTAACGCCCGCGTGAGGCGAAAGAACAAACAAGAGCGAGCGCACGGAGCAAATCGAAAGCTGGTTCGTCGGCTCAATGATCGCCAAGTGGCAGCGGCACCGCGCCTCGAACTTCAGGCTCGCGCGCCGGAAGGTCAAGGATGCAGGATGCGACGATGTCCAGCGGCCGCATTGTAGAGCTACCGCACCAGCCCGATTGCTCAACGTTCGTTAGGTGGCGCGGTCGGCTCAGCGGCGCCGCTCGACTGTGACCTCTCAAATGCAGCCAACATTTCCTGCTCCGATGGCGGGCGTAAGACATGTCGCGCGGCAAACTCGGCCGCATGCGGATATGACGTGCGCTCGATGCGCTCGATCGCCCGCGTGCCGTCGTAGATGGCTCGCCTGAGCTCAATCCCCGGCCCGAGGAGTAGCCAATGCGCCCCCGGTTCGCCGTAAGGCATCCCAACACTACCGGCATTGACGACCGTCTTTCCACGGCACCGACGCTGATACTGCATGTGCGTGTGGCCGCAGACGATGACCGACTGCGGAACCGCCGCCACGATCGAGAACAGATGCTCGTCTGGCGTCCGAGTGGTGATGATTTCGTCATCGCTCCGAGGCGTACCGTGACAACACAGTATGCTTCCCACGCCGTCGACGCTCAGCGTGACTGTCTCCGGCAGCGCAGCGAGAAAATCCCGGTGCCAACGTTCGAGCTGGCGAGCGGCCCAGATAATCGTATCCTGGACTGACGGCGGTACGGACGGCATGGACCGGCCATCGTACGCGTCGACCATAAGGCGGTCGCAGTTGCCGCGCAGATAGCGAGCCCGGGCCCCGAGCTGCGCAAGACGATCGAGCACCTCGCACGGCATCGGACCCAGCGCGAGGTCACCTCCCAGCAGGAAGAGATCGACCTGCGCCGACTCGGCGTCCGCAAGCGCCGCCTCCAGAGCCGGCAGGTTGCCGTGTATGTCGTAAAGTGCGGCGACACGACCGGCTCGACTCGTCATGATGACCTGATTCGAAGCACGGGCGGCCACCTACCGCCAGCGTTAGCTGGCACGCGGAGTGGCTTGCGGTGGCGTCGCACTGCGATTCGGACTTCCTGAGTCGGCACGTAGTGGCTTCGCGAGTGTGGATCGTCATTGCCCGATGCGTCGTACCCAGTGAGCGACATAATCATAGCGCTCCTGATTGGCCCGACAATATCGCAACGCGGTCTCGTGATCGTGATACCGCATCCAACGGCGCGTCTCACGGTCGCGATACATGCGCGTCGCCCCACCCTCGCCGCACCCCACCATCCAATCGCCGCGACCGGCATCCCCAAAGTGCACTAAGTGCTTGCTTCGGCGCCCTCGGCGGAGAACATTAGACCCCCAGCGCCTCACCTCCGCTCAACGCGGCACACCGCCGCCGCCGGCCACCACCGCCGGCGCGACCCGCTCCCATGCTCCGCCTAACGACATGAAACCCAAAGAACTCACCATCCGCGGGCTCGTGCTCGGTGTGCTCATCACCTCGCTCTTCACCGCCGCCAACGTCTACCTCGGACTCAAGGTCGGCCTCACCTTCGCCTCCTCCATCCCCGCCGCCGTCATCTCCATGGCGGTCCTGAGCGTCGTCAAAGACTCCTCGATCCTCGAAAACAACATCGTCCAAACCGTCGCCTCCGCCGCCGGCACCCTCTCGGCCATCATCTTCGTGCTGCCCGGCCTCGTCATCGTCGGCTGGTGGACCGGCTTCCCCTTCTGGCAATCGTTCCTCATCTGCGCGAGCGGCGGCGTCCTGGGCGTCCTCTTCACCATCCCGCTCCGCCGCGCCCTGGTCACCACCTCCGACCTCCCCTACCCCGAAGGCGTCGCCGCCGCCGAAGTCCTCAAAGTCGGCTCGGGCACCCGCGGCGAAGTCAAAGACGACACCGGCGAAGCCCGCGAAGGACTCGTCGCCGTCATCCTCGGCTCCGTCACATCGGCGGGTCTCGCGATCCTCACGGGCACCCGCATCGTCGCCGGCGGTCTCACAGGATACTTCCCGTTAGGCGCGAACGCGGCCACCGGGTACGACTTCGCGTGGTCCCTCGCCCTCCTCGGCGCCGGACAGCTCGTCGGACTCTCCGTGGGCATGGCCATGCTCGTCGGCCAGATCATCTCGTGGGCGATAGCCGTGCCCATCCTCACATCCATGCAGCCGGCGGCCGCCGGCGTCACCCTCGCCGCGCATACGGCCAAAATCTGGAGCACACAGGTCCGCTTCCTCGGCGCCGGCGCCATCGGCGTCGCCGCCATCTACACGCTCGCGCGCCTCGCCCGACCCGTCGTCGCGGGACTCGTCAACACCCTCTCCGCCTCGCGCGCCTCCGCCACCTCCGACGACCGCGATCGCGACCTCTCCCCGCCGTGGATCTTCGCGCTCGCCGCCGCCTGCGCCGTCGTCGCCGGCTGGCTGGCCTTCACGTTCGCCCGCTCCACGGTGCTCGCCCACAACGCCGTGCTCCTCACGATCATCGCGGTGCCGTTCGTGATCATCGTCGGCTTCGTCATCGCCGGCATCTGCGGCTACATGGCGGGCCTCATCGGCGCGTCCAACAGCCCGATCTCGGGCGTCGGCATCCTGTCGATCGTGGTCTGCGCCTCGATCCTCGTCCTCGCCGTTAGGCCGACCGCCGACTCGCGCCAGGCGCTCGTCGCCTTCGCCCTCTTCATTACCGCGATCGTGTTCGCCTGCGCCACGATCTCCAACGACAACCTCCAGGACCTCAAGACCGGCCAGCTCGTGGGCGCATCCCCCATGCGCCAGCAGATCGCGCTCATCGTCGGCGTCGGCGCCGGCGCGGCGGTGGTCCCCTGGGTGCTCAACCTCCTCGCCAAAGCGTACGGCTTCGCCGGCGCCGCCAACGTCGGCGTCCTCGCGCACAATCCGCTGCCCGCGCCCCAGGCCACGCTCATCTCGGCCCTCGCCACCGGCGTGATCGGCGGCCACCTCGACTGGAAGATGATCGGCATCGGCGCGCTCGTCGGCGTCGGACTCATCGTCCTGGACGAAGTCCTGGGCGCCATGCACAAACTGCGCATCCCGCCGCTTGCCGTCGGTATCGGGATCTACCTCCCGATGTCCGCCACCTTCGCCGTCGTGATCGGCGCCATCCTCTCGCACTGGTACGAGCGCCGCGCGCGCCGCATGCCCAACCCGGAGCGGGCCGAGCGGTTAGGCACGCTCGTGGCGTCGGGCCTGATCGTGGGCGAGAGCGTGTGGGGCGTGGTCAACGCCGGCCTCATCGTCGGCCTCTCCACCGACGCGCCCATCGCGCTCGTGCCCGAATCGTTCAAGGCCGCGCCGTGGTTGGGCGTGCTCGCGTTCGCCGCGATCATCATCTGGCTCTACGGCTGGATGCTCAAACGCTCGGCTGCGGCCCCCCCGAGCGGCGTCGCGCAATCGAGCACTGCCTAACTGCCATGAAGACCCACACCGACTATCTCACCTTCACCACCAAGCGCCGCCAGGAAATCATCGACATCACCGATGACGTCGAGCGTTGCCGCGACGCCGCCGGCATTGCCGAGGGATTCGTGCTCGTCTCCGCGATGCACATCTCGGCCTCCGTGTTCGTCAACGACCACGAATCCGGCCTGTGGCAGGACATCCTCGACTGGCTCGAGCACACGATCGCGCCATGGGAGCCGACGCGCTACCGCCACAATGAAACCGGCGAGGACAACGCCGCCGCCCACCTGCGTTCGCTCACCGTTGGCCACGAAGTGATGGTGCCGGTCACCGCCGGCCGCCTCGACCTCGGCCCCTGGCAGCGGATCTTCTACGGCGAATGGGACGGCCGGCGGCCCAAGCGGGTGATCCTCAAGGCCATGGGCGACTAGCACCGCGCCGCCGCGTTAGGCAGTCGTTACTGCCGGGTGAGCGTCACGCGCGCGAACGGCCGCCGCACGCCGCCGTCGTCGTTGTCCATGTGCCATGCCCAACTGTCCGTCGCGCGGTCGTACACGAACGTGTTGTGAAAGCGACTGGTCGTCGAGCTCACGAACACGAACGGGATGGAATCCCCCGCGGCCTGGGCGTGCCCGGTCCCCGCGGGCGCGAACGCGCCGTACGCCGTGTTGTCCAGCCACATTGCCGCGTACTCGTGCGTGCGCGGATCGCGGCCCAGGTACACGATCGCCTCGTAGGCCGGCGCGCCCGCGGCCGTCCGCTCGCGCGACACCTCGCGCATCTCGACGTACTCCGTGCCTAACACCCAGCGGCACGTCACGTCGTGCACGACCTGCTTGCCCGCCATCGGCCCACGCAACACCCAACGGCCGATGAGATGGCCGAGGAGGGAATCCGGCGCCGCCGCCTGAGCCCGAATGGGCGACGCCGCGAGCAGCCCGACCAGAGCCACCGTCATGCGCATCGACATGCCGATTACTCCCATGAGAAACTGGCCGTGAGGCAGCTACTTCGCCCGGCCCTCGCGCGCCCGATCGAGCGTCGCCGCGAGCCGCTTCGGCGCCACCGCCCGGTAGCTCTCCCCGATCCACGCCTCGTACGTCTCGAACGGCGCATCCCGCGTCGCGTCGACCTCCGCCGTCACCCAGCCGTGCTTGCCCAACCCGTAGCCCGTCGGCTCGACATCCGACAACTCGAGCGCCTCCGCCGACGACCGCGGAAGCTTGACCGAAAACCGCACCGCGCGCCCGTCGGTGTGCAGGAAGAGAAATACCTTCCCACGCACCTTGAACGCCCGCTCGCCCCACGGAAAGTCCTCGGTCGCCTCGGGCAACGCCAGCGCCGCGGCGCGCAGGCGGCCGCCGAGCGACCGAGGATCCAGTTTCACCGGCGACATGGGCCTCGCACGAAAGGACCGGCCGAAAACTAAGATCAACCGGCCGTTTCGTCACGCCCCTTCGCCGCTCCGCGCTCCGTTAGTCCTTTTCGTGCTCGAGCGGACCCACGGTGCCGGTCATCGCATCCACGTTCACCTCGGTGATGCCTTTCTTTCCCGGAACCTTGAGCTCGAACGAGTAGATCAGCTTCCCCTTCTCCCGCTCCAACTCGAGACTCTGAATGGTCCCGTTCGGCACCTTCTTCCGCGCGATCGACGCGGCGCGCGACTCCGTGATCTTCGCCGCCTTGGCCAGCGAGTCGGGCACGTCGCGCTTGTAGCTCGCCTGCGCCGATACCGACGCTGACGCGCCACCGAGCAGCGCGCCGACGGCAATTGCGAGAGCGATGTTGCGCATGGAACAGCCTCCATCGAGTTGCGGTGACTGAACGACTTTCCTTGCGCAACGTACCGCCGGCCACCTGACAGGTGCGTGACAAATAGCTGCGTGTCATGGTGCTGACAGGTACCTCGTGTACGTTCGTCGCGTGCCTTCCACGCTCAAATGACCAGCTCGGAACGCCGGGCACGATGGGCCCTCGGCGCCGCCGCGGTCGCCGCGATCGTCGTGCTCTCGATCCCGGTCTCGGGCGAAGCCCTCGGCGCACGATTCTTCGACTCGCTGCGCATCGCGCGGCCGGCCCCCGTGACGCCCGGTTCACCAGCGCTCGCGTCCGCCACGGGACGACGCCAACTCGAACAGGTCGTGGCCGGCATCCTGGCCGATACGACGCTGGTGGTGACCGGAGAGTCCGACCGCGTCGTCCCGACGATCGATTCCGCGGCGCGCCTGCTCGCGTTTCGGCCGCAGCGCATCCACGCGCGAGCCGACACGCCCGCCGTCACGGTACTGGGGGCACACACCGTCGCCGCCCGCGTGGACGTCGGGCAGTTGCGCACGCTCCTAACGGAAGCGGGCCGAGGGTCCGATACGGTCCCCGCATCCATCGACCACGCTCCGGTCTCGTTCACGGCGCCGCGCGGCCTGCGCGTCGCCTACGGCAACTGCCCGGCGCCGCCGCCCGCCACGCTCGCCGCGCAGCTCAACGGCCCGCCGCCGCCGACGGCGGAGAACAGCACCTGTGTGATCCTCACCGAGATGCCGGTGCCTAACGTAACGGCGCCGCCGGCGCTCGACACGACGGCGGTGCTCGAGATCGCGCTCGAGCTGACGGGCATGAGCCCCAACCAGGCGCGCGACTTCCGGACGCTCTTCACGTGGCGCGAAAGCCTGGCGCTCGGCCCGCCGCGGTTCATGCGGTCGTACGAGCTCGTCCCCGCCGGCGACGCCCGCGGCATGCTCATGGCCACCGCGGGCCGCCGCGGACCCGCCTACGAGCTCGCCTGGGCGAGCGGCGGCATCGTGTACGCGCTCACCGGCTACGGCAGCGCCGCCGATGCCCAACCGCTGGCCAGGTCGGTGGCCCCGTGATGGCCGCCGCCCGGTCCGACCTGGCGATCGAGGCGCACGGCCTGTCGAAGACCTTCGGCACGCGGGCCGCGGTCCGCAACCTGTCGCTCGGCGTCGAGCGCGGCGAGATCTTCGGCTTCCTCGGGCCTAACGGAGCCGGCAAGAGCACGTCCATCAAGATGCTGCTCGGCCTCGTCCATCCGAGCGGCGGCGTGGCGTACCTGTTCGGCGCCCCGGTCGGCGACGTGGCCATGCGGCGTCACGTCGGCTTTCTGCCCGAGGACTTCCGATTCTACGATTGGCTCACGGCCACCGAGCTCCTGGTGCTCCACGGCCGCCTTGCCGGCCTGACGGACGACCGGGCCCGCGCGCGCGCGCCGGAGGTTCTCGAGTTGGTCGGAATGGAGCACCACGCCCACCGCCGCCTGCGCGGATTCTCCAAGGGCATGCTGCAGCGCCTGGGCCTGGCGCAGGCGCTCATCCACGAGCCCGAGCTCATCTTCCTCGACGAACCCACCTCCGGGCTCGACCCCTTGGGCCGCCGCATGGTCCGCGACGTCATTCGCCAGCAGCGGGACCGCGGCACCACAGTGTTCCTCAACTCGCATCTGCTCAGCGAAATCGAGATCACCTGCGACCGCGTCGCCTTCATCAAGGATGGCGAGATCGTCGCCAGCCGCGACCTGCAGGACCCGAACGCCGACGCCCGGCGCATCACGATCCGCGGAACCAACCTCACCAGTGAGATGATGTCGCGATTCGGGCAGTCCGTCCTGCGCGCGTCGCCCGACGCCTATGTGCTCCAC
>Ga0187809_10001026_pt1 | contig 13672 bp, 11 predicted proteins | sample NC_wetland_sal_i_8_FD_132415 | JGI IMG/M metagenome (GOLD analysis project Ga0187809, IMG submission 132415) | Wetland sediment microbial communities from Neuse River Estuary, North Carolina, USA - ASW_4 | ecosystem: Environmental > Aquatic > Freshwater > Wetlands > Sediment | place: USA: North... | reverse complement strand
TGCATGTTCGACCGCAACGAGCGGCTGGTCGTCTGCAACGCGCGCTATCGCGAGATGTACAACCTGCCCGAGGACCGCGTGCAGATCGGCAGCAGCCTCGCCGACCTGCTCGAGTATCGCATCACGCTCGGCACCTTCACGGGCGACGTGACCGCCTATCGCACGCAGCTGATGGCCTCGCTCGCCGAAGGCCGCACCACCAGCCGCGAGGTGACCTCCGGCGAGGGGCGGGTCATCTGCGTCGTCAACCGGCCGATGCCCGGCGGCGGCTGGGTCGCCACGCACGAGGACATCACCGAGCGGCGCGAGGCCGAGCGTGAACGGCTCGGCATGCAGCAGCAGCAGACGCGCCGCGCCGCCGTCGAGCAGGCGATCCTGTCGTTCCGTCAGCGCGTCGAGGAGCACCTGCGCACGGTCGCCGACGGCGCGATGGCCATGCGCAAGACGGCCGGCACGCTGCTGACCAGCTCCAACCACACCGCCAAGGGCGCCGAAGGCGCGGTCGACGCGTCGAACGAGGCCTCGACCAACGTCGAGAGCGCCGCCTACGCCGCCGACGAGCTCAACAGTTCGATCGGCGAGATCGGCCGCCAGCTCTCGACCACCGCGACGATCGTGCGCGAGGCCGTCACCGAGGCGCGCGACACCAACCAGCGCATCGCCGCGCTGGCGCAGGCGGCGCAGAAGATCGGCGACGTCATCAAGCTCATTCGCGCCATCGCCGGCCAGACCAATCTGCTGGCGCTCAACGCCACCATCGAAGCGGCGCGCGCCGGCGAGGCCGGCAAGGGCTTCGCTGTGGTCGCCTCCGAGGTGAAGTCGCTGGCGGTGCAGACCGCGAAGGCGACCGAAGACATTTCCACGCTGATCAAGTCGGTGCAGGCGGCGACCGGCGGCGCCGTCGACGCCATCGGCCGCATCGCCTCGCGCATGCAGGAGATCGACACCTGCGCCACCGCGGTGTCGACGTCGGTCGAACAGCAGAGCGCGGCGACGCAGGAGATTTCGCAGAACGTCACCAGCGCCGCCGACGGCGCCAAGCTGGTCGTCTCGGTGCTGGCCGACGTCGCCGGCGCGGCCGGCGAGACGCGCCGCTCGGCCGAGCACGTGCTGACCGCCTCCGAGGCGGTGGAAGCCGCCGCCGCCGAACTGCGGCGCGAGGTCGAGGGCTTCCTCGCCCGCGTCGCGGCCTGAATTATTCTCCGTTCGTCCCCGCGAAAGCGGGGACCCAGTTGTGAGTCAGCGCTGGATTCCCGCTTTCGCGGGAATGAACGGGAATTGGTCCGCTCCTAGAACAACCCCACCGCCCAGTAGAACAGCGCCGCGATGATCGCCGTCGCCGGGATGGTGATGATCCAGGCGACGACGATGTTGTTGGCGACGCTCCAGCGCACTGCCGACACCTTGCGCGCGGCGCCGACGCCGATGATCGCGCCGGTGATGGTGTGGGTCGTCGATACCGGGATGCCGAGCCAGGTGGCGCCGAACAAGGTCAGCGAGCCGCCGGCCTCCGCGCAGAAGCCCTGCATCGGCGTCAGCCGCGTGATCTTCGAGCCCATCGTGCGCACGATGCGCCAGCCGCCGATCAGGGTGCCGAGCGCCATCGCGATCTGGCAGGCGATCACCACCCAGAACGGCACGTAGAAATGCGCGCCGAGATGGCCTTGCGAGAACAGCAGCACGGCGATGATGCCCATCGTCTTCTGCGCATCGTTGCCGCCGTGGCCGAGCGAATAGAGCGAGGCCGAGATGAACTGCAGCCGCTGGAAATAGCGGTCGACCGCGAACGGCGTCCAGCGCAGGAGCAGCCAGGATAGCAGCAGCACCAGCATCAGCGCCAGGAAGAAGCCGATCAGCGGCGAGCCGACGATCGCCACCGTGGTGGGGACGAGGCCGTGCCAGACGATGGCCGAGACGCCGGCCTTGGCGACGCCGGCGCCAACCAGGCCGCCGACCAGCGCGTGCGACGAGCTCGACGGGATGCCGAGCGCCCAGGTGATCAGGTTCCAGATGATGGCGCCCATCAGCGCGCCGAACACGACGCGCGCGTCGATCGCCGCGGCGTCGATGATGCCGGTACCGAGCGTGTTGGCGACGTGCAGGCCGAAGAACAGGAAGGCGATGAAGTTGAAGAACGCCGCCCAGGCGACGGCGTATTGCGGTCGCAGCACGCGCGTCGAGACGATGGTGGCGATCGAGTTGGCGGCGTCGTGCAGGCCGTTGAGGAAGTCGAAGGCGAGCGCGACGGCGATGAGGCCGACGAGTGAGAGCGCAACGGTCATTTGTTCAGATCCCGCTGCTGTCGTCCCCGCGAAAGCGCGGACCCATACTCACAAGCCCATCGATAGGCCAGGGAGTATGGGTCCCGGGTCTCGCCATAGCGCGTCGAAGACGCGCGTATACGCGCTTTTGGCTCGCCCGGGACGACATCACACATGCTCGATGACGATGCCGTGCATGACATTGGCGACGTCGTCGAAGCGGTCGACGACCTTCTCGAGGTGGTCGTAGACCTCGTTGCCGACGATGAAGCCCATGGCGTTACCCGGCGCGTTGGCCTGATAGAGCGCCTTCAGCCCGACGTCGTGCAATTCGTCGGCGCGGCCTTCGAGCGCGGAGAGCTGCGCCGTCAGTTCGCTGATGCGCACGGCCTCGGACGAGATCGAACTGAGCAGCGGCACCGCCTGCTTCACCAGCTCCGCCGACTTCACGATGAGGTCGCCCATGTCCTTCATCTGCGGCGTGAACCCGTCGAAGTCGAACAAAGTGACGGCCTTGGCGGTCTTCTGCATCTGGTCGATGGTGTTGTCCATCGACGTGATCAGCTCGCGGATGCTGCCGCGGTCGAACGGCGTGATGAAGGTGCGGCGCACGGCGATGAGCACCTCGCGCGTGACGTCGTCGGCGTCGCTCTCGCGCTTCATGACCGCCGCGCAATTGGCGGCGATGGCGTCGCCGCCCTCCATCATCGCGCGCAGCGCCTTGGCGCCCTCGAGCACCGCCTCGGAATGGCGGGCGAACAGCTCGAAGAAGCGCTCCTCCTTCGGCATCAAGGCGTGAAACCAGCGCATCATTGGGAGAACTCCGGCTCAACCCCGAATCGGCGGACGCAGGATAGGCGTTCAGGCGGGCCGAGCGAAACCGGCCGGTTGACCCGCGCGGCCCGGTGAATAAGGTCCGTCCGCCCGCGATTTTCGCCGGCTCGAAAACGCCTGCCGGACGCAAAGCTTGCTGCATCGGCGCGCCGGCTCGGCTAGCGTGCGCCGGAAAAACGGGTTCGGAGACTTCCATGCGGTTGGGCTACTTCACGATGCCGGTGCACCCCATGCACCGGGACTGGTCGGAGACTTTGCGCGAGGACAGCGAGGCGATCATCCTCTGCGACCAGCTGGGCTTCCACGACGCCTTCGTCGGCGAGCACCTGACCGACGCCTGCGAGAACATCACCAACAGCATGATGTTCCAGGCCTCGCTCATCCATTCGACCAAGCAGATCAAGCTCGCCACCGGCACCACCAACCTGGCGCAGATGCATCCGGTGCTGATCGCCGTCAACGCGGCGATGTTCGACCACATGGCGCAAGGCCGCTTCATCATGGGCGTATCGCCCGGCGCGCTCACCTCCGACTCGGAAGCGATCGGCATCCTGGACGAGGACCGCAACAAGATCTTCGCCGAGGCGATCGACGTGATCCTCGCCGTCTGGGAGCGCGACCCGCCTTACGACATCGATTTCCCAGGCAACCGCTTCAAGGTCGGCTTCGCCCGCACCGCCGCGCTCGAGCTCGGCGTCGGCATCCTGGCGAAGCCCTTCCAGAAGCCGCGGCCGGAGATCGTCGGCACCGTGGTGGCGCCGTTCTCGCCCGGCGTCGTGCTGATGGGCAGGCGCGACTTCCATCCGCTGTCGGCGAACTTCCTGCTGGCGAAGCACCTGCGTTCGCACTGGCAGAACTACGCCAAGGGCAAGGCCGAGGCCGGGCAGAAGGCGAACGTCGCCGACTGGCGCGTGGCGCGCACGTTGTTCGTCGCCGACGACGACAAGACGGCGCGGCGCTACGGCCGCGACGACCCGAACAGCCCGTATCATTTTTACTTCAGCCAGATGCTCGCCAAGATGAAGCGCGGCAACCGGCTCTACGTGTTCAAGAGCCACAAGGAGCAGCCGGACGAGGAGATCACGCTCGACTTCGTCATGGACAATTGCGTGACCTTCGGCAGCGTCGACAAGGTCGTCGACGAGATCCTGAAGATGCGCGAGGAGACCGGCGACTTCGGCGAACTGGTCTATGCCGGCATGGACTGGGTCGACCCGGCGCTGGCGAAGCGCTCGATGCAGCTGATGGCGGAAGAGGTGATGCCGCGCGTCAACGCCGCGATCGGCAAGAGCGCCGCGGCGGAGTGATGTTTATCCGTTCGCCCCCGCGAAAGCGGGGGCCCAGTTGTGAGTCAGCGCTGGGTTCCCGCTTTCGCGGGAACGAACGGAGTGAGGTCCGAAGCCCTAGAACGTCCCCGCCAGCAGCGCCCGCACCTGTGCGGCGCCCTCCTCCAACTCCGCCGCCGCAATACACGCCGCGACGTAGCGGTCCGGGCGCAGCAGGAAGACATGGTCGGCAAACGGCGCCAGCCGCGCGTTCGGCGCGACTTCGGTGACGCCGCCCGCCCCCAGCACGACGACGCGCGCGCCGAGGTCGGACCACGGCTTGCCGGCAAGCCGCGGCGCGATCGCCGCCGCGCGCGGCGAGCGCACCACCAGCGCAAATCCGGGACCGAGCACGTCGTCGAGCCGGCGCTCGCCCGTGTCCGTCATCACGCGCGGCTGCGGAAACATGCGGCCGACCAGAGTGGCGCGCGCCGAACGGCCGTCCGGCACGATGAAGCCGTGCGCGAAACGCGGCGGCGGCTTGAACTTCATCTGGGCGATGTAGTCGCGCGCCTTCGGAAACAGCGACAGGGCGCGGAAGGCCGCGACCAGCGCGACGGCGGCGGCGGCGTTCGGCGGCGCCAAAGCGCGGCCCATGTTGAGCGCGAACTGGATCATCGCGCCGGCATGGCCGCGCCGCTCCGGCTCGTAGCTGTCGAGCAGACCGGCGCCGAACCGGCCTTTCACGACCGCCGCGAGCTTCCAGGCGGCGTTGAAGGCGTCGCGCAGGCCGCTGTTCATGCCCTGCCCGGCGAAGGGCGGCATCAGATGCGCGGCGTCGCCGGCGAGCAGCACGCGGCCGTCACGCCAGCGGTCGGCGAGCCGCGTGTGGAACGTGTAGACGACCTTGCGCACGATGCGGCTCTCCGGCGCCGCCTCGTGCGCGCGCAGCAGCCGGTCGATCATGTCCGGCGCCAGCATGTCCTCGTCGCGCTCGTGGTCGTGCAGCAGGAATTCGTAGCGGCGCGTGAGATGCGGACCCGGCAGCGCGATGGCCGGCCGCTTCGGATTGGAGAACACCTTGGTGTGCGGCGACGGCACGGGCGAATTTTCGAGATCGACGATCAGCCAGCGCTCGCGGAAGGTCGAGCCGCTCATGCCGATGCCGAGCGCGCGGCGGATGCCGCTCGAGGCGCCGTCGCAGGCGATGAGCCAGTCGCAGCGCAGGTCGCTCTCGCCGCCGTCGTGCTTGATGCGCAGCGTGACGCCCTCGCGACCTTGCGTGAACGATAGCAGTTCGTGGCGGAACGCGGCGGCGACGTGCGGGAAGCGCGCCAGGCCGTCCTGCAACTGCCGCTCGAGGACCGGCTGGCGGAAGGCATTGCGGCGCGGGAAGCCGTAGGGCTGCTCGGTCGGCTGCACCTTGGCGAACAGGCGGCCGCGCGGCGAATAGTAATAGGAGCCGTAGCCGGCGACGGTCTCGCTCATCACCGTCTCGCCGAGGCCGGCGGCCTGCATCGTGCGCAGCGACTCGTCGTCGACCGACACGGCGCGCGGCTCGTGCACGGTCGACGCATTGCGCTCGAGCACGAGACAGTCGACGCCGTAGACGCCGAGCAGATTGGCGAGCGTCAGGCCGGTCGGGCCGGCGCCGGCGATGACGATGGGATAGTGGGAACGGAGCACGGTCGAGGCCACCCGGATCGGATGGCCTCGGTTAGCATTTAGTTGCGCGCGTGACTACCGCGCCGGCGGCAGGGCCGAGCCGGCGACGGCGGGTCCGTGCATCGGCGCCGGGGCCGGGCCGGCGGCAGCGCCGGTGCTCGCCACCGTCTCCGGCGGCTTCGCCGGCAGCACCACGACGCGGGTGCCGACCTGGACGCGGCTGTAGAGGTCCTCGATGTCGGCGTTGAGCAGGCGGATGCAGCCCGAGGACACGGTCTGGCCGATGGTCGACGGCTGGTTGGTGCCGTGGATGCGGTAGAGCGTGTGGCCGAGATACAGCGCGCGCGCGCCGAGCGGGTTGCCCGGGCCGCCGGCCATCATGCGCGGCAGATAGGGCTGGCGCTCGATCATCTCCGGCGGCGGGAACCAGTCCGGCCATTCCTTCATGCGCGAGACGCGCTCGGTGCCCGACCAGGTGAAGCCCTCGCGGCCGACGCCGATGCCGTAACGCAGCGCCTTTCCGTGGCCGAGCACGAGATAGAGATAGGTGTGCGGCGTATCGACGATGATGGTGCCGGCCGGCTGCTGCGTCGGGTACTCGACGAGCTGCTTCCTGAGGTTCGCCGGCAGTTCCTTGGGCGCGCCGGTCTCCGGCTGATCCTCGGGCGGCAGCGTCATGACGCTGGTGCCCGGGACCGCATCGGCCGACGGCGCCGAACCGGCGGCAGGAGCCGCGTTCGCCTGCGTCGCGGGCGCCGGAGCGGGCGCGGCGGCCGGACCGCCGATCGCGCCGGGCGGGCGCATGGCGCCGGGGGCGGAACCGGGCTGGCCGTAGCTCGCGGGCTGCTCATTGGCCGGCAGGCCCGGAGGCGGCAGGGCGCCGGCCTCGGCGTCCGAATAGCTCTCGCCTTGCGGGGCAAAATAGGGACGCGGCAGCGTCTGACCGCGGCTCTGGCTGCCGAAAGTCGGCGGCGGGAGCTGTTCCTGCGTCACAGCCGAGGGCTGCGAGCCGTAGCTCTGCGCGCTTGCCGGGCCGGCCAGCAGCAGAGCCGCAGCCGGGAGAACCAGCAGAAAACCGCCGAAAGTCCGGATCATTCGTCACCCTTGGGGAAAAGCGCGGCCCCGTCGCCGATCGCCGGCCTCACTTGCCCCGGGATGAAGGCACATTCAAGACCATTACCGCGATTCGCCGTGCGGGTGATGCATGGGGGGCACGCGGCCGGGAAAGCCCGAACATTTGCAGAATGTTAGCGGTTCGCCCGTGACGCCCGCCGTCAATGCACCGCCGGGCGGCCGGCGTGCAGGTCGACGCGCTTGAGAAGCAGGAGCACCAGCGGCACCATCGCCGCGGCGAACAGCGCCGACACCCAGAACACGTCGATATAGGCCAGCAGCACCGACTGGCTCTGCAGCGTCTGTGCGATCCAGCCGAAGGCGAGATCGCGGGCGTGCAGCGCGTTGGCGCCCTGCTTCTCGAAGAACGCCGTCGCCTGCTGAAGAGCGTGGTGATAGGTCTGCGACGTCGGCGTGATGAACTCGGCCAGTCGCTCGTGGTGGAATTGCGAGCGGCGCGCCACCTCGGTGTTGGCGAGCGAGATGCCGAACGAGCCGCCGAGATTGCGCGCCATGTTGATCAGCGCCGAGGCGTTGTTGGTCTTTTCCGGCGCCAGCCCCGAATAGGCCACCGTGTTGATCGGGATGAACAGGAACGGCAGCCCGATCATCTGGAACACGCGCGCCCATTCGAAGAAATGGAAGGTCGCGTCCGGCGGCAGCGACGTCATGTGCCACATGGCCACCGCGATGACCGCGAGCCCGAAGGCGATCAGGTATTTCGGCTGGATGTAATTGGTGATCTGGCCGGAGATCGGCATGACGATGAGCATGGCGATGCCGCCCGGCATCATCGACAGGCCCGACAGATAAGCGGTGTAGCCGAACGCTTCCTGCAACAGCTGCGGCAGGATCTGCGTCGACGCGAACAGCACGGCGCCGACCGCCATCATGACCGCGAAGGACGTGCCGAACTGGCGGCCGAACACCAGCCGCACGTCGACGATCGGGTCCTCGCGGCTCATTTCCCACGGAATGAGCACGAGCAGCGAGACGATGGAGATGACGGCGAAGGCGAGGATGAAGTTGGACGCGAACCAGTCCTTCAACTGGCCTTCGTCGAGCACGATCTCGAGGCAGCCGAGCCACAGCGCCACCAACGCGAAGCCGACGTAGTCGATCCTGAGACCCTTGCTCAGCAGTTCCCGCCGCTCCTCCTCCAGCGCCGGCGGCTCTGTCAGCAGCCATTGCACGAGGGCGACCGACATGATGCCGAACGGCACGTTGATGAAGAAGATCCAGTGCCACGAGAAGTTGTCTGTCAGCCAGCCGCCGAGCGTCGGCCCGACGGTGGGCGCGATGATCACGGCGATGCCGTAGAGCGCGAAGGCCTGCGAGCGCTGCTCGGGCCGGAACGTGTCGGCGAGGATCGCCTGCTCGCTCGGCGCCATGCCGCCGCCGCCCAGTCCCTGCAGGATGCGGAAGACCAGGAGCGACTTGAGATTCCAGGCGAGCCCGCACATCAATGACGCCGCGGTGAAGATGGCGACGCAGATCATGTAGAAGCGCTTGCGGCCGATGACGCTGGCGAGCCAGCCGGAGACCGGCACGATGATGGCGTTGGCGACGAGATAGGTCGTGATGACCCAGGTCGACTGCTCCTGACTGGCGGCGAGGATGCCGCCGATCTGCAACAGCGCGACGTTGGCGATCGAGGTGTCGAGCACCAGCATGAACGTCGCGATCGACACGACCACGGCGATGAGCCAGGGATTACGGCCGCCGGCGGCCGAGCGGGGGAGCCCGCCGTGGCCGGCGGCGTCGCTCATCGCACTTTCACCGTGGGCACGACCGACATGCCGGGGCCCAGATAGACATCCGGCACATTGTCGAACACGATCTTCACCGGCACGCGCTGCACGATCTTCACGTAATTGCCGGTGGCGTTCTGCGCCGGCAGCAGGCTGAACGCGGTGCCGCTGCCGGCCTGGATCGAGTCGATGTGCCCCTTGAAGGTCTTGCCGGGATAGGCGTCGACGCTGATCTCGGCCGGATCGCCGACCTTCATGTCGCCGAGCTCGGTCTCCTTGAAGTTGGCGGTCACCCAGACGTCGTTCGGCACCAGGGTCATGACCGCTTGTCCGGGCGGCGTATAGGCCCCGACCGCGGCTTTCAGGTTGGCGATGCGGCCGGCCTGCGCTGCGGTGATCGTGGTGCGGTCGAGATTGACCTGCGAGGTGTTGACCGCAGCCTTTGCCGCATCGACCTGCGCCAATGCACTCGAGCGCTGCGCGCGCAGAACCCCGAGTTGCTTGTCCGCCGCCGTCGCGCTCGCCTCGGCCGCAATGACCGCGGCCTTTTTCTGCGTCAGATCGGTTTGCGCCTGCTGCGCCGCCTGCTGCGTGCCAGCGCCCTGCTGGAGCAGTTGCTGCGCACGCGCGAATTGCTGCTGCGAATAGGTGAGCGCGGCCTGCGCCTGCGTCACCTGGGTCTTGGCCTGCGCAATGTTGGCCTGCTGCGCGTCGATCTGTGCGTCGACATTCTCGACATTGGCCTGCGCCTGTTCGAGTTGCGCCTTCGATTGCTGGAGCGACGCCTCATAGTCGCGCGGATCGATGCGCACGAGCAGCGTGCCGGCCGCGACCTTGGCGTTGTCGGTGACGGGCACGCCGATGATCGTGCCGCCGACCTGCGGCGCAATCTGAACGGCGCGCGTGTCAATAAAGGCGTCATCGGTCGACGCGTAGTGCTGCGCACGCAGCCACCAGAAGATGCCGGCGACGATGATGAGCAGCGCGACGATGACGATCGCCGCGACGATGTACGGATGCTGCCGCATCCGCCCGAGCAGCGACGGCGCTGCCTTGTCCTTGCTCGTATCCTTGCCGCCATCGTCATGGCGCGAACGCGCGCGCTCGACCGCGATCCCGGGCGGCTCGATGGCCGGGGCGTCGTCTGGGTGCGGGAAATCGCGGCTTGACCCGGGATGCCGCTCTTCGGTGAGTGCCATTGAAGCATTCCAAGGGGCTCGGTCGTCGCGGCCCCGTGGTCAATGACCGCCCCCTGTGGAAGTTCCGCAGTGCAACAGTGACCTGATATGGCTCAGGTTTTCTGTTCGGCCAGCACTTTCTTGGCGACCCGGTGCGCCTCCAGCGCGGCGGGAAAGCCGCAGTAGATCGCGACCTGACGCAGCGCCGCGCCGAGTTCCTTCGGCGTCAGCCCGTTGCGAAGCGCGCCGCGGAAATGAAGCTCGAACTCGGCCATGCGGCCGAGGCAGGCGATCATGCCGAGGTTCAGGAGACTGCGGTCGCGTGGCTTGAGGTCGTCGTCGGTCCAGACCGTCCCCCAGGCGAACTCGTTGAGCATGTCCTGGAACTTGCGGTCGAAGTCGTTGGTATTGGCGACCGAGCGGTCGACATAATCGTCGCCGACCACCCTGCGCCGCATCGCCATACCCTTGTCGTAGAGAGCCTTGTCCATTGGCATTGTCCTCCTGGCCTGACCGGCATCGTGTCAGAGGCGCCCGACCGCCGCCATGGTGGGCCGGCTGCGCGCATGGCTGGCCGGCGCGGTGGAGGCCACCGCGGTCCCGGTCGCCAAAACGGCCCGAAACAGCTACTTAGGAGGCCGACGACCCGGCTGTCACCCGCGTGCCGGGCTGCCCGCAAAGGCAGGTTTTGCCGCCATTGCTCGTTGAATGGTCAGGCAAGGTCGAGATTTGGACGGGTTGCACAGGATGCCGATCGCCGAGCCGCGATGGACGACAGTGACGAAGCGCTCATGGCCCGGGTCGCCCGTGGCGACGAACAGGCGTTCCGCCTGCTTGCCCGCCGGCATCTGCCTGCCATGGCTGGCCTCGCCCGCCGCGTTCTCGGCAATGCCGCCGAGGCCGAAGATGTCGCCCAGGAAGCGATGCTCCGGGTTTGGACCCACGCCCCGCGCTGGCAACCCCTTGCGGCGTTCCGCACCTGGCTCACGCGGGTCGTGGTCAATCTCTGCCTCGACCGCAAGCGGCGCGCACAATGGGTGGACCTCGAAGCGGCCGGTGAAATCGTCGACCCCGCGCCCGGCGCGGGCGAACGGGCCGAAAGCGATGAACGCGAGCGCCTTTTGGCTGCCGCCATCGCTAAGCTGCCGGATCGTCAGCGCACGGCCATCGTCCTCACCTACACCGAGGGCATGAGCAATGCGCAGGTGGCGGAGGCGCTCGATACCACTGTCTCGGCGGTGGAGACTTTGCTGGTGCGCGGCAAGCAGAACTTGCGCCGCGCGCTCGGCGGCGTGATCGATGAAGGTGAGTGAGATGACGAAAGACGAGTTGCAAACCCTGCTCGACAGCCACGGCGCCGATCCGGCGCAATGGCCGGCAGCCTTGCGCGTCGCCGCCCTCGGGCTGATCGCGAGCGACGCCCGCGCGCGCGAAGCCCACGCGGCCGCGCAGCAGCTCGATGCAGCGCTCGCCCGCTACGCTGCGGCCGGCACTGACGACCAAACGGCCGCCGCGCGCGTGCTCACCCGACTTGCCGGCCCCCTGCCGCGGCAGGACCGCGGCTGGTGGGGCCTGCCGGCGGTGCTGCTCGACTGGCAATTCACGCCCGCCTGGCCGCGTGTCGCAGCGCTCGCCTGCTGCGCGGCGGTCGGCTTCATGGTCGGCATCGCAGGCCTCGACCGGCCGTTCGAGCGGACCACCACGATCGCGTCCCCCGCCACCGACATCACCTCGGCGGTGTTCGAGGCAGAACCCATCAGCGGAGCGAGGCCATGAGCATCGCGCATTTCGCGCCGGTGTCGCTCAGCCGCGGCTCGTCGCGCTGGCTGCTGCTCGGCTCGCTGGCCCTGAACCTGTTCTTCGTCGGCATCGCCGTCGCCATGGCCATCCGTGCGCCGGCGCCGCCCACCTGGGACCGGGACGTCTTCGTTCGCGTCGACCGAATAGCCGCGACCTTGCCAGCCGCCGACGCCGACCTGCTGCGCGGCCAGCTCGCCGCCCGCCGTCAGGCGCTCGAGGACGCGCAGCACCAGTTCTTCACAGCCCGCGAACAGATCCATGCCGCGCTTCGCAGCGATCCGTTCAGCGCCGACGAGATGCGCGCAGCCATGAGCAAGACGCGCGCGGCACGGCAGAATTTCGATCAGACCCTGCAAGGCATCTTCGCCGATGCCGCCTCCAAGATGTCGAATGCAGGCCGCTCCGCACTGGCCGACTGGCCGCCGAACCGTAAATCCGCAAGCAAGGACCGTTAATCCGGGCTAGGCTTCGGAAAGGTCGCGTCAGTCGTCGAGAGTGGGTGGGTATGCGTTTTGGAGCGGGCAGGACAAGGGCGGCGTACAAGGCCGCGCGCCCGGCATGGACCATGCTGCAAGCCGCCATCATCGCGGTGCCGCTCGGCGGGTGCTGGATCAACGGCACGCCGCCGGAGCCCGGCCTCGACATCCCCGCGGTCTACAGCGCCGGGCCGAAGAAGCCGTCGGTTGCCGAAGCGGCGACGCCATCGCTCGACTGGTGGCACGGCTTCCGCTCGCATGAGCTGACCGAGATCATCGACAACGCCAACGCCGCCAATCTCGATGTCGCCGCCGCGGTCGCACGCATCGTGCAGGCGGATGCGCAGTCACGCATCGCCGGCGCGGCGCTGTTGCCGCAGGTCGATCTCAACGGCAGCGCGACGCGCTCGCGCGCCTCGCAATCGACAAGCTCTTCGAGCGGGTCGAGCGGCGTGTCGTTCGGCTCCTCCGAGCGCGACAATCTCAGCGCCTCGCTGACGGCGAGCTACGAGATCGACTTCTGGGGCAAGAACCGCTTCGCGCTGCGGGCGCAAGAAGAAACCACGATCGCCACCCGCTTCGACCGCGACGTGGTTGCGCTCACCACTGTGGTCACGACCGCCAATTCGTATTTCCAGGTGCTGGCGGCGCAGGATCGCCTGCGCGTCGCGCGGCAGAACCTCGTCAGCGCCAAGCGCGTCGCCAACCTCATCGCGCAGCGGCTTTCCGCCGGCACCGCCTCGGCGCTCGAGACGGCGCAACAGCAGAGCGTCGTCGATACGATCAACGCCTCGATCCCGCCGCTCGAGCAGACGCTCGCGCAATACAGAAACGCGCTGGCCGTTCTGATGGCGCGGTCGCCGGAAAGCGTGCGCATCCGCGGCGGCTCGTTGAACGCGATCGCCGTGCCGCGCGTGACGCCGGGACTGCCGTCCGAATTGCTGGCGCAGCGGCCCGACATTCGCGAGGCCGAGGCGCAGCTAGCCGCCGCCAACGCCAACGTGTCGAACGCCCGTGCGCAATTCTTGCCGTCGATCACGCTGACCGGCGAAGGCGGCTATCAGAGCGCCATCCTCAAGACCCTGCTGCGGCCGGAATCGGCGTTCTTCACGCTGACCTCCGGGCTGACGCAGCCGATCTTCGAAGGCGGCCGGCTGCTCGGCAATCTCGACTATCAGAAGGGCCGGCAGGACGAGCTCCTCCAGAACTATCGGAAATCGGTGATTTCCGGCTTCTCGGACGTCGAGACGGCGCTGACCAATATCCGCCAGACGGCGCTGCGGGAACGCTTGCAGCGCGCCGTGGTTGAAAGCTCGCGCCGCGCCTTCG
>Ga0187809_10001025_pt1 | contig 13675 bp, 11 predicted proteins | sample NC_wetland_sal_i_8_FD_132415 | JGI IMG/M metagenome (GOLD analysis project Ga0187809, IMG submission 132415) | Wetland sediment microbial communities from Neuse River Estuary, North Carolina, USA - ASW_4 | ecosystem: Environmental > Aquatic > Freshwater > Wetlands > Sediment | place: USA: North... | reverse complement strand
TTCTTCGCCGGGGCGGCCTTCTTGGCCGGGGCCGACTTGGCCGCAACCTTCTTGGCCGGCGCTGACTTGGCCGGCGCTGACTTGGCCGGCGCCGACTTGGCCGCAACCTTCTTGGCCGGGGCGGCCTTCTTGGCCGGCGCCGACTTGGCCGCAACCTTCTTGGCCGGGGCGGCCTTCTTGGCCGGCGCCGACTTGGCCGCGGCCTTCTTCGCCGGCGCGGCCTTCTTGACCGGCGCGGCCTTGCTCGCTGCCGATTTCGCCGGCGCGGCCTTCTTGGCCGCGGCGCCACCGGATGCCCGGCGTATCACGCCGCTGATTCGATCACGCACGCCAGCCATAACGCCCCTCTCAGGACAAACCGGCGGGTGGTCCGCCGGCCGGGTGACACCATCACGACTTCGCTCTGTGACGACGGCGCTCAGGATACGGGCGCACAGCCTACTGGTACCAGGCGACCCGCCGCCAAGGCCCGAGGAACCGGCTGGCGCAACTGGTTGGCCGCTTCTGGCCGCCGCTGGCTAGACTTACCGCGGCGTTGACGAGGACCGGCCCGGCCGGCGAGTCCCGAGCGACCCGGGGATGGTGTGAGCCCGGGGACGAGCCCCGGATCCCGCATCACCTTCGAGCCGGCGGAAGAACGGGCGGCGCCACCACGTCGCCTCACTAGACCCGCACGCACGGCCAGAGTGGACGGTTTCGACCGTCAAGAGGGGTGGTACCGCGGCGGCGCGAGCTGTCGTCCCTTCACCGAGCATCGCTGACCAGGTGGAGGAGTTACCCGATGGCTTACCAGCCGTTGCCCGCACACATCGACCTCGCCGCGATGGACCGCGAGGTCATCGACTTCTGGACCGAGGCCAGGATCTTCCAGCGCAGCCTGGACCAGACCGCCGGCGGGCCGGCTTACACCTTCTACGAGGGGCCTCCGACCGCCAACGGCATGCCGGGAACCCACCACATCCCGGCCCGGGCGTTCAAGGACCTGTTCCCCCGGTTCAAGACGATGAAGGGTTACCACGCGCCCCGGATCGGCGGCTGGGACTGCCACGGCCTGCCGGTGGAGCTCGCGGTGGAGAAGGAGCTGGGTTTCACCGGCAAGGCCGACATCGAGCGGTTCGGTATCGCCGAGTTCAACGCCAAGTGCCGCGAGTCGGTGCAGCGCCATGTCAACGCCTTCACCGCGATGAGCGAGCGGATGGGCTACTGGGTCGACTACGACAACGCGTACTGGACGATGAATTCCAGCTACGTCGAATCGGTCTGGTGGGCACTGCGGCAGATCTTCGACAAGGGCCTGCTGGTCGAGGACTACCGGGTCTCGCCGTACTGCCCGCGCTGCGGCACGACCCTGTCCGACCACGAGGTGGCCCAGGGCTACGAGACCGTGGTCGACCCCTCGGTCTACGTCCGGTTCCCGGTCACGTCCGGGGACTGGGCCGGCCGGGCCGACCTGCTGGTGTGGACGACCACGCCCTGGACGCTGGTTTCCAACACCGCGGTTGCGGTCAACCCGGGCGTGGAATACCTGGTCACCAGCAGCGCGCACGGAACCCTGGTCGTGGCCGAACCGCTGGCGGAGAAGGTGCTCGGCGAGTACACCGAGCTGGCCCGGCTGACCGGCGCCGAGCTGGAACGCTGGACCTACCAGCGACCGTTCGAGCTGATCCAGCTCGGCGACGCCGAGCACCCGGCGCACTACGTCGTGCTGGCCGACTACGTGACCACCGAGGACGGCACCGGGCTGGTCCACCAGTCGCCCGCCTTCGGTGCCGAGGACCTGGCGGTGTGCCGCCGCTACGGGCTGCCGGTGGTGAACCCGGTCGGCAAGGACGGGCACTTCCTGCCCGAGGTCGGCCTGGTCGGTGGAACGTTCTTCAAGGACGCCGACGACGTGCTGGTCGCCGACCTGCAGGCCCGGGGCCTGCTGTTCAAGCACGTCGCCTACGAGCACGCCTACCCGCACTGCTGGCGCTGTCACACGCCGCTGATGTACTACGCCCTGCCCTCGTGGTACATCCGGACGACGGCCCGCAAGGACGAACTGATCGCCCAGAACGAGGCGACCAACTGGTACCCGGACACGATCAAGCACGGCCGCTACGGGGACTGGCTGGACAACAACATCGACTGGGCCCTGTCTCGCGACCGGTACTGGGGTACCCCGTTGCCGATCTGGCGCAACGACGCCGACCCGAGCGACCTGGTCTGCGTCGGGTCGCTGGCCGAGCTGTCCGAACTGGTCGGGGCGGATCTGTCCGAGCTGGATCCGCACCGCCCCTTCGTCGATGCGCCCACCTTCACCAAACCCGGGGTCGAGGGCACCTTCCGCCGGGTGCCGCAGGTGATCGACGGCTGGTTCGACTCCGGCGCGATGCCGTTCGCCCAGTTCGGCGCGCCATATCAGAACAACGACGAGTTCAAGGCGGCCTACCCGGCCGACTTCATCTGCGAAGGCATCGACCAGACCCGGGGCTGGTTCTACACGCTGATGGCCATCGGCACCCTGGTGTTCGACCAGAGTTCCTACCGCAATGTGGTCTGCCTCGGCCTGATCATGGCCGAGGACGGCCGCAAGATGAGCAAGCACCTGGGCAACATCCTCGAGCCGATGCCGCTGATGGAACAACACGGAGCCGACGCGGTGCGCTGGTTCATGCTCGCCTCGGGCTCGCCGTGGTCGGCCCGCCGGGTCGGGCACAAGGTGCTGGAGGAGATCGCCTCCAAGGTGCTGCGGACCTACTGGTCGCTGGCCTCGTTCCAGTCGCTGTACGCCCGGGCCAACGGGTGGAGCCCCGGCACTGGAACCGGCACCGAGTCGCTGCTGGACCGGTGGGCCCGGGCGGAGACGGCCCGGGTCACGGCCGAGGTCGATGCGGCGCTGGAGGACTACGACGCGGCCCGGGCCGGCCGGGCCCTGGCCGAGTTCATCGACGACCTGTCCAACTGGTACGTGCGGCGGTCCCGGCGCCGGTTCTGGGACGGCGACCCGGCGGCGTTGCAGACCCTGCACGACTGCCTGGAGACGCTGACCCGGCTGCTGGCGCCGTTCGTCCCGTTCGTGACCGAGCGGGTCTGGCGCGCCCTGTTCGCCGACAGCGCCGGCGTCGAGTCGGTGCACCTGGCCCGCTGGCCACAGCCCGGCGATGCCGCCGATGCGGACCTCGGCGAGCAGGTCGCGCTGGTGCGACGGCTGGTGGAGCTGGGCCGGGCGGCCCGGGCCGCAGCCAAGGTCAAGACCCGGCAGCCGCTGGCCCGGGCCCTGGTCTCGGCCCCCGGCTGGGATCGGCTGCCGGCCGAACTCAAGGCCGAGGTCGCCGACGAGCTCAACGTGGTCGAACTGGCGGCGCTGGCCAGCGCCGACGACCTGGTCGATGTCAGCATCAAGCCCAACTTCCGCGTCCTCGGCAAGCGGTTCGGACCGCGGATGAAGGAGGTGGCGGCAGCCATCGCGGCCGCGGATGCGAGCGAGTTCGCACACGCCCTGCGCGCGGGCGGCAGCTACCAGCTGGGCGAGTTCGGGGCGATAACCAGCGACGAGGTGATCGTCAGTGAGGCACCGGTCTCGGGCTGGGCGGTCGAGACCGGCAGCTCGGACACGGTAGCGCTGGATCTGGAGCTGACCGCAGAGCTGCGCCGGCTCGGGCTGCTGCGCGACATCGTCCGGATCGTGCAGGAAGCCCGCAAGAATGCCGGCTTCGAGGTGACCGACCGGATCGAGCTGCACTGGCAGGTCGGCGGCTCGCCGGAGCCGGCCGAAGCGATCCGGGCCCATGCCGAGGAGCTGGCCCGGGAGGTGCTGGCCGGCACCACGGTGGACGGGGCGCCAACCGGTGACGGCTGGTATCAGAGCACCGATACCGACCTCGGACTGCACCTCTGGCTGCGCCGCCAGCCGCGGTAGGTCGCGACCCGGCGGCCACTAGACGTTCGCATTCAAGTTCGGCGATAACGCTGCGGCACGAACCGGACTGGTCCTATCTTGTCGCCACTGTCTGCACGCAGTGGGAGCCGCCATGTCGAAGCTCGGTGCCTGGTGGGCCAAGTGGTGGCACTGGATCGTCTACGTCCTGCTGGCCGCTGCCGCCGTCACCGGAATCGGATTCACCGCTCCGGCTCTGGCCGGATCACCATCGCCGGCCAGCGGCCACGGTGGCTGCCCGAACCCGCCGTCGCACGTCGGACCGGTCGGGGCCCGGCCGGCAACGTCGGCCCTCGACCGGGCGTTGGGCCGAGGCTCGGCGGCGGTCAAGCTCCGAGCCGGGCAGAAGCTGACTCTCGGCTTCGGTCGCTCGACCACCGCCCGGTCGCTGACCGTGCTGCTGGACTACTCGGGCCAGCTGAAGTCGCCTGGCGTGGCGCTGAACAGCCGAGTCGACCCGTTCATCCGCGACGACGACGCCCCGCTGCACCCGGGCAATATCACCGCCGCCGCCAGGGTGGATGGCCAGAGCGTGATCCTGACCGTCTGTTTCGGGCGGCGGGGCAATCACCTGGGTGATCCCGGCACCTACACCGGCTCGGTGACCCTGGACGACAACCGGATGGCCGCGCCGGTGACGGTACCGGTCACCGTCACCATGCAGTACGTGCACGGCGTGGTGCTGCTGTGGCTGCTGGCGTTCACCGTGCTGCCCGGTACCTGGGTGTTGTGGGTGGTCCATTCCCGGCGCGATCCCGGCGTGAGCGCGTTCGCGCCGGGAGCGCTGCTGGACTGGGTGGTCACGGTCGGTGGCATCGTGGCCGTGGTGACCGGCGGGGTCGCCGCCTTCGCCGTCTATACCGCCAGCTACCTCAAGGATCCGACCTGGGGCACCAGCGCGCTGCAGTTCCTGACCCTGTTCGGCGCGATGTTCTCGGCCTTCATCACCTCGGCCGGAGTCACCCAGCTCGGCCGGATCGCCGCTCCGCCCACGCTCGGCGACGAGAAGGACAAGCCGGCTTAGCTCCTCAGCCGGCGAGCTTGTTGTCCGGGTCGCACATCGAGCACGGGGTGAAGCCGTCCTCGACCGCCTGCGCGAGCGGGATCCCCTCCGGAAGGGAGCCGTTGAGGCTTCGACACTCGGCCAAGTGGTACCGCGGGTGCCCGTCGCGGACCCAGACCCGCGACTGCGCGTGCCGGCCCAGCGGGGCGATCGTGTCGGCCGCCGGGGGTTCGTCCGCCGGTTCGGCCGTGGCCGCGCCGTCGTCCGGGCGGTCGGCAGCGGCTTCGGGCGACGGCTCCGCGCTGGCTGTCGCCGCGGCCGGTTGGGCCGGTGGTACAGACTCGCGCGCGGCCCGTCGGCCGGCTTCGGCGGCCGCGGCCGCCAGCACCCGGGTGGTCTCGTCGCGGTCGGCTTCGAGCTTGGCTTGCCGGTCGGCCTCGGCCCCGCGGCGGGCTGCTTCCTCCTGGCGGAGCCGGCGGCCCCGCACGATCACGGCAGCGGCCGCCACGCTGACCACGATCGAGATCAGGGCCAGCGTGGTGTTACTGGTCAGCAGCGCCAGTACCAGCAACGCCAGAGCGGCGACCAGCAGGGCGAGGATGACGACCTGCACGCGCCGCTCCGGATCGGTTCGTGGAACTGGAAGGTGCTGGGTGCGGCGGTCGCCCGCCGCCGACCGCTACTGCGCCTGCTTCTCGCCGGCCTCGGCCCGGTTGCCCGAGGCATCCAGGTCACGCAGCTGCGATTCCAGGTAGCTCTTCAGGCGCGAGCGGTACTCGTGCTCGAAGGTGCGCAGCTCCTCCAGCCGCTTCTCCAACGCGGATTTGCGCTGCTCGAGCTGGGTGGTGATCTGCGCCGCCCGCTGCTCAGCCTCCTGCACAGTGGTCGCAGCCCGAGCCCGAGACTCGCGATCCAGCTGCTCGGCCCGGGCCTGCGCCTCGGACACCGTCTTCTCGTGGAAGGCGCGGGCCTCGCCCTGCACCCGTTCCAGGTGCGCCTTGGCGTCGGCAACCGTCTTCTCGTGGTGCGCCTTGGCCGAGGACAGCTGCTCGTCAGCGGCCTGCTGGGCCAGCGCCAGCACCCGCTCGGCCTGTCCCAGCTGGGCCGCCGCGCCGCCGGCGCCACCGGCAGCAGCTGCCGCCGGGGCCGCGGTGGCCGCGGCCGCCTTGGCCGAAGCCGCTTCCTGCTGGGCCTGCTGCACCTGCTGGCGGGCCTGGTTGAGCGCCGCCTCGAGCTCGGCGATCCGGGCCGACAGCCGCTTGCTCTCCTCGCGAGCGGCGTTGACCGCCTGCTGGTCACCCCCGCTCGGCGGGGCCGGCTGCTGCTGGCGGGCCTGGTTCAGCGCCGCCTCGAGCTCGGAGATCCGGGCCGACAGCCGCTTGTTCTCATCCCGCGCCTGGTTGAGCGCAGTGTTGTCAGTGCTGGCCGGCGCCGCACCGTTCGAACTGCTCTTGAGGTCGCTGTTCTCCTCGATTAGCCGAGCCAGCTCGACCTCGATGATGTCGAGGAACGCGTCTACCTCTTCCTCGTCGTAGCCGCGCTTACCGATCGGGGGCTTCTTGAAGACCACATTGTGGACTTCAGCGGGTGTCAGCGGCATTGGGTCACCTCATGTGCGCTCGAAGGTCGGGCCGCCAGTTCGGCGGATCGACCGGAGACGGTTCGGTCGGACGTGCTTTCGGAGATCACTGTGTGCATTCGGTTGTGCTACTTCGGTGTTGCTTGAGTCGTACCACACTCATAAGTATGAGCCCGGCAGGAACGCGGCGACGCTCCGCGGGTCATTCCCTGTTGTGTGGCTGCATAACGGAGGATAGCGAGTCCCGGTGCTGAAGTGACGCACGAGGCCTCAAGATCAGCATCGAACGATCGTCTATTTCCCCACAGACCGGTCGGAACCAGTAGTTCTGCCTCGGCTCACACCCCGCCGTAGGGCGCGGCAAGACCGGTGACGATCACCTGCAGCACCCAGATGATGATGAACAGGATCCAGACGCTGAGGTCGATGCTGACCCCGCCCAGCCGAACCGGCGGGATGGCCCGGCGCAATGCTTTCAGCGGTGGGTCGGTGACGACGAAGACCACCTCGAGCGCGACCGCGGTGCCGCCGGCCGGAACCCATGACCGGGCGAAGCTGCGGGTCATCTCCACGATCAACCGGGCGATGACGAGCAGGTAGAAGACCAGCAACGCCAGAGACAGCGTCGCCCAGAAGATTCCCATCAGATCATTCTCGCATCGCCGGCTCGGCCGCGGACCCCACCGGGCCGGGTCGGTGGCGGCAGACCGCTCAGCTCTGGTTGTAGAAGCCGCCTTCGACAATCCGCTGCTTGTCGGCCGCGGTCACCGAGACGTTGTGGGGGCTGAGCAGGAACACCTTGGGAGTGACCCGCTCGATGCTGCCGTGCAGGCCGAAGGTCAGCCCGGCGGCAAAGTCGACCAGCCGCTTGGCGTCGGCGTCGTCCATCTCGGTCAGGTTCATGATGACCGGCGTACCGGCCCGGAACTGCAAGCCGATGGTCTTGGCCTCGTTGTAGGTGCGCGGATGCAGCGTGGTGATCCGCTGCGGCGGCTGCTGCTCGTAGCCGAGTTCGTAGTCGTCGTAGGCCTCGGGCTCCACCACGGTGGGCTCGGCGTAGCCCCCGCGGACGTGCGCGACTTCGGCCTCGCGTCGCTGGTACTGCGGGTCGCGGGCCACGGCGCCGTACGACTCGCCTTCGGCATAGTCGTCGTCCTCGACCAGACCGAGGTAGACGCCCATCTTCCGAAAGGCTGTAGCCATGTCGTCCTCCTGAATAACCGGTGCCCAGCACAACCTGCGGGAGCAGCACTCCGCTGGGCGCGACGCTATCGGAAAATCTGCGCTCGACGGCCGAGCAACGCCGTACCGACCCGAACGTGTGTCGCGCCATGATTGATCGCGGCCTCGAGATCACCGCTCATGCCGGCCGAGATCACCCGCGCCTCGGGATGGTCGGCGCGCAGCCGGCTCGCGACCCGGGCCAGCTCGGCGAACGCGGCGTCCGGATCGCCTTGCAGCGGCGCGATCGCCATCACGCCGGCCAGGCGCAGGCCAGGTCGTTGTGCCACTGCCTCGGCCAGCCGGAGCAGGTCCCGAGCCCCGCCCCGACCCGGGTCACCGTCCAGGCTGAGCTGAACCAGCACCGGCAGCACCCGCTCGGCCCGTTCGGCCCCCGCCGCCAGCGCCGGGACGAGTTCGACCCGATCGACGCTGTGCACGAGGTCGGCGTAGCGAGCCACCGATCGGGCCTTGTTCGTCTGCAGCCGGCCGATGAAGTGCCAGCGGATGTCGGCTGAGGTCAGCTCGGCGACCGCGCCGACCTTCGCCGCCGCCTCCTGGTCCCGGCTCTCCCCCAGGTCGGTCACGCCCGCCTCGGCCAGCAAGGCCGCGTCGGCTGCAGGAAAGAACTTGGTCACGCCAACCAGCGTGATCTCCTCCGGTGACCGACCGGCCGCCGCACACGCGGCGGCGATGCGGTGCCGGACCGCGGCGACGTTGGCCTCGAGCTCAGTTCGGCGGGCGTCCGGGTGAGTCACCAGCGGACGCCCGCCGAGGTCTGGCAGCGCGCCGGCTCCGGCCGGCGCGGGGTGTTACTTGAGGAAGTCAGGCACATCCAGCTCGTCCTCGGCGTCCACCGGCTTGCGGGCCGGCGGCGGGTTGCTGGTGGACGGCGACCAGCCCACGCCGGAGCTTGCCGGCCGGGGCTGGTTCCCGCCGGCCTCGGAGCCACCGGACGCGGCCGGGGTCGAACTGGCGCCCCCGGGCAGAGCCGGACGCTCCGGGGCGGTGTCGCCTTCCTTGCGCACGTCGATCTTCTTGTACGGCAACTGCCCGGAATCGAAGCCGGCGGCGATGACGGTCACCTTGACCTCGTCGCCCAGGGTGTCGTCGATGACCGCACCGAAGATGATGTTGGCGTCCGGGTGGGCCGCCTCGGCCACCAGCGAGGCAGCATCGTTGATCTCGAACAGGCCGAGGTCGGAGCCACCGTAGATCGACAGCAGCACGCCGTGCGCGCCTTCCATGCTGGCTTCCAGCAGCGGCGAGGCGATGGCCATCTCGGCCGCGGCCCGGGCCCGGCCGTCGCCGCGGGAGGAGCCGATCCCCATCAGGGCCGACCCGGCCCCGCTCATCACGCTCTTGACGTCGGCGAAGTCGAGGTTGATCAGGCCGGGCGTGGTGATCAGGTCGGTGATGCCCTGGACACCGGAGAGCAGGACCTGGTCGGCCGAGCGGAAGGCATCCATGACCGAGACGTTGTGGTCGGAGATCTGCAGCAGCCGGTCGTTGGGGATGACGATCAGCGTGTCGCACTCGTTGCGCAACGCGTCGATCCCCATCTCGGCCTGGGTCGCCCGCTTCTTGCCCTCGAAGGAGAACGGCCGGGTGACCACGCCGATGGTCAGCGCGCCCAGCTTGCGAGCGATGCTGGCGATCACCGGGGCGCCGCCGGTGCCGGTGCCGCCGCCCTCACCCGCGGTCACGAAGACCATGTCGGCGCCCTTGAGCACCTCCTCGATCTCGTCCCGGTGGTCTTCGGCCGCCTTGCGCCCCACGTCGGGCTGGGCTCCGGCACCGAGCCCGCGGGTCAGCTCCCGGCCGACGTCGAGCTTGACGTCGGCATCGGACATCAATAGGGCCTGGGCGTCGGTGTTGACCGCGATGAACTCGACGCCCTTCAGGCCTTGCTCGATCATCCGGTTGACCGCGTTGACGCCGCCGCCGCCGACGCCGACGACCTTGATCACGGCGAGGTAGTTGTGCGGTGAACTCATGTGCCTGTCCTTCGATCTTCGGCCTGCTGGAGATGGTGCGCGCGGATCCGGTGGCCGACTCCCCCGGGCTCTCTCGGAACTCTCATCCTCAAGTAGACCGTTAACGTTATGTCAACCTGACCGCTAGTGCGAAAGTAGTTGCCCGGCGCGGCTGACTGCGAAGGCGCGCCGGTCCGAGCGGAAAAGAACGCTCGGTAAGCCGATTATGCGCTCGCCCGCGCGCACCCGGGAATCCTCGGGCGGGTACCGATGGTTGCGGCCGGCGCTCACGCGCCGCGCGAGATCACCGAGCTGGGATCGCTGACGTCGAAGTACTGCCCCGGCTGGTGGACCAGCACCGGCAGCAGTTTCGCCTTCTCGGCACTGCGATCCGTGCCACCCCACATGACGGTGCGGCCGTCGGTCAGGGTCAGGGTTATGGTCTGGGTGCTCGGCACCGCGATCCGGAACACGACCTCGCGGAAGGCCGGGGTCAGGCTGCCGGCGACGCTGGCTGCCGCCGCCATTGCTGCACCGTCACCGGAAACCGGGAGCTGGGGCAACCTGGGGGCCTTCGGCTCGGTCGCGAATGCCACGTCCTGGGCGTCGATCAGCACCGCACTCGCTCCGTCCGGGCGGTAGCCGACGGCAACCCGCTCGCTGACGGTGATCCGGACCGTGGACGGGAAGGCGGTGCTGACCCGGACCGAGCGGATGGCTGGAATCCTGGACACCCGGCTCTGGATGGCCGCGGTGTCGAGCCGGGCCAGGGCCGCCCCGTTCGGGATCGCGGCGGCGGCCAGGATCTGGTTCGAGCTGACCCGGTGCTCGCCGCTGACCGTGACCGTGCGCACGCCGAACACGCTGGAGAAGCCGACCAGCCAGCTGCCGGCGATAACCACCACGAGCAGGACGGCCGCGGCAACCAGCCAGCGAAGCCGGCTCGAGTGGCGATCGGTTCGGTCCACCTCGGTCTCGGTCATGCCGGTTCGCCCCCCGATCCGGTCTCGATCGCGGTGACGATCTGCGGGCACAGCAGGTGTACGTCCCCGATCCCCATGGTCAGCACCAGATCGCCCGGCCCGGCCACCGCAGCCACCCGCCCCGGCACGCTGGGCCAGTCCGGTTCGTAGACCACGTCAGCTGCGGGCAGCGGGACCTGCTGGGCGATCAGTTCGCCGGTGACTCCGGGAATCGGCTCCTCCCGGGCCGGGAAGATATCCATCACCACGGCCACGTCGGCCGCGGCCAGGGCCTGCCCGAACTCGACGGCGAAGGTCTGGGTCCGGCTGAACGTGCCGGGCTGGAACACCGCGATCAGCCGGGCCTTGGCCCGCCCGGCCTGATCGGCCTCGGCCTGCAGCAGGGCCTGGGCGGCTCGTAGCTGTACCCGCACCTCGGTCGGGTGGTGGGCGTAGTCGTCGTAAACGCGCACCCCGGCCGCCGCACCGCGCAATTGGAAACGCCGGTCCACCCCGCCGAAGCCGCGCCAGGTGGCGGCGGTCAGCGCCGGATCGGCTCCCATCTCGGCCAGGACCAGGAGGGCCGCGGTCGCGTTGAGCGCCATGTGTTCACCGACCAGCGAGCCGATGGTGTACTCGCCGTCCGCCCCGGGCAGGCCGGTGACGGTGAAGCGCACTCCGTCCGCCCGGGCCTGCACGCCGGACACGGTCACCTCGGCGTCGGCCGCGGTGCCGTAGCTGCGCACCCGCAGCCCGCGGGCCCGGCCGTACTGTGCCAGCCGGCGGGCGCCGTCGTCATCGGCGCAGGCAATGAGCAGGCCGGCCGGCTCGATCCGGTCGACGAACTGCTCGAAGGCCCGGAACACCCCGGCCAGGTCACCGTGGTTTTCCAGGTGATCGGCCTCGACGTTGGTTATGACGGCGATGTCGGGAGCCAGCAGCAGGAACGAGCCGTCGCTCTCGTCGGCCTCGACCACGAAGTCCGGGCCGGCGCCGGCGTAACCGTTGGTGTGCTGCCGCGACAGGTTGGCGCCGATGGCGAAGGAGGCATCAAGACCGCTGGCTTCGGCCGCCACCGTCAGCAGCGACGTGGTGCTGGTCTTGCCGTGCGTGCCGGCAATCGCGATTGCCCGGTGCCCGCGCACCAGGGCCCCGAGCGCGCTGGCCCGCCGGATCACCCGCAAGCCCCGCTCCTGGGCCGCCACCAGCTCGAAGTGTTTCGGATTGATCGCGGTCGTGTACACGAAGGTGTCGATACCTCGCAGATGATCGAGCGAGTGGCCGATCGAGATTTCCGCGCCGAGCGAACGCAGATCGGCGACCGTGGCCGAGTCCCGGTGCTCGCAGCCGCTGACCTGGTAGCCGCGACCGAGCAGCAGCCGGGCCAGCGCACTCATACCGGAACCGGCGATCCCCATCAGGTGCAACCGTCCCAGCTCGTCCGGCTGGGGAATCGGCTCGGTCGCGGCCGAGGCGACCAGGGCGGCCCCGGGCGCCGACCAACCGGCTGGGCGCCGGTAGCTGGACTGGTGCCGGTGCGCGGCGTCGCCGAAGGCGTCCGGTCGCGGTGAATCGGCTTCAGGCATGGGCGAGTTCCAGGATCCGGCGGGCCATCACCTCGGCCGCGTCGTGGGCGCCGGAACGCCGCGCGGCCTGACCCAGTTCGGCCAGCCGGCGCGGATCGAGCAGCACCGGCAGCACGTTGGCCACTATCCAGTCCGGGCTGAGCTGATCGTCGGCGACCAGCAGGCCGCCTCCGGCGGCCACGATCGGCTCGGCATTGCGACCCTGCTCGCCACCGCGCAGCGGCAGCGGCACGTAGGCCGCGGGCAGGCCGACCGCGGTCAGCTCGGCCACCGTCATCGCCCCGGACCGGCACAGCACGAAGTCGGCGGCGGCGTAGCCGAGGGCCATGTCGGCCAGATATGGCAGCACGACATAGGGGGGTTCGCCCGGTGCCCGGTCCGGCGCGGTGACCGGGTTCTTCGGGCCCGGTATGTGCAGCACCTGAACGCCCGACTCGGCCAGCTCGCGCTGGGCTCCGAGCATGGCCTGGTTGAGCCGTTGCGCGCCTTGCGACCCGCCGGTGACCAGCAGAGTCGGCCGGTCGGCGGCCAGCCCCAGCTGCTGCCGGGCCGCGATCCGGCCGGCGGCCCGGTCCAAGCCGGCGATCGCCGGACGCAACGGCATGCCGACCGGCCGGCCGTGGGCGATCCGGACCGAGGCCGAGGCGGTGAACACGTCGTGGGTCAGCCGGGCCGCGACCCGGTTGGCGACCCCGGCGTGGATGTTGGCCTCATGCACGACGATCGGGAGCTTGCGCTTGCGCGCGGCTAGGTAGCTCGGCAGCGCGACGTAGCTGCCGAAGCCCACGACGACCTCGGCCCCGACCTTGTCCAGCACCTCGCCGGCGGCCTGCACCGCCGCGCCGACCCGGCCCGGGGTGCGAAGCAGGTCCAGATTGGGCTTGCGCGGCAAGGGCACCGGCGGGATCAGCTCGAGCGCGTAGCCGCGGGCCGGGATGAGCGTGGTGTCCAGGCCCCGAGCGGTTCCGATCGCGGTGATCCGAGCGAGCGGTTCCTGGGACCGGATGGCGTCGGCGACGTTCATGGCCGGCTCGATGTGCCCGGCCGAATGGCCGCCGGCAATGACGATGCTGCTGGGCACCACTCACGCTCCCCGGCGCCGGCGCGGCGAGGCGGCGGCTGGGCCCGGCGCGGTTCGGGACCGGCCGCGGGGCTGGGCCGAGCCCACCGAACCCACCGGGCCCGGACGGGCTTGCTTGGTCCGGACCGGGTCTGTGGAACGGTCCGGGGCCTTGGCCCGGGCCGGGTCCTTGGCACGGGCCGGGCGCGCGGCGGGTTGCGCCGGCGCGGCCGGCTCATTGGCCTTGGGCGCCCGCGGCCGGGCCGCCGGTAGCGGGCGCGGCACGCCCAGTCGCCACATCCGGATCCACAGCGGCGTGCTCCCGGTGCGGTGGGCCTGCTGCGCCAGCTTGACCGCCGCCGGCTCGTG
>Ga0187809_10001024_pt1 | contig 13678 bp, 11 predicted proteins | sample NC_wetland_sal_i_8_FD_132415 | JGI IMG/M metagenome (GOLD analysis project Ga0187809, IMG submission 132415) | Wetland sediment microbial communities from Neuse River Estuary, North Carolina, USA - ASW_4 | ecosystem: Environmental > Aquatic > Freshwater > Wetlands > Sediment | place: USA: North... | reverse complement strand
GGCCGCCGGCGACCGGCACGACCGCCGCCGCGCCACCGCCGGCCTGGTGCGCCAGCGCCGGGCCGAGCGGCTCGGGGTGGAGGGTGATCACCGCGGCGCCTTCCGCGCCGATGGCGTTCATCAGCGCGTCAAGCGCGGCGCGCATCATATGCGGGGCCAGTACCTCCTGCCCGATGCGGGACAGGATGTGGTCCAGCACCTCGCCGCGGCGCAGCGCGGCGGCGATTTGTGCTTCCCTGGCGTCCTGCGCGGAGATGTCCACGCCGACCCCGCGCGCGCCCAGGACGCGGCCCTGCCCATCGCACAACGGCGCCACGCAGAAGCGCAGGCAGGCGGAACTGCCATCGCTGCGCTTCATCCAGGCGCGCCGGCCGCGCAGCTCCGCGGTGGGATGGAACGGATTGAACCCGCCGCGTTCCGCCAGCAGCAGGTCGGCCGGCTGGCCGATCAGCAGGCTGGCGGGCCAGCCCAGGGCGGGGTCGGGGTTCACGAACACAAGGCGGCCGGCGGCGTCGGTTTCAAACGCCAGATCCGCGGCCATGGTCACCAGGTCGCGCCAGCGCTGCCGGCTGTCCAACAGGGCGCCGCGCAGCAGGTCGCGGGGTTGCAGCGACGTTTCCGCTGCGGTGGGCCGGTCGGTGGCGGTGAGCGCGGTCATGCCCCGGGTCCTGGAATTACGTGGGGCATTGACGCATGCATGGCTTAATGAAGTGTTTCCAGCCGGTCGAATCGGCTGGATTTTTCGTCGATCGCCCGGGAAACCCCAAGGAAACCCGGACTGGCGTGTCACAGGCGGCGCAAGGCAATGCAATGGCGACAATACGCCGAAACTCCCACCAGCCTCCGGTCCTGACGGCCGCCCAATGCCGGGAGCCGCCTCGCCTGGCGCCGTTCCAGTGTCCGTCCTGCTTGTCGCGCCTGGAAAATTCTCCCACCGGCCCGCGCTGCACCGGCTGCGGCACGCGGTACGCGCTGATCGACGGCAGCATCATCGACTTTGTCGGCGGCCGGTTCGACACAAAGCTCGACCCGCACCAGTACGATTCCGGCCATGGCATCAACGACCGCCGCTCCGCCGCCGAATACCGGCACATCCGGCGCCTGGCCGGCGAGCGGTGGCCGGCTTCCCTCGGCCGCATGCTGGAGATCGGTTGCGGCACCGGCGCCTTCTCCCGCGCGGTACTGGCGGACAATGCGGCGCAGGAGGCGGTGCTGACCGATGTCTCGCGGGACATGCTGCGGATCTGCAAGGCGCATCTCGACCGGCTTGGAGTGGGCGCACGGGTGCCGATGACGCTGGCCACCTACAGCACCAACGAGCGCTGCTTTCGCGATGCCAGCTTCGATTCCTGCGTCGGCATCCAGGTGCTGCACCATCTGCCGGACTACGAGGCGTTCCTGGAGGATCTGTTCCGCTTCCTGAAGCCGGGGGGCATCGCCTTCTTCGCCGAACCCGCCCTGCGGTTCCACCAGGCGCTGGCGGCCGGAATCGCCGATATCGTCGCGCGGCAGATGGCGGCCGATCCGACGCCGTCGCATGACCGGCAGCTGTTGCACAACTGGATCGGCGAGCAGCGCCGCGGCACGCTGCACCAGGGTGCGCTGTGGTACCTGGCCGGGCTGGAGGACAAGCACATGTTTGTCCCCGACTCGTTCGCCGCGACCGCGCAACGGATCGGCTTTGCCTCGGCCGAGGCGTTTCCCCTCGCCCCCGATCCGGCAGGCAGCAGGATGGCGGTGGGACTGTTCGGCGAACTCGGCCTTAGCCCCGAGGGAACCGCGGCGGTCCTGGAGCAACTGCCGCGTCATACGAAGCCATATTTCAAGGCGTTGCCGGCGGCGGACCGCACGCCGAGCTATCTGTTCTGGCTGAGGAAGCCGCTGCGGCGGGCCGCGAGGCCGCGCAAGACCGGGGCGGCCACGCAGGCAGCGCGCCCCGCGGCCGTGGTGAATGTGCTGCCGGCCCACTGGTTCCTGGAATTGCGGGCGCAGCCGGATGCCGCGGGGCTGGCGATCGATGTCGAGGGATGGTGCCTGTTGAACAGCGACATCAAGTGGCTGCGCATCCAGGTGTGCGGCGTCGAGCGCGACATGCCGGTCTGGTACCCGCGTGCCGACGTGCACGGCGCTTTCAACCAGGACGGCACTTATGCGGCATGGAACTCGCTGTGCTGCGGCGTGACGGGCCGGGTGATGTTCGAGGGCGTTCCGGCCGCGGCCGAGGAGTTGCCAATCGGCATGCGGCTGGTGCTGACGAACGGTTTCGCCCTCGACCTTCCGGTGCAGCGCTTCCGCCCGGGTCAGCCGCTGTTCCTCAAGCTGTAGCCGGACGGAGTATTTCGTAGTCGGCAACGGATGCGCGACGGGATCGTCCAGAGCCTGTGGATTTCAACGTTTCAGCCTGTCGGCGCGTGACGAGCCATCCCGCGATGGCCGCCGCCACGCCCGGTTCATATGCGCGTGCGCCGTTGCGCCTGCTTTGACACATCGGCACTGCCTTGCGTTCTCCCGCTACAGGCATGGAGAACCCCAGATGACCAGCAGGCCAATCCTCGCAGCCCTCGCATTGAGTGCCGGCCTGGCCGCCGTACCGGCCTTCGCGGCGACGCCGCCCAATCAGCCGAACGACGCCAGTCCCAACCACACCGAGAAGGCGCTCGCCAACAACGGCAAGTGGAGCAACAGCACGTCCGACAAGCCGGCCGACCAGCTCAATCCGCTGCTGACCCGCGAGGGCATGGTCCGCATGAGCAAGCTCATCGGCACCGACATCTACAACGATCAGGACAAGAAGCTTGGCAGCGTCGCCGACGTGATCATGGGCAGGACCGGTGAGCCGAGCGTAATCGTCAAGGCCGACGGCAAGCTGCACCAGGTGCAATGGAGCAAGCTGCGCTTCGGCGATGCGCAGAAAAGCGCCGACAACAAGGTGCTGATGCCGGGCGAAACCAAGAGCGCGCTGAACGGCACGCCGGAGTTCCACTACAAGGGCTCCGGCAGCGGCAAGAGCGGCTGAACCCGGCTCAGGCGGGGGCGAACACGCCCTCGTGGGCCGGCTGCGGCGACACCTGCTCGGCATCCGGAGCACGCGCGAAGGCCGGATCGCGTTGCAGCACCGGCAGCACCTTGTCGGCGAACAGCCGCATGCTGAGTTCCGCCTTGTGGTGCGGCAGGCCGCCGAAGGAGAACTCGGTGACCAGATGGTCCAGTCCGGTCAGCCGGTGCAGTTCGCCGATCTTCTGCAGGCAGTCGTCCGGTGTGCCGACCACCTGGATGCTGACGTAGAATTCCGTCGCCTTGGTGCGGCGGGCGGGTTCCTTCATCTTCGCGTACGTGGTGCCGACCTTCTCGTACGACTCATAGCCCTTCACCGACGCCAGGTGTCCGTCGGAGAAGTGGTAGTGGTCGTCGATGGAATCCCACTTGCGGCCGAGGTATTCCAACGCGAGGTCCTGCGCCTCGGCGCGGCTTTCCGCCACGGACACATTGGTCAGGATGATCGGTGGCTTCGGGGCATGGCCGTACTCAACGGACATCTCGCGGAAGCGGTGCACGTCGGTGGCGGCCTTGGGCCACTCGTTCTGCATGATCACCAGCAGGGAAAAGCCGAGCTTCGCCATGACCTCCGCGGAGTCGGGGCTGACGGCGGAGCCGTAGAAGCGGCGCTCCGGATGCGAAATCGGGCGCGGGCGGATCGACGTGCGCGGGATCTGGAAGAACTGGCCCTGGTAGTCGAAGCTGTCCTGCGACAGCGCGCGCTGGATGATCTCCGCCGCTTCGATGAAGCGCGGGCGGGCTTCGCCCATCGGGATGCGGAAGCCTTCGTATTCCACGCTGGCGGCGCCGCGGCCGAAGCCGAACAGGCAGCGGCCGCCGCACATGATGTCCAGCAGCGCGATCTGCTCCGCGACGCGGATCGGGTCATGCCACGGCAGCACGATGACGGAGGTGCCGAGCTGGATCCGCTGGGTGCGGCCGGCGTAGTAGGCGAGCAGCTGCAGCGGCGCCGGAGACATGGCGTAGCCGGTGAAGTGGTGCTCCAGCGCGAACAGCGAGTTGAAGCCGAGCGGCTCGACCAGGTCGCCCATTGCCATGTGCTCGTGCACCACCGAGGCATCCGGGCGGCCCTGCTGGCACAGCATGTTCAATGCCATTCCGACTTTCATGGCGCTTTCCTCCTGTGGCTACCGGACGGTAGCAGGCGGCGGTGGCGGTGCCAATTTTGCCGTCCGGCAGCGGTTTGGCCGGCCATGACCGGCGGCGAATAGCGTCCAGCACGCCCGCGCGCTGATCCCGCAACCTGTCTCGCCGCTTCAGATCGCCGCCAGTGCGACAGCCTGGCCATTTCGCAGCACGTGGCTGCATCCCAGCCGATGCGCCTCCGCTGCCTCGTCCGCAACGGCATCCAACGCGGCGACCGTTGCGTAGCCCTCCGCGCGCAACCGCGCGGCCGCGTCCTGCGCTGCCCCCAGCGGCACGTATACCCGCGCTCGCGACTGCCGCGGCGGCGCCGCGCGGAGAACCGCATCCGGCAGCAAGGTCAGGCCGGTCGCCGGCTCCGTCTCGCCACACAGGTAGCGGCCGCCGCGGCCCAGTTCCTCGTGCCGGCCGGGGGCATAGATCGTGACCGACACGCCGGTCTCGTAGCGAAACCCGCGAAATTCCACCGGATCGACGGTCAGCCGCAGCCCTGGCGTGCGGGCGCGGATCGCCGCCACCGCCGCGGTCAGCCGCTCGGCCAGCGCGCCGGCGGAGTTCGGCAGCCGCGCCGCCTGCAACGCGGCCAGAGCGCGGTCGGCCGGACCGGCGGCCAGCAGCAGTTCCGTCAGCACCGGCGCCAACGCCCCGCCATGGCGAGCCACCGAGGCGGCGTCCTTGCGGTCCAGCGCCCGTGCCAGCGAGGACCGCTGCGCTCCGGCAATGCCTGCGTCGTCCAGAAGGGTCGGCACCAGCATCGGCAGGGTCAGGTCGAAGCTGACCCGGGTCAGTCCGACCGCTTCCAGCGCCTCGGCGCCGACCAGCACGATTTCCGCGTCCGCCGCCGGGCTGTCCGGTCCGATCAGCTCGATGCCGGCCTGCGCCACCTGGCGGTCCGGCGCCAGCTGGTTGCCGCGCACCCGCAGGCACTGGCCGGCATAGGACAGCCGCAGCGGGCGCGGTGCACCACCCAGCCTCGTGGTGGCGATACGTGCCACCTGCGGCGTAGTGTCGGCGCGCAGCCCCATCATGCGCTGGCTGTCCGGGTCCATGAGGCGAAAAGTCTGCTCCGCCACCGCGGCGCCGGAGCCGGCCAGCAGCGAGTCCTCGAACTCCAGCAGCGGCGGCTTCACCCGCTGGTAGCCGTGCGTGGCGAACACGTGCATCAGCGCCTCGACAGCGGAGGCTTCCGTCTCCGCTTCCGGCGGCAGCAGGTCGCGCAGGCCGGCGGGCAGCAGGGCCGGGTTGGGCAGATCGTCGCTCATGCGGGGGTTCTTACCCGCCTCGTCGCGGCGGGGGAAAGGGGCGACCGGCCGAGTGTCGCCCACCAACGCGCGGGACGCGGCCGAGTCGCCAATTCCCGGACGCAGCACTAATCTGCCGCTTCCCGCCCAAGGCAAGGAACGGCCGCATGCCGCCAGACACCGCTTCGCCTCTCGCCACCTACATCGCGCATCTGGAACGTGGCGAGTTGGCCTATCAGTTCAGCCCGTCCGCCGACACCGCGGTCTTCTACCCGCGTGTCATCGCGCCGAAGACCGGCGCGGCCGACCTGGAATGGCGCGTCAGCCGCGGTGCCGGCACGGTGTACGCAACCACCGTGGTGCATCCACAGAAAGGCGAGCCGTACAACGTCGCGCTGATCGACGTGGACGAAGGCTATCGCATGATGAGCCGTGTGGAGGACATTTCTCCCGCCGCGGTGAAGATCGGCATGCGGGTGAAATTCCGCGTGCATCCAGCCGAGGGCGATGAACCGCCCTATCCCGTTTTCACGCCCGCGGAGAACGCCTGATGCCGGGCCTGCAACGCGGCGGCGCCGCCATCGTCGGCGCGGCGGAATCGGATATCGGCGCGGTGGCCGCGCTGATGAGTCCGATCGACCTGATGGCGCAGGGCATCCATCGCGCGCTGGAGGATGCCGGCCTGTCGCTGCATGACGTTGACGGGCTGTTCTGCGCCACCACGCAGGCGCGCACCTCGGCCATGTCGCTGGCGGAATACCTCGGCCTGCCGGATGCGTACACGGACTCCACCATCGTCGGCGGCTCATCCTTCGAGATCCACGTCGCCCATGCACAGGCGGCGCTGGCGGCCGGGCTGTGCAGCGTGGCGGTGATCGCCTACGGCAGCACGCAGCGCACCGTTGGCCGTCGCGCCGCCAGCGCTCGCGAATACAATCCGTACGAGACGCCGTTCCGTCCCTTCCTGCCCGCCAGCGCCTATGCGCTCGCCGCATCGCGCCACATGCACGAATTCGGCACCACGCGCGAGCAGCTGGCGGAAGTGGCAGTGGCGGCGCGCGAATGGGCGCTGCTGAATCCGGCGGCGTGGGAGAAGAAGCCGCTGACCATCGCCGAGGTGCTGAACGCGCGCCCGATCAGCGATCCGCTCACCGTGCGCGACTGCTGCCTGGTGACCGACGGCGGAGGTGCGATCGTGATGACCACGCCCACGCGCGCCCGCGACATGGCCAGGCCGCCGGTCTTCGTACTCGGCTGCGGCCAGTCGATCACGCATGCAACCATTTCGTCGATGCCCGATCTGACCGTGACCGGCGCGGTGGAATCCGGCGCGCAGGCCTACGCCATGGCCGAACTGAAGCCGGAGGACATCGACGTGCTGGCGCTGTACGATGCCTTCACCATCAACACCATCCTGTTACTGGAGGATCTGGGTTTCTGCCCGAAAGGCGAGGGCGGGCGTTTCGTGCAGGACGGCCGCATCGGCCCGAGCGGCGATCTGGCAGTCAATACCAATGGCGGCGGGCTGTCATATTGTCATCCCGGCATGTACGGCCTGTTCCTGCTGATCGAGGCGGTACGCCAGCTGCGCGGCGAATGCGGCGCGCGCCAGGTCGCCGCGGCGGACACCGCGCTGGTGCATGGCAATGGCGGCGTGCTGTCGGCCCAGGCGACGGTCATCCTGGGCGGGACATCGGCGTTGTAGAACGCCGGGATTCCCATATCGGGGCGAAGAGAAAAAACCGGGCGCCGGCAATCTTCCGTCTTTCGAAAGGTTTGATGCAGGTCAATGCGGTCAGTGTCGCCAGTCCGGTCAACTGCCGGAGCCCGCTGACGTGTCGGCGGCAATCCCGGTGGAGGCGCGTGATGAGCACGACCGGTCTCGACGTCTTCGACAAAACGCTGCACCTGACCAACTTCTGGATCGACGAGGTGATGGAGGCGGTCGGCCCCGACCGCAAGCTCGCGTGGCACGTGCTTGGCGCGGTGCTGCGCACGCTGCGCGACCGGCTGCCGCCGGAACTGTCGGCCCATCTGGCGGCACAGCTGCCATTGCTGGTGCGCGGCACGTATTACGAGCGGTTCCAGGTGGGTCACCATCCGGAACGGATCGACACCGAGGAGGAATTCCTCGCCCATGTCGCTGCGGACCTGGACGGCACCTGGCCGCTCGACCTGCGCCGGTCGACCCGGCTGGTGCTGGCCGTGCTGGAGGAGCACATCGCGCCTGGGATGGCCGAGAAGCTGAAGCACGTCCTGCCGCAGCAGATCCGCTCGCTATGGCCGCAGACGGCGGCGGATCGGCTGGTCCCGCAGTTGTAGCGAGCGCCGGCGGGCCGGCGTTGCGCGCATCGCCGGCAGCGCGGCACCCTGACCAGCGGGCTCCTTGCGAGCGCTGGAGGCCGGCGTTGCGCGCATCGCCGGCAGCGCGGCACCGGCGCACCCGGCGGCGGCGGTTCGCCACCCCGAAAGGCGCTGCCATGGCCAAGCGGCGAAGGCCTTCCGCCGGCGGGAAGCAATCCCCGCGGCTCTTCCTTCAGCACGGTGAGCCGGCCCGGTGACCGTGCCGCCCGCCCTGATTGTCGCCGGCCCCACCGCCAGCGGCAAATCCGCCCTCGCAATGGCGCTGGCCGAACGGTTGCACGGCACGGTGGTCAACGCGGATTCCATGCAGGTGTATCGGGAACTGCGCGTGCTCACCGCCCGTCCGACGCCGGAGGAAGAAGCCCGCGTGCCCCACCGCTTGTACGGCGTGCGTCCGGCGGCGGAAGCCGGCAGCGTCGCCTGGTGGCGGAATGCGGCACTCGCCGCCATGGAAGAGGTTCGGCTGGACGGCCGGCTGCCGATCCTCACCGGCGGCACCGGCATGTATTTCCTGTCGCTGACCGAGGGGCTGGCGGACATCCCCGAGCCCAGCCCCGCTGCCCGTGCCGAGGCGCGCCGCCTGCTGGCGGAACTCGGACCGGTTGCGCTGCATGCCCGCCTCGCAGCCTCCGACCCGGCCACCGCCGCCCGTCTGCATCCCGAGGACGGCCAGCGGATTGCCCGTGCCTGGGAGGTGTGGCGCGGCACCGGCGCCGGGCTCGCGGCTTGGCAGCAGCGGCGCGGCCCGCCGGCGCCCTGGCGGTTCAGTGCCGTGCTGCTCGACCCGCCGCGCACGGAACTGCGGGCCGCCATCGCCACCAGGTTCGCCGCCATGCTGCGGGCCGGTGCGGCGGACGAGGTGCGGGCGCTGCTGGCGTTGCGGCTCGATCCGGCGCTGCCGGCGATGCGGGCACACGGCGTACCCGAACTGTCCGCCTGGCTGCGCGGGGAGATTTCCCTCGACGAGGCGCAACGCCGAACCGAGCTGGTCACCGGCCAGTACACCAAGCGGCAAGCCACTTGGTTCCGCCACCACGCGCTGGCGCCACCGGCGCGCGCGCATACGATCCGTGTGCGGATCGCCGGTTCCACGCAATTTTCGGAAAGATTCCTCGAGGAAATCGAACAGTTATTGAGCTCGCCGGGTTGACGCATTGCAGCATCGGGCCTAAGCGTCCCGGCTTCGTCGAGAAGGAGCCGCCATCATGTCGGCAGAACAGCTGCAATCGGGCGCCGAAATCCTGCTGCGCGCGCTCAAGGACCAGGGCGTGGACACCATCTTCGGCTATCCGGGCGGTGCCGTCCTGCCGATCTACGATGCCCTGTTCAACCAGAACGCCATCCGCCACATCCTGGTCCGCCAGGAAGGCGGCGCGGTGCATGCCGCCGAAGGCTATGCCCGCTCCACCGGCAAGGTCGGCGTCGTGCTGGTCACCTCCGGCCCCGGCGCCACCAATGCGGTCACCGGGCTGGTCGATGCGCTGATGGATTCTATCCCGATCGTTTGCCTGACCGGCCAAGTCCCGACCCACCTGATCGGCAACGACGCGTTCCAGGAGGCGGACACCACCGGCATCACCCGCCCGGCCACCAAGCACAACTACCTGGTGAAGCGGGCGGAGGACCTGGCGCGCGTGGTGCATGAGGCGTTCTACGTCGCCCGCTCCGGCCGGCCCGGCCCGGTGGTGATCGACCTGCCGAAGGACATCGTGATCGGCAAGGCGCCCTACGCCGAACCGGCATCCAGCCATCCCAGCTACCGCCCGCAGGTCGATCCCGACCCGGCGGCGATCGTCCGCGCCGTGGCGCTGCTGAAGCGCGCTCGGCGGCCGATGATCTACACCGGCGGCGGGGTGATCAACGCCGGTCCGGGCGCCTCGGCCGCGCTGACCCAGTTCGTGCGCGCCACCGGCTTTCCGATCACCAACACGCTGATGGGCCTCGGCGCCTATCCCGCCAGCGACCCGCAATTCCTCGGAATGCTGGGGATGCACGGGACGTACGAGGCCAATATGGCGATGCATGGCTCCGACGTCATGCTGGCGGTCGGCGCCCGGTTCGACGACCGGGTGACCGGCCGGCTGAGCGCCTTCGCCCAGGGCGCGCGGAAGATCCACGCGGATATCGACCCGTCCTCGATCAACAAGAACGTGCCGGTGGACGTGGCGATCGTCGGCGATGCCGGCCGCGTGCTGGATGCACTGATCAAGCAGTGGAACGCCGACAAGACCCCTGCGGACACCCACGCGCTGGCCAACTGGTGGCGGCAGATCGACACCTGGCGGGCGAAGGAGAGCCTGAAGTTCACCCAGGACATGGCACCGGGGGCGATCATCAAGCCGCAATACGCCATCCAGCGGCTGTACGAGATCACCCGGTCGGTGACCAAGGACATCTTCATCACCACCGAGGTCGGCCAGCACCAGATGTGGGCCGCCCAGCATTTCCACTTCGACCGGCCGAACCACTGGATGACCTCCGGCGGCCTCGGCACCATGGGCTACGGGCTGCCGGCGGCGATGGGCGTGCAGGTGGCGCATCCGGACGCGCTGGTGATCGACATCGCCGGTGAGGCCAGCGTGCTGATGAACATCCAGGAGATGGGCACGCTGGCGCAGTACCGCCTGCCGGTGAAGGTGTTCATCCTGAACAATCAGTACATGGGCATGGTGCGGCAGTGGCAGGAACTGCTGCACGGCGGGCGGTATTCGGAAAGCTACAGCGCTGCCCTGCCGGATTTCGTCAAGTTGGCCGACGCGTTCCACGCCAAGGGGCTGCGGGCGGAGAGCGTCGATCAACTGGACGACGTGATCCACGAGATGCTGGCGAGCGACACCGCGGTGATCGCCGACATCGCGGTGGACCCGAAGGAGAACTGCTTCCCGATGATCCCCAGCGGCGCGGCGCATAACGAGATGATCCTTGGCCCGGAGCACGAGGCGACGGCGGCGGGGATCACCGACGAGGGGCTGGTGCTGGTCTGAAGACAACGGCCCCCCCGCTGCGGCAGATCAGCGGCGGCCCGATGCAACGTGTCATGGCCGGGCTTGACCCGGCCATCTTCCCCCGTCAGGACATGTGCCGTTTCCTCCTGACCCGATCGTTCCGGTGTGGATGGCCGGGTGAAACCCAGCCTTGGCACCAGGCTCAGTACCTCACCTCTCGCCGCCCCGGTCCCAGAACATGCCCAACCAATCCGCCGACCAACGCAGCGCAACGATCTCCGTGCTGGTGGACAACGAAGCCGGTGTCCTCGCTCGCGTCATCGGCCTGTTCTCCGGCCGCGGCTACAACATCGACAGCCTGACCGTCGCGCCGGTCGACGCCACCGGCCGGCAGTCGCGCATCAACGTCGTCACCTCCGGCACCGAGATGGTGATCGAGCAGATCAAGGCGCAGCTCGACCGACTGGTGCCGGTGCACCGCATGGCCGACCTGACGCGCGAAGGTCCGCACGTCGCACGCGAAATGGCGCTGATCAAGGTGATCGGCACGGGCGAGAAGCGCGTCGAGGCATTGCGCATCGCCGATACCTTTCGCGCCCGAGTGGTCGATACGACGACCGAGAGCTTCGTGTTCGAACTCACCGGCTCGACCGACAAGCTCGACGCGTTTATCGAGCTCATGCGCGGCCTCGGCCTGGCCGAAGTCTCCCGCACCGGCGTCGCCGCGCTGGCACGGGGGAAACGCACCATCATGACAGACAGATCCAGCGAAAGGGACTGACACAATGCGCGTCTATTACGACCGCGACGCCGACGTGAACCTGATCAAGGGCAAGAAGGTCGCCATCATCGGCTATGGCAGCCAGGGCCACGCCCACGCCAACAACCTGAAGGATAGCGGCGTCGGGGAAATCGCGGTCGGGCTGCGCGCCAGCTCTGCCGGCGTGGCCAAGGCGGAAGCCGCCGGCCTGAAGGTGATGGACCCGGCCGACTGCGCCAAATGGGCCGACGTCGTCATGGTCCTGACCCCCGACGAGGGCCAGGGCGACCTGTACCGCGAAAAGCTCGGCCCCAACATGAAGAACGGCGCCGCGCTCGCCTTCGCACACGGGCTGAACGTGCACTTCAACCTGCTCGACCCGCGCCCCGACATCGACGTGTTCATGATCGCGCCGAAAGGCCCCGGCCACACGGTGCGCAGCGAATACCAGCGCGGCGGCGGCGTCCCCTGCCTGGTTGCGGTGGCGCAGAACCCGTCCGGCAACGCGCTGGAGATCGCACTGTCCTACGCCAGCGCGATCGGCGGCGGACGGGCCGGCATCATCGAGACCACCTTCAAGGAGGAATGCGAGACCGACCTGTTCGGCGAGCAGGTGGTGCTGTGCGGCGGCCTGGTCGAGCTGATCAAGGGCGGCTTCGAGACGCTGGTGGAAGCCGGCTACGCGCCGGAAATGGCCTATTTCGAGTGCCTGCACGAGGTGAAGCTGATCGTCGACCTGATCTACGAAGGCGGCATCGCCAACATGAACTACTCGATCAGCAACACCGCCGAGTACGGCGAGTACGTGTCCGGCCCGCGCATCGTCAACGACAGCGTGAAGGCGGAGATGAAGCGCGTGCTGGACGACATCCAGTCGGGCCGCTTTGCACGCGACTGGATGCTGGAGAACAAGGTCAACCAGGCGAGCTTCAAGGCAACCCGCCGCCGGCTGTCGGAGCACCCGATCGAACAGGTCGGCGAGAAGCTGCGCGCGATGATGCCGTGGATCGCCAAGAACGCGCTGGTGGACAAGACCAAGAACTGATTGGGCAGCCGCAGGTCGGAGGGCAGCCCCGAAGGCCTGCCATGACGGATCTGGTTCGCCTGCCGGGCGGTAGTTCCGGCCGCTGCGTCCACGCGGGGCACAGTCCTGCCGCCTTCCGCAGGCGCGGCGGCCCAACCAAATCCACGTGGCAGGCGAACCGGCTGACCTGAAGCGGCTTTTCCTCCTCACCCCGGCAACTCGGGGCGAAGACGAGGAACATGCCGGCAATCGCGATCGAACCACCCCACGGCAGTGACGCCACCCCCAGGGCTGTCGTCGCTATCCCAGCCAAGAACGAGGCAGCAGAGCTGGCTGGCTGTCTCTCTGCGCTGGGCGCGCAGCTGGGGCGCATACCGGATGCGGTGGTCGCATGCCTGAACAACTGCAGCGATGACAGTTCCGGCGTCATCCGGAGGATGGCTCCCAGCCTGCCGTTTCCGGTGCACGTCCTGCAGGTCACGCTTCCCCCCGCACTTGCCTGCGCCGGCCTGGCCCGCCGCATCGCCATGGATCGGGCGGCCGCTTTGGCCGGTCCCGGCGGCGTGCTGCTGACCACCGACGCTGATTCCCGCGTGCCGTCCGACTGGATCGTCGCCAACCTTGCCGCGATTGCCGGCGGCGCGGAGGCAGTCGCCGGGCGCGCCGAAATCGAACCGCTCGGCGCACGGCTCATTCCCGATCACCTGCATGCGATCGACGCCCGGGAATGCACGTATGCCGCGCTGCTGGACGAGATCCGCTTCCTGCTCGACCCCGACCCCGCCGACCCCTGGCCGCGGCATGACGAGCATTGCGGCGCCAGCATCGCGGTGACCGTGGCAGCATATCACCGGGCAGGGGGCATGCCGTCCGAACGTCTGGCCGAGGACCGTGCCTTCTTCGCTCGCCTGCGGCAGGTCGATGCCCGCATTCGCCACGCGCCGGAGATCCGGGTCAGCGTTTCCGCCCGCCTGCATGGGCGAGCGCCGGGCGGCATGGCGGATACGATGCGCCGGCGCATGTTGCGGGTAGACCCCTTTCTCGACGAGCGGCTGGAACCGGCGCAGGCTGCTTTCCGCCGGACGCGGCTGTGCGGTGCGTTGCGGCGCCTGTGGCCGGGGCGTGGTGGTGCGCCGGATGCGAT
>Ga0187809_10001023_pt1 | contig 13683 bp, 15 predicted proteins | sample NC_wetland_sal_i_8_FD_132415 | JGI IMG/M metagenome (GOLD analysis project Ga0187809, IMG submission 132415) | Wetland sediment microbial communities from Neuse River Estuary, North Carolina, USA - ASW_4 | ecosystem: Environmental > Aquatic > Freshwater > Wetlands > Sediment | place: USA: North... | reverse complement strand
GCTCCCAGCTCGACCCGGCGGAGCTCTTGTCGCAGCCGGCGCAACGCGAGCGGGTCGGCGCCGCCGAGCGGGCCGGTGACCAACTCGCGGGCAAGCTCGGGGCCGCCGTCACCAACCAGGTTGAGCCGCCCGGTGGCGATCTCGAGCACCCGCAACAGCGCCCGCACGATGGGGACCTCAACCAGCGCCTGCTCCTCCGCGCGCGCCGACACGGGCACCCCGCCCGCCTGCAAGGCCCGTCGCAAGGTGGCGAGCGCGCCCGCGCCGCGCACCAGCACCGCCATCTGCGACCACGCGACACCGTCGCGCAGGTGCGCCTCGCGCAACCGGTTGCTCACATAGCCCGCCTCGGCACCGGCTGAACCAAGCAGGTGCACCTCGCAGCGACCCGCAGGGACGTCGTCGGCTGGCGCCAGCCGGCGCTGCTCCCCGACGCCACCCAACCGCTCGGCCACCCGGCGCGACGCCGCTAGCAGGCCGGCCCCTGCACGCCGGCTCACGCCCAACGCGAGCACCCGCGCCGGACTGCCGTCGGGCGCGGTGAACTCGTCGGCGAACCGCTTGATCCCGTCAGGGTCGGCGCCGCGGAATCCGTAGATGGATTGATCGGGATCGCCGACGACGAGCAACTCCCCCGCGCCGGCGATCAGCTTCAGCAACTCCTCTTGCGCGGGGTCGGTGTCTTGATACTCGTCGACCACGACGAACGCGTGCCGGGCGCGAACCGCCTGCAACGCAACGGGTTCTTTGCGCAGCAGCGCCACCGCGGCTTGAATCAACTCGGCAGGGTCGTAGGACGCCGCCTCACGCAACGCCGACACCTGCGCGTATTGCCGCGCGAAAGCGCCCGCGGCGACCCAGTCGTCGCGCTTGTGACGTCGTCCAAGCGAAATCAAATCGGACGGCGACAAACCCCGCTCGACCGCGCGCTGCAGGAAATCTCGCAGCTCCTGGGCGAAGCCGCGGGTGAGCAACGCTGGCCGCAACCGGTCGGGCCAATCGCTAGCGCCCGCCTCGACGTCACCACGCAACAGCTCGCGGACGACGAGGTCTTGCTCGGGGCCGGACAGCAATCGCGGTGACGGCTCGCCGCGCCGGACGGCCTCTGCGCGCAACAGGCCGAAGGCGTAGGAGTGGAAGGTGCGCGCGATCGGCTCCCGGATCGTGCGGCCGAGGCGGCCCGCGATGCGATCACGCAGCTCGGCGGCCGCCCGGCGGGAAAACGTCAGCACCAAGGCCTGCTCGGGGGCGATCTCGCCGCGCTCGACCCGCGACACCACGGCTTCGACGATCGTCGCGGTCTTACCCGTGCCTGGCCCCGCGAGCAGCAGCAGCGGGCCACCGCGGTGATCAACGGCGGCTCGCTGCGCGGCGTCGAGGGTCGGGGGCGCGACCGGCTCGGGCGCACGGCGAACGAGCCGCACGGCCGGGCGCGGGGGGCCCTGCTCGGGTCTGGGATCGGACGGTGACACGCATGGCATCACACCATGAACCGCCGACACCTGTTGCGCCGTCGGGTGAAACGCTTGTGTGCGACGGCTCGACGCGATACCCAAGGCGCATGGACAGCTGGGCTTCCGCGTTCGATCAACTCCTCGAACGACGGGTCGTGCTCGCCACCGGCCGACTTGACGGCGCGCTCGCCGACCGGGTCACGGCGCAGCTGCTCATGCTTGACACCGACAGCGACGCGCCGATCGAGCTGCTGGTCGACTGCCCCGAGGCCGAGCTTGATCCGGCGTTCACCCTGCTCGACGTGTGCGAGGCGCTGACGTCCGACCTGACCATCGTCGTCACCGGGCGACTCACCGGCGCCGGCATGGTGTTGCTCACGTCGCGGCACCGCCGGTACGCCCGACCGCACGCGACGCTGCAGCTGTCCGAGCCGCACGTCGCGACGTCGACGCAATCGGCCGACGCCGCCGCCCGGCTGGTTGAGGAGCATCGCCGGCGGATCAGCGTGTTGATCGACCGGATTTCAGAGCGGACGACGCGCCCAGCTCCCCTGGTCGCCGACGAGATGAGTCGAGGCGTCTACCTCACGAGTGAGGAAGCGGTGACCTACGGGTTGCTGGACGACGTCGCCCGCCGCGCCTAGTCGGTTAGCTCCACCAGCCGATTCGGTGGCTGGTGAACGGTTCGAACACGTGGCTGAAATACCACGTCGGCTGCGCGATGCCGGAGCAGGTGTCTTGCGCGCCACCGCCCGGGCAAGAGCCGTTGTCGCGTTGCAACGCCCAGAACGAGAGTTCGGCCAACCCCTTCGACTTTGCCCATCGCTCGACCGTCACGGCGTCCGCCTTGGTGAACGTCTCCTGCGGGCCGTAGTCGTCTTCGCCGGGCATCTCGGTGACGCCGATCATCCGCCACAGCCACGACGACGAGCGATGCGGGTAAAGCTTCGCCAACTGCTGATGCAATCCGTTGGCGGCGGTGATGGTCGCGGTCGCCATTTCATGCGTCTGGGTAGGCGAAGTCTCGTCGTAGTAGTCGAACGTCATGATGTTGACGATGTCGACGCGCGCGTGATTCGCGACCGCGTTCTGCAAGACGTTCAAGCCGTCGGACTCAAGCCCTTGCGGCTCTGTCGGCAACGTGTAGACGAATTGGACGACGCGATGCGTGCGCCAAGCCCAGTCTTCGACCAGCTTGATGGCCTTGTTGCGCCGGTCGATGCCAGCTTGGTGCGACAGCGAGCCTGGGTTCGACTCGACGTCGAAGTCGAGCCGGGTGACGCCGTACGTGGTGATGACGTTCTCGTAGACCTGCGCGATTTTCTTGACGTCGGTGCAGCTGTCGGCGATCTCGGTGCCGAACGTGTCGGCCGAGTAACCGCCAAACGACGGAACGACGTCACCGCCGGCCGCGCGGATCTTCGCGATGTCGCTGCCGTACACCGCCCATGACACCGGCGTGCTGGTGTCGCCGTTCCAGTAGACGTCGCACGAACCGGGCTTGTCGGTCTGCAGGAAGGCAAGCGTGAGGAACTTGGCTCCAGAGGCCTTCGACAGGCCGGAGAGGCTGTCGGGGTTGTAAGTCTCGAAGTACGGCGCGAACACGTGCGCCGGCAACGGCAGCCCGCCGTTGAAACCTGGGTGATGACCGTCGCGGTCATTGGCAAATGCCGACCCGCCTGTCACCAAGACGCCAGCGCACACCGTGGCGGCCGCCGCGGCGACCGCCACAACTCGTGACCTGAGCATGCGAATCCCGCCCCTCCGATACGCAGTTCGTTAGGAAGGTTTACTAATTGAAGATGGACTAGACCTTAGAACCGGGCGCGAACGAGGTCAAGGATTCGCGGTGGCGCTATTTCCGGCGCACGCCGTCCCAGCGGGCGGCGCGCATGTCGACCCGATCGCCGCGCATCGGCGTGCGATCCGCCCGGAGCAGCCGCACCGCCTCGCCATCGTGGCAGGGCGCCGGTTTGCCGTCGGCGTGGACGACGCGATGCCACGGCACGCCGCCGCCCCAGTGCGACATCACCCGGCCGACCTGCCGCGGGCCGCCTTCACCGAGGAACTCGGCGATGTCGCCGTACGCCATCACCCGGCCGGGCGGAATGGACTCGACGACGTCGAGGACGCGCTGGGCGAACTCAGGGATTTCCGCGACCGGCACGCGCGAATTCAAACACGCCGGGTGGCTAGACGGACTCTGGCGGCACGTAGGCGCCAAGTACCGGACGCAGCCGCGTCGCGAGCGCCGTCGGATCGGGCACCTGCAACACCAGTCGGCGAAACTCCGCCCCCGGCAGGCATTCGACGCGCAGCAGGAGATCGGCGCGGCGCACATGCCAGAAACTGCGGTCGTCGCCGAACCCGAACGCGCCGATGCACATCACGCCAGGCACCGCGAGGCCCGGGAAGTGGAAGCCAATCTGCGGGATGCGGTCGCGCTGCTGCACGACCACGCCACGAACGTGGTCAGCCGGTATCCGAAGCGTCCGCCGGAACGCGGCGAGCATGTCGAGCCCGCGCATGCGGACGACGAGGTCGCCGCCGACCAGGTCGACGGCCACCGCAGGTGCCGAACGCGTCACCCACCCATATTCGGACGGTCGGAGGCCACACGTGACACCGACCGCCCGAATATGACGCGGCTGGGTGGGTCGGACTAGTACGACGGGAGGGACGGGTCGACCTGGTTGACCCAGCCGACCACGCCACCGCCGACGTGCACGGCGTCAGCGAAACCGGCGCCCTTCGCGACGGCCAGCGCCTCGGCGGACCGGATGCCGGTCTTGCAGTACAGGACGACGCGCTTGTCCTGCGGCAGCTTCTCCAGCGCCGAACCGTTGAGGAAATCGCCCTTCGGGATCAGCGTCGCGCCCGGGATCGACACGATCTCGTACTCGGCCGGCTCGCGGACGTCGACCAAGAAGATGTTCTCCCCGCGGTCGATCCACTCCTTGAGCTCGGTCGGCACGATGGTCGACCCCTGCGCGGCCTCCAGCGCCTCGTCGGAGACGACGCCGCAGAACGACTCGTAGTCGATGAGCTCGGTGATGGTCGGGTTCTTGCCGCAGATCGGGCACTCGGGATCCTTGCGGATCTTGACCTCGCGGTACGTCATCTCCAGGGCGTCGTAGATCATCAGCCGGCCGACGAGCGGGTCACCGACGCCGGTCAGCAGCTTGATCGCCTCGGTCGCCTGGATCGACCCGATCGACGCGCACAGCACGCCGAGCACGCCACCTTCGGCGCACGACGGCACCATGCCGGGCGGCGGCGGCTCGGGGTAGAGGCAGCGGTAGCACGGACCGTTGTCGGCCCAGAAGACCGACGCTTGCCCGTCGAAGCGGTAGATCGAGCCCCAGACGTAAGGCTTGTTGAGCAGCACGCACGCGTCGTTGACCATGTAGCGGGTCGCGAAGTTGTCGGTGCCGTCGACGATCAGGTCGTACTGCGAGAAGATCTCGAAGACGTTGTCGTTCTCGAGCCGCTCCTCGTGCACGACAACGTTGATCAGCGGGTTGATCTCAAGGATCGACTCCCGGGCTGACTGCGCCTTCGACTTGCCGATGTCGCTTTGCCCGTGGATGATCTGCCGCTGCAGGTTCGACTCGTCGACCGTGTCGAAGTCGATGACGCCGAGCGTGCCGACACCGGCGGCCGCGAGGTACATCAGCGTCGGCGAGCCGAGGCCACCGGCGCCGATCGCCAGGACCTTCGAATTCTTCAGCCGCTTCTGGCCGGCCATCGCGACGTCCGGGATGATCAGGTGCCGCGAATAGCGCCTGACCTCGTCAATCGTGAGACTCTCAGCAGGTTCGACCAGCGGTGGGAAAGACACCGACAACTCCAAAATCAGCGCGGACGACGGTCAGCCAGCACGCCGGCTGACCGGCGCGTCACTGCTGACAACGGTCCCATGGGCGCGGGCCATTCCCGGACCCAGGGCCCGAATGCCGCCGTCGAGGAAGTCACGCAAAGTCGCCGCGACCCGGTCGGGGAACTCGAGGTGCGCGACGTGTCCGGCGTCGAGCATCAAGACGACGCGCGCGTTCGGAAAGGACGCCTCGGCGCGCTTGGCCATCCGGGGGTCGACCAGCTTGTCGCGGCCCCCGTAGATCAGCAGGGTCGGCGCGCCGACCCGCCGCGCTTGCCGCCAGAGGCGGCGTCGTCCGACTTGCACGTAGGCGGCGACCAGCGAACGCAGCGACGAGCGGTACACGGCGCCGCTGTAGGCGAGCTCGGCGCGGCGGCGGGCGGCGGCGACGACATCCGAGCGACGACGGTCGGTGACCGCGTGCGGGTCGCCGTAGCAGAGCCAGAAGACGCGACGGGCCATCCGCTCAGGGTCACCACGCAGCGCGGCCTCGACGACGCGCGGGCCGACTCCGGGGATCAGCGCGATCAGCAGCTGCCAGCTCCACACCCGCGGGCGCAGGTCAGGCATCGCCGGCGACAACAAGGTGAGCGTCGTGACCAGCTCGGGGTGCTCGGCCGCGACGCGGGTGGCCACCGAGCCGCCGAGGGAGTTGCCGATCAGATGCACCGGGCCGCGGTCGATGGACTTGATGACGTCGACGACGGCGGCGGCGTGGACGTCGAGCGTGTCGTGACGACCAGCGGGCGGCGGCGACTCGCCGAAGCCGGGCAGGTCGAGCGCGTACCCGTCGACGCGGTCGGCCAGCGCGCGGACGACGTCCGCCCAATCCAGCGACTCCCCACCAAGACCGTGCACGAACACCGCGGGCTCCAGCCGGCCGCCCTCGCGCGCGGGTGCCGGGTCGTGGCGGACGAAGACGTCACCGTGCGGGGTCGAGATGAGTCGGCCGGGCCAGTCGCGCATGGGATTGGCCTACCCGCGCTAGAGGGCGACCACCGAGCGAAGCACCTCGCCGCGGTGCATCTTCTCGAAGGCGGCCTCGACGTCGCCAAGGCCGATGGTCTCCGACACGAAGGCGTCGAGGTCTAGTCGGCCCTGCAAATAGAGGTCGATCAGCATGGGGAAATCGCGCGACGGTAAGCAGTCTCCGTACCACGACGACTTCAACGCGCCGCCGCGGCCGAAGACGTCGAGCAGCGGCAGGTCGAGCCGCATGTCGGGTCGGGGAACCCCAACGAGGACGACGACGCCCGCGAGGTCGCGGGCGTAGAACGCCTGCTCGTACGTCGTCGGGTGACCGACCGCCTCGATCGCGACGTCGACGCCGAAACCGTCGGTGATCGCGCGGATCGCCTCGACCGGGTCGGAGCTTTTCGAGTTCACCGTGTGGGTCGCGCCGAGGCGCTTGGCCAGCTCGAGCTTGCGGTCGTCGATGTCGACGCCGATGACCGTGCGCGCGCCCGCGAGGCGTGCGCCGGCGATGGCGGCGTCACCCACCCCGCCGCAGCCGAAGACCGCGACCGTGTCGCCCCGGGTGACGGCGCCGGTGTTGATGGCCGCGCCGAGTCCGGCCATCACGCCACAGCCGAGCAACCCGGCCGCCGCTGGCGACGCCTTCGGGTCGACCTTCGTGCATTGGCCGGAGTGCACCAGCGTTTTCTCGACAAACGCGCCAATCCCAAGAGCCGGCGACAACACCGTGCCGTCTTCGAGCGTCATCTTCTGGGCCGCGTTGTGGGTGTTGAAGCAGTACCAGGGACGTCCGCGCAGACAGGCCCGACATTGGCCGCAGACCGCTCGCCAATTCAAGATGACGAAGTCGCCGGGTGCCACGTTGGTGACACCGTCTCCGACGGATTCGACGACGCCGGCCGCCTCGTGGCCGAGCAGGAACGGGAAGTCCTCGTTGATGCCGCCCTCGCGGTAGTGCAGGTCGGTATGGCAGACGCCGCAGGTGGCCACCTTGACGACCGCCTCGCCAGGACCGGGGTCAGGCACCAGCACGGTGGTGAGTTCGACGGGCGCGTTCTTGTGGCGGGCGATGACGCCTTGGACTCGCTGCATAGCCGCGATCGTAGGCAGGAAATCACGCGGCCGGGAGGGGACGTTGGACACTGCCGCCTCGATCGGCGCCCGCCTACGTTGGCGGCTATGCGCGCGACGCACCGTCGCGGAGTCAGCGCTTTGGCGCTCGGGGTTGCCGTCGTCCTGATCGGCGGCTGCAGCGCAAGCGGCCAAAGCGCCAGCCCGCCAGCGCCCAGCTCGGTCGCATCCGGCGACGCGGCAACGTACACGGCGGCAGTCGCGCAGGTGCAGGCGTATCTGGATATGTGGGCGAGACAAGGTCCGTATGCGGCAGCCGCCAAATACCTCGTGCCAGAGGAGCAAGCGCCGGCCTGCTCAACAGCACACTGGCCAACCACCCCAGGCGACCCGTGCGAGGGGCCGGTGTTGCTCAGCGCGAGGATCGAGTCATCGCAGCTGGTGTCGTGGACCTCAGTCAACGACTTCGTGCTGAGCGTGACGATGGCGCTGCGCTTCCGCGAGGATCCGACATTGACCTCGAACTGGGGCGAGGGCGACAACAACAGGTTCTTCAGGTTCACCCGGCCCGACGCGGCCAGCGCGTATCGGATGTACGAGGCGACCAGCCCTTAACGGACTAGTTGAGCGGCTTCGACATCTGAAGCGCGGTCACTTCGTAGCCGAGCGACTCATAGAGCCCGCGCGCCACCACGTTCGAGCCAAAGACGTTAAGACCCATACGGATGGCGCCCGCCGATCGCGCGACGTCCTCGCCCAACTGCATCGCTTGTCGCCCTATACCGCGCCCGCGCGCAGACGCGTCGACGTCGACGGACCAGACGTACCAGTCGGTGGGACGCTCGGCGACGCCGATCCAAAGGCTGCCTACGGGAACCCCGTCTTCGCAGATCTGGAAGACGCACTGCCCAGGCGCGGGCGCGCCGCCTGGGAACAGCCGCGCGCTCATCTCCTCGGTGTCGCGCCGGGCCCGTTCGGGGTGGTCACCGGCGGCAATCCGTTGGGCGACGTGATCGGCCGCGCTCAACGCGAGCCAATCCCCGATCAACTCGGCGGACATGGGCTCGAGAGTGACGGCCACGCGATGAGGCTACTGCCTTCGTCGAGGTGACGGTTTACGTCGTCCCGACCGGCCCGTGACGAGAGCGAATTGGTTCGGCGCTATCGGCGGAGATGCGCTCACGCTTGGGGGTAGTCGACGGGGCCGCGCGGCCCGCGGCCGCCGTCAGCTGGCGGTGCTGACCATGTGCTCGACCCGCCGGTTCAGCGCGTCGAGCGTCGCCCGGATCGCGGCCTGCCGCACGTCTTCGCGGACGTTCGCCGCGCCGGTCAGCTTCTCGCTGCCGCTGCTCGACAGCATCGTGACGGCGACCAGCACCGCGCGCTCGCGGCCGGTCGGCGCCACTTCCACCAAGTCGAGTTCGAACCGGGCGCGCCCGTCGAGCAAGTCTTCAACCGCCCGCAGCGTCGCGGTTGCCACCGCACGCTGGACGCCGCTTTGCGTCGCGGTGCCCTCGGCGTGGCCCAAGGCTGACCGGTCGCCGACAGCGAGCGTCACCTCGGCGGCCACCTGCAGGCCCGAGGAGATGATGTGCATCCGGCGAATCGCGGGCCGGAAGTGCTCGGCCGACTCGTCGTCCTCTTCTTCTTCGATGTCAGGATCATCGAGGCTGGTCTGCATGTCTTCAACCAGTTGCACGCGCTCGGCGTCGACCCCCAAGCCGAACCGCTCGCGCAGCAACCGCCCGACGGCGCTGGCCACCTCGACCTCGTCGACGCCAGGCGCGAGACCGAGCCGCAGCAGCCCGAGACCTTCGCCCTCGCCGTCCGGCTCGACGTCCGCCTCGGCCACGCCCGGCACCTCGCGCAACGCCGCGACGATGTCGCGGTGGTCGGCGATGCTCACGGCGGGTTCCCCTGACGAACGGCGGTTGCTAGGAGGGCGCGTTAATCCTCATCCGTCACGTCGGCCTGGTGGCACGGTTGCTTGAGCCTTGCGCCCGATTGTGACCAGACGCCCAGCTTGCGTCAGGCCGAACGCCGCGTCGCACTAGCCTTTTTGGCCGCTTTCTTGGCCGGGGCGGCCGCCTTCTTGGCCGCCGTCTTCTTCGCCGCGGCCGCCTTCTTGGCCGGCGCCTTCTTCGCCGCAGCCGACTTCTTCGCCGGCCGTGCGCTCACGCTGTCACCGGACGACGCGCCGCCGGCCCGGCCCCGCTTCGCGGCGTCGATGCTGGCCTGCAAGGCGGCGACCAGGTCGACGACTTTGCCGCCGCCCTCGACCTCAGACTCGGGCGTCGGCACCAGGTCGCGGCCCTCGACCTTCGCGTCGATCAGCGACTCGACCGCCTCGCGGTACTGGTCGGTGTAGGCCGACGGGTCGAAGTCGCCCGACAGCGACTCGACCAATGACGCGGCCATCGCCAGCTCCTGCTTGCGCACGTCCGGCGACTCGTCGAGGAAACCGAACGCCGGCTCGCGGATCTCGTCCGGCCAGAGCATGGTCTCCATCGTGAGCACGCCCTCGCGCACCCGCAGCGTCGCTAGTGCTTCGCGGCGGCGCAGCGCCACCTTCACGATGGCCACCTTGCCGGAGTCTTCAAGAGTGTCACGCAGCAGCACGTAGGCCTTGGTCGCTTTGGGGTCGGGCTCGAGGTAGTAGCTCTTGCTGAAGTAGATGGGGTCGACCTGCTCGAGCGGCACGAACTGCAGTACGTCGATCTCCCGGCTCGTCGTCAGCGGCAACTCGGCCAGGTCGTCGTCGGTCAGGACCACGATCTCGCCGTCCGGAAGCTCGTAGCCTTTGGCGATGTCGTTGTACGCGACCTCCTCGCCGCACACGCTGCAGACTCGCTTGTACCGGATGCGGCCGCCGTCCTCGCGGTGCACCTGGTGAAATGCGACATCCTTTTCCTCGGTCGCGGAGTACAACTTGACGGCGATGTTGACCAGCCCGAAGGAGATCGACCCCTTCCAGATGCTGCGCATGAGCCTTCCTTCGCAAGGGGAGCACTAAGTGGTGCCCCGGTCTCCTTCTGACGTCCCGACGCGCGCGAAACCATCGGCGCCCGCGCGGCAGACCGTCCAGGTCGGCGACCGGCGGCTGCAGATCTCCAACCTGGAGAAGATCCTGTACCCGCAGACCGGGTTCACCAAAGGGCAAATGCTCGACTACTACGCCCGTGTCGCGCCGGTGCTGCTGCCGCACCTCGCTGGGCGGCCGCTGACCCGCAAGCGCTACCCCAACGGCGTCGACGAGCAGCCGTTCTTCGAGAAGAACGCCCCGCGCGGCACGCCCGAGTGGGTGCGCACGGTCACCCTGCCGGTTCCGGGCAGCACGAAGAACCGCGACACCATCGACTTCGTCATCGTCGAGGAGCTCGCCACCTTGGTGTGGGTGGCCAACCTGGCCTCGATCGAGCTGCACGTGCCGCAGTGGAAGGTCGACCGCTCCGGCCGCGCGCAAGACGCCGACCTGCTGGTGCTCGACCTCGACCCCGGCCCGCCGGCCACCGTCGTCGAATGCTGTGAGGTCGCTCTCCTCCTGCGCAAGCTGCTGGCGGACGACGGGATCACCGCCTACCCGAAAACGAGCGGCTCGAAGGGGCTTCAGCTGTACGCGCCGCTGAAGCCGACGCCGTCCGATCAGACTCGCGGGTACGCCCGCTCGCTCGCGCTGCGGCTGGAAAAAGAGCGGCCTGACCTGGTCGTCTCCGAGATGACGAAGGCGTTGCGGCCGGGCAAGGTGTTCATCGACTGGAGCCAAAACGTGGCGGCCAAGACGACGGTCGCGCCGTACTCGCTGCGGGCGCGTCCGGAGCCGACCGTGTCGACGCCGGTCACGTGGGACGAGGTGTCGAACTGCGGCTCGGTGGAAGACCTGAAGTTCGTCGCGGAGGATGTGCTTCAGCGGCTGGACGAGGTGGGCGATCTGCTCGCAGATCTGGTGGAATTGCCATCGGGACGACGTGGGCGACTGCCGCGAGTCCCGTGAGTCACGGAGGTGACGTTATGAGCATCCGCACCACTCCGAAGGTTCCCGTCGATGTGCCGGCCGTCGAAGAGGAGTCGGAGGCTGACGCGGTCGAGCAGCAGACCGAGGTCGTCGACGTCACCGAGGCGACAGACGAGGCGCCCCTGGACGACGACCGGGTAGTGCCGCTCGACGAGGATGAGTACCGCTAGCCTCGGGACACACTTGATCAGTACATGGCTTGATCAGTACATCGGACGACGCGGAGGCCAGGCGTGGAGGTCAAGATCGGCGTGCAGTACTCGGCGCGAGAGATCGTGCTGGAGAGCACCCAAGAGGCCGACGACATCGAACGGCTGGTGACCGCCGCGCTCGACGCCGGAGGCCTGTTGTCGCTCGTCGACGAGAAGGGCCGGCGGGTGTTGGTCCCGGTCGAGAAGTTGGCGTATGTCGAGATCGGGGAGTCGCTTGAGCGCCGGGTGGGCTTCGGCGCGATGTGACGAGCGGCGGAGGTTCGCCGCTCAGGCGGACAGGCCGAGCGCGGCCATCCGGGCCATGTGCGCGTCGGTGATCCGCCCGAACGTGCTGGTCAGCTCGTCGGGGTCGGTGTCGGCGCCGGGAATGCCGCCCACCAGCAGGGTGACGAGCGCGTCGCGCTCGGCGCACACCGCCTGGGCCTGGGCGAGCGCCTCGCCCACGATCCGGCGTCCCCACAGCGCGAGCCGCCCGGCGATCGGCGGCGTCGCCTGGATGAGTTGGCGCACCCGCTCCACCGCGAACTCGGCGTGGCCGGCGTCGGCGAGCACCTCCAAGACCAGCATCCGGGTGGCGGGGTCGAGCAGCTTGGCGATCTCGCGGTAGAAGTCGGCCGCGATGCCGTCACCCACGTAGGCCTTCACCAGGCTCTCGGCCCAGTCGGACGGCGCGGTCTTCGCGTGAAAAGCCTCAAGCGGGACGACGAAGGGCGCCATCGCCTTCTCGGCCGCGATCCCCATGCTGTCGAGGTGCTTTTCGATCAGCCGGTAGTGGCCGAACTCGGCGGTGGCCAGCTCGGCGAGCGCCGCCTTGTCTTCGAGAGTCGGCGCCATCCGCGCGTCGTAGGCGAGCCGCTCGAACGCGATCAGCTCGGCGTAGGCGAGGACGCCGAGCAGGTCGGTGACGGCGTCGCGGTAGACCGGGTCGCCGAGCAGGTCGGGTAGCTCGCTCACGAAGTCGCAGCGTAGTGGCCCGCGCGCCCGCAAGGCGACGAGACCTGGGCGGCTAGACTGAGATCAACACTTTTTCGAGAGGTATTTCATTCTGAGCACGTTCGCCGAATTGGGCATTGCGCCCGAGACCGCCGAGGCCCTCGCCGCCGTCGGCATCACGAATCCTTTTCCGGTGCAAGCGCTGGCGATTCCGCTCGCGCTCACGGGCACCGACCTGATCGGCCAAGCGCGCACCGGCACCGGCAAGACGCTGGCCTTTGGCGCGCCGCTGCTGCAACGCATCCAGCTCGTCGACGACCCGCGCCCGCGCGCGCTCGTCGTCGTCCCGACCCGAGAGCTCGCCATCCAGGTCGCGGCTGACCTCGAGGTGGCGGGCAAAGGCCTCGGCGCTCGGGTGATGGCCGTCTACGGCGGCCGCTCCTACGAGCCGCAGATCCAGTCGATCAAGGCGGGCATCGACGTCGTCGCCGGCACGCCCGGCCGACTGCTCGACCTGGCCCGCCAAGGTCATCTCGACCTGTCGGCCATCGAGGTGCTGGTGCTCGACGAGGCCGACGAGATGCTCGACCTGGGCTTCTTGCCCGACGTCGAGCGCATCTTGGCGCTGACGCCGAGCAGCCGGCAGACCATGCTCTTCTCGGCCACCATGCCGGGCGAGATCATCTCGCTGTCGCGCCGCTACCTGAACCAGCCGACCCGCATCCGCGCCGAGGAGCCGGACGAGGGCCGCACCGTGCCCGACACCGCGCAACACGTCTTCCGGGCGCACTCGATGGACAAGCCGGAGATGCTGGCCCGCATCCTGCAGGCCGAGGGCCGCGGGCTGACCATGGTGTTCTGCCAGACCAAACGGCAGTGCGACCGGCTGGCCGCGGACCTCGCCGAGCGCGGGTTCGCGGTCGCTGCCGTGCACGGCGACCTTGGCCAAGGCCAGCGCGAGCAGGCGCTTCGCGCGTTTCGGTCCGGCAAGATCGACGTGCTCGTCGCCACCGACGTCGCCGCCCGCGGCATCGACGTCGAGGGCGTCACCCACGTGGTCAACTACTCGTGCCCCGACGACGAGAAGACTTACCTGCACCGCATCGGCCGCACCGGCCGGGCTGGCGCCTCGGGTGTCGCGGTGACGCT
>Ga0187809_10001022_pt1 | contig 13693 bp, 13 predicted proteins | sample NC_wetland_sal_i_8_FD_132415 | JGI IMG/M metagenome (GOLD analysis project Ga0187809, IMG submission 132415) | Wetland sediment microbial communities from Neuse River Estuary, North Carolina, USA - ASW_4 | ecosystem: Environmental > Aquatic > Freshwater > Wetlands > Sediment | place: USA: North... | reverse complement strand
CGAGCTGCGGCGGCGGATCGCCATACAATGAGGGCCCAACCAATGAGTGCCCAAACAATGGGTGCAACACCGCCTGGATCGCGCCGAGGCGCGTGATCGGGAGCCGTCTCCGCGAATTTACAGCGGGCCGCCGAACTCCCGGCCAGCGCGCTTCTCGAGCCAGGCCCAGGTCGGATCCTCGCGGCCCTGACGGATGCGATACGGCAGGTCGTTGGCGCTGAGCCAGTCGTGGACGGCCCGGGCAGCGCCGTCCCAGGCGTAATAATCGTCGATGATCGCCACGCCGGATTCCGGCACGAGTGGCATGAACTGATCGAGCACCAGTCGCACTGGCTCGTACCAGTCGCAATCGACCCGCAGGAGCGCGATCCCGCCGCGCTCCCGCAGAACCGGAAACAGGGAAGGAACGGTGTCCTTGAACCAGCCAGGCACGATCGGGCACTCGGCCTCGGTCAGTCCGAGGGCCGCACGGGTTGCCACCACTTGGTCCAGCGGAGCCCGGCAATTGTCGAGATATCCTGGGTGATCCGGCAGGGATTGGTAGTGGTGGGCCGCCGGCCCATCGCGGTTCGTTGCCGGAGGCAGTCCCGCGAAACTGTCCATCAGGTAAACCGGCCGTACCACCTGGCCGAAGACGCGCTTCTGCGCGAGCGCCATACCGAAAGCGCAGCCGCCGAGCCAGGTGCCGCATTCGACGAATGCACCCGGCAGATTCTCCCGGATCAGCCGCAGCGCCGTGGTCCAGGTAAAGCGCAGCCCCGGGGCCGGCACCATCGTATGCGGCGCCATTTCGGCCAAAAGCGCATCCAGGATGGTGTCCGGCTGCAATGTTGTCTTGACTCCGTGACAATCGGGATGGCTGGGCGACCGTAGCTATCGGCCATTATGGGCGCAATCTGGATTTGGCACCGCAGCCCTGCCGTGCCGCGTGAACGCCGTGTCCGGCGCGGACCATCAGCGCGAAGCGGGCGAATTCGGCATCGCCACGGCAATCCGCGGATCCGCCGATGCATCCGGCAATCGACCGGACCAGCGCCGGCGGATATGCTGCCGGTGAAGTCCAAGGCGAGGTCGTGGATGGCTGGGTTTCCCCTCGAGGGCAAGCGGGTCTGGGTGGCGGGCCATCGCGGCATGGCGGGCTCCGCGATCGTCCGCGCGCTGGCGGGCCGCGATATCGACCTGGTCACGGTGGACCGCGCGCAGCTCGACCTGCGCCGCCAGGCCGAGGTCGAGGACTGGATGGCGGAAGTGCGGCCACAGGCGGTGTTCCTGGCCGCTGCCACGGTCGGCGGCATCATGGCCAACGTCACCCGTCCGGCGGACTTCCTGTTCGACAACCTCGTCATCGAGACCAATGTCATCCACGCCGCGCACCGGGTCGGCGTGGCCAAGCTGCTGTTCCTCGGCTCCACCTGCATTTACCCCCGGCTCGCGGAGCAGCCGATCCGCGAGGAGGCGCTGCTGACCGGGCCGCTGGAACCAACCAACGAGGCGTACGCGCTGGCCAAGATCGCCGGCCTGAAGCTGGCCGAGGCCTACCGGGTGCAGTTCGGCGACGACTTCATCTCGGCCATGCCGACCAATCTGTACGGGCCGAACGACAGTTTCGACCTGGAATCCGGCCACGTTCTGGCGGCCCTGCTGCGCCGCATGCACGAGGCGAAGCAGGCCGGCAGCGGCGAGGTGACGATCTGGGGCAGCGGCAATCCGCGCCGCGAATTCCTGCACGCCGACGACCTGGCCAACGCGCTGGTGTTCCTGATGGAGCACTACTCCGACCGCATGCACATCAATGTCGGCACCGGCAGCGACGTGACCATCCGCGAGCTGGCGGAATGCATCGCCCGGGCCGTCGGATGGTCCGGGCGGCTGGCATTCGACACCTCGAAGCCGGACGGCATGCCGCGCAAGCTGACCGACATCACCCGGCTGCGCGCGTTGGGCTGGCAGCCTTGCATCGAACTGGAAGCCGGCATCGCCAGCACCTATGCCTGGTTCCGCGAGAACGGCGCCGGACAGACACGCGAAAGGTTCCGCCAATGAGCTGCACGATCGAAGCCCTGTCCGAGCATACCGGAGCGGAGGTCCGCGGCATCGACCTTGCCCGGCCGGTCGATGCCGCGACGGCCGAGTACCTCAACCGGGCCTTCGTGGAGCGCAGCGTGCTGGTGTTCCGCGACCAGAAGCTCGATCCGCCCCAGATGCTGGCGGCGGTGCAGCTGTTCGGTGCGGTGTTCCCGCAGCACAACACGCGCTTCGCCATCCCGGAATGTCCGCAGATCCACTACATCTCCAACCAGGACAAATTCCCCGACGGGCGCCGCTACATCCCCGGCGAGGGCTGGCACACCGACCACTCCAACGACGCACGGCCGCCCAAGGCGACCGTGCTGCACGCGGTGCAGCTGCCGGACCGTGGCGGCGACACGCAATATGCCAACATGCACGCGGCCTATGCGGCGCTACCGGCAGCAACGCGGCAACGCATCGACGGATTGCAGGCGATCCACGTCTATCAAAGCAGCCACAGCGCGCGGAAGCTGATGGGCCTGTCGGACGAAAACCGTGCGCGGGTGCCGAACGCGGTGATCCACCCGCTGGTGCGCACCCATCCGGAGAGCGGGCGCAAGGCGCTGTACCTCAATCCGATCCGCATCGAGGGCATCCTCGGCATGGACCACCGCGAAGCTCTGCCGCTGCTGGATGAACTATTGGAGCATGCAACGCAGCTGGTATTCCAATACCGTCATCAATGGCGGCGCGGCGATCTGGTCATGTGGGACAACCGTTGTCTGTTGCACAAGGCCAACGGCGACTACGATATGGATCAGCTGCGCTACCTCTACCGGATCATGCTGCAAGGCGACATCCCGGCGTGACGTCTTCGTGATGTCGCCTGCTTGTTACAATTGGAAGACCGGGCGGGCGGACACGGCGGCGTAACCGCGTCCGGCGCATTGTGGACGGCATGAAAGCCACGTCCGCAATGCGGCCGCGACTGGCGGCCCTGGAGCGCGCGGAAGGCTGGGGACGGTTCGTTCCGGCCTATGCGCTGGACCTTGCGATTAGCCTGGTGGCGGTGCTGACCGCCGGCCGGCTCTGGGAAATCGCGACGGGTTCGGCCGTGCCCAATCCGCTGTTCTACCAGCTGGAAGGGGCGGTGACCCGCTTCACGCCCTTCGGACTCTGGGACATCTACCAGGATCAGCTGCGCAACGCGGTGTTCGAGTCCGCGGCGCATATGGGTTCGACGGCGCTGTACAAGGTGCTGTTCGGCATACGGCTGCTGTTCGATGCATTGATCGCCGCGCCGCAGACGCTGCAGGTGATCTGGCAGCAGACGCAGACGCCAGGGGACTGGATCACCCTGGTGGGCTTCGGCGGCATCCTGGCCGTCAGCTTCGTGGTGCTGCTGACCGGGGGACGCCTGACCCTGCTGCGCCTGACACTGGCGCTGGTGGGCAGCCCGTTTGCCGCGGTGGGCGTGTTCTGGATCGCCCAGCAGACCGCGCTGGACGCGCTGGACGGGTTCGCCTGCTACGTCCGCGTGGCGCCCTGGTGCCTGCTGTGCCCGGTTGCCTGCACGCTGTACTGGGTGGCCTTCCCCGGCGCCGAACACAGCGCGACCGTCACCATCCTCCAGGCCCTCGGCCGGGTGCGGATACCGCGGCGCCGGCGGCGCGGGATCGCGGATGGCGTTTCCACGACCCCACTCACCAGGAAGTAGCGGTCAGGCCTTGACCAGCGGGCAGTGACCCTCGTTGAGCGGCCGCCAAGCTTCCTCCATCGGCGTCACCGCCACCACCTTGGCGACGTCCCAGGATTGCTTGCTCTCGGACGGCTTCTTCGCCTCCAGCAGATAGACCGGATGCAGCGCTCGGCCGTCCACCCGGATGCGGCCGGGGCCGAAGCAGTCGTCGTCGGTCGGCATCGCCTTCATGCGGTCCACCGCCGCCTTGCCGTCTTTCTTCGCCGCGGCGACGCCCATGTCGTTGACCGCCTTCAGATAGTGGAACAGCGCGCCGTAATTGCCGGCCTGCGTCATGTTCGGCCAGATGCCGTTTGGCGTCTTGCCCTTCACCCGGTCGTTCCAGGCGCGCGTGCGGTCGTTCAGGTCCCAGTAGTACGACTCGCTCCAGCGCATGCCCTGCGCCACGTCCAGCCCGAGCGCGCGTACGCCGCGGCTTTGGATCAGCATGGCGGCGACCTTCATGGTGTTCATCAGGCCGAACTCGCGCGCCTGCTTGATGCAGTTCTCGGTGTCGGCGCCGGCGTTGGCGAGGCCGAGCACCTTGGCGCCGGAGGCTTGGGCTTTGAGCAGCAGGGTGGAGAAGTCGGTGGTCTCCGGGAACGGATAGGCGACGCTGCCGAGGACCTTGCCGCCAGCCTTGGTGACGATCTGCGCGGTGTCGCGCTGCAGCGTCTGGCCGAACACGTAATCGGCGGTGATGAAGAACCAGGTGTCGCCGCCGGCCTTCACTGTGGCGCCGCCGGTCGACTTGCCAAGCATGTAGGTGTCGTAGGTCCAGTGCACGGTGTTCGGGCTGCACTGCGGGCCGGTCAGGTCTGAGGTGCCGGTGCCGGAGTTCAGCATCACCTTGTTCTTTTCGCGGCACACGGTGTTCACCGCGAGGCCGACCGAGGAGGTGGGGACGTCCAGGATCACGTCGACGCCGTCGCGGTCGAACCACTGGCGGGCGATGGCGGCGCCGACATCCGGCTTGTTCTGGTGGTCGGCGGCGATGATCTCGACGTTGAACCCCTTGGCGGAGACGCCGAAGTCGAGCAGCGCCTGCCGAGCGCAGACGACGGAGGTGGGGCCGCCGTCGTCGCGATAGGGGCCGGACTGGTCGTTCAGCACGCCGACCTTGATGGTGGGGGTGGCGGCGCGGGCGAAGTTCGGCAGGGTGGCGGCGGCCACGGAGCCGGCGAGCAGGGAGCGGCGCGGGAGGTGCATGGGCGTTTCCTTCACAAGCGTCATGGTTGCAACCGGCCGCAATTGATGGCGGCCGGCCGGTAGGACCGACGGATTCTCCCTGGATTCCTCGATAAGGCCTGCAATTCCCCCTCCCACACGGGGAGGGGGAGAAGCCTTTGGCTGTTATATCAGGCCGCGATGAACGCGATACCCGGCTTGCCGGACGCCGTCATGCCGGCGAAGGCGGGCCGCGACGCGTTCTCGTGGCCCTGTGCGGCAATGTCGTGGATGGCGGGCCTTCGCCTGCCACGACGTGGTATTGCCGCCAGCGTTTTCCCGTTCGGCATTATGCCGGCGCGAACATCGGCATCGGCGGGCCGCTCTCGGTCGGCACGAACTTCACCTGCACGGCCTGGCCGATCTGCAGCTTGGAGAAATCGCAGTCGACGATGTTGGTCATCATCTTCGGCCCCTCCGCCAGTTCGACATAGGCGATGGCGTAGGGCGGATTGGCGCGCTCCATCACGCTGAACGTGTAGATCTTGCCCTTGCCGGACACTTCCACCCACTCGACCGGGCCGAAGGTGTAGGGCGAGATGCCGCGCGGATACCAGATGTATTTGCCGGTATCCTTGCAGCGGGAGATCACCAGCTTGCCGGCGGCGCAGCCGTCCCAGAACGGCTTGGTCTCCGGGTTGGTCTCGGGCGTGCCGACGAAGGGCACCTTGCGCTGAACGAATGCCATGTCGGTTTACTCCCGCTCCAGGATCACAGTGCAGCCGCAGTGCCGCGTGCCCAGCGAGCCGCCGGTGCCATGCGCTATGGCAAGGTTGCAGTTGGGGACTTGCACCTTCGGATGCGCTTCGCCGCGCAGCTGGCGCACCGCCTCGATGATCTTGGTGATGCCGCCGCGGTTGGCCGGGTGGTTGCTGCACAATCCGCCGCCATCGGTGTTGAAGGGCAGCTTGCCGGTGCCGGAGATCAGGTTGCCGTCGGCGACGAATTTTCCGCCCTGGCCCTTCTCGCAGAAGCCCAGATCCTCCAGCTGCATCAGCACGGTGATGGTGAAGCTGTCGTAGATCGAGGCGTATTTGATGTCGGAGGGCTTGATCCCCGCCATCTCCCAGGCCGGCGGACCGGACCAGCGGGCGGCGGAATACACCAGGTCCACGTCGCCGCCCATCTGGTGCTTCGGCGATTCGCCGACGCCGATCACCTTGACCAGCGGGCGCTTCAGGCTCTTGGCGATTTCCGGCCTGGTGACCACCAGCGCGCCGCCGCCGTCGCTGATCACGCAGCAATCCAGCCGGTGCAGCGGGCTCGCCACCATCGGCGAATTCACCACGTCCTCCACCGTCACCACGTTCTGCAACATGGCGTGCGGGTTGTACTGCGCATGGTGCGAGGCGGCGACCTTGATCCAGGCGAGCTGCTCGCTGGTGGTGCCGTACTCATGCATGTGGCGCATCGCGCACATGGCATACATGTTCGCGGTGGCCGGGCCGTACGGATACTCGAACTGCATTTCGGCCTGCGCCGGATTGCCGGCACGCGGCGCGGTGCCGGTCGCCTGGCCCTCGCTGCGCGGCCGGCCGGCCAGGGTGATCAGCGCGATGTTGCAGCGGCCGGCGGCGATTGCCTCCAGCGCGTGGCCGACCGCAACCTGGTAGGAGGAGCCGCCGACATCCGTCGAATCCAGGTGGCGGACCTTCAGGTTCATGTAATCGACCATGGACATCGGGCCCATGCCCGGCGCGTCGCCGGCGCAGAAATAGCCGTCCACGTCGTCCTTGCTCAGGCCGGCATCCTCAAGTGCCCCCTTGGCGCATTCGGCGTGCAGCAGGGTGACCGACTTGTCGGTCGCCTTGCGGGTGGGATGCTCCCATGCCCCCGCGATGTATGCTTTGCCCTTCAAACTCATTCTTCACTCCCCTTGCGATGCAACCCGGTGCGGCTGATCGGGCGGAGATTATACTGATCAGTAGCGGGCCGCCTAGCCGCCCCGGGACGGGTGCCCCAGGACGGGCATGGGCGCGCCGCTGAGCCAACCGGTTCGGCCAGCTTGCGTCTCGCCTGCGGCAATGCGTGATGGAATGGTGCAAACCCGCGGCGGCATGGCGGATGCGGCGTCCGGGCGGCTTGGCCCGGTGGCTGCCGCAACGCCGGTACGATTCGCGCATTGTTAACCCGCCCGGCCGCATGCTGCGGGAATGAAGCGGCTGGAGTGCCTCGACGGGCTGCGCGGTTTGCTCGCGGTCTATGTGCTGCTCGGGCACATGGCGCCGTTCGCCGCCATGCCGCATTGGGCCGCACAGGCGCTGTCGCATGGCGGCGCGGCGGTGGACGTGTTCTTCATGCTCAGCGGATTGGTGATCCTGCGTTCGCTGGAGAGCCTGCAATTCCGCATCCGGCCGTTTCTGGTTGCCCGCGCCGCCCGCATCTTCCCGTTGTATCTCGTGCTGTTCGCCGCGGCGCTTTGTGTGCAGCCGCTGCCGGTCGATTACGCACGCCTGCCGTGGATCGGCCCGCACAGCCCGGCGCACGACATCTGGTCGCAGGGCTGGCCGGCGCACTGGCCGGCGGACATCCTCCTGCACCTCGGCATGCTGCATGGCATGCTGCCGAACGCGCTTCTCCCCGGCGCCTGGGTCAGCCTGCTTGGCTCTGCCTGGAGCCTGTCGACCGAGTGGCAGTTCTACGTCGTGGCCATGCTGCTCGCCCGCCGCGCCGGTCCGCGCCGCCTGGCCGGGCTGCTGCTGCTGCTTGCGGTGGCGGGCCTGGCCTGGCGGGAATCCGCCCCGGAGGCCTGGCAGTTCAGCAGGGCCTTCCTGCCGCACCGGGCGCAGTTCTTTGCGTTGGGCCTCGCCGGCGCGGGACTGCTGCGCGGCGGGCCGGGAGGCACGCGGCATTACACTCTGGTGCTGGCGGCAACACTCGTGCTGTGCGCCGCGGAGGCGCGCCCGGAGAAGCTGTTGCCGGCCCTGCTGTGGACGCTGTGCCTGGCGGCCCAGGCCCTGCCAAGCCATTGGCTGCTGCGTCCGCTGTCGCGGCTGCTGTGCCACAGGGTGCTGCTGCGCCTCGGGCTGTGGTCGTACGGCATTTACCTGGCGAATGAGCCAATCCAGAAGCTGCTCGGCGTCGCCCTGGCACAGGCCGCCGGGGGCAACGCCCGGCTGTTCACCGCGCTGTGGGTGCCCGCGTCGCTGGCGCTGCCGGTGCTTGCCGCGGCGTGGCTGCACCGGATGGTGGAGGCGCCGGCGCAGCGGGCCGGCCGAGCGATCACCGCTTCGCTCCGGCCGGCAATGCTGCCGGAATAATCGGTGCGGCGTCTGCACCGCGCCGGCGTGACAGCGGCGCGGTTCAGCTCTTGGCGGCTCGGCGGACCAGCGCGGGCTCGCCAAGGGCGGCGCGCAACGCCGCGCGGGACGGGCGCGTTCGGCACAGGCCGCGGGCGGCTTCCACCACGGTCTCCGGCGGACAGGCCCGCAGATCGAGCACGCCCAGCGTTTGTGGCCTGTGCCCCTGGACCCGGCCGGTGGCGAGATCCACGGGGCACCGCGGCACGATCTGCATCGCCAGGCGCCGCGCCAGCGACGCGGTGCCGAGGGATACCAGGGGACTGTCCGTCTGTGGGAACAGCACCGCGCCGGGGCAGCACGCCGCGACCTGCCGCAACGCGGTCATGCAGGCGCTGCTGCCGGTACAGGCGGTGATGACCGATGGCGCCGATTCCACGCCTTCCATGCGCAGCACCACGAGGGCCAGCATGCGCTGGAACAGATCCAGCTCGCGTGCCTCAGGTGCTATGAACACGGTATCGATGTTAAGGAACGGCACACCGCCGCTGTCGTCGGTCGAGGCGGCAAGCAGACCCAGGTAGCGGCCGCTGCGGTTGGCACGTGCCAGCACGAGATGATCATGGTCGGCCAGGCGCCAGCGCTCGGGACGAAACACCAGTGCGTCGTAGGCACCTTCCGCCAGATCCTCGAAAATCTCCTCCTGATCGAGCTTTTCGATGATTTTCGGGTCATTCACATAGGCCAGACCCAACCCATGCCCATTCAGGACATTATCCATGGAAGCCCCCCGGTTTTCCTTGGCGCGAGCGAATAGCGCGGTGAGCCGGGAAACGCTGTGAGCCGGATCACAGGCTGGCGCTTTTCGTGTATGGACTCATCTTCGGGGATAGCCCGCCGATCGTGCCCATGCCTGGTGGCGTGGTCCGGCCGGCAAGGCAACGCAGGCGGAAGGGAATTGGAATGGCTGACACGCACGACCACGGACATGCGCCGCCGGCGCCAGGCAGCATCGACTGGCGCGACCACGGCGTCCGGGTGATCAAGGGAAACCAGCTTGATACCAACACCGCGCAAACTCCCGGAATGAATCGGGCCGCGGCGATCAACGCGGCCCGGGTCGGGGCGCAGAAGATCTGGGCGGGCACGGTGCACATCCATCCGAATGCGAAGACCGGGGCGCATCACCATGGCGCGCTGGAAAGCGTGATCTACGTGGTGCGCGGCAAGGCGCGCATGCGCTGGGGCGAGAGGCTGGAGTTCGTCGCCGAGGCCGAAGCCGGCGATTTCATCTTCGTCCCGCCCTACGTCCCGCACCAGGAGATCAACGCCAGCACCGATGAGACGCTGGAATGCGTACTGGTGCGCAGCGATAATGAGGCCGTCGTGGTGAACCTGGACATCGAACCTGTGGAAAAGCCGGAATCCGTGCTCTGGGTGGACCCGATCCATAAGCGTCCATAGAAGCGGAATGCGGCCGGCACATCGGCGGTGTCGGAGGCTGGGCGTGACGCCTGTATGTTACGCGGTGATTTGCCATTGCGGCTGCCCTGCCAGCTTGATAGTTTCGATTTTGGGAGTCTGACTTCACCCTGGGGCGGCAACGTTGATTGAGGGGCGTCTGCCGGCCTGACGGCATATCAGAAAGAACGCAAAGCGTGGTGCCGACCAAAAGTGGATTGCTGTTGGAGCACTTTGCCCGACTGGCGGCCAACGCTGCCGGTGCGTCCATGGCCGTAATCGGCGTACGCGGTGTCCGGAGCGATCACGGCCCCACACTCGCGGCCTTCGGCCTGACGCCGGAGGAGGCCTCCGCCGTCGTCGAACTCGATGCCATGCTCGCGGCTGATCCAAGCCTGACGGTGATTCCCGACCTGGGCCGCACCGAGCGGTCCGAAGTCGGCGTCTTCGCCGCGCAACCCATTGCTCCCCGCTTCGCAGCCCATCTGAAGCTGCTGTCCGCCGGGGGCGAGCGGATCGGCTTCATCTGTGTGTTGGACCAGGCACCGCGCCCGGAACTCACCCAGGCCCAGGCGGCTTCGCTCGACGACATCGCCAGCATGGTCGTGGCAAATCGCCGGCGCGAGCAGCGGCATCTGCATTTCATGCATGTCGCGAACCGCGCGCTGCGGATGGACCGTATGCTGCATCTGGTATCCGATGCGGCATCCTGCGCCGAGGCACTCACCGGCGTGCTGGAGGAACTTTGCCGCTTTCACGGCGCTTCGTCCGGCCGCATCTGGCAATCGCGGCGTGCCTCGGACCCCGTGCATGAGATCAGCCGCTACGATGCGGATCTCCAGCCTGAGATGGAACAGCCGAAGCTGCACCCGGTGACCGCCGAGGCGATCCGCCGCAATGAGCCGCAGGCGATCCGTTTCCCCCGCCAGGACGCGATGCATGCTTGCGGGGCGGCCCCGACTTTCGGGGCCGCCCCGACCAGCCAGGTCTGTATCCCGATCTGGGTTCAGCAGCAGCGCTTTGCCATCGTACTGACCTTTGCCACCGAGCCGTCCGATCTCGAAGCCGTCGTGGCCGATGTTGCGTCGCTGGCGGATGCCATCCGGCCGGCGCTGTTCCGCAAGGTGACGGAAGAACGCATCCGTTTCGTTGCTCATCACGACAACCTGACGCAACTGCCGAACCGATTGATGTTCCAGGAACGTCTGGACCGTATCCTGGCTGCGGCGCATTCCGGCGAACAGGAATTCGCGGTTCTCTGCCTCGACCTGGACGGCTTCAAGCTGGTCAATGACACGCACGGCCACGAGACCGGCGACAAGCTGCTGGCCGTCGTTGCGCAGCGGCTGCGCGACAACATGCGCGAAAACGATACCGTCGCCCGCATGGGTGGCGACGAGTTCGCCATCATCCAGCCTCCGGGCAACCAGCCTTTCGCGGCGGTGTCGCTGGCGCGGCGTATCCTGGAGACGTTCAGTCAGCCGTTCAATATGGATGGGCGGCATGCGATCATCGGCACCTCGATCGGCATCGCCATTTATCCGCAGGACGGCGACAACGCCGATTTGTTGCTGCGGCACGCGGACATCGCGCTGTACCGGGCCAAGGAGGCGGGGCGCAACAACTTCCAGATGTTCACCCCGTCGATGCAGACCCGGCAGCGGGAACGCGCGCTGATCGAGCAGGATCTGCGGGAGGCGATCGCGGGGCAGCAGTTCAGCCTGGCCTACCAGCCGGTCTGCGACAGCAAGACGCTGCGCATTCTGGGCTTCGAAGCGCTGCTGCGCTGGCATCATCCGACACGCGGCACGATCCCGCCGAACCGTTTCATTCCTCTCGCCGAGGGCAGCGGGCTGATCGTTCCGCTCGGCCTGTGGGCTCTGGAGACGGCCTGTGCCGAGGCCGCGAGCTGGGATGCCCCCATCTATGTGTCGGTCAACCTGTCCCCGCTGCAGTTCCGTCACCCGGATTTGCCAAAGCAGGTCGCCGGCGTGCTCGACCGCACCGGCCTGGCTCCCGACCGGTTGGAACTGGAGGTGACGGAAGGACTGCTGCTGGACAATTCCGACCTGGTCCTGAGTACGACCCGCAGGTTGCAGGAACAGGGCGTGCGCATCGCGCTGGACGATTTCGGCACGGCCTATGCCAGCCTGAGCTATCTGCGGCGATTCCCGTTCGACCGGATCAAGATCGACAAATCGTTCATCCGTGGCCTGGGCGACGATGACGGGACGCTGGCAATCGTGCAGGCCATCCTCTCGCTTGGGGATCGGCTGAACCTGACCGTGGTGGCCGAAGGGGTGGAGACGCGGCGCGAACTTGCCATCCTGCGGAATCTGGATTGTCGCCTGGTGCAGGGCTACCTGCCCGGCAAGCCGGTTACGCGCCAGCGCGTTCACGCCCTGCTGCGGCGCCAGCGGAAATCGGCGGCGTTTCCGCCGGCCTCGCTAGATTGGCAGAACGTTGGGCAGGCGTTGGGGATTGCCACGCAGGCGGCTGGTGCAGAGCCATACGACCAGGGCGGCAGCCGCGAATAAAGCCATCGGCACCGCGATGGCACGCGCGCCGTATTGCGGCAGCAGGAACGCCACCACGCCGCTCGCCGCCGCACCCGCGATCAGTTGCGAAACCCCGAGCGCGGCAGACGCCGCGCCAGCCTGTTCCTGCCGGCGCTCGATCGCCAAATGCTGCAGGTTTGGCGCGATCGTACCGCGAGCGAACAGGGTGATCAGCAATGGCGGTAACAGCAGCGCGCCCCAGACCAGGCCGGCCATGCTGACCGCGGCCAGCGCCATGGTGGCAGCCGCTGCAAATGCCAGGCTGGGGTTGAGCAGCGTGACGGCGCCGATGCCCCGCCGGCCCAGCCGTCCACTGGTCCAGGCGCCGGCGGTAAGCGCCAGCGCGGTGCTGGCGAAGATCGCGGAGAATACCGCCGGACTCAATTTCATGATCCCGATGATCACGATGGGGGCGCCGCCGATATAGGCGAAGATGGCGCCGTAACTGAGCGCGTTTGCCGCAGCCAGGCCGATGAATCCGGGATCATCCCGAAGCCGCATGGTTGCCTGCGACGTGGCGCTTGCAGGGGCGCGGTGGCGGGTTTCGACCATGGTCCCGGCGGCGAGCAACAGCAACAGGGCGCCAGCCAGTGGCAGCGCAAGGTAGACGGCGCGCCATCCGGCAATGCCGGACAGCAACGATCCCAGGGCCGGCGCCAGAACCGGAGCGCCGCCGAGCACCGCCGTGACATAGGATCGCTTGCTGCGCGCCGATTCACCTTCGAACAGGTCTTGCACCATCGCGAAGGGCAAGACGGCGCATGCGCCCGCACCGGCGCCTTGCATGAAGCGGAATCCCACCAGCGATGATCCGGATGTCGCGAGAACGCAGGCGGCGCCAGCGAGTGTGTAGCAGCTCAGGCCGGCAAGCAGTACGGGCCGCCGCCCATGCTTGTCGGAGAGCTGGCCACCGCAGAATTGTCCCGCCGCGAAACCGGCCATGAACAGGGATACCGTGAGCCCGGCGACGGTCGTCGAGGTATGCAATGCGGTCACCACGATGGGCAGCGTGGGCGCGCAAATGTCGATCGACAGGGCCGGCAATGCACCGAGCAGGCCCAGCAGCACAAGGAATGCAGCGGAGCCGGGGGCTACTCGCACGGGCCGGCACTCCGCTTCATGTGGTCGCCCCCTTGTAACTGGCAGGACGGCAAATGGTGTGCAAATTCGTTAGCATTCCCACCTGGAGCCTAGCTCAGGGTTTCGCCGGACGGAAGGGCGTACAACTATGAACCCAGCCATTAGGTTCAAATGGGATATGAAGGTTTCTGTCCGTCCCATCCGATGCACTTGCGGACCATCCAAATCATGATAACAAACTGTCAATTTGCCGTTAAATCCGTGCGGAGCGAGCCACCGGAAGCTCCGGAGTGCTGCACGGATCGGTCCGGACGCTACATAATGTGGTGAGTGATGAAACCGATCGGAAAACGATGCGTCCCTCGCGGTTCCAATCTCAT
>Ga0187809_10001021_pt1 | contig 13698 bp, 14 predicted proteins | sample NC_wetland_sal_i_8_FD_132415 | JGI IMG/M metagenome (GOLD analysis project Ga0187809, IMG submission 132415) | Wetland sediment microbial communities from Neuse River Estuary, North Carolina, USA - ASW_4 | ecosystem: Environmental > Aquatic > Freshwater > Wetlands > Sediment | place: USA: North... | reverse complement strand
GACCATGTCGGTATCGATGCCGAAGGCCTCGCGGGCGACGACCTTCGTATCCGGCAGGTCGATCGCGGAGGTCGGGCGAATTTCGGCGAGGCTGGCAACCTTGTTCATCGGCGCGTTGGTCCTGTTTCTCTCTCTTCGGCAAAAGTCTAACCCCCGCGCGGTTCGGCGCAAGAGCGACCGGTATCATGGCTGGTGAGGACCGGCCATGCGCGGCTTTTGGGGACCACTAGCCCCGCGCGCAGGACGCGGATGGCCGGGCATCCCCGAGGTCAATTCCGGGGACATGAGCCCGGTCACGCCACGGGGTCAACCCGCGGCGGCCAGCGGCGGTTCGGCGACCAGGCCGCGGCGCAACGCGGCGTAGGCCAGGTTGATCGTCTTCAGCCGCTCCTCCGCGTCCCGGCTGCCGCCGTTGGCGTCGGGGTGGTGCCGCTTCGCCAGTTCCTTGTAGCGGGACTTCACCGCTTCCAGGGTGGTGGGCCAGCTCAGGCCCAGCGTGGCCAGCGGCTCCCGCAGCTCGGACGGCGCGCGATCGCCCGGCCGACGCGGCTCGCCGCGCTTCACCCCGGCGGCATTGAGGATGCGCAGCGGGTCGCGCAGCACCTCGTCATCCCAGGCGCCGGCGCTGCCGAGGCGGCCGAGGGGCCAGGATGGGCGCTGCCAGGAGGTGTCGGCGCGCAGATGCGCCTCGATCTCGCCGGGCGTCATGCCCTTGAAGTAGTCCCAGGAGCCGTTGTACGCGCGCACATGTTCCAGGCAGAACCACCAGTAGTCGTTCAGGTGGCGCCGATCCTTGGGTGCGCGGTACTCGCCCTGCGCGCCACAACCGGGCACGTCGCAGGTCCGCCCCGGTGCGGCCGGGTCGGGCGCGTAGGCCCTGGGTCGCGTGGGACGTCGGGTCATGTCCGCCTATGTGCCGCCGGGCGGGGGGAATGGCAACTGGTGGCTTGATGACAAGAGGAGATTGGCTTGTATGCCGGAATTGCACACACGGGCGGAGCGACTGGAGGCCACATTGCGAGCGGCCTTCTCGCCGGAGCGGCTGGAGGTGGTGGACGACAGCGCCCGCCACGCCGGCCACGCGGGCGCGCAGCCGGGCGGTCAGACGCACTATAGCGTGCTGGTGGTGGCGGAGGCGTTTCGCGGCATGACAAGGGTGGCTCGCTCCCGGGCGGTGCATGCGGCACTGGAACCGGAGTTTTCTTCCGGGCTGCACGCGCTGGCGCTGACGCTGCGGACGCCGGAGGAGGCCGGGTAAGAGGCGAGGAATCCGGCGCTCAATCCATCGGCGCGACATCGTCCAGCGGTGATGATCCCTGTTGCGGCTTAATATCGGGTTACCTTGCGGCTGCCACGCGGCGAAATCGGCCGGATGCCGCAGCGGCGGCGACCGCGTTCAGCTCTTGCCAGGATAATCCGGGTCCGTGATGAAGGGGAACGGCCCGGGAAAGCGCTCGACATACACCGTGTGGGATACGATGCCCTCCGCCGGCGTCCAGCGGTGCAGCTGAAACGCCGGCGGTTCGAACAAAAACTGCGCCGGCGCCTGCGGATCCAGGGCCATCTCCACCTGATGCGCGACGGACGGACAAATCGACGCGATCGCATGCGCGGCACGCGCGACGATCGGCCGGTGATGATGGCCGCACAGGATGCGCTCCACCTGCCGATGGCGGGCGATCACGCCGATGAAGTCGGCGGGCTCGCGCAGCATGATGCGGTCCATGTGGCCGATGCCGCACAGGAACGGCGGATGATGCATGGCGATCAGCGTCGGCTTGTCCGGCACCGCCGCCAGCGTGCGGTCCAGCCATTCCAGCTGCTCGGGGCGCAACGCACCGTGGCCGGCGCCGGGTACCAGCGTGTCCAGCAGCACCAGGCGCACGCTGTAGTCGTCCACCACGTACTGCAGGTATTGCGGATCGGCGGTCACGCCGGGCAGATGCGCGAGCGCGGTGCGCAGGTTGTCGCGCCGGTCGTGGTTGCCGGGAATGACGAACACCGGCATCGGCAGATGGCGCGCGATCATCTTCGAGAGGTTGGCGTATTCGTCCAGCAGCCCGCACTCGGTCAGGTCGCCGGAGATGATCACCACCTCGGGGCGTGGCGTGATGGCGGCAACCGCCTCGAACGCGCGCTGGGTGAACATGTTGGTCTCCGACACGCGGTTGGAGGTTTTTCCCACTGGGCGCACGTGCAGGTCGGTGAGTTGGCAGATCAGCATCGCTTCCACATCGGATCAGGAGGGTCCGGTATTACGCCGGCTGGCGGGTGTGGCGGCAAGCGACAGTGGGATGACAGGCTGCGGTGGAGCCCGTCAGTCCCTTCGTGCAAAATCGATGCGCGGATCGATCACCGTGTACAGCACGTCGCCGACGATCTGCATCAGCAGCCCAAGCAGCGTGAAGACATACAGCGTGCCGAACATCACCGGATAGTCACGCTGGATCGCCGCCTGGAAGCCAAGCAGGCCAAGCCCGTCCAGCGAGAACACGATCTCCACCAGCAGGGCGGAGGTGAACAGAATCCCAATGAATGCCTGCGGGAATCCGGCGACGATCAGCAGCATGGCGTTGCGGAACACGTGGCCATACAGCACGCGCCGTTCGCTCGCGCCCTTGGCCATCGCGGTGACGGTGTACTGCTTGCGGACCTCCTCCAGGAAGCAGTTCTTTGTCAGCATGGTCAGGCTGGCGAACCCACCCGCGACGATCGCGGTGATCGGCAGCGCGAGGTGCCAGAAATAGTCCGCGATGCGTGCCGGCCACGACCAGCTTTGCGCGCCGATGCTGGTCAGCCCGCGCAACGGGAACCAATCCAGATAGCTCCCGCCTGCGAACAACACCACCAGCAGAATGGCGAACAGGAAGCTCGGCACCGCATAGCCGACCAGCACCACCGCGCTGCTGGCGACATCGAAGCGCGAGCCGTCGCGCACCGCCTTGGCGATGCCGAGTGGGATGGAGATCGTATAGACCAGCAGCGTGGACCATAAGCCGAGCGACATGGAGACCGGCAGCTTGTCCGCGATCAACTGCAGCACGGTCTTGCCGCGGAAGAAGCTGCGGCCGAAGTCGAAGCGCAGGTAACCGCCGACCATGTCGAGGAAACGCGTCAGCGGCGGCTTGTCGAAACCGAACATTTGACGGATCTCCGCCACCACATGCGGATCGAGGCCGCTGGCGCCGCGATACAATCCCGCGTTGCCGCTACCGACATCCGACGCGGCGGAGCCCAGGCGTGACGACATCGCCCCCTTGCCGCGCAGTTCGGCGATGGCCTGCTCCACCGGTCCCCCGGGCGCGAACTGCACCACGACGAAGTTGATGGCGATGATGCCGAACAGTGTGGGGATCACCAGCAGCAGCCGGCGGATGAGGTACGCGGTCATGGGTGCGCGGGAGCGAAATTGGTGGCATCACGACAGGACTCCCTCGCCGGCACCGTCACCATCAATGCTGCCTGGCCGCGTCGGTGGCCTTGGCCTTCGCCGGATCGACCCACCAGCGGTCGAAATTGAATCCCTCGCGGATCGTGCTGTCGGGGTGGCCGAAGCGGTTCCAGTAGGCAACGTGGAACTCCTCGCTGTCCCAGTTCGGCACCAGGTACCAACGCCACAACAGCACGCGGTCCAGCGCATGCGCCGCTGCGTCCAGCGAATCGACGTCCGGCGCACTGATCACCTTCTGGATCAACGCGTCCACCGCCGGATCACAGATACCCGGCGCGTTCATGCTGCCTTTCGCCTTGGCCGCCGCGCAGGACCAGTAGTCGCGCAGCTCGTTGCCGGGAACGTCGCTCTCCGGATAGATCCACATCGTCATGTCGAAGTCGAAGTCGTCGGTCAGGTGCTGGTATTGCGCCGGATCGACCGTGCGCACCTGCGCGTCGATGCCGATCTTCGACAGGGTCTGCACGTACGGCAGCGCCACGCGCTCCAGCGACGGATCGCTCAGCAGGATGGTGAAGTGCATCTGCTGGCCGTGCGCATCGACCAGCTTCTGGTGCTGCACCTTCCAGCCGGACTTCATCAGCAGCCCGAGCGCTTCCTTCAGCTGCTTGCGGTTGCTGCCGGAACCGTCGGTCACCGGCAGGGTGAAGGGCTCGGTGAACAGTTCCGGCGGCAGTTCCGCACGATACGGCTCCAGCAGCTTCAGCTCCTCGCCCTGCGGAATGCCGGACGACGCCAGCGGACTGTTGCTGAAATAGCTCTTCGTGCGGGTGTAGGCGCCGTAGAACAGGTTCTTGTTGGTCCACTCGAAATCGAACACCAGGCCGAGCGCCTTGCGCACCAGCGGATCGGCGAAGACCGGGCGACGGGTGTTCATCGCGTAACCCTGCATGCCGGTGGGCAAATGGTGACGGAACACGCCCTTGATCACCAGCCCCTGCTTCACCGCCGGAAAATCGTAGGCGGTGGCCCAGTTCTTGGAAATGTTCTCCGCCCGCACGTCGATCGAGCCGGCCTTGAAGGCCTGCAGCGCCACGGTGGAATCGCGGAAATACTCGATTCGCACGGTGTTGAAGTTGTTGGTGCCGATGCCGGTGGGCATGTCCTTGGCCCACCAGTTCGGATCGCGCTCATAGGTAATGCTGCGGCCCATCTCGAAGCTGGCAATGCGGTACGGGCCGGAGCCGACCGGCGCCTGCGTCAGCGGCTGGGTGAAGTCGCGGTCCTTGAACCAGTGTTCCTGCAGCACCGGCAGGCCGCCGACGATCAGCGGCAGTTCGCGTTCGGCGTTGGTCTTGAAGTGGAACACCACGCGGCGCGGACCGGTCACCTCCACGTCCTTCACGTTGGCGAATTGCACCTGGAAGCTCGGCCGCCCCTTGGCCAGCAAGGTACGAAACGTCCAGGCCACGTCCTCGGCGGTCACCGGCGTGCCGTCGGAGAACTTCGCCTGCGGCCGCAGGTCGAACGCCACCCACATCTTGTCGGCCGGCATCTCCACCGTCTGCGCCAGGTGACCGTAGCCGACCTCCGCCTCATCCGCGGAGGAGGTCAGCAGGCTCTCCCAGACATGCCCGACGCTTGAGCCCGCGCCGGAGCCGCCGGGCATCACCACCCAGGGGCCGGCCATGCCGGCAACCGCGGTGCCGCGCAGGATGAACGGGTTGAAGCTGTCGAACGTGCCGACCGCGGCCAAGGTGACCGTCCCGCCCTTGGGGGCGTGCGGATCGACATAGGGGAAATACGGAAAATTGTTGGGCAGGGCCGGCTTGACGAGCACGCCGATGCCATTGCCGCGGGTCACCGACCCGTCATCGGCTCGCGCCGAGACCATCGTGGCGAGCAGCAGGAACAGCACAGCAAGGAAGCGCACGATGGGAAACCTCGGAAAGCCTCGCGCGGCCACCCTGAAGTGCGGCCAGCTTGCTGGCAACTTACGACTCGGACAGCAGTCTTGTCGCCAGCGGCAGCAGCGCCGGGTCACCGACCGACAGCACGGTGCCGTCGCTGTCCGGGCGCAGCGCATTCCCGGCCCAGTCGGTGATGCGCCCGCCGGCGCCCTCCACCACAGGTACCAGAGCGGTCCAGTCCCACAGCTTCATGGCGCGTTCGGCGACGATGTCGATCTGGCCAAGCGCCAGCAGGCCGTATGCATAGCAGTCGCCGCCCCAGTAGTTGCGGCGGACCGCGGCGGCCAGGCGGCGCCAGCGCGGCTCCTCGGTGCCAAGCATCTCGGGGCTGGTGCAGGACAGTTCGGCTTGGTGCAGCACGGGACAGGGACGGCAGCCCGCGGTGCCGCCGAGCGGCCCGCGGAACACGGTGCGGCGGCCGGCGGCGCCGATCCAGCGCTCGCCGGTGATCGGCTGGTCGATCACGCCGACGATCGGCTGGTCGCCGTCAAGCAGCCCGACCAGCGTGCCGAAGGTGGGACGGCCGGTGATGAAGGCGCGGGTGCCGTCGATCGGGTCGAGCACCCAACGGAACTTCGAATCTGGGCGGTCGAGGCCGAATTCCTCGCCCAGGATGCCGTGGTCCGGAAAGCGTTCGGCCAGCACGGCACGCATCGCCTGTTCGGCGCTGCGGTCGGCGATGGTCACGGGCGAACGGTCGGATTTCTGGTCCGCGCCCAGGCCGGAGCGGAAGAACGGCCGCACCACGGCGGCAGCGACGTCCGCGGCAGATTCCGCGGCGGCAACCAGGGCGTCGAAGTCGACGATTGCGGTCATCTCAGCAAACCCCCTCCTCTCGCAGGCGTGTCAGGCGGAGGGCACTTGCGATTGAGACTGGCATGTTCGCCCCTCCCCCCACCTTGGTCCGAGTCGCGACCCAAATCCGCAAGGTGAGGGGAGTTCGGGGTTACTTCTGCGGCGCCGGCGCAGCAGGGGCGGCCGGGGCACCGGAAGCGGCAGGGGCTGCCGGCGCGGCGGGTGCCGCCGGAGCAGCTGGCGCCGCCGCCTTGGCCGGTTCCGCCTTGCCCGCAGGCGCGGCGGCTTTCGCCGGCTCTGCCTTGCCGTTCCCGGCGGCCGGGGGAACTTCCTTCTTGGCGGGCTCTGCCGCCTCCGGCTTAGGGAACGGCGGCGCCTCCGGCGAAATCGACTTCAGGTAGGCGATCACGTCCGCCCGCAGCTGCGCCTGCGGAATGCCGGCGAAGGGCATGCGCGTCCCTGGCGCATAGGAACTCGGCTTGTGCAGCCACTCGTTCAGTTCGGCGTAGGTCCAGGGGCCCTTCTTCTCCTTGATCGCATTGGAGTAGTCGAATCCCTTCTCGTGCGCGTGCGGATCGCCGACGATGCCGTACAGGTTCGGGCCGACGCCCGGCCTGCCGCCCTTGTTGAAGGTGTGGCACGCCGCGCAGACCTTCTGCGCGAAATCCTCGCCGGCCTTCACGTCGGCCTTCGCCAGCAGCGGCGCCAGCGGCGGCAGTTCCACTGGCTTCGCCTCGCTGGTGGTGGCTACGGCGGGTACGCCTTCGATCTTGATGACGGGCTTTTCCAGCCGGTCCTGCACGATCAGGTTGTCGGCGATCGTGCCTGTAACAAAGAAGGCAATGCCGGCCACCAGCACGGCGGCAATAACCTTGTTGGCTTCCAAGCTATCCATGAAGCGTGACTTCCCCCGTCGCTCAGCGTGCAGCCCAGGTCTCGGCCCGCCGTTGCGTGGGGCCGTTTCCATCCATATTGTGCGGGCGCACCATAGGCAAACGCCCCATCCCCTTCAACCCACTCTGCCGCTGGATCCTTTGAATCCCATCGTCGTTATTCCCTCGCGCATGGCATCCACCCGGCTGCCGGGCAAGCCGCTGGCCGACATCCTCGGCAAGCCGATGATCGTACACGTGCTGGAGCGCGCGCTGGAAGCCGGCATCGGCCCGGCCGCCGTGGCCTGCGGCGATGCCGAGATTGCCGAGGCGGTGCGGGCACATGGCGGCACCGCGGTGATGACCGATCCATCCCTGCCCTCCGGCTCCGACCGCGTGCATGCCGCCCTGGCGGTGCTGGACCCGCAGGGCGTGCACGACGTGGTGGTGAACCTGCAGGGCGACCTGCCGACGATCCCCGCGGTGCAGCTGCGCGCCGTGGTCACGCCGCTGTCCGACCCGGCTGTGGACATCGCCACGCTGGTGGCGCCGATCGAGTCGGAGGCGGAGGCGAACCTGCCCTCCGTGGTGAAGGCGGCCTGCATGTTCGACCGCGGCCGGGCGGTGTCGAACGTGCTGTACTTCTCCCGTGCGCCGATCCCCGCCGGGGAAGGACCGCGCTGGCACCATATCGGCATCTACGCCTACCGCCGCGCCGCGCTCGCCCGATTCGTCGGCCTGCCGGAAAGCCCGCTGGAACGACGCGAACACCTGGAGCAGTTGCGCGCGCTGGAAGCCGGCATGCGCATCGCCGCCGCGCGGGTGGAATTCGCCCCGTTCGGCGTGGACACACCGGACGATCTGGAACGCGCCCGCCGCGTGCTGCAACAAGGAGCTATCGGCGCATGACCGGCATCATCGCTTTCCAGGGAATGCCGGGCGCCTATTCCGACCTGGCGTGCCGCGTCGCACGTCCGGCCATGACCACCCTGCCCTGCGAGAGCTTCGAGACCGCGATAGAAGCGGTGCGCGACGGGTCGGCGGACCTGGCCATGCTGCCCTGCGAGAACAGCCTCGCCGGCCGTGTGCCGGACATCCATCACCTGCTGCCCGACTCGGGCCTGTTCGTGGTGGGCGAGCACTTCCAGCGCGTCGAGCATTGCCTGCTGGCGGTGCGTGGCGCCGCGGTCAGCGACCTGCAACGCGCCCACTCGCACACCGTGGCGCTCGGCCAGGTGCGCCGCATCCTGCGTGACCTGGGCCTGACGCCGGTGGTGGAAGCAGATACCGCTGGGGCCGCGAAGCTGGTGGCCGAGTGGGGCCGCAAGCAGGAGGCAGCCATAGCCTCGTCCCTGGCGGCGGAGATCTACGGGCTGGACATCCTGCGCGCGAATGTCGAGGACGCCGCGCACAACACCACGCGGTTCTACATCATGGCGCGCCGGCCGGAGACGCCCAAACCGGAACAGCCGCACCTGATGACCACGTTCGTCTTCCGGGTGCGCAACGTTCCCGCCGCGCTGTACAAGGCGCTCGGCGGTTTCGCCACCAATGGCGTGAACATGACCAAGCTCGAGAGCTACATGATCAACGGCCACTTCGCCGCGACGCAGTTCCTGTGCGACGTGGACGGCCACCCGGAACAGCCGCCGCTGCGCCGGGCGCTGGAGGAGCTGTCGTTTTTCTCCTCCGAGGTGCGGGTGCTGGGCGTGTATCCGGCGGCGGAGTTCCGGCTGGCGCAGGGCTGAGGCGTCGCGGCGCCGAACCCACGGCCGGAGTCCGCCACGCGAAACCCGGCAGTCGGGTGCAGCACGCCGGCGCTGCCGGCAACCTGGACCGATGAGCCGTCAGCAATCCAGCGAAGGCGATCCGTATCAATGAGCGCTACAGGCGCCGCGGGTCGCACACAACGCGTCCGACGCGGGCCTGCGATCCACGTCCATCTCGTGCGGTTCGAGGCAAAGACGTGGGTGGCCGCCGCGACGACGGCCACATAACATTATGCGAACAACCCGTGTTCAGCGGGCAGCCGGCTCCATGCGCGCCGAGGCCGGGTGGCCCGGCACATGCAAGAGCTTCCCCGTATTGACCAGAGTGTCGCCGCTGACCTTCAGGATGGAGAAATCCTGATCGGCGAAGTTGCCAACGAACAGATACGCTCCGTCGGGCGTAAAGGCGGCCGGTTCGGGAAACGCTCCGACCTCGACCGTGCCCACCGGCCGCACCGTCTTGCCCTCGATCCGCAGGACGGTGACGCTGCCGGTCGGGTGATGGAACCACGCCTGCTTCAGGTTGGAGCCATCCACGTTGACCACGGCCGCCAGATCACCTTTGGGGCTCATGGCCAGTCCCTCCGGCGCATCGCCCACCGTCAGGTGTGCGATGACATGCGGATGCGGACCTTCCAGGTCGATGACGCTGACCGTATCCGCGTTCCCATCCGACGTCCCGCCATGACCGTTGTCAGCCGTGAGCGCGAGCCGGGAGTCGGGCGTCACAACCACGTTGTACGGGAACAGGTATGTCGGAAAGTCTTGCTTGGCGTAGCTGACCTTGTCGCCATCCACGTCTAACAGCGCGACCGCGTTTTCCGGTGACTTCAGGGCCAGCGCGTGCTTGCCGTCCGGCGTGAATTCCACCGTGGAGACGCCCGGGCCGACCGGCAGCGTCGCCGTCGGAGTCACCTGCGTGCCGTCGATCTTCAGAACGCTGATCGTCCCGTCGCCGCGGTTGCACACCAACGCGATGTCGCCGTTCGGGCTGAACGACAGGCCGGACGGCTGCTTGCCCAAGGTCAGTGTCTGCAACAGCTTCGGAGGCGTCGCCTGCATGTCGATGACGAAGACCTTGTTGGTCGGCGTCAGCTTGCGGACGCCGTTTGCCTCCGCCACGGTCATCGAATCGGCGACGAGAGCCAGCTTGCCGCCGGGAGCGATCGCGAGGTTCGTCGGCGGCCCGACGATGGAATTTTCCAGCTGGAGCGTGGCGACGATCTTCGGGGATTCCGGTTGCGCGACGTCGACGATGATCACGCTGTCCTTGCCGGCCGGATTGACCACGGGCTTGCCCTGGGCATCGGTGCCCGGCTTCTCGTCAAGGCCAACGATCATGAAGGGGGCCGCGGCGGCGCAGGTCGTGGCGCAGGCAAGCAGCACAGCGCCAAGGATCGCCGACTTGAAGGCCGGACTTGCAGGCATGGCTGTTTCCTCCCGTTTTTCTCGTTATTGGCGAGTGTGGGAGGGATCGCCGCCGCCTGCAAGTAAATCCGATGCCGCGACCCTGAGGCCGGATCAGGCCGGAGCGGTTCGGCTATCCCAGGCTCTGCCCCAGCGCCTGCCGCACTTCGATGATCCGCTCCAGCCCTTGCATCGGCGCAAGCTCCAGGGGAGCGACCAGGTTGATGTGCGTGACACCCATCTGCTGCAGCCTGCGTCCGGCTTGGATCCACGCCGCCTTGCCGCCGTCGCCGGCCATCAGCGGACTGCGCACCAGCAGCTGCGCCGGATCGCGCCCGACTTCCCGCATGTATTGCTGCAACCGCGACAGGCCCTCCGCCGGATCGCCGAGCGACATCCAGCCATCGGCGAGGCGCGCCACGCGGCGCAAGGCGGTTTCACCGTTCTCCGTGCCGAACCACAGCGGGATGTTCGGCAGCGCACTGCGATTCAACCCGACATTGTCCAGCTTGTGCCAGCGTCCATCGAAGCTGACATAGGGCTGCGACCACAGCAGGCGCAGCACTTCGATCTGCTCCTCCATACGGCGGCCGCGATCACGAAAATTCTGGCCCAGCGCCTGGTATTCCGCGGCATTCCAGCTGATGCCGATGCCAAAGTCGAAGCGCCCGCCGCTGAACAGCGCAAGTTCCGCCACCTGCCGGGCAACCAGCACCGTCGGCAGCGACGGCAGGATCAGGATGGAACTCATGAAGCGCAGCCGCTGCGTGGCAGCGGCGAGCCAGGCGAAGGTGACGAACGGATCGTAGAACGGTCCGGCGTATTGCCGCGTGGGACGCTGCGGATTGGTGCCGGCCGGTTGCGCCATCACGTGGCCGGCCGTGGCGACGTAGTCGAAGCCGGCCGATTCCAAAGCCTGCGCGTAGGATCTTACCTGGGCCGGGTCAGGAAATGCGGTGATGGGGAGCGTCGTGCCGTACAACATCATTCACCTCGCTAACGCTGCACGCGATCATTGCTCACGCCTTGGTGCCGGACAAGCCGAACCAGCGGGCGAGCCGGACGAGCTGTGCCTTGATCACCACCCACAGCAGTGTGTGTGCCGCCAGCGGCACCGTTTGCTGTCGCGGTGCTTCGGCTGCTTGTGCGGCGTGTTCGGGTGCAGCCGCTTGCGGGGCGGCGGCCGCAGGTGCGTCTTCGGCGAACTCCTCCGCCGCGCGCCTGGCGAATTCCGCCATGACCGCGTTCGCCACCGGGATACCGCCGGTCCGCGCGAAATCCGCCAGCACGCCGCCGAGTTCGGCATCCGACACGATTTTCACGATGCTGGCCGGTGTCGCGGCGTCCGGGTCCGGGTGCAGTGCAAACGCCACCTTCACACCGATGCGCGCCGCGCGCATGTCCGCGGTGCCGCGCCCGTGCAGTTCCCCTGTGTGCGCTGCGAGGTCGAACGCGCAGGTCGCTCGCCCCTTGAAGTTGATCTTCTTCGGGCCGAACGACACCACCATCGCGCCAGGCCACGATCCGTCTTCCGCCTGTGCTTCCAGCACCGCGCCGGGCATGCAGCGCGCCATGCGCGGCACGTCGGCGAAGCGCCGTATCACCTCGTCCGGCGTGCCGGGAACGCGGAACTCACCTTCGAAATGCATCGGTCAGGCAACGGGCCGCAGCAGAGGTGCGCGGTTCTCGATGCCGTAATGCACCTTGCCGTACGGGTCGCTCAGCGTGGTCGGCGAGACGCGGGCATCGATCAGGTACAGCCCTCCCTTGCGCAATCCATCCGCAACCGCGGCGGGGAGGTCGGATTCCTTCGCCAGCTTCACGCCGTCGCCGCCGAATGCCCTGGCCAGCGCGACGAAATCGGGTGATGCCCATTGCGCCAGGCCGGGATCGAAGCCTTTGGCCTTCAGCTTGTGCACCTCGGCGCCGTACCCACCGTCGTTCCACACGATCAGCACCATCTGCATGCCGTAGCGGCAGACAGTGTCGAGCTCCTGCAGGTTGAACATCATGCTGCCGTCACCTTCGATCGCAACATGCGGCCGTCCGGGATTGCCGGCGCCGGTGCCGATGGCGATCGGCAGCCCCTGCCCTACCGCGCCGAACTGGTAGGACAACTGGATTTCCGCGCCTTCCGGCAGCGCGGTGTACATCGCCGGGAAGGAGAAGAAATGTCCGCCGCCGCAAGTCAGCAGCACGTTCTTCGGCAGCGCTCGGCCGAGCTGCGTGGCGATGGCGCGGGGGTCGAGACCGTCGGCGGGTGAGTCGAAACTGTGGGGCGCCTCGGACAGCACAGCGTTGGTCGATGCGATGCGAAAGCCGTCCTTGCGCACTTGGCGCGCTTCCAGCGCTTCGTTGATCGCGGCAACGGATTTGCGCGCGTCGCCCTGCACGTACAGGCCGGGGATGACGCCGATTTCCTCCGGCACCGGCTTGATGTCGATGCGCGCGACCTCGGCGGCGGGAAACAGCAGGCCACCCTCGGTCGTGTAGTAGCCCAGCTCCGCACCGACGCCGAGGACGAAGTCCGCTTCTGCCAGCAGGCGTTCGGCGGGGGCCGAGGCGAAGGCGCCGGCGATGCCGACGTCGTACGGGTGACCAGCGAAGTAGCCTTTGCCTTGCAGCGACGTTGCCAGCAGCGCACCGACGCGGTCACCGGCGCCAGCAGGTCGGGGCTGGGCGTTTCCACGCGCGGCGGCAGGAAGTTGTAGGACGGACGATAGTCGAAGTCCCAGTCGAAGGATTCCTCCTGCAGGTCCATCGGCAGGTTCAGCACCACCGGCACGCGATGCACGCGCGCGGCATAGAACGCTTCGGCGATCTCCTCGGCCATGTTGTCGGCGCTGGTGATGCTGACGAAGCGTGCGCTGCTGGCTTCGGCGAAACGGCGCTGGTCCATGCTCTGCATCTTGTTCTTGGCGCCGGCGGGGATTTCGCCCACCACCAGCACGAGTTGCGAGCGGTTGCGCGCCGCGATGATCAGCGAGGTGCCGCACTGCGTCAGGCCCGGCCCGCAGGTGACCATGGCGACGCCGACCTTGCCGGTGGTGCGCGAATAGCCGTCCGCCATGGCGACAGCGGCGGATTCGTGCCGGGCGGAAATCATCGTCACGTCCTTGTGGCGCCCGAGCGCGCCCCACAGCGACATGTTGCCGTCGCCCATCAGGCCGAACATCGTGGTGCCGGCTTCGGCAATCAGCGCTTCGGCGATCGCTTCATGGACTTTCATTGGGATCGGATCCTCAGGGACGCTTCATTGTCTGTGTCAGTGTCGTGTGTGTGTGTGTGTGTGTGTGTGTGTGTGTGTGTGTGTGTGTGTGGCCGCGAAGCAGGCAGGCGAACACCGTCCCCCGTGTCATGGCCGGGCTTGACCCACTGCTGTCCGGCACGGTTTTTGCGCCAGAATGCACAACTTCTGCTTGTACGCGTGCATGACACCGACTCTACTCGGTGGAGACGTTCGCCAACGCTTCCACCAGACGCGAGAACCGATG
>Ga0187809_10001020_pt1 | contig 13719 bp, 16 predicted proteins | sample NC_wetland_sal_i_8_FD_132415 | JGI IMG/M metagenome (GOLD analysis project Ga0187809, IMG submission 132415) | Wetland sediment microbial communities from Neuse River Estuary, North Carolina, USA - ASW_4 | ecosystem: Environmental > Aquatic > Freshwater > Wetlands > Sediment | place: USA: North... | reverse complement strand
GGGCTGGTGTCAGTCGCGGGCGGTGGCGGCGGCGGTGGCGTGGTGGTGTGGGCCGGCGGTGGCGGCGGTGGCGGCGGCGTGGTCTGCGTGGAGGTCGAGGGCGACGGCGACTTCGTCGGCGTTGGCGTCGGTGTCGGTTTCGGCGTCGTCGTCAACGCCGATCCGATAAACGGGATCTTGGCCAATGGCGACTTGCGCTTTGGCTTGTTCGTCGGTTTGGGCGATGTGGCAGTGGGCCGCGCGCTCGTTGACTTGGTCGCCGGCCTCGACGACGAATGCCCGGCTGTGCCGCGCGCCGAGCCAGTCGCCCCGGTGACCGTGAGGGACGGGACAGGCGCCGGCGACGGATTGTCGAAGTTGAACTGCGGCAAGGCGCCGCCGTTGTAATTCGTGGCGTGAGTCCCGTGCGCGAGCATCGCCGCCAGCAGCGCGAGCACCACCACGCTGGCGATCGTCGACCCGACCTTGGCGATGACCGCCGGGCTGGTGTATCGCCGGATGGCGGGCGCTTTGTGCGCGGGCGGCGCGTTTCGAGGAAGTCGTCGCCCCCCTGACGCCGGCTCTCGGGATTCGCTTGAGTTCTCGTCGTCCATCGCGACCCCCACTGGCCGCCCCCGTCCCCCCAGGCATGACGCTAGTCGGACACTAGTGCACCGCCGGAGCGTTGGGGAGTGGCCCCCCTCTAAAGATCCCGGCGACGGCCAACAGATGGCGACCGTCGGGCACGAATGGGATGTCTTCGCTCAGCAGATGCTCGGTGAGCTCGCCCACCGTCCACCAGTCACCCCAGGCGACCTCGTCGATTTGGTGGATGACCGGACCGTCCCACGTGACTTCAAACGCGTGGTAGATCGCCTGCACGGTCGCGTCCCGCCACCGGGTGCTGAAGAGCGGGCGCAGCAGCACGCCGCGGATGCCCAGCTCCTCATCGAGCTCTCGAAGAGCGCCAGCGAGCGGCTCCTCACCGGCCGCCAACACACCGCCAGCCCAACAATCGAAGGCGCCGGGGTAGATGTCCTTCGTCTCAGTCCGACGATGGACGTAGATCCGACCGATCGAGTCGCGCACCAGGATCGCCGTGGCGCCGTGCAGCAGATTCTCGGTCCGCACGCGGGCCCGGGTGGCGACACCGCACGGACGGCCCTCGTCGTCCAAGACGGTGACGAGCTCGGCCGACGCGCCGGCCGCGGAGGTTGTCACGCTTCATTCTGAACCCGCCGCCGCCACCGCGCAGCGCCGGAGTGACAGTGAAGCCCGTACGCTGGGCGAGTGAGCGTACGGCGGGTGATGGGCATCGAGACCGAATACGGCATCTCCGTGCCTGGCCATCCAACCGCGAACGCGATGGCGGCGTCGTCCCAGATCGTCAACGCCTACGTGCCGGGCGCGCTGGCTCGCGAGCGGCGCGCGCGCTGGGACTTTGAAGAAGAGAATCCACTTCGCGACGCGCGCGGTTTCGACATGACCCGCGAGGTCGCCGACCCCTCGCAGCTCACCGACGAAGACCTCGGCCTGGCGAATGTCATTCTCACCAACGGCGCGCGCCTGTACGTCGACCACGCGCATCCCGAGTACTCCACACCTGAGGTGACCAACCCTCTCGACGGCGTGCGTTGGGACAAGGCGGGCGAGCTGGTGATGGCCGAAGCGGCGCGGCGGGCCGCGACGGTGCCCGGCAGCTGGCCGATCCAGCTGTACAAGAACAACACTGACAACAAGGGCGCGAGCTACGGGTGCCACGAGAATTACCTCACGGCGCGCGCCACGCCGTTCTCGGAGATCGTTCGGCATCTCACCCCGTTTTTCGTTACCCGGCAGGTGTTTTGTGGCGCGGGGCGGGTCGGCGTTGGCGCCGATGGCAGGGGAGAGGGCTTTCAGATCAGCCAACGCGCCGACTTCTTCGAAGTCGAGGTCGGGCTTGAGACGACGCTGAAGCGCCCGATCATCAACACGCGCGACGAACCGCACGCCGACCCCGAGAAGTACCGTCGCCTGCACGTCATCATCGGCGACGCCAACATGAGCGAGGTCGCCACCTACTTGAAGCTGGGTGTCACGGCCATCGTGTTGGCGATGATTGAGGACGGCTTCCTCTCCGTCGACTTGTCCATCGACGGTCCGGTCGGCGCGTTGCGAGCCGTCTCACACGACCCCACGCTGCAGCACAAAGTGGCGCTGCGCGACGGGCGGCGGCTGACGGCCCTGCAGGTGCAGCTTGAGTATCTCGACCAGGCGCGCAAGTACGTCGAAGACAAGTTCGGCACCGACGTCGACGAGATGACCGCCGACGTGCTCGACCGCTGGGAGTCGGTGTTGGCGCGGCTGAGCGACGACCCGCGGCAACTGTCGAGCGAACTCGACTGGGTCGCCAAGCTGACCGTGCTCGAGGGCTACCGCGAGCGCGAGAACCTGGGGTGGAACGCGCACAAGTTGCAACTCGTCGACCTGCAGTACCACGATGTGCGACCCGACCGCGGGCTTTACAACCGGCTGGTCGCTCGTGGGTCGATGCAGACTTTGCTTACGCCGCAGGCAGTGTCGGCGGCCACCGAGGATCCGCCGGAGGACACTCGGGCGTATTTCCGCGGCCGTTGCCTGGCGAAGTTCGGCTCTGACATCGCGGCGGCGTCGTGGGACTCAGTGATCTTCGACCTTCCCGGTCGGGAGTCGCTGCAGCGGGTTCCCACGCTGGAGCCGCTGCGCGGCACAAAGGCCCATGTCGGCGAGCTTTTCGACCGGTGCGAGACAGCCAGTGAACTAGTCGCGGCCATCACCGGCGGCCGCTAGGTCTCGGACGTCGCGCGCCTCCGGCGCAGCCGCAGCATCAGGCGGCGTAATCGATGCTTCCTCGGCGGCCGCTGGGATTCGCGCTGTCCGCCCGGGTGCCGTCCCCGGTCGAGCGCCTCAGGCGGCAGCAAGCCGTTGTGTGACGGGGTTTGCCAATGGCTCATGTCGGCACCTCCCGTCGTCCGGCCGCGTTGTGCTGTGAGCGTAGAACAGGGGCCGGTCGGCAAGTCGACGACGCGAAGCGACTACTCACCTGTGGATGGCGGCTGCCGAAGGTAATGTCGGCGGCAGCAGCGGCAACCAGCGGCACATCGCGGAGGGCACATGGCCGAGCAGGACACCGGCGGTCAACAGCGCGCGTCGCGTCGGCAAGACGAGACCGGCGAGGCCGTTGAGGAGCAGGCGCCAAACAGCGACGTCCAAGAGCGGCACGAGAAGCTGAACGACGACGTCGACGCGATCCTCGACGAGATCGACGACGTGTTGGAGGAGAACGCCGAAGAGTTCGTGCGCTCCTACATCCAAAAGGGCGGCCAGTAGATCGGTTGGCGCGCCGCGGCCAGTAGGGTCGGGCGCGACGGCTCGGCGGCGGCTAAAGCGCCGCCGGAGACAACGGCCGGCGAGAGAGGGGCTTCGATGGCGAGCGCGACCGACGGCTTCGGGCGACTGCCCGAGGCGTTCCATCAGCCGGGCGTGCACTCGTTCACCGACTTCTTGTCGATGCACGCGCCCGATCTGCTGCCCGGACGACGCGCTGCCGCGCTCAGCGGGCCGGTCGGGGGCCAGGGCGCGCCGCTCGAGGTCCCGCACGGCACGACGATCGTGGCGGTCACCTTCAACGGCGGCGTGGTCATGGCGGGCGACCGGCGCGCCACGATGGGCAACATCATCGCCCAGCGCGACATCGAGAAGGTCTTCCAAGCCGACGAGCACTCCTGCGTCGGCATCGCTGGCACCGCGGGCATCGCCATCGAGCTGGTGCGGCTCTTCCAGGTCGAGCTCGAGCACTACGAGAAGCTGCAGGGCGCGACCCTTTCGCTTGAGGGCAAGGCGAACCGGCTGTCGATGATGATCCGGTCCAACCTCCCGATGGCGATGCAGGGCCTGGCGGTCGTGCCGCTGTACGCCGGCTACGACCTTCTGGTCGCCGACCCGGCGGGGGCCGGCCGCATCTTCTCCTTCGACGTCACCGGCGGCCGCTACGAGGAGCACTCGTTCCACGCCGTCGGCTCCGGGTCGATGTTCGCCCGCGGGGCGTTGAAGAAGTTCTTCCGCGAGGACTTCACCCGCGACGACGCGGTCCGGGCCTGCGTGGAGGCGTTGTACGACGCCGCCGACGACGACTCCGCCACCGGCGGCCCCGACCTCACCCGGCGCATCTTCCCGGTCGTGGTCAGCTGCACCGTCGAGGGCTTCTCGCGCGTGCCCGAAGACGCTCTCGGCGAGCTCGTCGGCCGTGTCGTCGAAGACCGCATGAACCGTCCCGGCGGCCCGGCCGCCCGCCTCTAGCAGCCGTCTAGCGAAGCCGTCGCAACCAGCCACAGGAGAACCCGTCGATGAGCGCGCCGTTCTACGTCTCGCCCGAGCAGTTGATGAAGGACCGCGCCGATTACGCGCGTAAGGGCATCGCGCGCGGCCGGAGCAACGTGGTGCTGCAGTACCAGGACGGCATCTTGTTCGTCGCCGAGAACACCTCCAAGGCGCTGCACAAAATCAGCGAGGTCTACGACCGCATCGCGTTCGCGGCGGTCGGCCGCTACAACGAGTTCGAGAACCTGCGGGTGGCCGGCGTCCGGCTGGCCGACCTCACCGGCTACACCTACGACCGACGCGACGTCACCGGCCGCACCATCGCCAACGCCTACGCGCAGACGCTGGGCGCCATCTTCAGCGGCGCGGGCGAGAAGCCGTACGAGGTGGAGATCGTCGTCGCCGAGGTGGGCGACACCGCCGACGGCGACACCATCTACCGGCTGACGTACGACGGCAGCGTCGCTGAGGAGCACGACTACGTCGCGATGGGCGGCCAGGCTGAGCACATCACCGGCGTGCTGCGGGAGCGGTACGAGGAAGGCGCGTCGCTCGCCGCGGCCCTGCACCTCGCGGTCAGCGCGTTGTCGCAACAACCGGACGGCGAGAGCCGCGAGCTGGCCGCCGACCAGCTCGAGGTGGCGGCGCTCGACCGCACCCGCGGGCGGCGGGCCTTCCGCCGGTTCGTCGGCCCGCAACTGACCGCGTTGCTCGCCCAAGGCGCCGGCGCGCAGTAACGCTCGTCGCATCCATCAGACGACCTCGGAAGTCGGGGGCTGGCACGGCGGCTGACCGCTGCTCCGGCCGGTTCCAAGGTGGTTAGCCCGTTTGGCGGCGCCGCGTTGCTCCACTCGTCCGCGGGCTCGGTGTGCGCTTTGGCGCGTGTGCCATAGCCTGTCCTGTTTCGACCGCCTGGGTACGCCGAAGATCGCCCAAACACCGCCGAACTTTCCGCCGCACGGGCTCAAGTTCACTGGACCATTCGGCCGATTACTGTGCGTGACTGGGGAGGAACGACATGGCTTCTTGGACCAACGACTCGCAGATCCACGCGCTGATGCGCAGGTACCTCGCGGCTGTCGCCCGCTATGACGAGGCGACCGAACGACGGCTGCCCGCCGCCGAGCTGGAGCGATTGCGCGACGAGAAGCGCGACGCGGCCCGCGACTACGAGGAAGCCCTGATCGCCCGCGGTTGGCAGATTCCAGGTTTGGCCATCGGCCCGCTCGCGCGCGCGGCCCGCTGGTAGCCGCGACTGCCGCGCGGCACGCGATAACCCCCGCCGTGCTCACATAGGCTGCCGGACATGGACCGGCGGATTTTCGGCTTGGAGAACGAGTACGGCGTCACGTGCACGTTTCACGGCCAGCGCCGGCTGTCTCCAGATGAGGTCGCGCGCTACCTGTTCCGCCGAGTGGTGTCGTGGGGCCGGTCGAGCAACGTGTTCTTGCGCAACGGCGCCCGGCTTTATCTCGACGTCGGCAGCCACCCCGAATACGCCACGCCGGAGTGCGACAACGTCGTCGACCTCGTCGTCCACGACAAGGCCGGCGAGCGCACCCTTGAGGGGCTGCTCGTCGACGCCGAGCGGCGGCTGCGCGAAGAGGGCATCGCCGGCGACATCTACCTGTTCAAGAACAACACCGACTCGGCCGGAAACTCCTACGGCTGCCACGAAAACTATCTCGTCGGACGACAGGGTGAGTTCGGCCGCCTGGCCGACGTCCTGATCCCGTTCTTGGTGACGCGGCAAATCATCTGCGGCGCTGGAAAGGTGCTCGCCACGCCAAGGGGCGCCGTCTTTTGCGTCAGCCAGCGCGCGGAGCACATTTGGGAGGGCGTCTCGTCGGCCACCACTCGGTCGCGGCCCATCATCAACACCCGCGACGAGCCGCACGCCGACGCCGAGCGGTTCCGCCGGCTGCACGTCATCGTCGGCGACTCCAACATGGCCGAGACCACGACGTTGCTGAAGGCGGGCTCCACCGACCTGGTGCTGCGGATGATCGAGGCGGGCGTCGTCCTTCGCGACCTCACGTTGGAAAACCCGATCCGCGCCATCCGCGAGGTCAGTCACGATCCCACAGGACGACGCAAGGTTCGGCTGGCGAACGGCCGCGAGGCCAGCGCCCTCGAGATTCAGCAGGAGTACCTGGAGAAGGCGCTCGACTTCGTCGACCGCCGCGGCGCCGACGCCATCACAACGCGGGTGCTCGACCTGTGGCGTCGAACCATTGAGGCCATCTCCACGGGCGACCTCTCGCTGGTCGACCGCGAGATCGACTGGGTCATCAAGCACCGCTTGATCGAGCGTTACCGGGCCAAGCACGGCCTCGCGCTGTCGTCACCCCGGGTGGCGCAGATCGACCTGGCGTACCACGACGTCAATCGCAACCGGGGTTTGTACTACTTGCTCGAACGCCGGGGCGAGGTCGAGCGGGTCGCCCGCGACCTCGACATCTTCGAGGCGAAGTCGGTGCCGCCGCAGACCACTCGGGCCCGGCTGCGCGGGGAGTTCATCAAGCGGGCGCAGGAGAAGCGCCGCGACTTCACCGTCGACTGGGTGCACCTCAAGCTGAACGACCAGGCGCAGCGCACGGTCTTGTGCAAAGACCCGTTCCGCGCGGTCGACGACCGCGTCGAGAAGCTGATCGCGAGCATGTAGCACCGCTCAGCGGTCTCTCAGGACAAACGGCTAGGGTCGGGCGAGTCCCCGATGAATCCGAGGTTTCCAGTGCGCCTCCGCACGTCGCCCCGCGGCGCGGCAACCGTCGCGTCCATCGCCGTCGCCGCGCTCGCGTTGTCGACCCTCGCCGCCTGCGGGTCGTCGGGCTCGGCCAAGAAGACGGCGAACGACGTGACCGTGACCGGCGCGTTCGACAAGCAGCCCACGATCAACGTGCCGAAGGGCAAACCGCCGGCTACCACCGACGTCAAGGTGCTCAGCCGCGGCGCCGGGCCGGCGCTGCAAAGCGGCGACCTCGCCGTCGTCGACGGTTACGGGCGCACATGGGGGAGCGACGCGTCGTTCGAGAACACCTACACCTCGACGGCGGTGCCGGACACGCTGCCCGTCGGCACCGGTCAGATGCAGCTGACCGGGCTCGACAAGGCTTTGCTCGGCGTGCCCACCGGCAGCCGGGTGTTGATCGTGCTGCCGCCGAAGGAGGGCTTCGGTCTCGCGTCGCAGTTGCCCACCGGCGTGAAGAAGACCGACACGGCGGTGCTGGTCTTCGACGTGCTCGCCGGCTACCGCGGCAACCAAGGGCCGACAGGCCAACAGGTGGCGTCCGGCGGCGGCGCGTTGCCGACGGTCACCAGCACCAGCCTGACCCAAAAGCCGACGTTGTCGATTCCGAAGACCGCGGCGCCGACGACGCTGTCGGTCACGACTCTTATCAAGGGCGACGGTCCAGCGGTCGCGAAGGGCCAAGAGCTCGTCGTCCAGTATCTGGGGGAGATCTGGGCTTCGGGCAAGGAGTTCGACTCCTCCTGGCAGCGCGGCCAGCCGACCGCGTTCACCGTCGGCGTCGGGCAACTCATCCAGGCGTGGGACCAAGGCTTGGTCGGCGTCCCGGTCGGCAGCCGGGTGCTGATCGTGGCCCCGCCCGGCGCCGCGTATGGTGCGTCGGGACAGCCGAGCGCCGGCATCAGCGGTACCGACACGCTGGTGTTCGTGGTCGACGTCCTCGGCGCGTACAGCGCCTGACAGCGACTTCTGGAAGGAATCCACGTGACGCAGCGCGAGAAGCCTGAGGTCGACTTCCCCGAGGGCGAGCCGCCCGCCGACCTGGTGATCGTCGACGAGATCGTCGGCGACGGCGCCGAGGCGACCGCCGGGCACACCGTTCTCGCGCACTACGTGGGCGTGGCCTTCTCCACCGGCGAGGAGTTCGACAGCTCGTGGAACCGAGGGGAGCCGCTCGCGTTCCCACTCGGCGCGGGCCGGGTCATCAAGGGCTGGGACCAGGGCCTGGTCGGCATGAAGGTCGGCGGCCGGCGACGGCTCACCATCCCGCCGCATCTGGGGTACGGCGACCGGGGCGCCGGCTCAGCGATCGCGCCGGGGGAGACGCTCATTTTCGTCGTCGACCTCGTCGACGTGAGGTAGCCGGCCGCGCTGCTGTTGGGCGCCGTCACGCATGCGGCGGGACGCCGTTGTCTAACACCCCGCCTGGCGGCGGATCGGCAAGCAGCGACGCGGCATGGCGGCCGGCGCAGCCGGCCGCCAGGAAGTAACCGAGGTCTTGGTCGATCGACCGGCCCATCGTCGACATCCGCACCGGCGCCGCTCGAAGCGCGTCGACCAACCCGTCGACGCCGACCCGCACGATCCGGTGCCGGTCGCCAAGAGCGGCCAGGTCAGCCTCCACGGCGCCGGCCAGCGGCTCGCCCAGCTCGGGCACCACGACGTCGGCGCCGGCCAACGCGACCCGGCCGTACGCGGTGCGGCTGTGATGGCTGATGCCCCGGTGCCGGGTGCGCGGGTCTGCGTCGCTGATCCGCAGCGAGGCCACCGCGCGGCCACCCAACACCACGACCGCGTTCACCGCCTCGCCCGCGGCGACGCCCGAATATCCCCACCGGGTTCCGGTGCCGAGGTTGCCGGGGCCTTGCGCGACGACGACCACCTCGGCGCCGAGCACGTGCCTCGCGGCCAACAAGCCAGTGTGCAGGGTGACCGCCTCGAGGTCGCCGCCGAACGCCTGCCCAACGGTCACCGTCGCGTGCAACCAGTCGGCGGCCCGCAGGGTGGCCACGGTCCGAGACAGCCAGATCGGCAGCGCGCCGCCGTCCGACATCACGTAGACCACCCGAGCCGCGGGTCGGTCGAGGCGCAGCCCGGCGAGGACCGCGGGCAACGCGGAATGCAGATCGGCGATGACCACCGGCATGCCGTCGATCGAATCAGCGTCGACCAGCAACTCGTGGTGCGGCGACTCCTGGGCGTCGACGCCGCTCACGCTGACCTGCAGGGGCGTGTAGCGGGCCTTCACCAGCCGGCCGAGCTCGGGTTCGTCGGGCGGCAGCCGGCCTGGCAGTGCGATCACCATCGCGTGCCCCCCGGTGCCGAGCTCGAGTTCGACCGCGGCGGTGTTGAGCAGCACCTCGTCGCCGATGCGCGGAACGCCGACCAGCGGCGGATACGCGAGCGCACGCATGACGACGCCGTCGACGTCCGCCATCAGCTCGACCACGCCCGCCCACGCGTCGCCGACCGCGGTCACGACGCCGCGCCGCCATCTGATCACGAGCGCCGACGTTACTCGATCGTGGCGCGCGCCTCGACGCCCCGAAATGCGTTAGCGTCCAACGCATGTCCGCCCGCAAGACCGAGCGCCTGCTCAACCTGGTGATCTGCCTGTTGGCCACCAGGCGCTACCTGTCGGCGGAGCAGATCCGGCGCACGGTCGCGGGTTACGAAGACCTCGGCGACGAGGCGTTCAAGCGCAAGTTCGAGCGCGACAAGGAAGACCTGCGCGACCTCGGCATCCCGCTCGAGACCGGCACCGACAGCACGTTCGACGACGAGCCCGGCTATCGGATCCGCCGCGACGACTACAGCCTGCCCGACATCACCTTCGAGCCCGCCGAGCTCGCGGTGCTCGGCGTCGCGGCCCGCACCTGGCAGCAGGCCAGCCTCGGGTCGGCGGCGTCCGGGGCGCTGTTGAAGTTGCGCGCCGCCGGCGTCGACATCGACGACGCGGTGCCGGTCGCCATCGAGACCCGGGTGGCGACCAGCGAGCCGGCGTTCGAGGCGGTGCGCCAGGCGACCGCCGACCGGCGGGCGATCACCTTCCACTACCGCACCCGCGACACCACCCGGCACGTCGAGCCGTGGGGGCTGGTCTCGTGGCACGGCCGCTGGTATCTGGTCGGGCACGACCGTGACCGCGGCGACACCCGCGTCTTTCGGGTGAGCCGCATCGTCGGCGACGTGCGAGCGGTCGGACGACGCGGCGACGTCGAGGTGCCGGACGGCGTCGACGTGCGGAAGATCGTCTTGCAGATGGTCGAAGACCCGGTGCGCATCAGCGCCAAGGTGCTGGTGCGCGCGGGCGCTGCGCAGGGGATGCGGCGGCGCGCGTTGTCGGTCGAACCGCATGGCGACGGCTGGGACGTGTTGGAGCTGCCGATCGCGCACGCCGAGCGGTTGGCCGACGAGGCGATCGGCTTCGGCCCGGACGTCGTGATCGTCGAGCCGGCCGAGGCCCGCGCGGCGGTGCTCGCCCGGTTGCGCGCGCTCGCGGGCGCCGGCGTCGAACGGACCGACGCATGAGCGGCGCCACCGACCAGCTCCCGCGGCTGCTGTCGCTGGTCCCGTACCTGCTGACCCGCCCGGGCGCGAAGATCTCGGACGTCGCAAAGACGTTCGGGGTCAGCGAGGAGCAACTCGCGCGCGACCTCGAGCTGGTTTACATGTGCGGCCTGCCCGGCTATTTCCCGGGCGACTTGATCGAGGTCGACATCACCGCGTCGGGGCGCATCACGGTCAGCAACGCCGACACCATCGCGCGGCCGTTGCGGCTGTCGCGCGACGAGGCGCTGGCCCTCATCGTCGGGTTGCGGATGCTCGCCGACCTGCCCGGGCTGCAAGAGCGCGAGGCGGTTGACTCGGCGCTGGCCAAGCTGGAGGACGCCGCCGAAGAGGCCGCGGTGGCAAGCTCCGCGGTCGCGGTCGAGATCGACCCGCCGAACCGGTCGCCCGACACGCTCGCGATCGTCGACCGCGCCTTGCGGGAGCGGCGGCGGCTGCACCTGACGTATTACGTGCCGGCCCGCGACGAGACCACCGAGCGTGACGTCGACCCGATGCGGGTCAGCGTGGTGGCCGGGCGAAGCTACCTCGAAGGCTGGTGCCGGTCGGCGGAGGCGGTGCGGCTGTTCCGACTCGACCGGATCACGTCGGTCGACCTGCTCGACCTGCCGGCCGAGCCACCACCCGACGCGCAGCCCCGCGACCTCGACGCCGGCCTGTTCCAGCCCGGGCCGGACGACATCGCGGTCGAACTGGTGGTCGGTCCAGCCGGCCGCTGGGTGTCGGAGTACTACCCGTGCGAGTCGGTCGAAGATCTGCCCGACGGCGAAACGCTCATCCGGCTTCGTACGCCCGACACGCGTTGGGTGCGCCGGCTGGCGTTGCGGCTGGGGCCGACCGGCCGAGTGGCCGCGCCGTCCGACTTGGCGGCCGCGGTGGCGGCTGACGCAACCGCCGCGCTCGACGCGTACGCGGCGCACGGTCTCACCGGCTGACCCTCCTTTCGGACTGCGACCAGGGTGATTGAGACCTAGGTCACCAACGGGTGTCGTGCGGAATGAGCCATCCGGGCTACTCGAAAGGGGCCGCACGTGCCTTCAAGAGTTTCCCGCGCCCCGCCGATGGGTTTCTCGTCGCCGCGATGGCGAAGCGTCATCGAGGCGATGACGAGGCGGAAGGAGTGGGCGATGACCACGATCAAGGCGACCTGCCCGACCTGCGGGGAAGTCGAGCTGACGGCGGACGACTTGACGCTGATGGTCTGCAACCAGGCCCCGCTCTCGTACTACGCGTTCCGCTGCCCGCGCTGTGTCGAAGAGGTCCGCAAGCCGGCCGACGACCACATCATCTCGCTGCTGGTCTCCGGTGGGGTTCGCGCCACCAGCTGGGCGGTGCCGGCCGAGGCGCTCGAGTCGCACACCGGTCCGTCGATCAGCTACGACGAACTGCTCGACTTCGCCCTCGCGATGGAGCGCACGGAATACCTCGCCGCGCTCGCGGAGCACGCCTTCCGATCCTGAACTCCAGCTGGACCCCCTCCCGCTGATCATGCAAATAGGCGCAACCTTCGCTCCCGCGAGTTGCGCCTATTTGCATGATCACCGCGAATCGGTGGGCGGGCGGCATGGTTTCATGGCCCGGTGAGCTTCTTCGGGTGGGCGCTGACCTTCATCGGCCTCGGCATCTTGTCGCTGGTCTTCGTGGGCCTGCTTGGCCTGCGGTTGTGGCGGCAGGCCAAGGAACTCGGCCGCGAAGCCGCGCGGGCCGGCGATTCGCTCGCCCGAATCGGCTCGCGCGCCTCGTCCCATTTTGAGTGAACGGGCGGGATTCCGATTGGATAACGACGCGGGGTCCGGCCCCGGGGCGGCCCGCGCGGCGTAGCATTAGCTGGTCGGCGCGACCGTCGACCAGCCCAGCGTATGGAGACACGCGATGCGTAACCCTGAGATCTGGATCGGCCTGATCATCCTCGGGTTCTTGCTGTTCGGCGCCAAGAAGATGCCGGACGCAGCCCGTGGCCTTGGTCGGTCGATGCGAATCTTCAAGTCCGAGATCAAGGGGATGCAGGACGACGAGACTGCGCACCAGGCGCAGCAGCAGGGCCAGATCCCGGCGGGGTACCAACCGCAACCGGGTCAGCCGGTCTACCAGCAGCAGCCCGCCTACCAACCGCAACCGGGTCAGCCGGTCTACCAGCAGCAGCCCGCCTACCAACCGCAACCGGGTCAGCCGGTTTACCAGCAGCAGCCGGTGTATCAGCCGCCGGTGCCGGCGCCCGCGCCGGTCGACCCCGCGCAGGCCGAGCACCGCGAGGCGCAGTAGTCCGCAGCCAAATCCGGCAATCCAGTGGCCCGAAGGCGTCGTCCGGCTGACGGGCGGATGTCGCTTGGCGAGCACATCCGCGAGCTACGCGCGCGCGTGCTCAAGAGCGTCTTGGCGATCGTCGTCGCGAGCGGCGTGGCGTTCGCCTTCTTCAATCCCCTCTGGCACGTGCTGCGTCGTCCGTATTGCCAGGTGCACCAGAAGAACGCGATCGACACTGTGCACGGGTGCGGCACGCTCGTCTTCACCAATGTGTTCGACCCGATCGTCTGGCACTTCAAGGTCGCGTTCATCGCCGGCCTGATCGTCTCCTCGCCGATCTGGCTCTACCAGCTGTGGGCGTTCGTGACGCCAGGCTTGCGCAAGGTCGAGCGCAGGTACTCGCTGGCGTTCGTCGGCTCAGCCGTCCCGCTGTTTTTGGCGGGCGCGACGCTCGCGTACTTCGTGATGTCGAAGGGCCTGCAGGTGCTGTTGAACTTCGCGCCCGCCGGCACCACCAGCCTGATCTCGATCGACCACTACCTCGGCTACGCGATGGCGATGCTGCTCGTCTTCGGCGGCTCGTTCGTCATCCCGCTGCTGCTCGTGATGCTCAACCGGCTTGGCATCCTCAGCTACGCGCGCCTGAAGAAGTCGCGGCGGATGTCCATCTTCTTGGCGTTCGTGTTCTCCGCGGTCGCCACGCCCTCCGGCGACCCGGTCACCATGCTGGCGCTGGGCGTGCCGTTGGTGATCCTGCTTGAGATCGCCACCCAGATCGCCCGCGTGCACGACGCCCGCAAGGCAAAGGCGGAAGCGTCGTCCGACTTCGCCAATCTCTC
>Ga0187809_10001019_pt1 | contig 13720 bp, 10 predicted proteins | sample NC_wetland_sal_i_8_FD_132415 | JGI IMG/M metagenome (GOLD analysis project Ga0187809, IMG submission 132415) | Wetland sediment microbial communities from Neuse River Estuary, North Carolina, USA - ASW_4 | ecosystem: Environmental > Aquatic > Freshwater > Wetlands > Sediment | place: USA: North... | reverse complement strand
TCATCGCGGCGGGCGGGGCGGCGGTTGCCGCCGGGACCGCTTGGCTGGGCCGCCGGCGGCGGCGCAGGCAGGCCGCTGCCGCTGCGCGGCGTGCCGCCGAACCGAAGGTGGCCCGTTTCGCGCGGGGGCCGTGGCGCAGGCGTGCCATCGCCGCCGGCCCGGAGCCTTCCCACGCTGCTGTCCCTTCGGCCGAACCCCGCGGGCGCCCGCCGATCACCGCGACGCCGCCATCCGAGATCACCGATATCACCCGGAATTTCCTGCTGTGGGTGGTGATGCCGATCTGGCAGGCCGCCGGTATCGCCGACTGGCTGTGCCACCGCCGCACGCGCATCGAGCACAATGCCGGCACCAAGGAATCGCTGATCCATCTGCTGATGCTGGCCGAGACCGCGGTCCCGGTGATCGCCGGCATGACGCTGGAGATCACCAGCCCAATGCTGCTGCTGATGTTCGGTGCGGTGCTGCTGCACAGCGCCACCGGGCTATGGGATTTGAGCTACGCGGTGAAGAAGCGGCCGGTGACGCCGATCGAGCAGCACGTGCACAGCTACCTGGAGATGGTCCCGGTGATGGCGACCGCCTTCGTCGCCGTGCTGCACTGGCCGGAGCTGCGGGCGTTGCTGGGTTTTGGCGATCGCCCGCCGGACTGGACGATCCGCCGCAAGGCACGGCCGCTGCCGGCCTGGGGCGTCATCGCGCTGCTGGCCGGAATGGCCGTGTTCGAGGTGCTGCCCTATGTCGAGGAGCTTCGCCGTACCCGGCATCCGGACAGGGATTGAGCCTTTCCCGCATCAGCACGCTGCAGCGCAGGCGCGTGGGGCTTCCCGCTCCGCCGCTATGAAGCGAAGAGCGAAGTTCGCGCGTCTCTGCCGATCGAAATGAGCCGTGCTGTCCGGTGGCACGGCCGAAGCGGCTGCCCGGCCATGCGACCAGCCGGCCGGTGCGCCGAACTGCGCGGGCCCCCGACGCGCGCGCAACGCCGGCCGGTACGCCGCGTTTCAACCGCAGCAAGGCGACCGGGAGGTTCGGCATGGCGGCAAAGGCCGGAGAAAGCGCACGCGAAACCGGGGATTTCCGCTGCAACCGCTGTCACCAGACGGTGCATGCCACGCGCGGTCACAGCATTCCGAAATGCCCGAACTGCGGCAACGACACGTTCGACACCAGGCGCAACGAGCCGGGCAACAGGTCGAGCTGAATTCCTCGGTCAGTACGGCGTGTCGCCGCATACGGTGATGCGGTGCATGATGCGGGTCTCCGCCGGATAGTCGTTGACAGCGAAATGCTGCGTGCAGCGGTTGTCCCAGAAGGCGAGCGAGCCGGTTTCCCAGCGGAAGCGGCAGGTGAATTCCGGACGGGTGGAGTGCTGCTTCAGGTACTGGATCAGCGGCTCGCTTTCCTCGTCGGTCATGCCGTCGAAGCGCTGCACGTGACCGCCGATATACAGCAGCTTGCGGCCGGTCTCCGGATGCGTGCGCACCAGCGGGTGCACCGACGTGGTCTGCACGTTGCCGGGATCCTTCACCTTCATATGCGCCATCTGTCCCGCGTAGCGCTGCGCCCGCGACATGCCGCCATGCTGCTTGAAATTGTCGCCGACGCAGACGGTGTGCAGCTGCTCCGCGATGCGCTTCATGCCGTCGGACAGGGATTCGTAGGCGAGATACTGGTTGGTGAACATCGTGTCGCCGCCGGCGGAAGGCACCTGCTTGGCGTACAGGATGGTGCCCATCGCCGGCTGCGGCGAGAACATCTGATCAGTGTGCCAGGAGCCGCCGAAATTCTTCTTGTCCGTTGGAGTCTTGATGATCTCCAGCACTTCCGGGTGGTCGTCCATGCCCTGCATGAAGGGATGCAGGTGGATGTCGCCCCAGCGCCGGGCGAAGCGCAGCTGCTGCTCCGGCGTCAGCGTCTGGTTGCGGAAGAAGATCACCAGGTTGTCGAGCAGCGCCGCCCGCACTTCCGCCAGCACATCGTCCAGCAGGTCCTGCGACAGGTCCACGCCGTCGACTTCGGCGCCAAGTGAACCCGCGATCCTGCGGGTTTCCAGGTAGCGGTATTGCGTGTTGCGCGGTGCGTTCATTGGCCGGCCCTCCTGAACTCGTTGCGGCCAGCATGACTCTGGCCGCTCCGCTTGGGAAGTGGCGGCACGGGCGGACGGGGCCGGGAAGCTCGGATGGGACAATCATCATTGCCGCACTGCATGGCTGCCTTGCGATTGTCCGGTACAGCCCGGGTGGCGAAGTCGTTGTATCGCATGCCACGAAACCAACTCTGATGGAGGATACGGGATGATGCGGAACCGGCTGGCGAGCGCAGCTTCCATTGCCGCTGTTGTTCTGTTCGGCTGCGGCGCTGCGGCGTGGTCGGGATCGCTGACGATCACGGACCACCACAAGGCGCCGTTGGGCGACTATCTGACCGATGGCCAGGGTCGTACGATGTATGTGTTCACGGCCGACAAGCATGGCGGCAGCGCCTGCGACGATGCCTGTGCCAAGGCATGGCCGCCGGTGATCACCGACGGCGCGGTGATGTTCGGTGGCGACGTGAAGCCGAGCGACCTTGACACCATCAAGCGTGGCAAGCAGCGGCAGGCCACCTATAATGGGATGCCGCTGTACTTTTTTGCACGCGACAAATCATCGGGGTCGCTCGCGGGCGAGGGCATCAAGCACTTCGGTGGCACGTGGTACGTGGTATCGCCCGACGGCCACCCGATACTGCCGAACGGGAAGAAGCTGCGCGGCTGACGCGCAAGACAACGGCCACGCGATACTGCCGAACGGCAAGAAGCTGGGCGGCTGACGTACAACACAACGGGCACCTGCAACGCGTCGTCCCCGTATTATGGGCGGGTCGAGCCCGCCACGTTACGGGAGTCCGCGCCGCGGCCGGCCTGTTACCGCAGCCGTTCGCCATCGTACCGCCGCCATGCGCTCATCTGCAGCGCCGAGGTCAGGCAGTGCACCACCACCGGCTTCGTCTTCACCGCGAAAGCCCGCGCAATGCCGTCGGCGATCTCGCTTTCCTCGCGGATCGTGATCCCCTCCGCGCCGAACGACCGCCCCCAGGCGGCAAAGTCCGGATTGGTCAGCCGCGTCGCGTCGTAGAACTTGCGCTCCGGATAGCGCACGTAGCTGTGCATGCCGATCGTGCCGTACATGCTGTTGTCGGAGATCACCATGATCGGGTTGCCGCCGTACTGGCACGCGGTGGCGATCTCGTTGCCCATCATCAGCGCGCCGCCGTCGCCGACGAAGGCCACCACCTGCCGCCCAGGCCGGCGCAGCGATCCCGCCACCGCCATCGGCACGCCGGAGCCCATCGCGCCGACCACGGATGACAGGAACTCCTGGCCCGGACGGAACTCGATATAGCGGTGGATGTACGATCCGAAATTGCCGGCGTCCGAGGTGATCACCGCGTCGTCCGCCAGATGCTTGTCGATTTCGCAGACGATGGCGGCGAAGTTGATGCCGTCGGTGGTCGGCTCCCAGGTCTTCTCCAGCAGCTTGCGGTGGATATTGTGCAGGCCGCTGACCCAGCCGGCGCGCTTCGACGCGCCCGCCGGAGCGCCGCGTGCCAGCAGCCCCTTCAGCACCTCGTACGGATCGGCGGGAATGCCCAGGTCGGCGCGCCACACACGGCCAACTTCGTTGGCATCCGGCCAGACATGCACCAGCGGCAGTTGCGGCTGCGGCGCGGCGGGGAAGCTGTAGGACTGGCTGACCGTGTCCGTCAGGCGCTCGCCCAGCGCGACCAGCAGGTCGGCGCGCTTCATCTCGGTGATCAGTTCGCGCGGCACGCGGATGCCCATGTAGCCGCCGTAGTTCGGATGCCGCGCATCGAACAGCTGCGGGCGGCGATGCGTGGGGGAGATCGGCAGCACCCATTCCTCGGCGAAGCGGCGCAGGTCGGCGTACACTGCCTGGTCGTGCAGCGAATCGGCGAGCAGCGCACCGCCCACCAGGATCAGCGGACGCTCCGCCTGCGCCAGCATTTCCGCCAGCCGGTCCAGGTCCGCCGGGCGCGCGCCGGGCACCACGCGCGGGCGCGGCTGGTTCAGTTCGGCGTCGGTGGTTTCGTCGAAGATGTCCTCCGGCAGGATCACCGCGACCGGGCCGGGCGTGCCGCTTTCCGCCAGGTGGAAGGCGCGGGCGATGGCTTCCGATGCCTGCTCCGGCTGGTTCACCTCGATCACCTGCTTGGTGATGTCGCCGAGCAGCTTGGAGTAGTTCTGTTCCTGCAGGGCGAGGCGGCCGAAATCGCGACGTTCGACCTGGCCGACCAGCATCACCATCGGCGTCGCGTCGTGGTAGGCGGAGTGCAGTGATACCATGGCATTGGACAGGCCGGGTCCGCGCGACACGATCGCCACGCCGGCGCGGTTGCGCAGCCTGCCGTCGGCGGCCGCCATGAAGCCCGCGCCGCCCTCGTGCCGGCAGACGATCATGCGGATGGAGTTGCGCTCGGTCAGCACGCTGGTCAGGCCGACATAGCTCTCGCCTGGAACGCAGAAGATCTGGTCCACGTCGTGCGCTTCCAGGCTCTCCGCCAGCAGGCGGGCGACGGTGCGGGTCATGCGAGGCGTCTCCTCAGTTTCGTGCTTCAGCGCGTTGCAGGCCGGCACGATAGGGCGATGTTCCGGGAGTGGCCAGACTGCGGGGCCAAACGCAGCGTCGTGGCGGGCGCAGGCCCCGCCACCCGCGGTTGGCTGCGGCGGACGCTCGGCTGCAAGCCGCGGGTCCGCTGCAACAAGTCGTGGATGGCGAGCCCGCGCCCACGACGTGTGCTTCACCCAAACGTGTGACGCACTGCCACATTTCGGGCGGTAGCACCGCGCAGTTTGTTGGCCTGCCTGAAGGAGATCGCTGGTGCATCGACGCGACTTGCTGCGCGGAGGCATGGCGCTGCCCGTGCTGGCAGCCCTGGGTTCAACCGAGGCCGGTGCTGCGGACGACCAAGGCACCCCGTTCGACGCGTCCACCGTCCGCGAACTGGCCCGGCAGTTGGCGCAGAAGCCGTATCAACCGCCGGACTCCAAACTGCCGGACGAATTGAAGGATCTGGACTACCAGCAGTACCGCTCGATCCGCTTCGATCCCGGCAAGGCCTTGTGGCGTGGCCAAGGCACGCTGTTCACCGCGGAGTTCTTCCACCGCGGCTTCCTGTACAAGGACCGGGTGGACATTTTCCAGGTCGTGAATGGACGCGCGTCGCCCATCCCGTACGACCCCGGCCTGTTCACGTTCGGCAAAGTGAAGCCGCCGCAGGGCACCGGCCTCGGTTACGCCGGCTTTCGCCTGCATTACCCGCTCAACCGCAGCGACTATTACGACGAGGTGTGCGCCTTCCTCGGCGCCAGCTATTTCCGGGCACTCGCCAAGGGCCAGGGCTACGGCATGTCGGCACGCGGACTGGCGATCAAGACCGCGGATCAGTCCGGCGAGGAGTTCCCGGTGTTCAAGCGCTTCTGGCTGATGAAGCCGGCGCCCGGCATCGATTCCATGGTCGTGTTCGCGCTGCTGGACAGTCCCAGCACCACCGGCGCATTCCGGTTCACGCTGCGGCCCGGCATGGACACCATCATGGACACCGAAATGGCGCTGTATCCGCGGGTGGACATCGACAAATCCGGCCTGGCGCCGCTGACCAGCATGTTCTTCTTCGATGTGAACGATCGCGTCGGCGTGGATGACTACCGGGAGGCGGTGCATGATTCCACCGGCCTGCAGCTGCGCACCGGGCATGACCAGCCCATCTGGCGCCCGCTCACCAATCCCCGGGAATTGCAGATCAGCGCGTTCTCCGACATCAGCCCGCGCGGTTTCGGCCTGATGCAGCGCAAGCGCAGCTTCGCCGAGTACGAGGACCTGGAAGCGCATTACGAGAAGCGGCCCTCGGCATGGGTGGAGCCGATCGGCGACTGGGGCCAGGGCGTGGTGGAACTTGTGGAGATCCCCAGCGACAAGGAGGTGAACGACAACATCGTCGCGTTCTGGCGCCCGCACGACCCGCTGAAGGCGAAGGGCGAATACACCATGAACTACCGGCTGCACTGGTGCTGGAACGCGCCGGGCAAGCTGCCGGTGGCCAAGGTGCTGCAGACCCGCACCGGGCAGTCCTGGGACACCAAGCACCGGCAGTTCGTGGTGGATTATGTCGGACCGGAGCTGAAGCCGTGGACAGCGAAGAACGCGCCGGCGCTGGATGTGGGCTGCAGCAAGGGCAAGATCGTCAACGCGGTGGCGCAGCCGAATCCCGAAACCGGCGGCTGGCGCGTCAGCATCGAGCACGATCCGCAAGGCAACAAGGTGGTCGAATTCCATGCGCGGTTGATGGACGGCGACAAGCCGCTGACCGAGAACTGGATCTACCGGTGGACATCGTCCTAGCCCCTCCGGCGGAGTCGTTCCGCGCCCTGCCGGACGACGCACCGCTGGCGATGCCGGTGCAGTCGCTGCGCACCGCGCCGCCGCCGCGCAAGCGGCTGCCGTCCTCCCCGCGCGGCATCGGGCTGCGCCGCTTCGTGGTGTTTGCCTCCGCGCTGGCGATGACGCTGGAAGCGGGGCGCGAGATGTACCGCGTGCTGGCGGTGAACGGGCCAACGCCGCTTGCCGTCGTCATGCTGGCGCTGTTCGTGGCGCTGTTCGCCTGGATCGCGCTGTCCTTCGTCAGCTCGCTCGCCGGGTTCTTCTCGCTGCTGGCGGGGGGCGGCCGGACATTGCTGCCGGACGCGCCGTCATTGCCGAAATCGCGCACCGCATTGCTGATGCCAACCTACAACGAAGACCCGGCCAGCGTGATGGCGGGATTGCGGGCGATCTGGGAATCGGTGCAGGAAGCAGGGGCAGGGGACCGGTTCGATATCTTCATCCTGAGCGACACCACCGATCCCGATGTCTGGATCGAGGAGGAAGCGGCGTTCCTCGCGCTGCGCCGACGCACCGGCGACCACGCGCATATCTTCTATCGGCACCGGCCGAAGAATACCGCGCGCAAGGCAGGCAATATCGCCGATTGGGTGGCGCGGTTCGGCGCCGCCTATCCGCAATTCCTGATCCTCGATGCGGACAGCGTGATGCATGCCGCGGCGCTGCTGTCGCTGGTCAATGCGATGGAGACGCATCCGGATGTCGGGCTGATCCAGACGCTGCCGATCATCACCGGCGGTTCTTCGCTGTTCGCCCGCATGCAGCAATTCGCCGGCCGGGTGTATGGGCCGCTGATCGCGCAGGGCATCGCCTGGTGGCATGGTTCCGAAGGCAACTACTGGGGACACAACGCGCTGATCCGCACGCGCGCGTTTGCCGAACAGGCGGGATTGCCCGAACTGCCGGGACCGAAACCCTTCGGCGGACACATTCTTAGCCACGACTTCGTGGAAGCGGCGCTGATCCGGCGCGGCGGCTGGGCAGTACACATGGTCCCCGCGTTGCGCGGCAGCTACGAAGGCGCCCCGCCGTCGATGACCGACCTGGCCATCCGCGACCGCCGCTGGTGCCAGGGGAACCTGCAGCATGCGGCGGTGCTGTCGGCGCGCGGCCTGCACTGGGTCAGCCGCACGCACCTGCTGACCGGTATCGGCAGCTATATCACCGCGCCGCTGTGGCTGCTGTTCCTGCTCGCCGGAATCCTGATTTCCATTCAGGCGCGTTTCGTGCCGCCGAACTATTTCCCTGCGGGCAAGGCGTTGTTCCCGAGCTGGCCGGTGATCGATCCGGTGCGCGCCATGTGGATGTTCGCCGGCACCATGGGCCTGTTGCTGGTCCCCAAGCTGCTCGGCGCCATCGCGGTTCTGCTGCACGGTCCCGAACGGCGCGGGTGCGGCGGAACGGTGCGGCTGCTCGCGAGCGTCATGCTGGAGACGGTCATCGCCGGTATCGCCGCACCCGTGGTGATGCTGACCCAATCGGTGGACGTCGTGGCGATTCTGCTCGGGCGGGATGCGGGATGGAATGCCCAGCGTCGCGGCGACGGCAGCATCCCGTTCCGCGTCCTGGCGCAGCGCTATCGGCGGCACACAGTGCTGGGGCTGCTGCTGGGTGGTGCGGCCTGGGCGGTGTCGCTGTCACTGGCGTTATGGATGCTGCCGGTGGTGCTGGGATTGACCCTGGCAATACCGCTGGCCGTGGCGAGTGGGCAGCGCGGGATCGGCGTGGCGCTGCGGCGCCTCGGATTGCTGTTGATTCCCGAGGAAATGCAGCCGCCCGCGGTGCTGGCGCGCGCGGAAGCGCTGGCACGGGAACCGCTGGACGTGCCGAACTCGGTGACCGGATTGTTGCGTGATCCGGAGTTGCTGTCGGCGCATCGTGCCATGCTGCCGCCGCCGCGCCGGCCAAAGCTTGACCCGATCGATCCGGCATTGCTGATCGCCCGGGTCAAGCTGGCGGAAGCGGCATCAACCGCCGAGGCGCTGGACACGCTGACAAGGCCGGAGATGCTGGCTGCGCTGAACGACGCGGAATGCCTCGGCCTGCTTCGGGGTCTGCTCCCTCGTCACGCCGGCGGCAGCGCGGGGACGTCCTCGTTCACAGCACGAATGCATGATAGCGCTGCACCATCGCGCGGACATTGCTGATCGTCGTACGCCGAGCACGTTCCGCCGCCGCTGCATTGCCGCGGCTCAGAGCAGCGAGCACCGCCCGGTGGTCGTGCAAAGCCTGCTGTGTGCGGTCGGAAACCAGCAGCACGCGGTGGCTGAATACGCCGGTCATGTCCTGCAGCCGTTGCAGGATGTCGGTCAGCGGTGACGAATCTGCCGCCTGCATCAGGCGCCGGCGCAGCTTTTCGTAGTTGCGCACATAGGCGTCGAGGTCCTTGCGTTCCACCACCGCCGCCATCGGCGCGCCGAACAGCGCGATCAGGTCGTCCCAGCTTTCCGGTTCGGCGTTGCGTGCGGCCAGGCGCGCGCACAATCCCTCGTTCACCTCGCGCAGGTCGAACAGCTGCAGCAATTCCGGCAGTTCGCGCCGCCGCACGACCACGCCGCGATTCGGCTGGCGTTCGAGAAACCCCTGATGCACCAGCGCGTCGAGTGCCTCGCGCGCGGTCAGCCGCGGTACGTCGCAGTCGCGCGCCACGTCCCATTCGCGCAACCGTGCGCCCGGCGCGATGGCGTGGCTGGCGATCTGCCGGCGCAACCGCCGGGCGACACGCTCCGCGCTTTGCCGCCCGGTGGCGGGTGAAGGTTCGTGCTCCACCATGCGCGCCGGCTGATCCGGCGGCGGAGGTGTGACCGCTCGGCGGTTACTCTCCGGCCGCCGCCGTTCGGCCGCTGTTGTCTGAATTGGCGCCATTTCCGACGACATAATGGTCAACCCTCGCGTTGACAAGCGATCCGGCCCGCCGCTACCGTCATGCCCAACGAAAAGCATGGTCCAGGAGGAGCGTTATGAGCTACGAAACGATCCAGGTGCGTCCCCTGACGCCCACCATCGGCGCGGAGATCTTCGGCGTCGATCTCGGCGGCGACATCAGCAACCAGCAGTTCCAGGAAATCCACGACGCGTTCCTGCAGCACATCGTCATCTTCTTCCGCGACCAGAAGATGACCCCCGAGCAGCACAAGAGCTTCGGCCGCCGCTTCGGCAAGCTGCACATCCACCCGGCATCGCCGAGCGTGCTGGAAGAACATCCGGAAATTCTCATCATCAAGGCGAATGAGAAGTCGAAGCGCGTTGCCGGTGAAGTCTGGCACTCCGACGTATCCTGCGACGCCGAACCGCCGCTCGGCTCCATTCTGTACATGCTGCAGCCGCCGTCGAACGGTGGTGGCGATACCATGTTCGCCAATATGTACACCGCCTATGAAAAGCTGTCGGACCCGATGAAGCGCATCGTCGAGGGCCTCACCGCGATCCATGATGGCGAGCACGTCTATCGCGGGCGTTACGGCATGAACGACGCCAACAAGACCTATCCGCGCTCCGAACATCCGGTGGTGCGCACGCATCCGGAAACCGGCCGCAAGGCGCTGTTCGTCAATCGCGGCTTTACCACGCGGATCAAGGACATGCATCGCAACGAGAGCGATGCGCTGCTCAACATGCTGTACGAGCACGCGGAGACGCCGGAATTCCAGTGCCGCTTCAAGTGGGACGTCGGCTCCGTGGCGTTCTGGGACAACCGCGCCGCCATGCATCACGCGATGTGGGATTACTTCCCGCTGAGCCGCCTGGCGCATCGCGTGACCGTCTCGGGCGACAAGCCATTCTACCGGGCTTGATCCCAACCGCAGAGAACGCCACCCTGCACGAGTGGCGTTCTCGCCGCCCCTGAAAAACCAGGACGCGCAACCGTGCGTCCGCGGGAGGAGAATGTTAATGCATGCAGCAATCCGCTGGATTGCCGCGCTCGCGATCGGCTGCACCGCTTCCCTGGGTTTGGCGCGCGCCGCCGATCCGGCGCCGGTGCGCGGCGGCACCGCCGTGTTCGGACTGGAAGCCGACTGGCATCCGCTCGATCCGCTGCGTGCGGATGCGGTGGACGACGCCGATGTCGATGACGCCATCTACGGCACGCTGCTGTCGGTCACCGCGGATGGCAAGCTCGGCCCCGGTCTCGCCGCGGGCTATACGGTGTCCGATGACGGCAAGACGCTGGAACTGACGCTGCGGCCGGGCATGACGTTCCAGGACGGCACGTCCTTCGACGCCGAGGCGGTAAAGTTCAATCTCGACCGCGAACTCGATCCGAAGAACGATTGCTGGTGCCGTTCCTTCATCTCCTCGATCGGCTCGGTTGAGGCGAAGGACCCGACGCATGTCGTGCTGCACCTGAAATCCGCCTATGCGCCGCTGCCCTATTCGCTTGCCGGCATCTTCGGCGGCTTGGTCGGCTCGCCGACCGCGATCAAGAAGTATGGCAAGGACTATGCGAACCATCCGGTGGGCGCCGGTCCCTTCCGCTTCGTCAGCCAGCAATCCGGCAATTACGTGACGGTGGAGCGTTGGCCGGGCTACTGGGACAAGGGCAAGCCGTATCTCGACAAGGTGACGTTCCGCGCGATCCCCGACGCCCAGGCGCGCTACAGCAGCCTGGTGTCCGGCGCGATCCAGAGCGACGAGAACGCCGCCTTCCGCCAGGTGGTGCAGGGCAAGGCCAACCCGAGCGTGAAGGTGCAGAGCATCGACGGCCTCGGCACCATCTTCGTCATGTTCGACGTGCGCAAGCCGCCTTTCGACAACCAGGACGCCCGCCGGGCCGTCGGGTACGCGACGAACTTCGCGCCGATCAACAAGGGCCTGTACCACGATCTGTATCATCCGGTGCAGTCGCCCTTCCCTCCGGCGTCCTGGGCGCACCAGAAGACCGTGTCCGACTATCCGGCCTATGATCCGGCCAAGGCCAAGGAGCTGCTGAAGAAGCTTGGTGGCCTGTCCTTCACCTTCTCGGTGCAGAACTCCCCCGACGTCGTGCAGCTTGCCGAGGCCCTGCAAAGCGAATGGTCGCAACTCGGCATCAAGGTTGCCATCAAGCAGGAAGACCAGGTCACGCTGATCAACGATGCGCACGTATTCGGCTACCAGGCGGAGATCTACCGCTGGCGCGGCGCGTTCGATCCGGCGCTGACGGTTTCGCCGTTCTTCTCCTGCAACGCCAGCTTCAACCACTCCGGCCTGTGCGACAAGAAGCTGGACGAGATGATGCAAGCCGGCCTGCACGCGCCGGACCACGCGGAGCGCCTGAAGATCTACCACGAGGTCGATGCGCGGCTGGCGCAGCTCTTCCCCTATGACTTCCTGTACGCGGCCGATTGGTGGCGCATCCACTCGCCGAAGCTGCACGGCGTTCCGCCGATGCCGGACAACACGCTGGACCTCACGCAGGTCTGGCTGGAGCACTAGTGTCTTGAGACTGCGGGAAGCCGAACCGGACGCCTTGCTGGAGGTCCGCGACCTCAGCCAGGAATTCCGTCTGGCTCGGTTTCCCTTCGCCGCAGCGCGTATCGTGCACGCGGTTTCCGGCGTGTCCTTCGCCGTCGCGCCCGGCGAATGCCTGGGGCTGGTGGGGGAAACCGGCTGCGGCAAATCGACGCTGGCACGCAGCATCATGCAAAGTCCCCGACCCACCGCGGGCGACGTGCTGCTGCAGGGCGAAAGCCTGGTACATGCCGGCAGATCGCAATTGCGCGCGTTGCGGCAGCGGATTCAGTACGTGTTCCAGGATCCGTTCTCCTCGCTCGATCCGACATGGCGTGTCGGCGACCTGGTCGCCGAACCGCTGCGCATCGCCGGCGGCTGGACGCGCCAGCGCATCGAGGCGCGTGTCGCCGAGGTGCTGGAACGCGTCGGTCTCGATCCAGCGCGCTATCGCACACGCCGGCCGCGCGAGCTGTCCGGCGGCCAGTGCCAACGCGTCGCGGTGGCCCGCGCGCTCGCGCTGGCACCGCGTTTGTTGGTGTGCGACGAGGTAGTGTCCGGGCTGGACGTCTCCGTGCAGGCGCAATTGCTGAATCTGCTGGAGGATCTGCGGCGCGATACCGGCCTTGGTTACCTGTTCATTTCGCACGACCTCGGCGTGGTGCGCCACATGAGCGACCGGGTCGCGGTGATGTACCTCGGCAAGCTGGTGGAGATCGGTCCGTCCGACCGGCTGTATCGCCAGCCGCTGCATCCCTACACCGCGGCGTTGCTCGCTGCGGTGCCGCGCATTGCCGAGGACACGCGCGGGCGCGGCGCGCGGGGATTGCGGTTGGAAGGGGAACTGCCGTCACCGCTGGCGCCGCCCAGCGGCTGCCGGTTCCGCACACGCTGTCCCCGCGCGACGCCGCTGTGCGCCGAGCAGGAACCGGTGCTGCGGGATGGGGCGGAGGGACAGGCGGTGGCGTGCCACTTCCCGCTGGATGACGTGGCGACGGCACCTGTCGCAGCGAGGGAAACGGCGTGTGTGGCACGGGTAGGGATGAAGTGACCCCGTCCACGGAAAATGCCTCCCCACCGTCATGGCCGGCGAAGGCCGGCCATCCGCGACTTGCGGTAGGGCACACCGTGATTCATGTATGGCGGGCCCAGGACGATGGAGGCGGACGTGCAACGGCAGACCGGCGCACGACATGACCAGCTTCATCGCCCGCCGCATCCTGCAGCTCATTCCCGTCCTGCTCGGCGTCACGCTGCTGGCGTTTCTGCTCGTCAACCTGCTGCCTGGCGACATGGCGGTGGCGATGCTCGGTCCTGACGCCAGCCACGCTGCGGTCATCCATCTGCGTGCGCAGCTCGGCCTCGATCAGCCGATCTGGTTGCGCTACCTCGAATGGCTTGGCCATGCACTGCAGGGCAGCCTCGGTTGGTCCGTCGTGCAGGCCCAGCCCGTCCTGCCCACCATCCTTCAACGCTTCCCGGTTACGGTTGAAATCATCCTGCTCGGACAGTTGTTCGGCGTGATCTTCGCCGTGCCCGCCTCCGTGCTTGTCGCACTGCATCCGAACGGCTGGGCCGACCGCATGTTCGGCAGCTTCTCCTACGCCGCCATCGCCACGCCGCGCTTCCTGCTTGGCCTGCTGCTGATCCTCGGGCTCGCGGTGTACTGGCAGATCTTCCCCTCCACCGGTTTCGCCCCGCTCTCCGCCGGCCTGGGCGCCAACCTGCGCAGCGTGGCACTGCCGGCGCTGACGATCGGCGCGCTGGAATTCGCAGTGTATTTCCGCGTGCTCCGCGGTGAGATGCTGCGCAACCTCACGGAAGACTACGTCGTTGCCGCGCACGCCAAG
>Ga0187809_10001018_pt1 | contig 13726 bp, 15 predicted proteins | sample NC_wetland_sal_i_8_FD_132415 | JGI IMG/M metagenome (GOLD analysis project Ga0187809, IMG submission 132415) | Wetland sediment microbial communities from Neuse River Estuary, North Carolina, USA - ASW_4 | ecosystem: Environmental > Aquatic > Freshwater > Wetlands > Sediment | place: USA: North... | reverse complement strand
GAGATGGTCGAGGCGTTCCGCGAAGACCGAAGCCGCATACAGGGTCGCCGCGAGCGACACGACGAACACGACCGCGGCGACGCTCGTCGGCACGAGCCGTCAGTACGTGTGGAAGCCGCGCCCGCTCTTGCGGCCGAGGAGACCCGCGTTCGCCATTGCGACGAGACGCGGCGGTGCCGCCATGCGCGGTTCGCGAAGCTTGTCGTACAGCGCCTCGCTGGCGTGCACGTGCACGTCGATGCCGATGAGATCGAGCAGCTCGCAGGGGCCCATGGGCCAGCCGGCGCCGTGCTTCATCCCGGCATCGAGGTCCTCGACGCTCACCCGCGCCTCGTCGAGCACGCGGATGCAGTCGTTCAGCAGCGGGATGAGCACGCGGTTGACGACGAAGCCGGGCGTGTCGTGACACCGGATCGGATGCTTCCCGAGCGCCTCTCCGAGCGCATAGGCGGTGTCGAACGCAGCGTCGGAGGTGAGCTCCGCGCGAACGATCTCCACCAACGGCATCAGCGGCGCCGGGTTGAAGAAGTGCATTCCGACGACGCGCTCCGGGGAGGCGGCCGCGGCCGCGATCTCGGTGACGGAGAGCGCAGACGTGTTCGTCGCGAGAACGGTGTCGGATCTGCAGATCCGCTCGAGCTCGGCGAAGAGGTCCTGCTTCGGCGCGAGCTCCTCGACGATCGCTTCGATGACGACGTCACAGTCGGCGAGACCGGTGAGCTCGGTCGTGAGCGTCAGGCGCTTCATCGCGTCGTCGCGGACGTCCTGCTGCAGCTGCCCCTTCTCCACCTTGCGCGTGAGGAAGTGGCCGATCCGGTCGCGGGCGCGCTCGCCGAGATCGGCCGTCACCTCGCGACCGACGGTGTCGATGCCCGCCTCGACGCAGAGCTGCGCGATGCCCGCGCCCATCGTGCCGAGGCCGACTACTCCGACCTTCATGCGCGAGACCCTAATCGTGGACCGAGCACCGCGATGAGGGCACCGGCGACGACGAGGAGACCGAGCGCCGCGCTCAGCCCGACGCCGCGCGCGAGGAAGCCGATGATCGGACCGTTGAGGAGCCCGCCGGTGTAGCCGGCCGTCGCGACGGCGGCGACGCCTGCGCTCTGTGAGATGCCGGCCGCCGATCCGCCGATCCGGAACAGCGCGGGCACGATCGCAGCGCAGCCGACGCCGACGAGTGCGAAGCCGACGAGGGCCGGGGCCGGCGAGCGCGTCGTGATCGCGAGCAGCGTGCCGGCGCAGGTGATCGCGCCGCTCCTGCGCGCAAGCCCCCCGAAGCCCCAGTGCACGAGCAGCCGATCGCCGACAAGACGCGCGACCCCCATCGCCGCGGCGTACGCGACGACGGCGCCGGCGGCGACCGCGGCACTCGCGCCGGCCGGCCCGCTCAGGAAGACGGCGCTCCAGTTCATCGATGCCGACTCGACGAAGAACGCACAGAACATGAGCAGTGCCGGCAGCGCGAGGACACCGCGCGGCAACGCGAAATGGCTGGTCGCCACATCCGCCGCCGTGCCACCGAGCAGCCGCGGCGCCGACGCGAGGGCAAGGAGGGCGAGCGCCGCGCCCACGGCGGGCAGCTCCGCCTTGAGCCCGAGACCGACTGCGGCAGCCACGGCGGTGACCGCAGAGCCGCCGAGGAGCCCGAAGCTCCACGCCGCGTGCAGCGGCGAGAGCAGCGGCCGGCGCATGCGCCGCTCGAGCTCGACGCCGTGCGCGTTCAGGGCCACGTCGGCGACCCCGATGCCGCCGCCGAGACCGCACGCGACGAGCGAGAGGAACGCGAGCGACGGCGCAAAGGCGGCGGCCGCGAGGGCGCCCGACGCGAGGACGAGCCCCACGCAGGCCGGGCTGCGGCTTCCTCGGCGAGAGGCGATCCAGCCCGCGAACGGCAGCGACAATGTCGCGACCGCGGACACCGTGAAGATGACGATCCCGAGACGTCCGCTGTCGAGTGCGAGCTTGTGCTTCAGCGCCGGCAGGCGCGCGTCCCAGACTCCGTCGATCGCCCCGAGGACGAGAAACCCGACGACGAGCGCTCTATGGGCTCGGGTCTCGACGAGAACTAGAGTCTCTCGACGACGCCGGCGATCGCCTGGCCGAAGCCGATGCACATCGTGGCGATGCCGTACCGCGCATTCCGCCGCTCGAGCTCGGAGACGAGCGTGGCCGTGATCCGCGCGCCGGTGGCGCCGAGCGGATGGCCGAGCGAGATGCCGCCCCCGTTCGGGTTCACGTCGCCCGCCTCCCAACGCTCCTTCAAGCCCGTGTCGGCGAGGAACTGGAGGACGACCGACGCGAACGCCTCGTTCACCTCGATCACCTCGATGTCGTCCCAGTCGAGGCCGGCCTTCGCGAGTGCCCGCTCGCACGCCTGCGGATTGCCGTGGAGCATCAGGTGCGGGTCGACCCCCGCGATGCCGAAGCCGAGGAAGCGCGCGCGCGGCTCCAGCCCGAGCTGCGAGGCCTTCTGCTCGGAGGCGACGAGCACGGCCGCCGAGCCGTCGACGATCTGGCTCGAGTTGCCGGCGGTGACCTTCCCTTCGGGGACGAACGCCGGCTGGAGCGACGCCATCTTCTCGACCGTCGTCTCGCGTCGCACCGCCTCGTCGACCGCAAATCTCGTGCGAACGCGCGTCGGCGCGCCCCCGGCGGAGTCGGGCTCGGGCACGTCGAGCTCGATCGGGATGATCTCCCTGTCGAAGCGGCCCTCGTCGATCGCACGTGCGGCACGCATGTGCGACTCGTACGAATAGCGGTCGAGCTCCTCACGGGAGAGGTTCCACTTCGCCGCGATCTCCTCTGCGGAGATGCCCTGCATGACGATCTCGAAGCGCTCGTGCACGGCGTCCGACATCGAGCCGCGATTCGAGCCCATCGGTACGCGCGACATCATCTCCACTCCGCCCGAGACGACGAGATCGAGCTGGCCCGACCACACCGCAGCGGCCGCGTTGAAGTTCGTCTGCATCGACGAGCCGCACTGGCGGTCGACGGTCGTTCCGCAGACGGAGACCGGCCAGCCGGCAGCGAGCGCGATGTTGCGGCCGACGTTCCAGGCCTGCTCCTCGATCTGCGTCACGCAGCCCCACTGGAGGTCCTCGATCTCGGCCGGATCCACCCCGTTTCGCTCCACCAGCGCGTTCAGAACCTGGGCGGAGACGTCGTCGCCGCGAATGTGCGAGAGCGTGCCGTTCCTCCTGCCGATCGGGCTCCGCACGGCGTCGACGATGAGCGCGTCTTCTCTCCGGGCAGCCACGGCGTTACTGTATCCCGCGATGCTGCGCAAGAACGCGAAGATGGAGCTGATCGCCGGCGTCCCGCTGTTCGGGAAGGCCTCGAAACGAGAGCTGGCAGAGGTCGCGTCGCTCGCCGACGAGCTGAGCCTCCCGGCCGGTCGGAAGCTCGCGACCGAAGGGGAGCTCGGTCACGAGTTCGTCGTCATCGTCGAGGGCGCCGCCGAGGTGAAGCGTGGCGGCAAGGTCGTGAACCGTCTGCGCGCCGGCGACTTCCTCGGCGAGATCGCGCTCGTCACCGGCAGGCGTCGCACGGCGACGGTGACGACGACCGAGCCGTCCCGGATCCTCGTCGTCAGCGCGCAGGCTTTCCGCTCGCTCCTCCGCACCCTTCCCGGGCTGCAGATGAAGGTGCTCGACGCGCTCGCCGACCGCCTTCCGGCGGAATAGCCAGGCACCTCCGCGCGTTTTCAGCTGCATGACCAGAAACTCGAAGATCGAGCTGCTCCGGCGCATTCCGCTGTTCGAGCACTGCTCCTCGAAGGAGCTGGCCGAGCTGGCGACGGCCGCCGACGAGATCGACCTGCCGGAGGGTCGCACGCTCACACGAGAGGGGCTCACCGGCAAGGAGTTCGTCGTCCTCGCAGAGGGCATCGCCGACGTCGAGAGCGAAGGGAAGCTCGTCAACACCCTCGGCCCCGGCGACTTCTTCGGCGAGATCTCGCTCGTCACCGGAATGCCCCGCACGGCGACGGTGACGACCCGAAGCCCGGCACGGCTCGTCGTCTTCACCGCTCCCGCCTTCCGCTCGCTCCTCGGGCGGGCGCCGCGCATCCGCCGCCGCGTGGTCGCTGCGGCCGCGCTTCGGCTCGCGTCCTAGATCGTCCGCATAGACTCTCGGCATGGTGACCGCCGAGGCCGTCGAGGTCCGCTCGCCGTACTCGGGCGAGATCGTCGGTCGCGCGCCGCGCAGCGGCGCGGACGACGCCCGCCGCGCAGTCGACGCTGCAGCACGCGCGCTCGAGAGCCCGCTGCCGGCGCACAAGCGCGCCGAGATCCTCGTGAAGGTCGCCGGGCTCATCGGCCGCCGCCATGAAGAGATCGCGCGGACGATCAGCGACGAGGCGGGCAAGCCGATCAAGACTGCGCGGGTCGAGGCATCGCGGGCGATGTCGACGTACACGTTCGCCGCGGTCGAGGCGCGCAAGCTCGCCGGGCACATGATCCCGATGGATGCCGCGCAGGCCGGTGAGGGCAAGCTCGCGTTCACGCTCCGCCGGCCGATCGGCGTCGTCGGTGCGATCTCGCCGTTCAACTTCCCGTGCAACCTCGTCGCGCACAAGATCGCGCCGGCTCTGGCCGCCGGCTGTCCGGTCGTGTTGAAGCCGGCAAGCGCGACGCCGTTGTCGGCGCTGCTGCTCGCGGAGCTCGAGCAAGAGGCGGGCCTGCCGGAAGGCTGGCTGACAGTGCTCGTCGGCCCGGCGTCCGAGATCGGCGACGTGCTCGTGGAAGACGAACGCGTTCGGCTGATCACGTTCACCGGATCGAGCGAGGTCGGGTGGAAGCTGCAGGAGCGGGCGCCGCGCAAGCGCGTGAAGCTGGAGCTCGGCAACTCGACGCCGGTGATCGTCGCCTCGGACGCCGACGTCGAGGCGGCGGCATCGAAGCTCGCCGCCAATGCGTTCTCGTTCGCGGGGCAGAGCTGCATCTCCGTGCAGCGCATCTATGTCGAGCGGGCGATCTTCGACGCGTTCGTCTCCGCGTTCGTCCCAAAGGTCGACGCACTGAAGGTCGGCGATCCTTCCGACGACGAGACCGACGTCGGGCCTGTGATCGACGCGGACGCGCGCGAGCGGATCCGCTCGTGGATAGCGGAGGCGGACGGCGAAGTTCTCACCGGCGGCGAACAGGACGAGCTCATCAAGCCGACGGTGATCGCGAACGTCTCCGACGAGGCGAAGGTCAGCTGCCACGAGGTCTTCGGTCCGGTCTGCATCGTCAACCCCATCGACTCCGTCGACGAGGGAATCGAGCGGGCGAACGGCACGCGCTACGGGCTCCAGGCAGGCGTCTTCACGGCCTCGATCGACACGGCGTTACGCGCCGCCGAGCGGCTCGATTTCGGCGGAGTCACGATCAACGAGGCGCCGACCTTCCGCAGCGATCAGATGCCCTACGGCGGGGTCAAGGACTCGGGCAATACGCGCGAAGGCCCCGCCTACGCCGTCCGCGAGATGACCGAGGAGCACCTCGTGGTGGTTCAACGCTGACGATTCGGGAAGAAGGACGCCATGATCGGCGTCGGCATCACCCTCGTCATCATCGGCGTCATCCTGCTCTTCCTCGTTCCCTGGGTCGGCTGGGTGGTCGGCTTCGTCGGCCTGCTGCTCGCCGTCCTCTGGTTCGCAGGCTTCGGCCGGCGCGCCGCCCGGGGCGAGGGCCCCGCGAGGCGCCGTTCCTAGTCGAGCGCAGGTCGCAGGTGTAAGCCGGCTCGGGCGCGGGCACGGACTCCCCATGGGATGCCGGCGCTGTTGGCTTCGACGGCAACAAAAGCCGCCACTTTGTGACAGCGCGGGGAGCGTGTAGGATCGATCCCAGGGGATTGGCGGCAGGACGGTTAACCCGCTGTTAACAAAGCTCCGGCGGGAAACTCATAGGAGAAGGCGAGACTGGTGATCGAAGAGCGGACTCTCCAGTTGCAACACAGCATGTATCAGTACTCGCGGGCGATTTACAGGTCGATCAAGGATCTCATCGACCCTTACGGCGATCGCGAGTCGCAGATCGAGTCGAGGCGCGCGGTGCTGCAGGCATGCGAGCAGACGATGGAACGGCTGGCAAAGGATCCGCTGTATTTCGCGAAGCCCGACCGTGCGCTCTTCCAGGACATTCGGCGGTACTTCCCGATCACTGCGCAGGCGGAGGTCGCATGGGCCGTACAGGCGGGTGTGAGCGCCGCGTCGGAGTTCATCCAGGAGCAGATCGAGTCGGGAGCGCTCGACGGCGGCGTCGCACGCTGCCGCGCGACGACGCGCAAGGGCAAGCCGTGCCAACGGACGCCTCTGCCGGACCGCGAGTACTGCCCCTCGCACCAGCATCTCGAGGCGCGCGAAGCGCGCGCCGCCGCGTAGAGAGCGTCGTTCACGGGTTTTCCACAGCGCGCTCCACAGGAGCCGCGCGGTAGGCTCATTTCGAGTTGTCGCATGACACAGACAAGCTGATCCGTCAGCTCTCGCTCGTCGCGTTCCTGATGGCGGAGCGGCGGCCGATCACGGCCCGCGACGTGAAGTCCAACGTCGAGGGATACTCGGAGATGTCGGACGAGGCGTTCGCGCGCCGCTTCTACTCCGACCGCGCCGAGCTGCTCGCGCTCGGCGTACCCCTGCAGTCGCAGCGGGACGAGTTCACCGGCGAGGAGCTGTACACGCTCCGCTCCGAGCAGTACTTCCTGCCGCAGCTCGAGCTCGAGAACGACGAGCTCGCGGCGCTCAACACGGCGCTCTATCTGCTCGAGGGGCAGTTCGCATATGCCGAGCCGCTGCGCCTCGCGCTGCAGAACCTCGCGCTCGGCCGCCCCGGCTTCGCCGAGCCGCCGACCGCGACCGCCCACCGCGTCGAGGTTTCCGACCCGGACTACTCCGTCGAGATGCCGGGCCGTCTCGCGAAGCTCGAGGGCGCGATCTCGAAGCAACGGACCGTGAAGTTCGACTACTGGTCGATCGCGCGCGACGTCGAGTCGGAGCGCACGCTCAATCCGTACGCGCTGCTGCCTGACAATGGGGTCTGGTACGTCGTCGGCCGCGACCTCGACCGCGACGAGATCCGGACGTTCCGCGTATCGCGCATCCGCGGCGACATTCGCTTCGCGACGCGCCGCGAGCGCGACTTCCGCATTCCCGCCGACTTCGATATCGAGCAGTACCGGGGCCGGCCGCCGTGGCAGATCGGCGACCTCGTCGGCGAGGCGCGGATCGAGGTGCGCGGGGACACCGCCTGGTGGGTGCAGCGTGCATTCGGCAGCGCCGGCCGTCTCGAGGACGACGACGTCTGGGTCACGGACTACTCGTCGCTCGAGCAGCTGGGGAGCTGGGTGCTGCGTCAGGACGGCCGTGCCGTTCCGCTCGAGCCGGACGAGCTGCGACGCGAGGTCGCGACCTCCCTCCGCCGTGTCCGCAATGCGCACGAGGGGCGCGCGCCGGTGCCGGCGCGGGAGGCGCCGGTGCGCGGCACCGACGGGTTGCAGGAACGGCCGGCAGGGCCGGTCGCACCTGAGCGCTTCGCCGTTCTCCAGGCGCTCCTCGCGTACCTCCTGGCAGCGTGCGGCGAGGACAAGGAGGCCGCGATCCCCGTGGACGATCTGCTCGAGCGCTTCCCCTCCGTGCCCGCGGACGAGTTGGAGGAGCACCTGTCGCTCCTCAATCTCGTCAACTTCGGAGGGGGCTGCTACACGGTCTACGCCGAGCTGCGCGAGGGCGCCGTCCACGTCGACAAGGAGTTATGGGGCGACACGTTTCGGCTCGCGCCGCGGCTCACGCCGCTCGAGGCTCGTGCGATCCGGCTCGCCCTCGAGTACGTCGGTCCGATGATCGCGGTCGAGGCGCACACGCCGCTCGAGCGCGTGCGGCGCAAGCTCGAGGAGACGTTCGGCCAGTTCGAGCTGGCGCAGACGCCGGAGCCGCACGTCGTGCGGGCGGAAGAGGATCTCGTCTCGACGCTCGCGCGAGGGATGCGCGAGCACCGGCTCGTCGAGATCGAGTACCAGAAGGGATCGGATGCGCAACCGTCGACGCGCGTCGTCGAGCCGTACACCTTCGAGCGCGCGCTCCCGTACTGGTACGTGCACACGTGGGACCGTTCGAGCGACGGTGAACGGTCGTTCCGCCTCGACCGAATGCGCAGCGCGACGCTGACGAAGGAGAAGTTCCAGTCGCGAGAGGACTTCGAGCCGACGCGCCTGCGCGACGCGCGGACTGCGCTCGTCCTGTACACGCCTGCGGTCGCGCGCTACAAGGTCGAGCGAGGCGCGCGGCGCCTGGTCGACAAGTCGGCGCTGCGCGAGGTCCAGGTCGGAAGCGAGGAGTGGCTCGACAGCGAGATCCTCGCCGAACGCGGCAATGCGATCGTGCTCGAGCCCGCCGACCTGCGCGCCCGCATCGCCGAGCGCGCAAAGGCGCTCGCGAAGGAGCTCGGTGTCGAGCGCCTTCGCGTCAAGGTCGGCTAGACGCGCCTAGTCCCAGCCGACCTCGTCGTGCGTCTCGAGCTTGCGCCAGAAGGTGATCTCCGGCTCGCCTGTCGCAACCTGCGCCATCATCGGCTCGATCGCCGAGCGCTCCTGCTCGAAGAACTGCTGGAAGCTTGCCGGATCGGGCCATTCGTCGACCACCATGATCCGGCCGTCGCTGCCGTAGAAGCGGTGCGCGATGAGCCCGTGCTCCTTCGCGCGGTCCGAGATTCCGCGGACGACGTCTTGGTTCTCCGCCGCGAGCCGCTCGAGCTTGTCCGGATCCCCGGCGACGCGGAACATCATGATGACAGACACCCGATCCTCCTTCGTGGCAAGGCTGACGGGGCGATCGGAACACACAGCGTCTCGTTGCGCAAGCCCTAGCCGGCCGGAAGGGTCAGCGTGAACGTCGAACCTGCGTCAGGGCTCGAGTGCACCTCGACCGTCCCACCGTGCGCCTCCGCGATCGAGCGCGCGATGAAGAGCCCGAGCCCCGTCCCCGGCTTCGAGACTCCGGGGACCTCGGCGCGGCCGAACTTCTCGAAGATGAGCCGCTGCTGATCGTGCGGGATGCCCGGGCCGCGGTCGGTCACGGAGATCCGCACCTGTCCGTTCTCGGGCTGCGCCCGCACCTCCACCGCCTCGCCGGACGGCGAGTACTTGACCGCGTTCTCGATCAGGTTCGAGACCACCTGTCGCAGCCGCTCGCGGTCGCCGCGGATGTGCGGCAGCGAGCTCGACACCGAGGCCGTGACTCGTACCTCGTCCTGGCCGATCGACGCGGTGGATACCGCCTCCTCGACGAGCCGGCCGAGGTCGACGTCGGAGAAGCGGTAGCTGAACGTTCCCGCCTCGATCTGCGACGTGTGCAGAACGTCGCCGATGAGGCTCGCGAGCCGGTTCGTCTCGTCGGCGATGAGCGCGAGGAACGCCTCGCGCTGCTCCGGCGAGAGGATGCGCCATCGCTCCTGCAACGTTCGGGCGGCGCCGATGACCGCCGCCATCGGGCTGCGCAGCTCGTGCGAGACGAGCGACACGAAGTCGGCGCGCAGCGCCGACAGCCGCCGCAGCTCCTCCACGGTGTGATGCTCCGCCTCGTACGCGCGGATGTTCTGCACCGCGGTGGCGGCCAGCCGCCCGAGCAGCGCGACCATCTCGACGTCCTCCGGAGAGAACGCGTCCACCTCCGTCCGGGAGAGCGCGATCATCCCGATCGGCCTCGAGCCGACGAGAAGCGGGGCGACGATCTCGCTGCGCAGCCCGAGCGCGGCGAACTGCGCGTCCTCCGGATACTCCGCCTCCGCGAGGTTGCCGCGGACGATGACGTCGCCGCCGCGGATCCGGTCGAGTACCGAGCCGTGCACGGGCCCAGTGCTCCCCACCGGGAAGACGTCCGCCGCGCCCCGGCCGGCCGTCGCGATCGTCTTCGCGGTGTCGTCCTCGATGAGCACGATCGCGGTGCGGTCGAAGGGGACGACGACGCGCAGCTCGTCGATGAACGCCCCGAATGCAGTCTCGATCTCGAGCGAGGAGGCCAGCGCCCGCGCGCACCGGTTCGCGGCCTCGAGGATGTCGCCGCGCTGGCGCAGCTCGTCGCGCAGCCTCTCCGCTTCCGCCGCCCGCTCGGCGATGCCGTCGCGCAGCCGGCCGACGACGACGCCCGCGAGCAGGCCGACGAGGATCCGCGACGCGATCGTCCTCCACGCGACGCCGGGGCCGAGCGCGTCGACGACGAGCGTCGCGCCGACCATGGCGATGCTGCTGAGGACGCCGGCGAGTAGACCGAAGCGAAGCGCGGCCTCGGCGATCGGAACGAGGTAGAGCGCACGGTACGGCTCGCCGGACTGATACGAGAAGACTGCGACGTAGCCGACCGCCGTGATCGAATCGAGGAGGATCGCGAGCACGCGGGCACGCGCGCGGGCCGCGGGTCCGAGGGTCCTCCACGCGAACGTCGTGGAGACGAGCGCCGACGCCGCGAAGAATCCGGTCACGGCCCACGCCCACGGCTCGTACGCCGACGGGAAATCGGTGACCGAGACGTCGATGATCGCGACGACGACGAGGGTCGCCCGCAGCAGCGCGAGCCACTGCCCGGTGCGCCTAGGCCTCGGCAACGTTGTCCTGCGCGATGCGCGCGTTGCGCTGGAGGAGGCGGCCGTCGTTCCGCGGCACGTAGAGCCGCGCGTACCGGCGCCGCAGCTCGCCGGGGTCGGCCGCGAGCCAGTCCGCGAGCGACACGTGCGGCTCCGCTCCGGCGGGAAGCTGCCCGTGCGCGCGGCGCTTCTCGACGCCGCGGTTCCACGGACAGACGTCCTGGCAGATGTCACAGCCGTACACCTGCGCGCCGAGCTTGGCGCGGTACTCGTCCGGCATCGCGTCCGCCGACTGCGTCCAGTACGAGAGGCAGCGGGTCGAGTCGAGCGTGCCCGGCTCGTCGAGTGCAGCGGTCGGGCAGGCGTCGATGCACAGCCGGCAGGAGCCGCAGTCGGCGTCGAGCGGCGGGGTCGTCTCCAGATCGACGTCGGAGACGAGCGTGCCGAGCACCACCCACGAGCCGTGCCGCTGGGTGATTAGGAGCGTGTTCTTGCCGTAGAAGCCGACACCGCTGCGGGCGGCGGCTTCGCGATCGACGTGCTGGTTCGCGTCGACGAAGACGCGATACGAGCCTCCGATCTCGCGGCCGAGGGCGTCGAGCTTCTCCCGCAGCTCGGCGTAGGCGTCCCACCAGGTGTAGCGAGGCAGGCGGCCGTGACCCGGGGGCCGTTCCGGCTCGGGCGCGTAGTAGCAGAGTGCGGCCGAGACGACGCTGCGTGCGTTCGGGAGGAGCTTCTCCGGATGGCACGACTCTTCCGGCTTCGCCATCGTGAAGCGCATGTCCGCGAAGAGCCCCCGTGCGCGCCGCTCGCGGATGTGCCGCTCGGTCTGCTCGTACGGCTCGGCGCGCGCAACGCCGACGGCGTCGATCCCCAGCTGGGCGGCGAGCTGCCCCAGTCGCTCGGCAGTCACGCGGATAGTCTGCCCCGCGTGCAGGCGGTTCGTATCCACGAGGACGGCGGCCCCGAGGTCCTCGTGCTCGAGGAGGTTCCAGACCCGTCGCCCGGGCCGGGCGAGGTGCTCGTTCGACTGCGCGCGTCCGCGCTCAACCATCTCGACGTCTGGATCAGGAGAGGGCTTCCCTCGGTGCCGAAGCCGCGCATCCTCGGCGCCGACGGCGCCGGCGTCGTCGACGCGCTCGGCGACGGTGTCACCGGCTTCGACGTCGGCGAGCGCGTCGTCATCAATCCGGGGATCGAGACGGGCGACGGCACCATTCATGTCATCGGCGAGCACGGTGACGGCACGAACGCGGAGCTGATCGCGGTTCCCGCCGCGAACGTCCATCCCATCCCGAGCGGACTCTCGTTCGAGGAGGCGGCGGCGTTCCCGCTCGTGTTCGAGACGGCCTACCGGATGCTCGTGACCCGCGCTGGTTTGCGCGAAGGCGAATGGGTTCTGCTGTGGGGGATCGGCAGCGGCGTCTCGACGGCCGGCCTCGCGATCGCGAAGGCGCTCGGCGCGAGAACGATCGTGACGTCGTCGAGTGATGCCAAGCTCGGCCGCGCCCGGGAGCTCGGAGCGGACGCGTTCGTGAACCACGCGACCGGCGACGTGAAGGCGGCCGTGCGTGAGGCGACCGGCGGCCACGGTGTCGACGTCGTCGTCGAGCACGTCGGCGATGCCACCTGGCGCACGTCGCTCGACGTCGCTGCGCGCGAGGGCCGCATCGCCGTGTGCGGGGCGACGACCGGGCCGAACCCGCCGGCGGCCCTCCATCGCATCTGGTGGAAGCAGCTGACGATCCTCGGCTCGACGATGGGGACGGCAAAGGACTTCGCCGGCGCCTACGAGCTCGTGGCGAGCGGCCGAGCGCGACCCGTGGTCGACGAGGTCGTCCCGCTCGCCGATATCCGCTCGGCCCACACGCGGCTCGAAGCGGGCGAGCAGCTCGGGAAGATCGTTCTCTCTATTTGAGCGGAGGCGCCGAACGAATGGGCGCCTCCTCGTACGGTCGGCGTAGCAGGCGGCGCCTTAGGTGCTCGTAGTCGGCACCTCGAGCGGAAGCCCTGCTTCCCGCCAGAGGTGCAGCCGGACGAGCACGTCGATCCCGTACAGCAGCTCCTGCAGCAGGTCGAGGTCGCCCACGTCGACGGTCTCGAGCGCGGCCGTCCACGACCGGACGGCTGCAAGGCCCTCCGGATCGGTGCGGGCCTGCGGCTCGAGGTCGGTCTGCAGCGCGTCCGCGAGCGTGCGGCGCACCGTGTCGCGCTCGACCCGTGTCTGCGCACGGACGGTGCGGGCGGCGCGGCGCAGCTCGGAGACGAGGTGCTGGAGCTCGACCTGCCTGAGTGTGTCGATCGTGGCCATTTGAGCGAGTGTCCGACGCACGCCCAAGCCCTCCATCCGGGATTACCCTCATCGCGTGCCGTTGCAGAACCGCGTCACGCCGACGGGCGAGCTGATCGCGACGCCGGAGCGTGGGCTCGTCTTCGGCAACCGCGGACGGCTGCACGACGACGACCGCCGCATCCGCCGGCAATGGGCCCTGAAGCGCTGGATCGCCTGCAGGCTCGAGTTTCGCGGCCGCTACCACGGGCCGATGCCGCCCGGGCGGTATACAGGCCTCTTCTTCCTCGACGAGGCCACGGCGTTCGCGGCCGGACACCGGCCCTGCGCCGAGTGTCGGCGCGCCGACTATCTGCGCTTCACGCAGATCTGGGGCGCTCGAGCCGATGCGATCGACGCGCGGCTCCACGAGGAACGGCTCGGGCGACGCCGCGAGACGACACTCGACGGGCTGCCCGACGGCGCCTTCGTGCTGCGCGACGGGAAGGCCTGGCTCGTGCTCGCCGACGAGCTGCTGCGCTGGACGCCGGGCGGCTACGCGGACCGCGTCTCTCGCCCGTGCGGGCGGGCGACCGTGCTCACTCCGCCGTCTCTCGTCGAGGTGCTGCGCGCCGGATGGAACGGCGACGTGCCGTTCCTCCACCCGACGGCCTGACCAGGCGGCAGCCCGCTGCGGCTCGGCGACTTCGATCTTCTCCATGGACGGACGCGTCAGCCGAAGCCGAGGATGAACTTCGCGTCCTCGGACATCTTGGGCGATCTGAGCCACACGAGGTCATAGGCTCAATCAAGCCAAATAGTTGCGATTTGCAGCTATTTATGCCTTAACAATTAACTTGCTTTAAAAGGGTAAACAAGGGCGAGCGGGCACAACTCT
>Ga0187809_10001017_pt1 | contig 13728 bp, 10 predicted proteins | sample NC_wetland_sal_i_8_FD_132415 | JGI IMG/M metagenome (GOLD analysis project Ga0187809, IMG submission 132415) | Wetland sediment microbial communities from Neuse River Estuary, North Carolina, USA - ASW_4 | ecosystem: Environmental > Aquatic > Freshwater > Wetlands > Sediment | place: USA: North... | reverse complement strand
CGGACGACGAGGTCGCGCCGCAGCCGGTCGTCGTGCTGGGCGACGAGGCGGCGCGCCGCCCGGTCGTCGTGCCGGACGACGAGCCCGCGCCGCCGGACCCGGCGCCCGCCCGGCGACGACGCCCGGACTTCGTGCCGGCGCTCGACCTGGGCGCGAGCGACGCGGCGCCGGGCCGGGCAGAGAGCCGGTCCCGCCGGTCCTGAGCGCCGCGCCGGGGGATCAGCCCGCCAGCGCCGCCGCGACCGCGGCGAGGTTCGCGGTCATCCAGGAGACGTAGGTGTCACCCGCGGGCAGGGTCTCGGTGACGGGCACCACGGCGACGCCGTTGGCCCGGGCGGCCTTGAGCACGGCCTCCGTCTCGGGACCGGTGGTCTGCTCGTTGTAGGCAAGGAGCCGGACGGCGTGGTCGGTGTAGAGCGCGAGGGTCTGCTGCAGCACGGCGGGGGCGACGTCGGTGCCGTCCTCGATGGCGTGGGAGAACTCGGCCGGCGTGCGGTTGACCAGGCCGATGGCCTGCAGCAGGTACAGCGGCACCGGCTCGGTGATCGACACCCCGGCGCCCGCGTACGTGGCCTTCAGCTGTGCCTCCCGCTGGACGAGCGCCTGGAGCTGCGCGGTGAGGCCGGCGGCGTTCTGCCGGAAGGTGTCGGCCCGCGCCGGGTCGAGCCGGCCGTAGGCGTCCGCGATCTGGCCGACCACCTTCTCGACGGTCGGGAAGTCGTACCAGACGTGCTCGTTGAGCTGGCCGCCGGCCGCGGCCTTGCCCGAGATGGTGACGGCGTTCAGCACCACGGCCGAGGGGTTGTGCGCCGCGGCGAGCATGGTGTCCACGAAGTCGTCGTACCCGCCGCCGTTCTCGACGACCACGGCCGCCTTGGACAGGGCGAGCTGGTTCTGCGCGCTGGCCTCGTAGCTGTGGGGGTCCTGGTTCGGGTCGCTGATGATCGAGGTCACCGAGACCGCGTCCCCGCCGACGGTCGCGGCGAGGTTGCCCCACACGTCCGTCGAGGCGACGACGGCGATGGGTCCGCCGCCGGAGCGGACGGCGGCGGCGGTGCTCGTCGCGGCCGGGGTGGTGGACGAGCACGCGGCGACCGTGAGGATCACCCCCGCGGTGGCGGCCGTCCAGGCGAGGCGGGTGAGGCGGGAGGTCATGGGGGCTCCTCGATCGTTCGACATGGTGACGATAAGGAGAGTAGTTCTCATTACCAATTGCGCAAGACCCCAAGGGCGTGTCATCCGGCCAGGGTGTCCCGCCGGGTAAGGTCGGGGCGCCCACCCCGGGCGCGCGGCGAGCAGAGGCGGAACGGGTGCGACGGCTTCTCGGCACACTGACCGGCAAGGCGGTCGCGGCCGCCGTGCGGCTGCGCGGCAAGAGCGCCGGCCAGGCCATGCCGGGCCGCGTCGTGGAGCGCCTCGTGCCCGGCTATCTCGCCGCGGTGCTGGGGCGGCTGCCGCGTGGCGTGGTGATGATCACCGGCACCAACGGCAAGACGACCACCACCAAGATGGTGGTCGAGGTGCTGCGCGCCAACGGCCTGCGGGTCCTCACCAACGCCACCGGCAGCAACATGACGCGCGGCATCGTCTCGAGCGTGAGCCAGCAGGCCACGCCCACCGGCCGGCTGCCGTTCGACGTCGCGGTGTTCGAGCTCGACGAGGCCTACGCGCCGCAGGTCGCCGCGCAGGCGCGGCCGGCGTGGGTGCTCGGCCTCAACGCGAGCCGCGACCAGCTGGACCGCTTCGGCGAGGTGGACACGGTGGCGCGGCTCATCACCAGCGCCATGCGCACGGCGAGCGCCGGCGTGGTCGTCAACCGCGACGACCCGCGGTTGCTGGCCGGCGTGTCCGGCACCGGCCAGCGGGTGGAGCGGTTCGGCGTGGCGCCCGGGCTGCTGGCCGCGTTCCCGCGCGACGACGAGCTGGTGCGCACCGGCGCGGCGACCCGCGCGGCGCCCGAGGCGCCGGACGACGAGCCGGCCGCGGTCGAGCTGCTGGACTTCGAGGGGGACCGTGCGCGCTACCGCGTGGGCGGCGCGGAGGTCGATGCCCAGCTGCAGGTGACCGGCCAGCACAACTTCCAGAACGGCGCCGCCGCGCTCGCGCTGGTGCACGCGCTGCTCCCCGACGTGCCGGTGCGCACGCTCGTCGACCAGCTCGCCGCGGTGCAGCCCGCCTTCGGCCGCGGCCAGGTCTACGCACTCCCCGGCGGCGGGCGCGTCCAGCTCAACCTCGTGAAGAACCCGGCCAGCTTCCGGCAGGGGCTCGCCTCGTACGTGCGGCCGGACACGGGTGTGGTGGTGGCCGTCAACGACCTGGTGGCGGACGGGCGTGACCTGTCGTGGCTGTGGGACGTGGACTTCTCGCCGCTGGCCGGCCGCGAGGTGGCGCTGACCACGGGCGTCCGCGCGGTCGACATGGCGCTGCGCCTGCGGTACGACGACGTGGCGGTGGGTCGCATCGAGCCCGACCTGCGGGCGGCGCTCGCGGCGATCGCGCAGTCGCCGGGGGAGACGGTGGTCTTCGCCACGTACACCGCGATGCTGCGCCTGCACGCCCTGCTCTCCGCGGAGGCGGTGACCGCCCGATGACGCTGCACCTGGTGCACCTGTACCCGGACGAGATGAACACGTACGGCGACCGCGGCAACCGGCTGACGCTGCTGCAGCGCGCGCGGTGGCGCGGGCTGGACCCCGTGGTCCACTTCGTCGGCATCGGCGACGAGCTGCCGCCCGAGACGGACCTGGTGCTCGGCGGCGGCGGCCAGGACTCCGCGCAGGCCGACATCCAGGCCGACGTGCTGCGCAAGGGCGAGCGGCTGCACCAGCTGGTGCAGGCCGGTGTGCCGATGCTCATGGTGTGCGGCACGTACCAGCTGCTCGGCCGCCGATTCCTCACGCACGAGGGCGAGGAGATCGCCGGCATCGGCGTGTTCGACGTCGAGACCGTCGGCGGCGACCGCCGGCTCATCGGCAACGCCGCGGTGCAGACCGAGGCGTTCGGCACGCTGTACGGCTTCGAGAACCACAGCGGGCGCACCGTGCTGGGTGTCGGGCAGCAGTCCCTCGGCCGCGTGCTGCGCGGCAACGGCAACAACGGCGAGGACGGCACCGAGGGCGCGCGGACGGTCAACGCCATCGGCACCTACCTGCACGGGCCCCTGCTGCCGGCGAACCCGGTGCTCGCCGACGCGCTGCTGGCGCTCGCGCTGGAGCGCCGCGGCGAGCCGGCCGCGCTGGCGCCGATCGACGAGCCGCTCGTCGAGCGCTCGCGGGCCGAGGCGGCGCGCCGGGCGTACTGACGGCCCGGTCGGGCGGGTGACGTCGGCGGCAACGTCCGCGCAGGTGTCCCGCACCGCTTGCGCCGGCGCGCCGCCGGAGGAGCCTGGAGGTAGCAGTCGCGTGGCGCGCGAGCAGGCAGGCGACGATGACGACGACCCCGGCACCCCCGGCCGGACCGGACCTGGACCCCTCCGGCGAGACCCCCGCGCGCGGCGCGCTGCGGCGGGCCCTCGCCCCGCTCGTGGCCGGGGGCACGCTGTCCGCGGCGCAGGCCGACGCGGTGCTCGTCGTGCTCACGCCCCTGGTCGAGGGCCCCGCCGAGGTGGCCGCCGGTCCCGCGGAGGTGCCGGCCGGTGAGCCGGCACCGGCGCCCTGGCGGGGCCGGCTCCTGGAGGCGGCGGTCTACCTCGGCTGCGCGTTCGTGCTGGCGGCGGTCGGCGTGGTGGTGCAGCAGCGGTGGTCGGCGATGCCGCGCGGCGGGCAGCTGCTGCTCGCCGGGAGCCTGGCCGCCGTGGCTCTCGCTGCCGGGCTCGTGGTGAGCTGGCCGGTGCGGCCACGGCACACCGGGTCGGCCGAGCCCCGGCACGCCGTGCGGCGGCGGTCCGGGAGCGTGGTGCTCACGCTCGGCGTGGCGCTCGCGGTGGCCACGGTGGCGCTGGCTGTGGGTGAGGGACGGTGGCAGCCCGTGTCGGCCGCGGGTGCGGCCCTGGTGCTCATGGTCGGCGTGCAGGTGCTGGCGCCGAGCGTGCTGGCGGAGCTGGCGGTCTTCGGGGCCGGGGTGGCGCTCGTGACGGCCGTCCCGGACGTGGCGATGCCGGCGCCGAGCGGCGAGGGGGCCGCCGGCTCGTTCGACTGGGAGGCCGTCGACGCGCTGCGCGGCAGCCTCTTGCTGGCCTACGGCGCCGCGTGGGCATGGGGCGCTTCACGGCGGCTGCCGCACCGTGAGCTGACCGTGGCCCTCGGACTGGGCGTGGGTGTCATCGGCGCGATGAGCACGGCGGCCAAGGGTCAGCCACTGGCGGCCGTGTTGCTCGGCGTTCTCGCCGTGGCTGCGGTGCTGACGTACTTGCGCGACCCGGCGTGGCCATGGGTCGTCGGAGCCGTCGGCGCGGTGTTCTTCGCCGTCCTGCTCGTCGGGCACCGGACCCTCGGTCCGGCGCTGACGTTCCTGGTCGCGGGCGTGGTGCTGCTCGGCGGCACGGCGGGCGCCGTGGCGCTGGGGCGGCGGCGGTCGCGGCGCGCCGGGGGAGGGTGAGTCGCGAGTGGTCGGCGCCTCCGTCGGCAAGATGATGACGTGGCGTCGTCACGTTGACTTTGTCGACACAGCGTCGGTAAAATCGTCGTCGTGACCCACGAGAGCACCCACCTGTCGAACGCACCGGCGTCGGCGGGCACCCTGGACCGTCGCGGCTGGGCCGCGCTGCTCACCATCGGCTTCGGCGTGGCCGTCGTCATCATGGACGCGACGATCGTCAACGTCGCGCTGCCGGTGGTCATGGCCGACCTGCACCTGACGGGTGCCGATGCCCAGTGGCTCAACGCCTCGTACGCGCTGGTGTTCGCGGCGGTGCTCATCACCGTGGGCCGCCTGGGTGACCTGCACGGGCGCCGCCGGTTCTTCGCCGCAGGCATCGTGCTGTTCATGGCCGCGTCCCTGGTGGCCGGCCTGAGCGGGGGAGCGACGCAGCTGGTCGTCGCGCGGCTGGTCCAGGGGCTCGGCGCCGCGATGGTGGTGCCCAGCACCCTGTCCACGCTCAACGCCACGTTCACCGGCCGGGCGCGTGGCGTGGCCTTCGCCGTGTGGGGATCGGCCATCGGCGGCATGGCGGCGATCGGCCCGCTGCTGGGTGGCTGGCTGGCCACCGACGTCTCGTGGCGGTGGGCCTTCTGGCTCAACATCCCGGTGGGGGTGGCGGTGCTGGTGGGGATCGCACGGGTCGTCCCGGAGACGCGTGACGCCACGGCGGCGCCGGGCAACGACCCGTGGGGCGTGGTCCTCAGCGCCCTCGGCATGGGCGGCGTCGTCTTCGCCCTCATCGAGTCGTCGTGGTTCGGCTGGACGCGCCAGGCCTCCGGTGCGCTCTCGCCGGTGCCGTTCGCCCTGGTCGGCGGCGTGCTCGCGCTCGTCGCGTTCGTCGTCCTCGAGGTGCGCCGGGCTGCCGCCGGCCGGCACGCACTCGTCGACCTCTCGCTGCTGCGGGTGAGGACGTTCCGGGCCGGGATCGTCGCCGCGCTCATCGTGGCGTTCGGCGAGTTCGGCCTGCTCTTCACGCTTCCCCTGCTCCTGCAGGGCACCCTCGGCTACACGGCGCTCGGCACGGGCGGCGTCATCCTCTGCCTGGCCATGGGGACGTTCCTCGTCTCGGGCGCGCTGCCGCAGCTGGGGCGCCGGATGTCGCAGCGCGCGATCGTCCAGACCGGCCTCGCGCTCGAGGCGCTCGCGGTCGGCGGCCTGGCCCTCACGGTGTCGACGAGCATCACCGCGCTCGAGCTGTGCCTGTGGCTGTTCGCGTACGGCGCGGGCGTCGGCATGGCCACCGCGCAGCTGACGTCGCTGCTGCTCTCCGACATCCCCGTGAACGAGAGCGGCCAGGCGTCCGGGTTGCAGAGCACCGTGCGCCAGCTGGGCTCCGCCCTCGGGGTGGCCCTGCTGGGCGGCCTCCTCGTCTCCAGCCTCGCCGCCGCGACGCGGCACAACCTCGGCGCCCTCGGGCTGCCCGGCGCCACCGTGGACCAGCTCACCGTGGCGGTGAAGGACTCCGCCGGGACCGCCATCGCGGGCCTGCAGGCGGCCCCCGGGATGCACGCCGCGGCCGCGGCCGCCGGGGACGCGATGATCCACGCGACGCAGCTGACCACCGGGCTGGCCGCCGTGGCGCTCGCGGTCGGCTTCGCCGCGACCTTCGCGCTGCCGCGGCGAGCGGCGCACTGAGCGTCGGAGCCCTGGCTCGACCGGTCGGGGCCGGGGCGCGCTAACCTCGGTGGAGGCGATGGAGCTCGCCCTCGAACGCATCCGCTGATGGCTCCTACGGCAGGACCGCTGTGGGGAGCGCCATGCGTGCAGCCGTGGGTGAGCAGTCCGGAGGAGCGCGCGACACCTCCGCGCGCACCCCGGCGACGTCGGTGGACCTCAGCGCCGGCCGTGGTGCCGGCGTGAGCGGCCGGGTGAGCGTGCTGTTCCCACCGGGCGCGGACGGCCTGCCGGACCGGTCGGTCGCGGGTCGGCCCGCGTCGTCGGACACCCTCAAGGACCTCGCGCTCGACGGCGTCGTCGAGCGGGTGGCGGGGGCCGTCGCGCCGGAGCTGCGCGACGTGCTGGCGACGCCCCTGACCGACGAGCGCGCGGTGCGGTACCGGCAGGCCGTGGTCGTCGACCTGCGCGAGCCGCAGGTGCGGGCGGCGGTCGGCGCGTTCGACGAGCAGATGCGCCTCGTCGCCGCGCGCCGGGGCTCCGCGGTCGCGGCGCGCAGCGCGCACCAACGCGTGCTCTGGCTGTGCCACGCGGCCGCCGGGTACGTCGCCGCGGTGGACCGGCTGGCGACCGACCTCGCGCAGGCCGTGGCCGAGCGGCGCGCGAGCTCGCCGGCGATGACCGCGTTCGCGGAGCACGTCGCCCGGTACCAGCGGGGGACGGCCTTCGGCGGGCTGCGCGACCACACCGCGCGGGTCGAGGCGGGGCTGGCCGAGGCGAGGTACGCCGTCTGGCTCCGGGGACCCAAGATCACCGTCGCACCCCCCGGCGACGAGCCCGACCTCCAGCAGCTGGTGCTCGAGACGTTCGAGCGCTTCCGCCAGCAGTCCCGGGCCGCCCACGGGCGGTCGGTGAGCGCCGGGCCGGACCTCGACCACGTCCAGGCGCAGATCCTGGACCGGGTGGCCCTCCTGCTGCCGGACCTCTTCGCGGACGCCGCGGCGCTCGCCGATGCCGCCGCCGCGCAGGTCCCGGACCCGACCATCACCGCGGTGTCCGACGAGCTGGCCGTCTACGTCGCCTACCTCGACCTGGTCGCCCCGGCCGAGCGCGCGGGACTGCCGACCTGCCTGCCGGAGGTGTCGTCCGGCAGCAAGGAGATGTCCGTGCGCGACGCGTGGGACCTGCCGCTGGGCCTGGACCTGGTGGCCGACCGCCTCCCGGTGGTGACCAACGACCTCGAGCTGCGCGGCCCGGAGAGGGTGCTCGTGGTCTCGGGCCCCAACCAGGGGGGCAAGACGACCACGGCGCGCACGTTCGGCCAGCTGCACCACCTGGCTGCGGTGGGACTGCCGGTGGCGGGACGGGACGCGCGGCTCATGCTCGCCGACCAGGTGCTGACGGTGTTCGAGCGGGAGGAGACGTCCGCCGAGCTCGACGGCCGGCTCGGCGGCGAGCTCGTCCGCGTCCACCGGGTGCTGGACGGCCTGACGCCGCGCACCGTGGTGGTGCTCAACGAGGTGTTCGCATCGACCGCGGTCGAGGACGCCCGGTTCCTGGGCCGCGAGGTGCTCGAGCGCCTGATCGCGGCCGACGTGCCGACGGTGCTCGTGACGTTCGTCGACGAGCTGTCGCGGCTCGGGCCGGCCACCGTGAGCATGGTGAGTCTGGTCGACCCGGACGACCCCACGGTGCGCACGCTCAAGGTGGTGCGCCGGGCGGCCGACGGTCGGGCCTATGCGGACGCGCTCGCGACCCGCTACGGCCTGAGTCACGACCGGATCGTGGCGAGGGTGGTCCGATGAAGGTCCGTCTCATGGCGCCCGACGAGGACTTCGACCCCGAGGCCGTCGGCCCCGACCTGCCGGCCGGCGTGGCCGACATGGTCCAGGACCTCCAGCTCGACGTGCTGCTCGACGCCATGGCCTCCGGGGACAAGCTGCTGCGGGCCGCCGCCCGCACCGCCCTGCTGACGCCGCTCGTCGATCCCGACCGCGTGCGCTACCGGCAGGCGGTGCTGGCGGACTGCCTCGCGCACCCGGAGGTCGCGCGGGCGCTGTTCCAGCTCGCCGGCCGTGCCCTGGACGCCGAGCGAGCCGTCTGGTGGGTGCCCAGGTCGCGCCCGGAGATGGTGCTCGACCGCTCGGTCCGGGTCCTCGCCGCGCAGACCGTGGTGATCCAGGACCTGGTCGCGCTGGTGGCCGAGCACGGCGACGAGCTGGTGTCACCCGGCCTGCGCGCCTTCGTCGCGACTGTGCGGACCGAGCTGGACGAGCCGTTCATCGCCGAGATGAGCGATCGGCTGGCCCTGCTGCGCCGAGGCGACGGCCTCCTGGTCACGGCGGCGCTCGGCGAGGACGGCCAGGTGACGCGGCCGGTGCCGCGCGTGCCGCAGCGCGTCGGGCGCGTGTTCAGCCGGCCGGCCGTGCGCAAGCCGAACCATTCGTTCGAGATCCCCGACCGCGACGAGGGCGGGTTCCGCGTGCTCGGCGAGCTGCGGGACCGCGCGCTGTGGCGCGTCGCCGACGCGGCCGACCAGGCGGCCGGGCACGTCCACGACTTCTTCGAGGTGCTGCGCGGCGAGATGGCGTTCTACCTCGCGTGCCTCAACCTCGTCGCCGCGCTGCACGAGCGGGGTGCCCCGACGTGCGTCCCCGCGCCACGGCCGGTGGGCGACGACGTGCTGCGCGCACGGGGGCTGTACGACCCGTGCCTGGTGCTGCGCGAGGGCCGCGCGGCCGTGCCCAACGACGTGACGGCGGACGGCGTGCGGCTGCTCGTCGTGTCCGGTGCCAACCACGGCGGCAAGACGACGCTGCTGCGTGCCCTCGGCGTGGCGCAGGTGCTGACCGGGGCCGGGATGCTCGCGCCGGCCGCCGAGCTCGCGCTGGCGCTGACCCCGGCGATCCGGACCCACTGGGCGCGCGAGGAGGACACCGGCCTGGCGCACGGCAAGCTCGACGAGGAGCTGGGCCGGTTCTCCGAGCTCGTCGACGAGCTGGTCCCTGGGGCGCTGCTGCTGAGCAACGAGTCGTTCGCCTCGACCAACGAGGCGGAGGGGTCGCAGATCGCGCTGACCGTCGTCCGGGCGCTCGTCGAGGCGGGGGTGCGGCTGGTGGTGGTCACGCACCTGTACGGGCTGGCGCACGAGCTCCACGAGTCGCGGACGCCGCCGGCGGTCTTCCTGCGCGCCGAACGCGGCGAGAACGGCCGCCGGCCGTACCGCTTCGAGGTCGCCCCGCCGCTGCCCACGAGCTTCGCGCGAGACCTCTTCCAGCGGGAGCTCGGCGCGAGCGTGTCGCCGCGCGAGAATCGGGCGGTGCCCGCCGGACTGCCCGTGCTGACCACGCCACGGCTCGTGCTGCGACCGTGGCGTACCGAGGACGCCGCCGCGGCGTTCGACCTCTACTCCCGCTGGGAGGTCGCGCGCTACCTCGGGCGGGCGCCGAGGGTGCTCACCGATCCGGCCGAGGCGCAGCAACGGGTCGAGGGCTGGGCACGGTTCCCGGGCCCCCTGCACGGGGTCTGGGCCGTCGTCCCGCGGGACGGTGAGGTCCCCGTCGGCTCGGTGATGACGAAGCTGCTCCCGCGAAGCGGCGGTGGTGAGCCCTCGCAGGACACCGAGATCGGCTGGCACCTGCACCCGGACGTGTGGCACCGCGGCTACGCCACGGAAGCGGCGTCCGCGCTGCTCGGGCTCGCGTGGGACCAGGGGCTGGCCGAGGTCTTCGCGGTGACCTACCCGCAGAACGCGGCCTCGCAGGCCGTCTGCCGCCGGCTCGGGATGGCGGAGCTCGGGCTGACCGACCGGTACTACGACATGACGTGCGCGCTCTTCCGGGCGGCCCGGCCCTGACGCCGACCGGCGCGGCCGCCGCCGTGCCCCCGCCCAGCCCTCCCGGAACGCGATCCGGCAGCCGCGGCGTGCGCGGCGGCGCCGCCGGCCCGCCCGTTCCTGCGATCCATCCCACGACCGCGACCGGTCGTGGCCACCCGGGGGCGCCACGACCGGTCGCGGTCGGACCCGCTACAGGGCGCCGGCCTGGATCCGCTCGGCGATGTCGTCGGCGGTGAGCCAGCCGGAGGTGAGGGCGAAGCCGTTGGCCGAACCCGGGATCGGCAGGCTGTAGGACTCGCCGAACAGGCCGCCCGCGTCGCAGCCGACGGAGTACAGGCCGGGGATGGGGTGGCCGGCCTTGTCCAGGCAGCGCATGTGGTCGTCGATGCGGATGCCGCCCATCGTGATCATGATCCCGGTCTCCATCTTCACCGCGTAGAACGGCGGGGTGCCGACGGGGAGCAGGAACTTGGCGGGCTTGTGGAACCGGGTGTCCTCGCCCTGGGCGCACGCCGCGTTGTAGGCGTCCACCTCGGCGCGCAGCACGGCTGGGTCCACGCCCATCTTTACGGCGAGCTCCTCGACGGTGGTGGCACTCACCACGTTGGTGCGGGTCTCGTCGGCCGCGTCCGCCTCGATCTCCGTGGGCAGGTTGACGAGCTTCTCGCCGTTGCGCACGTAGATGCCCAGGCCCACCTCGTTGCCGTCCTCCACGAGGTGGCGGATGGTGGCCGTGTCGAACACCGACCAGAACATCGCGCCCGGCAGGCCGGCCGTGACGTCGCCCGCGTTGCCGAAGTTCAGCCCGATGACCTCGTCGGTGAAGCGGTGGCCGTGCGCGTTCACCCAGAAGTAGGGCTGGAAGCCGGCGGCGTTGGTGTGGCTGGTGATCGTCTTGTCCCGCATGATCGGGAACAGCAGCAGCGTGCCGATGGAGGGGTGCTCGGTGCCGCCGGCCGCCAGCACCATGCCCAGGCCGTCGCCGGTGTTGCCGGGGCCGCCCACGTTGATGAGCTTGTCGCCCAGGTGGTCGTAGCGCGTGTACTTGTCGATGAGCTCCGGGTTGCACGCGTAGCCGCCGGTGCCGATCACCACGGCCTTGGCGCCGAGCCGCACCTGCTCGCCGTCGGCGTCCTCGGCCGCCACCCCGACGACCTTGCCCGTGGCGTCCTGCAGCACGGACGTGGCGGTGGTGGACAGGAAGACGTCGACGCCGCGGTGCCGCGCGTCGGCCTCGAGGAGCTCGATGAGGTGGGCCACCTCGCCCTCGGGCAGGTGCCACGTGACGAGCTCCCCGGGCTGGTCCACCGCCGTGACGGTGACGTCCTCGTAGACGGCGCCCTCCTCGTCGCGCATCTTGACGATGGTGGTGGCCGCGTTCGCTACGAAGCGGCTGACGATGGAGGGGTCGGCCCGCCAGTGGGAGTAGTCCAGGTAGGTGTCGAACGCCTGGGTCTTGGTGACGGTGATGCCGCGCTTGATCTGCTCGTCGGACTCGAACGCCGCGTGGCCCTCGGCGAACGCCGAGCTGCCGCCGGTGTGCTCCTCCTTCTCCAGCAGCGCGCAGGTCAGGCCGTCCTTGGCCGCCTGCACCGCGCACGACAGCCCCGACGCCCCGCCGCCGATGACGACGACGTCGTAGCTGGAGTCGAACTGCTCGCTCATGATGGTCTCCTGACGTGGACTCTTGCGTGGGTCACTGCTGCAGTGCCGCGATGAGGGCCGGCACCACCTCGTACAGGTCGCCGACCGCGCCGTAGTCGGCGCGGCGGAAGATGCGGGCCTTGGGGTCGTTGTTGATGGCGGCCACGACCTTGGCGCCGCGCACGCCCTCCAGGTGCTGCGGGGCGCCCGAGATGCCGACCGCGAGGTAGAGCCGGGGGGAGATGTGCTGGCCGGAGCGCCCCACGTAGCGGGCCTTGTCCAACCAGCCCAGGTCGTCCGCGATGGGCATCGAGCACCCCACCTCGGCGCCGAGGGCCTGCGCGAGCCGCTCGACGAGCGCGACGTCGGCCCTGGCGCGCACGCCGCGGCCGAACGCGACGACGACGCGGGCGTCGACGACGCCGCTCGCGGCGGGCGCCGGCTCGGTACCGGCGACGACCATGACCGCCGGGACCGGGGCGGCCTTGGTGACGGTGCCCGGGCCGCCGGACACCGCCTCGGGCTCGTCGGCCTCGTCGGACGCCACGATCACCGCGAGCGGCCCGGGGGCGGCGAGCGTCTCGATGACCTCGCCGCCGAGCACCGCGCGCCGCACGGTCCAGGGCGCCCCGCCGGTCACCTCGAGCACGCCCGGGACCAGCCGCGCGCCGGCGGCCGTGGCGGCCGCACCCAGCAGGGTGCGCGCGGCGGGGTCGCCCCCGCCGACGAGCAGCGCAGGGTGGCTCGCCGCCACCTGTGCGGCCAGGCCCGCCGCGTAGGCCTCCGCCGGGGTGTCCCGGGCCGGCTCCACCCACACCACCGGCACGCCCGCCGCGGCGACGGACTCGGCGAGCTGCTGCGACCCGACGACCGCGGCGGTCACTGCGCCCCCGGCCCGCCGGGCGACGCCGAGCACCGCCTGCCACGCCTCGTCCGCGACGACCACCCAGACCTCGCCCATCGCCCCGCCCGTCCCTGGCTCCCGCTCCTCGTTCACAGCACGCCCTCCGCCCGGAACGCGGCCACCAGCTGGGCGGCGACCTCGTCGGGTGGGCCCTCGAAGACCCGTGCCGTCGTGGCGGGCGGGAGCTCGCTGCCGCGGCTCTCGACGTCGGCCACGGGCACGCCGAGCTCGGCCAGCGTGAGGCTCGTCACCGGCCGCTTGCGCGCCGCGAGCAGCTCCTTCATGCCCGGCACGCGGTCGACGTCGGCCTCGGCGGCCACGCCCAGCACGGCGGGCGTGGCCAGGCGCACCGTCTGGCTGCCCCGCGCGGAGCGCCGCGTCGCCAGTACCTGGCCGTCCTCGCTCGTCGCCGACGTCACGGCGACGAGCGCCGGCCAGCCGAGGTGCCCGGCCACGGCCGGGGCGACGCCCGGGTCCTGCTTCGGGTCGCCCAGGACGACGACGTCCACGTCGCCGATGCGGCGCACGGCCGCCGCGATGACCGCCGCGGTCGCGGCGTTGTCCGCCAGGGGCGGGGCGTCGGCGACGGAGTAGGCGGTCTGGACGCCGCGGGCCAGCGCCCAGCTCGCGTCGCCGCTGCCGAGGGTCAGGCCGATGAGCTCGTCGTCGGGCCCGGACGCGACCTGGCGGGCGGCGGCCAGCGCGGCGGGGTCGTCCTCGCCGGCGGCCATCTTGGCGCCGCGCCAGTCGACGCTGCCGTCGGTGTGCACGCTGGCGGCGCCGGGGTCCCTGGCCCACTTGTAGACGATGACGACCCGCATCGCGGCCTTCCTCCCGTGGCGTCCACCGGGCGCCGGCGGGCGCACGGACCGGCCGGGGGCACGGGCGCCGGGGCGCCCGCCCGCCCTCGGACGACGTCCACGATGGCCCTTTGTGAAGGGTTGAACTAGCGCCCTTCGGGCCGACCTGGGTGACCGATCGGCTACCCCCGGGGGGTATGGCGCCGGTGGCGTCCCGGGACGGTCAGGAGACCAGCCCCTTGCGCACGCTGTAGACGGCCACCTGGACGCGGTTGCGCATGTGCAGCTTGTCCATGACGCGGCCCAGGTGCTTCTTCACGGTGGTCTCGCCCAGGTGGAGGTCGCGAGCG
>Ga0187809_10001016_pt1 | contig 13738 bp, 13 predicted proteins | sample NC_wetland_sal_i_8_FD_132415 | JGI IMG/M metagenome (GOLD analysis project Ga0187809, IMG submission 132415) | Wetland sediment microbial communities from Neuse River Estuary, North Carolina, USA - ASW_4 | ecosystem: Environmental > Aquatic > Freshwater > Wetlands > Sediment | place: USA: North... | reverse complement strand
GCATGAGCCAGCATCCCCCTGCCAACTCCCGAGCGCCGCCAGCTCGACCCTCCGCAATCCGGGGGCACGCTATTTTCGCAGCAGAATTCCCCAAGGACACACGGAGTTTCATTAAGAAGTATCATTATCATTCCTCAGAAAAGTATAAGTCATTTCTTTGGTCAGCAGAATAATATGATAATATACTATTCATATACCTTGTGGTCTCTGTGTTAAAAAAGAACGCTGTCGTGCCCCAAAGGCGGCAGCTATTGGCATACCAGGCCCGCTTCCAGCCATCCAGGTTTGCCCCACCGCCGGCCCAAAGTGATCGGAATGCGCTCCAAAAACCTTAACGAGGCAGCGGCCAGTCGCACCCTCCGGTCCTCCCCCGCCCCCAACAGCAAGCCCGCGCCGCCCCGCACTCCCAACCGCGAGAATCCGCTTGCCAAATTAACTAACTTATGTTATAGGCCGCCCCCGAGAAACCAAAACGGAGAGCCGATGCCTCATACGCACGACATTGCCGGACCACCCTCCCAACCAGGTCCGGCTCAGGACCGGTCCGGCAAGCCCGTGCCCGAGCGCATCGCCGTGGTCCTCGCCCTCCTCGACATCCTGCTCACCTACGCAACCCACCTCGCCGCAACCCTCGAATGCCGCGCCGTCGTGCGCGGCTTCTCCACCATCGCGCAGTATTTCGGCACCGCCCGCCTGCCGGCGATCGCCGCCCGCCTCGCCCGCGGCATCCTGCGCATCCAGGCGCTGCGGCGCGTGCTGCTTGCCCGCGCCGAACGCGGCCGCGACCTGTTCGCGATCCAGCGGCGCCAGCGCGCCGCCGCCAGGCCCCAGCCACAGCCGCCGGCCGCCGAACCCAAGCCACCGCCGCGCACCCGGCGCGTCGAGGCGGACGACATCCCCGACGCCGCCAACCTGCCAGGCATCGCGGAGCTGGAAGCGGCAATCCGCCGCCGTCCGATCGGTTCCGCACTCGCCGACATCTGCCGCGACCTCGGCATTTCGCCCAGCCTGTGCGTGGGCAATTTCTGGACCGAGCTCTACCAGGCCATCGACTGGTATGGCGGCAATTTTGCCAAATACTACATGGCGATCCGCCGCAGAGCCGTCGATTTCCAGCCGGAAATGCTGGCCGACCCCAATCTGAGCCTGCCGGAGCAGACGCGCGACGGCATCGGCCGCATGCTGGGGTTCTTCATCGGCCAGCCTCCGGTCACGCCGTTCTGGGTGCCGCTGTCGCCCGGCTTGTGGCAGCCGGCCGCCACCGGGCCGCCCTGATGCCGCACGCCCATCCCACGCCGCACGCACGGGACCGGAGTTCGGCCGGCCCCGCCCTTCGGATTCGCCCCTCCCGCAAGTTGAACCACCGGATTGGAAGCCAAGCCATGTCCGCCACCCCGCTCAGCGCGCTGTGCGCCCTGCTCCCGGCCCTCGCCACCGACATCGCCGCCGGCGTGATTGGCCAGCTGCTGGCCGCGGTGCCCCGCCGGTTCGACAACGCCGATCCGGCGGGCTCGGATTGCGCCCTGGTCGGCGAACTGGCCGAGATGCGCCCGCGCGACCTGGAGGAGGCGATGCTCGCCGTGCAGATCCTCGCCGCGAATTACGGCGCCACCCTGTGCACCCAGGCGGCCTGCGCGCTCGATCCGGTCAGCAAGGAGGCGTCGCGGCTGCGGCGCGACGCAGCGGTGCAGCAGCGCGCCATGGCCACAATGCAGCGGGCGTTGGAGCGCCTGCGTAAGCGGCCGATGCTGGCCGACCCGGCGAGCGGGGAGGTGCGGCCGACGGTGGCGCCGGATGTTCCGGCCACGCGCCCGCGTGCGGCGGCGGAGCGGCAGGCGGCCACGGAGAGGCAGGAAGAGGAGGAGGCCGCCAAGCCGTGGCCGCCGGAAAACGTGTTCGACGGCCACCCGGACCTGAAGGCGCTGAACGACCGCTGGTACTCCCTGCCACGCTGGGAGGACATGACCATGGAGGAACGCCGGCAGACCTGGGGCTACAAGCCGGAGGCGCCGCAGACCGCCCAGGGCGGGGCGGCGGAGGGCGGGGCGGCGGCGGCCGGGGCGGCAGCGGCCGGGGCGGCGGCGGCCGGGTGAGCGCGGTCCGGCTCCGCCGTGCCGAACCGATTTCAGGCCAGCTTGCGCTGCAGCGTCTCGTTCACCAGCGCCGGATTGCCCTTGCCCTTCATCGCCCGCATCACCTGGCCGACGAAGAAGCCGAACAGCTTGTCCTTGCCGGATTTGTACTCCGCCACCTTGTCGGCATTCGCCGCCAGCACCGCATCCACCGCCGCGTCGATCGCGCCGGTATCCGTCACCTGGCGCAGGCCACGCTCATCGACGATGGCGGCGGGATCCTTGCCGGTCTCCACCATGGCGTCGAACACGTCCTTGGCGATGCGGCCGTTGATCGTGTTGTCCGCCATCAGGTCGAGCAGCCGGCCGAGCGCCGCGGCGGATACGGGAGAATCCTCGATGGTCTTGCCCAGGCGGTTCAGCGCGCCGAACAGGTCGCCCGTCACCCAGTTCGCCGCCTGTTTGCCGTTGCGTCCCTTCGCCACCGTCTCGAAGTAGTCCGCCGTGGCGCGTTCGGCGACCAGCACGCCGGCATCGTAGGCGGACAGCTCATACTCGCGGATGAAGCGGGCCTTCTTCGCATCCGGCAGTTCCGGCAGCGATGCCTTCAGCGCGCTGACCCAGTCCTGCTCCAGCACCAGCGGCAGCAGGTCAGGATCGGGGAAGTAGCGATAGTCGTGCGCATCCTCCTTCGACCGCATGCTGCGCGTCGTGCCGCGGGTACTGTCGAACAGCCGTGTCTCCTGCTGCACGGTGCCGCCGGATTCCCACACTTCCACCTGGCGCGCGGCCTCCGCCTCGATCGCCTGCATGACGAAGCGCACCGAGTTGACGTTCTTCACCTCGCAGCGCGTGCGGTACGGTTCGCCGGGTTTGCGCACCGAGACGTTGACGTCGGCGCGCATGGAGCCTTCCTCCATGTTGCCGTCGCAGGTGCCCAGGTAGCGCAGGATGCTGCGCAGTTTCCGGAGATAGGCGCCGGCTTCCTCGGGGGAGCGGATGTCGGGCTCCGACACGATCTCCATCAGCGCCACCCCGGCGCGATTGAGGTCGATATAGGACCTGGTCGGGTGCTGGTCGTGCAGCGATTTGCCCGCATCCTGCTCCAGATGCAGCCGGGTGATGCCGATCTGCCGCGTGCTGCCGTCGGCCAGCTCGATCTCCACCGCGCCCTCGCCGACGATCGGGTGCTCGTACTGGCTGATCTGATAGCCGGCGGGCAGGTCGGGATAAAAATAGTTCTTGCGGTCGAACCGGCTGACCAGGTGGATGTGCGCGTTCAGCCCAAGACCGGTGCGCACCGCCTGGGCGACGCATTCGCGGTTGATCACCGGCAGCATGCCGGGAAAGGCGGCATCGACGAAGCTCACCTGGGTGTTGGGCGGCGCGCCGAAATCCGTGGCGGCGCCGGAGAACAGCTTCGCCCGGCTGATCACCTGGGCGTGGACTTCCAAGCCGACCACGACTTCCCAGGAACCGGTACTGCCTTCAATGGTGTAGGGCATGTTTTGCCTTGTGTAGCAGCCTGGGGCGATTTAGCCGCGCGATCCCATGGCAGCAAGTTGGCCGATGCGGAAAATTCGGGGGCACGGATCCTTCGTGATGGATTACACCGTCTAAACATCATGATGGTTCTTCGACGCCTCGGCGATCATCGCGATTCCGGCGGCAGAGCCGGATGCGGCAAGCCTAGCTGCTCGCCTCGCACGTGCCAAAGCGGAGCAGGTTTCGGCTCTGGCGATCTACGAGGCAGCCGCCGGTCTTGCCCGCAATCGGCAACACCGACCCGCCGAGAGGCGGCACAATCGCGGAAACCCGAGACGGTCTACACTGCCGGTCGGTGCGAATGACCGCACACCCCTCACCGCCGCGTACGCCTTGCCGCCAGAGATATGGCCACGAGGCAGGATCACGCGGACTCGGCCACTTCGTCGAGACGCGACGCGTCGAACGGATCGTTCAGCGGCTGGCCAAGACGCCGGCGTTGGAGGCGACCGATCTCAGCCGGGGTTTTGGGCGCGCCTGCGCGGGTCCGACTGTTCATCTCGAGCCAGAGAAGCCCCCAAACTGCCCGAAAACGCCTTCACCTTGGAATCGTCCAACACAAAACGGCAGTTCATCAAGCCAGCCATCTCATCAGCAGCCGCCCGGATGCGCTCGATTTCGGCTTGCCTCTCGCTTTCGTTATCGGACATTCTGCTCTCCCGCCTCGGCGCTTTCACGAATCAACAGAGGGTTACAAACCGATCTTACCCGCATCCCCCTCCCTCTGCTATCCTGAACCCATACTTATCCCCAGGTTTCCACCGATGGCCGAGTCGCTCAGTTTTGTGAAATTTCCCGAGTTAGTATTCGGAATCGCTGGCGCCATCGGGGTCGACGTTGATGCGATTACAGAGACTATAGAGAAGGTTCTTCTCACCGTCGGCTATATATCGGAAAATATCAAGCTCACGAAAGAGATGAGACAATTCGCTGTAAATTCTGAAATTCCTCATGAATCCGATTTCTATTCTGATACTAAGCATAAAATGGATTGTGCAAACGAAATCTGTAGCCGCTACAAAGACCGATCGGCCATGGCGAAGATCGGGATTCGAGCCATTCATAACCTGCGTAGAGAACGGAACAAGTTGCGCTCAGGCGGCAATCCGGAGGCAGCCTTACATAAGGTTGCATACGTGATGAGACAGCTGAAACGACCCCAAGAGGTTGATTTGCTCAGGAAGGTCTATGGGAGACAATTTATTCTTGTGTCTGCATATGGGCCGCTAGATCAGAGAAGAAGAATTATAGAGTCGCGACTCAAGAAGACCCTCCCTCTGGCAACATCCTCTAGTGACTTGGCAGAGATGGTTGAATATTTGATTGCGCGCGATGCCAGTGAGGATACTAAGTACTATGGCCAGCATCTGAGAGACACATTTCACCTTGCCGATGTCTTCGTTGATGGAATCGATAAAAGAGAAATGAAATCAAAATTAGATCGCTTTGTATCTGCTTTGTTTGGTCGCAATGACATTGCTCCTTCAAAGAGCGAGTATGGCATGTATGCAGCTCGATCGGCTGCATTGCGATCTTCAGACCTCTCGAGGCAGGTCGGGGCCGCCATCATCACATTGGAGGGGGAGATCATATCGCAGGGCTGCAATGAGGTGCCGAAAGCTTTTGGAGGTGCATATTGGGACTTAGAAAATCCCGATTTTAGGGATGTCCGCTTAGGCTCCGATCCGAACGAAGTATCCAAGCGAGAGTTGCTTCGCGATCTTTTCGAACGCCTCTCCAAGGCAGGGATGTTGTCCGAAAGTGCTCATGCACTGGGCGCGCCCACCCGGATGGTTGAAGCACTTACAAGAAAAGGTAATCCCGACGATCCGGAAGATAAGGATGGGCCGTTGGTTGGGTCCGAGGTGCTTGACCTCACCGAATACGGTCGTGTCGTGCATGCAGAAATGTGCGCCATATGCGACGCAGCTCGACTAGGAAGAAGTATAAAAGACACAACCCTGTACTGTACTACGTTTCCTTGTCACAACTGCACGAAGCATATCATCGCAGCTGGTATCAGGGAGGTTGTGTATATGGAACCATATCCTAAGAGTCGAGCCAAGGATTTGCACGAACACGAAATAGAAATCGAGAGGCGAAGTGACAATGCTGTGGCGTTTTTGCCCTTTCTTGGCATATCTCCATTTCGTTATCGAGATATTTTTCAGAAAGGCCGAAGAAAGAACTCTCAAGGCAACGCTACCGACTGGTACTACGGTGAACCTCGTCCCATGATCGACATTGTCGCAAATTCCTACATTCTCGTAGAGCCGCTAGCCTTTGGTGCCCTGATCGGCAACTTCGAACCATCGAATGCCCCCGTTCATGGGGAAGCCACTCCAAAATCGCGATCCGTATCGGAAGGACAGACCGATACCGAGTCGGGGTCGTCACAAGCTTAAGGTTGTGAAGCGCCTCTCACGAGGCGCCCGCCAGCAGCGCCGGCAGTGCGTCGAACCCGGCCGCCTGCTCCAGAGCGGCGCCGACCGCGAACATCGTCGCCTCGTCGAACGGCTTGGCGATCACCTGCAGACCCAGCGGCAGGCCGTTGGCGTCCAGCCCGCCCGGCACCGACATGGCCGGCACGCCGGCCAGGTCCGCCGGCACGGTGAAAATGTCGTTCAGGTACATCTGCACCGGATCGTCCGACTTCTCGCCCTGCGCGAAGGCGGCGGACGGAGCGGTGGGAGTCAGCAGTGCGTCCACACCGGAAAAAACATCGGTGAAGTCGCGCAGGATCAGCGCCCGCACCTTCTGCGCCCGCAGGTAATAGGCGTCGTAATAGCCCGCCGACAGCACATAGGTGCCGATCAGCACCCGCCGCCGCACCTCCGCACCGAACCCGGTGGCGCGGGTGCGCTCATACAGGTCGCGCAGGTCGGCGCCGTCGGTGCGCAGGCCGAAGCGCACGCCGTCATAGCGCGCGAGGTTGGACGACGCCTCGGCCGGGGCGACGATGTAGTAGGTGGGCAACCCGTATTTCGTGTGCGGCAGGGAGACGTCGACGATCTCCGCACCCGCCTCGCGCAGCCAGGCCACGCCCTGCTGCCACAGCGCGTCGATCTCCGCCGGCATGCCGTCCGACCGGTACTCTCGCGGTACGCCGATGCGCAGTCCCTTCACGCCGCGCGTGCAGGCGGCTTCGTAGTCCGGCACCGGCAGGTCGGCGCTGGTGGAATCCTTCGGGTCGTGCCCGGCCATCGACCCCAGCAGGATGGCGCTGTCGCGCACCGTGCGGGCGAAGGGGCCCGGATGGTCCAGCGACGAGGCGAAGGCCACCACGCCCCAGCGCGAGCACCGCCCATAGGTCGGCTTCACCCCGACGATGCCGCAGAACGACGCCGGCTGGCGGATCGAACCGCCGGTATCCGTCCAGGTGCCGCCGAGGGCCAGGCGAGCGGATACCGCCGCGGCGGAACCGCCGGAGGAGCCGCCGGGCACCAGCACCGCTTCGGCGTCCTGGCGGCGCTTCCACGGGTTCTCCACCGGGCCATAGGCGGAGGTCATGTTGGACGAGCCCATGGCGAACTCGTCCATGTTGGTCTTGCCCAGGAACACCGCGCCGTCGCGCAGCAGGTTGGCGGTGACGGTGCTCTCATAGGGCGGCACGAAGGGCCCGAGGATCTTGCTGCCGGCGGTGGTGCGCACGCCGGCGGTGCAGAACAAATCCTTGATCGCCAGCGGAATGCCGGTGAGCGCCCGCGCCTCGCCGCGCGCCAGGGCGGCGTCGGCGGCGCGCGCCTGGTCCACTGCCTGGGCGTGACTGACCGTCAGATAGGCGTTCAGCCGCGGGTTGAGCGCCTCGATCGCGTGCAGATGGGCGAGCGTCAGCTCTTCGGCGCTGAACCGCTTCGCGCGCAGCCCGTCGCGGGCCTCGGCGATGCTGAGGTCGGTGAGGCTCATTCCACCACCTTCGGCACGGTGAAGAAGTTGTCCGCGCGCTCGGGGGCGTTGGCCAGCACCTTGTCGGGGTACCCGCCATCGGTCACCACGTCGTCGCGCATCTTCAACGCCATGCGCGCGGCACCGGCCAGCGGCTCCACGCCGTCGACGTTCACCTCGTTCAGCTGCTCGATCCAGCCGAGTATGCCGTTCAGCTCCGCCTGCAGCGTGGGGATTTCGCTGTCCTCGACGCGGATGCGGGCGAGCGTGGCGATGCGGCGGACGGTCGCGGGATCGAGCGACATGCGGGGCTCTCGTTGTGTGGGAAGGCGGCGGGGAGTTTACCGCCCGGGCGTTCCCCCTTCAACCGCACGCGGGTTGCCGCGTGCGGGGCCCCGCTTCGCCACTCGGGGCGGAGAGGGGACCCCTGCGCCACCCGCTTTTCCGATGGGCCCCCTAAACCACCCGCTTGTCCCGGAAGGCCTGGATCTGCTGGTCGGTGTAGCCGAGCCCACCCAGCACCGCGTCGGTATCCGCGCCCAGTTCCGGAGCGATGCCGATCCGGGCCGGGGTTTCCGAGAACTGCCACGGCGTGCCGTGCACCTTCAGCGTCTTGCCGTGTTGCGGGTATTCCACCTCCGTCACGTAGCCGTTCGCCAGCACGTCGGGGTCGTTCGACGCCTCCAGCAGCGTGTTGATCGGCGCGGCGACGATGTCCGCGGCGCGCAGCCGCTCCACCCAGTCGTCGCGCAGCCCGGTGGCGAACAGCTCGTCCAGCGTGCGCAGCAGCGTGGTGCGGCGCTCCTCGGCGTTGACGATCACGCCGAGGTCGGCGAAGCCCGCCCGCTCCAACGCGTCGTAGAAGCCCAGCGCGGTCATCGCCGCCTTCCAGGGCCGCAATCCGTTCAGCTGGAACACCAGCGGCTTGCCGTCGCGGTCGTTGAAGCTGGCGCTGATGCCTGGGCGCTCCGGCGTGCCGGTGATGCGCGCCTGGCCCGTCACGGGATTCTTGCTCCGCCACATGGTGGTGGTCAGCGTCCAGCCCATCAGCCGGATCTGGCCGCCGAGCAGGGAGCAGTCGACCTTCTGGCCGATGCCGGTGGCGCGGGCGTGGGTCAGCGCGGCGAGCGCGCCGCCGAAGGCCAGGATGGCGCAGGTCTCGTCGGCCACCGACACGATGCCGGTGCGCAGGGGCTGGCCGGGGGTGGAATATGCCTCGGCGATGCCGCCCAGCGCCTGGGCCATGGAATCCGTGCCGGGCAGCGATGCATGCGGACCGTTCGGGCCGTAGCCGGAGATGGAGATGTACACCAGCTTCGGGTTGACCTTGCGCAGGTCGTCGTAGCCGAAACCGTTCTTCTCCGCCGCGCCGGGCCGGAAGTTCTGGCCGAAGATGTCGGCCTGGGCGACCAGCCGGTGCAGGATTTCCCGCCCCTCCGGCGTCTTCAGGTTCAGCGTGACGCTACGCACGCCGCGGTTGTTGGTCTCGAAATACGTGCTCGGCATGCCCGGCAGCACGCTGTTGCCGCGCGACGGATCGCCGCCGTCGGGCGCCTCGATCTTGATCACCTCGGCGCCGAGGTCGGCCATCAGCATGTAGGGCACCGTGCCGGCCTGCGCGGTGGAGCAGGCGACCACTTTCACGCCCTGCAAGGGTCCGTGCGCTTCGCTCATGGCGGTTCCTCCGTCTTCCCCGCCAGTGTCGATCCTTCGCCGCCCGCGGTCGAGCCCGTGCATTCCTCCGTCGCCGCAAATGCGCTACGCTCCTCCGCAACCCACCGGAAAGGAGGACGTCCCATGAGCGCTGCCACCACCCTGACGCCCACGCCGACCGTCGCCAAGAAGAGCCAGGCCAAGTACGTCGCCGGCCGGCGGGCCTTCTTCAAATACCGCGACCTCGGCGCCACCGCGGCGACCGGCGGCAAGCTGCGCGCCCAGGTCACCTCGGCCGAGGCCGGCATGTCGCAGCCCACCGGCTGGCACGTGCACAAATGCGATGCGCAGCTGGTGTACATGCTCAGCGGCTGGATCGAGCTGGAATTCGCCGGCGAGCCGCTGTGCCGGCTGGAGGCGGGCGATTCGATCATGATCCCCGGCAACACGCCGCATAACGAGATCCGCACCTCGGACAGCTTCGAGCTGCTGGAGGTCTCGCTGCCGGCCGAAATGGGCACCGAGCCCTGCGATCCGCCCGCCTGACGCTGACCATCCGTTAACCCGGCTCTGGCAGTGTGCGCACCATGAAGCGGGCGCGACGCACCACTCCGGAGCTGGGCGAGAGCCTCGACCTGCTGGCGCCGCTGGAAACCGATACCGTCTCCAGCGCCGCCGGCACCGATGGACACCGCGGCCGGCTGCGCGCGCGGCTGCTGACCGCCGGGCCGGAGGCGCTGGCCGACTACGAGATGCTGGAGATCGTGCTGTTCGCCCTGCCGCGGCGCGACACCAAGCCGCTGGCGCGCGCGCTGATCGAGCGCTTCGGCAACTTCGCCGCGGCGATCGCCGCGCCCGTGCCGGAGCTGCTGGCAGTGGAGGGCCTGGGCGAGACCGGCGCCGCGGCGCTGAAGGCGGTGCAGGCGGCGGCGTTGCGCCTGGAACGCGCCGGGGTGATGGACCGGCCGGTGCTGTCCTGCTGGGACCGGCTGATCGCCTACCTCACCGCGGTCATGGCACTGGAGCGGATTGAGCAGGTGCGAGTGCTTTACCTGGACAACCGCAACCGCCTGCTGGCCGACGAAGCGCAGGGACGCGGGACGGTGAACCACACGCCGGTGTATCCACGTGAAGTGGTCAAGCGTGCGCTGGAACTGCACGCCACGGCGCTGATCCTGGCGCACAACCACCCCAGCGGCGATCCCACCCCGTCACGCGAGGACATCGCCATGACACGGGAGATCCAGGCAGCGGCGGAGCTGATGCGCATCACGTTGCACGACCACGTGGTGATCGCCGCCGGACGCTGGCTCAGCTTCCGGCAGGAGGGGCTGTTGTAGCAGCCGGGTCAGTCGCGGCCGAGCACCGCCTCATGGGCGCGCGCGCGCCGCAGGCGTGGACGCAGCTCGCTGAACGACGGCAGGCTGACGCGGCGCAACACGCGCAGCATCGGCACCTCCAGCAGCTGGTAGCTGACAATCCCTGCCAGGATCGCCACGCCGAATGCGCTGAGCAGCGCACCTGCGTGCTCCGCTGGTGACGGCGCGGCCACCGCGTGGCGCCAGAACAGGCCGACGACGGCGATGACGGGGATATGCGACAGGTACAGCGAGTAGGAGCTGTCGCCGAGCGCCGCCAGGGAGCGCGGGAAGCACTGCCGGCCGAACTGTTCCAGGCCGACGACCCCGATGACCAGTAGGGCAGCGGCCGAACCGAAGACCAGGGAGCGGCCCCAGCCCAGCGGATACGCCGCGGCATCCTGGTCCAGCACGACCATGCCGGCGGCGCATACGACCACGCCAAGCACCAGGCTGCTCCAGGCCATCGCTTTGGTGATGCGGTCCACATACAGCGCGATGAAGCAGCCGAACACGAACTCCAGCTGCAGCGGCGAGAACACCAGGTTCAGCCAGGGCTGCATGCGCGTCGGCTGCAGCAGCAGGTTGCCGGCCACCACCAGCACCGACCAGGCGAGCAGCCAGCGCGCCAGGTCCACCTGCCGCAGCCAGCGCAGGGCGGCGGCGAACATCAGATAGAAGAACGCCTCGAACACCAGCGTCCAGGACACCAGCAGCAGCGGCAGGTTCTGCTGCGGCAGCAGCAGGAAAGAGGCCAGGATGTCCGGCCGGCCATGGCTGCTGTTCACCATGCCCGGGCGCAGCAGGAACACGGCGTACACGGCCAGGCACCAGATGAGGAAGATCGGGTACACCCGGATGAAGCGGCGCCACAGGAAGCGTGACGGCTCGCCGGGCCGGCCGAACTGGCCGGTGCAAATCAGCGTTATGATGAAGCCGCTGATAACGAAATAAAGATCGACGCCGGCCATGCCGTACAGGAACGTACGTGGAGCTATTGCGGGACCGGCGAGGTACTTGGCCTCGAATCCGACCAGGTGGCAGGCCACCACGCCGAACGCGGCGAGCGCGCGCAATGCCTGGATGCCGGCCAGTTTCCGGCCGGAGGCCGGCCTGCTGATGCCTTGTGTCGCTGGATGCTGGGCCACCGGCCTGCTGCTCCCCAAAGCGGTTAATGATCGCAAAAGGCCATCGAACCTTATGGGTTCCCATGCTGGAAGCCAGACAATTATGCTTGTGAAGCGGTATGCGCGACACCAGCGCAACTTCCGGTGACCGGCCGATCATCTGTGTTTGATTGGTATTGACACCGATCGAGGCCCCCGGTCTGCCGGGATTGCGCCGCCGCGCCGCCCGCCGCATCGTTGGCCTTGCACTCGGCACGGGAGGACGCGGCGATGTCAGTGGAAGGCAAGGTGGTGCTGATCACCGGCGCGGCCCGGGGGCTGGGCTTCGAGTATGCGCGGGCGCTTGGCGCCGCCGGGGCGCGGATCGTGGCGGGCGACGTGGCGGACTGCGCCGCCGCGGCCGAGGCGGCGGGCAACGGCGCGCTGGCGGTGTCGCTGGACGTGACCGACATCGCCTCCGCCGATGCGATGGCCGAACTGGCGATGGAGGCGTTCGGGCGGATCGACGCGCTGATCAACAACGCGGCGCTGTATGGTTCGCTGCGCGGCGGGCGGTTCAACACCATCGCCGAGGCCGACTGGGACGCGGCGATGGCGGTGAACGTCAAGGGGATCTGGAATTGCTGCAAGGCTGTGGTGCCGGCAATGCGGCAGTCGGGCGGCGGCTCGATCGTCAACGTGGCGTCGCTGGCGGCGACCTACGGCATGCCCTTCGCGCTGCACTACACCACGTCGAAGGCGGCGGTGATTGGGCTGACCCGCGGGCTGGCGCGGGAACTGGGGCGCGACAATATAAGGGTGGACGCGCTGGCGCCGAGTGCGGTGATGACCGAGGGCACGGCGGAGTTCTTCGGCGACAAGCTGGAGCGTGGGCTGGAGGTGATCCGTTCCAGCCAGTCGATCCAGCGGACGCTGGAGCCGGGGGATTTGACCGGGACGGTGGCGTGGCTGGTGTCCGACGCGTCGCGGTTCGTCACCGGGCAGACGATTGCGGTGGATGGGGGGACGGTGATGCTGTGAGCGAGGGCGAAAAAACTCCAGGGTATTTCGCCCTGGAACCGGCCGCCACCTACAGGCCATAGTGCCCGCCGCAGACGGACCGAGCCCGTTGCTGCGCGGCGGAGTGGTTGATGAGCGCGACCTATGGGAGCGGACGAGCCGGAACCGATGAGGCCGATCCCGAGGCGGTCGCCATCCTGCATGCGCTCGCCGGCGTGCCGGAGGCGCAGGGCATGGGTGTTATCGTCATCCGCAACGGCAGCGTGTACCCGCTGCGGCGACCGACGCCGCCCGCCTCCCAGTGGCTCGTCGTGGGATTCCGGCCAGCCGCCGCGGCGCCCCCGCTGCCACAGCAGCCGCATGAGCATGTCGGCGGCGAGTGGGCGGATTTCGGCATGAACTGCGGCGGCCTGGTGCTGACCGGCGCCGGCACGGTGGGCACGGTCTTCCTTGCCCCGGAAACCGGCGGAGCGAGCTTTGGCGGCACGGTCTATATGGCCAGCCAGGCGGCGGTCGCCTTGGGCCAGTGCTCGGTCTCGGTCTATCGCCTCTGGAACGTCTATCACGGCCGCCAGGCCGTCAACGACGCATTGGACAACAGCCGCTGGTACCATGTCGTCATGTACACGGCCGACGCCTATGCCTTGGTCGACGTCGCCCGCACCGGCGTCGAGACCATGCGCTATGCGCGCGACGTCGAGGAGGCGGAGGTGAGCTTCTCCCGCCTGCTGTCGGAGCAACTGAACCGCAACGAACGTCTGCGGCTGACCGAAGCTCTGGAGCTTCAGGGCGCGCGACGGGTCGCCGCGGCCAGGCTGGCGATGCACGCGCGAACCCAAATCACGCAGGCGATCGCCGCCGTGATGGCTTTGGGCGGCAGTGCGCGCAGCGGCCTGCTGCACGCCATCGGCGAGCGGCTGTACGTCTGGGCGATCGACAGCAGCGCGACCGAGCAGGAGGCGAATCCGGGCGACAGCGCCGCGGTGCGGCCGCCCGGCGCGGCCATCCCACCACCGGTTCGGCCATGATCGGTGGCAGGCCACCCGAATACGACGATGCGCGTTGGCAGGTCCTGCGGCGCGAGCGTCCCGCCGGTTTC
>Ga0187809_10001014_pt1 | contig 13755 bp, 11 predicted proteins | sample NC_wetland_sal_i_8_FD_132415 | JGI IMG/M metagenome (GOLD analysis project Ga0187809, IMG submission 132415) | Wetland sediment microbial communities from Neuse River Estuary, North Carolina, USA - ASW_4 | ecosystem: Environmental > Aquatic > Freshwater > Wetlands > Sediment | place: USA: North... | reverse complement strand
TGTCGCACACGTCGCGGTAGTCCCGGATCCTCCAGGCGATGTTGTCGGTCTCACTCACCCGGAACACCTTGATGACGGAAATATAATCCGCGATCTTTTCACAATACCGCGGGGTCTCATCGCCATGCAGTTGCACCATATGCAGCCTGCAGGCATCCACCAGCCTCAGCACTTCCTCAACGGGTTCATTTACGAAAACGCCCACTTTGTTGATGCTGTTCTCCTTTTTGATCTGTGCCGGGCTCATCCGGTGAAATACGTACCGGGGCGATTTCGGGTAAAAGATAAATCCCGCAAATGTGGCTCCTATGGATGGCAGCAGCACCAGTTGCTCCTCGAGGGTGATGCCACAAACTTTTACTCGCATTTTTAACCATTTAGTTGTTCAACAAACTGAGCAAAAGCAATCGTGGGATCGGGGGCCTTCATAAATTTTTCGCCGATCAGAAATCCATTATAGCCATATTCACGAAGCAAACGGATCGTACCGGGATCATCCAGCCCGCTCTCGGAAATCTTCACCAGGGTGCCGGGAATCTGGTTACTTAGTTCAACCGACCGGCTGATGTCGACGGTAAACGATTTGAGATCCCGGTTGTTTACGCCCACGACATCCACGGTATCGCAGATATGGTCCAGTTCGTGGGCTCCGTGTATCTCCAGCAACACGTTCAACCCGATATTCTTTGCAAATGAAGCCATTTTTTTTACTTCCTCCCGTGAAAGGCAGGCCGCGATCAGCAATATGACGGCCGCTCCATGAGCCTTGGACTCCACCAGCTGGTATTCGTCGATCATAAAGTCCTTTCTCAGGACCGGGATCCCGCTGCCGGGGGCAGCCGCGAGGTCTTCGAGCGTGCCGCCGAAGAAGGGTTCATCGGTCAGCACCGACACGGCGCTGGCGCCGTGGGTGGCATAACCAAGGAGGGTCCCGGCGGCATCCGCCCGGTCATTGATGATGCCCCGGGAGGGAGAACGGCGCTTGAATTCAGCGATGATCCCGCTGCGGTCCTTTCGAAGGAGGAATTCACGAAGGGACGGTACGGCGAGGCCGTAAGCGGGCCGGCGCTCCAGCTCCCGGACGCCGGCCGCCGCCTTGCGCTCCGCCACTTCCTGCTTCTTGCGCAATAGGATCGTATCGAGAATGTTCGTCATTGCAGGCTCATTAATTTTTGAAAACAGCCATAGGCGCGCCCGCTATCGAGGCTTTCGACCGCAAGCTGGTAACAATGCTCGTAATCCTCGAAATGCCCCGTTGCCAGCAGGGCGACCGCGGCATTGGCCAGCACCACGGCATTTTGGGCCCAGGTGCCTTCGCCCTTCAATATGTTCAGAAACAGTTTCGCGGCTTCCTGGGTGGTAGGTCCACCGTAAATATCCTGTGCCGCGACCATCCGCTTTCCCAGTTCCTCGGGGGCGTACACCTTCTCCCCGTCATTGGTGATGACCTTGGTATCGCCTGTAAGCGAGATCTCGTCATAGCCGTCCAGCCCGTGCACGATCGTGAATTTCTTGCCCGACTGCTGGAGCATATACGAGTAGATACGGGCCATCTCCAGGTTGTACACGCCGACCACCTGGACGTCCGGGAGGGCGGGATTGACCATCGGACCCAGCATATTGAAAAAGGTCCGTATACCGATATTCTTCCGGATCGGGGCCACGACTTTCAGGGCCGGGTGAAAGAGCGGTGCATGCATGAAGCAGATATTCGCTTCTTCCACTTCGCGCTTGAGTTTAAGGTTGTCAGGGGAAAAGCGGTACCCGTGCATTTCCATTACGTTGCTGGCCCCGCTGATCGAGGTGGCGCCATAGTTGCCGTGCTTGGCCACCCGTTGCCCGGCCCCGGCCACGATAAAGCAGCTCAACGTGGAAATGTTAAAGGTGTTTTTACCGTCGCCGCCCGTTCCCACGATGTCGATCACGGAAAAGGGATGCAGGTCCACCGGAACACAGAGCTCGATCAGGGCCTCCCGGAAACCGGAGAGTTCCGGAAGGGTGATGCTCCGCATCAGGTACACGGTGATGAAAGCCGCAATTTCCACGTCGGAGTACATCCCCCTGGAAATCTGCATCAGCACCTCCTTGGCCCTTTCGCGGGTCAGGGATTTATATTCGAATAAATAGGCAAGAATTTCTTTCATGTCAATCGGTTAACCAGTTTTTCATGATCTGCTCCCCGAGCGGCGTAAGAACGCTCTCCGGGTGGAACTGAACCCCTTTTACGTCGTATTTGCGGTGACGGAGCGCCATCACCTGGCCCTGTTCATCCTCCGCCGTGATCTCCAGGGTCCCCGGAAATTGTTCCCGGTCCACGATCCAGGAATGGTAGCGCCCCACTTCGAACACCGGCGGAAGCCCGGCGAACAGGGATTCATCGGCAACGAGCTGCCGGCACGGCGTAGCCACGCCATGATATACCGAGCTCAGGTTGACGAGCTTCGCACCAAACGTTTCACCGATGGCCTGGTGCCCCAGGCACACCCCCAGTATGGACTTGGAAGGCGCGTAGGTCTCGATCAGGGGTAACAGGAGCCCGGATTCAACAGGAAGGCCGGGACCCGGTGACAGGATGATCTTGTCGTATACTTTGATCTGCTCCAGGGGAATCCTGTCATTGCGAAAGACGTCCACTTTTCCGTGAATGAGCTTTTCCACGACATGCACCAGGTTATAGGTGAATGAATCGTAATTGTCAAATATCAGGATCTTCATGGCGATATTTTTTCGGCGGAGTCGATCGCCGCGGTAAGGGCATTGAGTTTGTTGGTGACCTCCTGGAGTTCGCTCTCCGGCCGGGATGCCGCTACGATCCCCGCACCGGCCCGGTAAATAAGCTGGTTATCCTTGCTCAGGAAACTGCGGATCAGGATGGCATGGTTCACGTTCCCGTTAAACCCGACGAAGCCAATGCACCCCCCGTAAAAACTCCTGGGGTTGCTTTCATAGCGGTCGATCAGCTGCATGGCCTTGTACTTGGGGGCGCCGCTCAGGGTTCCGGCGGGAAAGCTCACGGCGAGCAGCTCAAAGGGGTTGGCCCCCGGCGGCACCTTCCCTTTTACCTCGCTGACCAGGTGGATCACGTGCGAAAAATACTGGACCTCGCAAAAGCGGCTGACGGTCACCTCGGTACACAAGCGGCTCAGGTCGTTCCTGGCGAGGTCCACGAGCATGACGTGTTCCGCGTTTTCTTTTTCATCTTTCGCCAGTTTGGCGGCCAGTTGCTCGTCGGTGAGATCATTGCCTGTCCTTCTGAAAGTTCCCGCAATGGGATGAACGATGGCCGTGTGATTCTGAACGATCAACTGGCTTTCCGGGCTGCTCCCGAAAAGGCGGTAATCTCCATAATCAAAGTAAAAGAGGTAGGGGCTGGGATTGATATTGCGCAGGGCGCGGTAAACATTGAACTCGTCCCCGGTGAATTTCCGGGAAAACCGCCTGCTCAGCACGACCTGGAACACGTCGCCGCGTTGGCAGCTGGCAATCCCTCTCCTGACCATCTCCATATAGGCCTCCCCGTTGAGGGACGAAGTTTCCGGGCCCGCCGGCGCGAAGGGGTACGCCGGAACGTCCTTGCTCCTGATCAGGCTTTCTACGACCGCGGCCTCGCCCGGCAGCCCGTTGATATGGTTTTCACAGATAAACAGCTCGTCCTTGAAATGGTTGATGACGATGACATACTGGTACAGGCGGTACCGGACCAGCGGGATCTCGGGGACCGCCCCGGAGGATTCGAACCGGATGTCTTCAAAAAACTGGATGGCTTCGAAGGTCGTATAGCCGAACAGCCCCTGGGCCTTGACTGCCGGCAGGTCGTCGGGCGGCCTGCATTCGAAGCGTTCCATGAACCCTGCAAGCGCCTGGGGCACGTTACCCGGTTCGATCCGGATCTTTTCGGCCTTCTGAAGGGGCAGCTTGTATTCTATTTCATTGTAGGACGTGATTTCGATCCCCGCGATGGCATGGATGCCAATAATGGAAAAGCTGTTTTCTCCCACGTGGAAATCGGTGCTTTCCAGCAGGATCGTATCCCGAAAGCGGTCGCGCAGCCGCAGGTAGATCCCCACGGGCGTGTAGACGTCAGCCAATAACTTTTTGCTGGAAGTAGTGATCTCTATTTTTTTCATGCTATAAAAAAAACCCCGGCTGGGTGCCGGGGCATGATATTTTAGTAATACAAATACAGGTTCGGCACAATCAGGAGATCGTCTGCCACCAACTGTTATATGTATTGTATATTTTCATATTGATATGCAAATATGGTTGTAAATTTTTTATTTAACAAAATTTCTTCCTGTAAATTTCTCCGCAGAACAACTCACGCGAACTTTTTGGCGTCTGCGAGAAATTTGGCCAGCCCGATGTCGGTCAGGGGGTGTTTCAGCAGGCCCATGATGGATTCCAGCGGGCAGGTGCACACGTCTGCGCCCGCTTCCGCGCACTTGATGATGTGCAGCGCACTGCGGATGGACGCCGCCAGGATCTCTGTTTCAAATCCCTGGATCTCATAGATGTGGGCGATCTGGTGAATCAGTTCCACGCCGTCCCATCCGCTGTCGTCTATCCGGCCGATGAAGGGCGAAACATATGCGGCGCCGGCCTTGGCCGCCAGGATGGCCTGGCCCGCACTGAAGACCAGCGTGCAATTGGTACGGATGCCGTTTTCACTGAACCACTTGATGGCCTTCACCCCGTCCGCGATCATCGGGACTTTTACCACGATGTTCTTGTGAATGGCGGCCAGGCTTTTACCTTCCTCCACGATCGCCTTGAATTCTGTGCTGACGACTTCGGCGCTGATATCGCCGTCCACCATTTCACAGATCGTCTTGTAGTGATTACGGACTGCCTCGGTGCCCTTGATGCCTTCCTTGGCCATGAGCGAAGGATTGGTAGTCACCCCGTCCAGTATCCCCAGTTCGTGGGCCTCTTTTATCTGGTCGAGATTGGCTGTGTCAATAAAAAATTTCATGATAATCGATTTTAATGTTGCGCAAACTGTTTTAGCAAAGGTATTTCATCGGGGATGAAACCGGCGTTCCCCTCCTTTCCTGTATCAATTATGACACCAACTATGTTTCGCTGCGTTCAAAATCCCGGTGGGAAAAAAAATAAAAATGGCAAGTTACTTATATCGCACCGCTCAACCGCATACCCTTGCTATCTTCCGATCCTGGGGGAGTTCTGCAGGAGCTGGCCGTACAAGACTTGCCGGTGCAAATATAATACACATCGGCCATCTTTCCATTTTTCAGAAGGCGGGCTGGGTTCCGTCTGCCCGGGAATCCACATTGGCTACCCCGATCAGTTCGTCGGACCGATCTGAAAAAGAGCGGTAATACACCAAAATCGTGTACAGGTTCTCCGTTTCATAGTAATTTCCGTCGAGTTCGCTTTTTTGGGCGGGATTGCCCGGGTCCACCGCTACATAGGTATAATCGTAATAACCCTGTTTGAGGAACAGGTGGGTCTCATAAATGCCCTTTGTGGGGTCAAAGACCATTTTCAGGCTATCTGCATAATTGTAATCCGTGAGGGCGCCGTACAGGTAAATGTCGCGGCCGGCATAGGGCGCCCCCCCGGGAGGCGCCAGCGAAAAATATACCATGGCGTAATCCCCTTCATAATATGGGTTGAGTCCCCGCAGCGCAGGGGAAACGTATCCCCCGTTCAGGTCATGATAATAGATGTATTGCTGACCGTCCCGCGGCACATCGGTCTTGAGGTAGATATCCGTGGAAGCCTGGTGATAGGTGGCCGTGCGCACCCGTTCCGATTGAAGATGAAAATCCGTGATATCCAGCCATCGCCACTCCTTCCCGGCGGGAAATACGCCCAGGTTTTCCGAGTTGTATTCGAGGTCCGAGCCCCGGATGAACGTAGGGGGAAAACCGGTCTGTGCATTGTCCCACCGGCGGTTCTGCAGGATCACGACTTTTACCTGCTGCGCGGCATTGAACACATCGACCCCCCGGATTCCCACCGTGAACTGGAGGCGCTGGCTGGTTTGCGCAAGAGAAGGCGCAAAGGGCTGTATCACCCTGGCAGTGACGGATGCCTGCGCGCCGGTGATCATGAGGCGCCGGGTGAAAGCCAGCTGGGAAGTATCCCCGTTCAGGTATACCTTGAGAATATAATTGCCGGACCGGGTCGGGTAGCCGCCCGGGTCGGGAAGTGTCGCCTGGTAGTGCGTATATCTCGTGAGCGCAATGGATGAAAAATGGTAGGTCTGGATGCGCATCTGCAGGAACCCCCTGATGTATTCCGCCTGGTTAAAATCCACGGGCGTCCAGTCGCTGTTGCACAGTTGGTAGGTGTAATAGTAATATTTAACATCGGCATCCAGGTCGTCGAAGTGAAGCTCCAGCTGCCCCATGCTGTTCAGGTTGATGACGGGTAGTCCCAGCTCATTCCCAGCGGCATACAGCCGGGCCGTCCGGATGTTGCTCATGTAGATGCTGTCGGGCGAAAGTGCCCGCGCAGCCGCAACAGTGAATATCAATAACACTGCCGCGTACAGGCGTAACAGGGCCGGGTTGCACTTCATGAAGTTGTTTTAAAAATATTAGTTTTACAAGATAGCAAAATTAAAGGATTGAATGTTTCATCGTTTATAGCCCGGCGCATCGCCTTCAACAGCCAGAAAACATTCTCAAAATTCATCATCGGCCTGGCCATTACGGCCACGGCGATCAGCGTGGCCGTAATGATCGTCGCATTGAGCTTTGTCAATGGGTTTCAGGAAGTGATCAGTAACAAGGTATTCAGCTTCTGGGGACATATCTGGATCCAGCAAAATGTCATGGACGAATCCGACGTCTCGGAACAGAACCCGATACAAAAGGACGATTCCCTGGTGCATTTCCTGTACACGCTTCCCCAGGTCGCCGACGTCGAACAATACGCCACCCGGTCCGCCATAATCCGGTACGGGGACAATATTGAAAGTGTTTTGATGAAGGGCGTGGACAGCAGCTATCATTTCAGCCGCATCCAGTCCTTTTTGCAGCAGGGAAGCTGGATCTCTTTTGCGGATACCGCGTACAGCCGGGACATCGACCTTTCCGCTTACACGGCCAACCAGCTGGAAGCCGGCGTCGGGGACAGCGTCATCATACTGTTCATCCAGGGAGATGGATCGCAGAGGGCCCGTAAATTAAGGATTGCCGGCATTTTTAAAACGGCGATCGATGAATATGACCAGGTCTATTGCCTCGGTGATATTCGCCTGATCCGGAAAATGAACGACTGGAACGCTTCGCAGATCGGCGGTTACGAGATCTTCCTGAAAGACTACCGGCAGATCGATTCCGTGAACGATTACCTGTACGACTCCAATTCACTTCCGGATAAATGGTTCAGCAAAACGATCCGTGAGATCTATCCCAATATTTTTGACTGGCTCAACCTGCAGGGCAGGATCAAGAACATCCTGCTGGTGATCATGACCGTGGTGGCGGTCGTGAACCTGATCACCTGCCTGATCATCCTGGTGCTGGAAAGGACCAACATGACCGGGATCCTGAAAGCGCTCGGGGCACCCAATACCACCATTCAAAAGATCTTCCTGTACAATACGTCCATCATCGCCCTGGTCGGGGTGCTTGCCGGAACGGCAGTGGGGCTGGGGCTCTGCTATCTTCAGAATGCGACCTCTTTCATTACCCTGGACGAAACGGCCTACTATATGAAAGCCGCCCATGCGGAGGTGGTTTGGTGGCAGGTAGCGGGCATCGACGCGATCACGCTCGTGATATGCTTTATCATGCTCATCATCCCCACGTTGCTGGTCCGGAGGATCACCCCCGTGCGGGCCATTGGTTTCCGGTGATGGCATCCCGGTAACCGCCTTACCGGCTTTTGAACCACGACAGGATGATGCCTGCCGCCACGGCGGCGTTCAGGGATTCTGCGCCCCCGTAACGGGGAATGGTAATCCTTTCCTGGGCCAGTTCCAGTAAACCCGGGCGCAACCCCCGGGATTCATTCCCGATCAGCAAAATGCCCTCCATGATATTTTCAGGACGATGCAGCGGTCTTCCCTCTAACGCGGCCGCATACACGGCGAGGGGTTGATGTTCACGGATGAAACCGGGCAGGGAAGCATAGTGCACCGCGACACGCGATATGCTGCCCATCGATGCCTGGATCACCTTCGGATTGAAGCAATCCACGGCGTCCTCGCTGCAAATGATCGTGTCGACCCCGAACCAGTCGGCGATCCGGATGAGCGTGCCGAGGTTCCCGGGATCCTGGAGATCGTCGAGCATCAGCGATAACCTGCCCTGGACCCGGGGCGGCGCCTCCGGTCCCCACTCAAATACCGCAATGACCTGGTGAGGGGTTTTCAATGCAGAACACCGGGCGAGATCGTCTTCACCGACCACCTGCACGCGATCGGCCATGCGATCGACCAATGATTTGTTAATCCGGAGCCAGTCGGCCGTCGCACACAGGATTTTACAGGTGAATTTTCCAGCAAATAGAATTTCTTCCACTACTTTCGGTCCTTCGGCAACGAACGCCCGTTCCTGCTCCCTCGATTTTTTATGGCTCAAACTTTGGATATATTTGACGATCTTTTTGCTCAACATGGGGTGTGTATGAAGGGATTGACCCGAAACAATATGATCCGGTTCCTGTTTACCTGCAGCATGGCCGTTTTACTTCTTTCTTCCTGCACTTTTGTCCGTAAATATCAAAAAAATATTCCTTTCGTTTTCAAAAACGAGATCAGCCTGGATGCCAAAAGCGCCGGTGCCGACGAGAGAAAGGCCATGAAATCGAAGTTGAACACCCAACTGGATGACAGCGCGAAAGTGAAGGAGAAGGACGCCTTTTTTGTGATCCATACGATTACCCGGCCCCCGGCATTTGACACGAACGCGGTGATCCGGTCTGCGCGCAACATGACCACCGCCATGATCAACCTTGGATATTACCATCCCGTGGTAACCTATTCTTTTGACACGGCCTACCATAAAAAGGGACAGATCAGGATCACGACCCGTTACGTTGTAACGTCCGGGAACCGGACCGTGGTCGATACGCTGGCCTACCTCTTTACCCGGGAGGACCTGCAGCATCTCGCGGACTCTTCCAAAAAAGAGTCTCCCCTCCAAAAGAACACGCCGGTCACCAAATCGGCCATACAATTTGAAACGGGACGCCTCGTCACCCTGTTCCGGAACCACGGGTACTACCGGTTCACCTCGGACCAGATCCTGGCTACGGGCGACACTTCCATTGAAGCCCTTACCACCGTCACCGAAGACCCTTTTGAGCAGCTTCGCCTCCTGGAAGAGGCCAATGAAAAAAGGAATAAACCGACCATCCGCCTGGGTTTCCAGCTCAATAACCCGCCTGATACAACAAAGCTCAGGAAGTATTATATCGACAGCATTTTTGTCCTGCCCGACTATATCCCGGGGGAAAGTTATACCGACAGCACGCTGCACACTTTTGCTTCGAAAAATTACGTGACCCGCTACCATCGCAAATTGTACAAGTTTTACATTCCCGGTAACTACATTACGTTCAAAAGAGGGGATGAATACAGCCAGGATAACTTTTCCAAAATGATCAACGGCTTTTATTCCCTGGGCGCCTGGGAATCCCCCTCCATCGATATCCTGGAAAAAGAGGACACCGACCTGCTGAACCTGGTGATCAAGCTGAACCCCGTAAAGAAATATGCCTTTGAGGGAAATGTCGAACTGAGCTATTCAGCCAACAGCGCGACCACCCTGGCCTCCACGTCCGGCAACCTGCTGGGAATGGCCGGCAACCTGTCGGTCACCAACCGCAATCTCTGGAAACAGGCGGCGCAAATGAGCCATGCCATCCGCGCGGGCGTGGAATTCAACACGACGCACCGAAACAGTTTCGGGACATTCATCAATTCACGGGAACTGTCGTACACCAACAATATCCTTTTTCCCAAATTCGTGACCCCCTTCAAAAAGCTCAACCGCAGGAAGCTGATCACGAAACAGACGTTCATCAATACCAACGCGTCGCTGATCAACCGGGTGGATTTCTTTGACCAGCAGATCTTTACGACGGGGATCGGGTACAACTGGAAGAAAAAGACCAACCAGCTCTGGAGCTTCAAGCCATTTACGTTCGATTACCACAGGATCTACAACCGATCCGACAGTTTCAATAAGACACTGGTCACCTACCCGTTCCTGCGGTATTCCTTCAATACCGCCCTGGTGATGGGCTCGAGCCTGAGCTTCAATTCAAACCATGTGGATCCCCGGAATTCCAATCACGTTACTTCGTTCAAGGCAAATCTCGAGGAATCCGGCCTGATCTGGGATATCCTGAAACAGCGGAACAAAACGCCCGAGACCGGCAATTTCTTCAACCGCTACCTGAAAGAATTCATCAAGACGGACTATGAATACCGGCACACCATCAATTACCCGAAATCGGCGTTGTCATTCCGGCTGTTTGCGGGGGTGGGGATCCCGCTTTCCCGGTACGATACGACGCTCCCATTCTTCAAGCAGTATTTCGGGGGAGGTCCCAACAGTATGCGGGCCTGGCCGGTTCGCGGGATCGGCGTAGGGGGGCAGCCCCTGGCCCCTTATTCCAACGGCCTGTTCAATGACCGAACCGGCGACATCCAGCTGGAAGGCAATTCGGAATACCGGTTCAATGTTGCACCCCTCTTTTCCAATGCCATCCTGTTCAAAATGGCCCTTTTCGCCGATATCGGCAATATCTGGAACTTCCGCAATACGCAGCCGGGCGGCGGTCCCGATACGACCCAATTCCATTTTGAGAACCTGTACCGTCAGCTGGGAGTGGCGTCCGGCGTCGGCTTCCGCTTTGATTTTACCTACTTTTTGTTGCGGTTTGACGTGGGTTTACGGTTCAAACGTCCCGATATCATGGCCAATTCGGGATGGCAGGTGCCCGACGTGACCCTCCGGCACCTGTTCAGCAGCAGGCTCGATGACAAAATCTGGCGTTATGAAAACTTCAATGCGACGATCGGCATCGATTATCCCTTCTGAGTAAAAAAATATTTTGACCGGACGCCTGCAAAATTTTGTCGATTCGATATGAGTCGATACCTTTACCCCGATCGTGTATGAAGCACACTTAATCTTCCGCTCTAGAAAAACTAACAACCCCTCGTTCGACTTCAGGAATCATTATTAAAAAGTTGTTAGAAGTAATGCACTTTATCTCCTACAGCCTGCCTTTACAGTACATCATCCCGGTTCGACGGGTCTTTTCCCAAAAACAAACCATTGTGACGCAAATTATTTTTGCATAACGCACTTGAGCCCTTAATCGAAAAACCAACCCAGGAAGTGCTGTTCGAAACAGCACTTTTTTTATTGTTCCCCGGCAACACCACGGCGCCGTTGGCCCACCGGATTCAACAACCACTCATACGGATTTTTATACCATTCAAATGACTATTATGCCATTCAATGTACTATGTATTGCACAGTAGTAGTTTTAAACTATATCTTTGTATTGTAAAATTTAGTAACAATCAAAAGTTTAAATCATGAAAACGTTCATCAATAACTCAGCAGAATATGTAATGGAAATGGTCCGCAGGACCCTTTATTCCCTCCAGGTGCTGGTACTGGTAATGGCTGTGCCGGTCCTGTTCATAACGGGTATTGCCAACCGGGACCATAAGGCCTCCCCGAAGCACGTCACGGAAACCGGCATTGACCGGCAATTGGGCGAAAACGCCGTGTACCCGAATCCCATCGTGAAGATCTGATACCGCGTGCCGGGCAACCGGGAGGACTACCGGACCAGGAGGGTAGAACCTTTTTGAAAGATGCGCTTACCGGTGTCGCGGTTGGTATACTGAAGTACCCAGATGTAAACGCCGGTATCCTGGGGATGGCCCTGCAGGGTGCCGTCCCACTTCCTGGTCCAGTCCGTGGTATGAAACACCAGCTGTCCATAGCGGTTGTACACCTTGAAATCAAGGTTATCCGCCTTGTAGGCATTCAGCGGGTAGAGATAATCGTTGAGCCCGTCCCCGTTCGGTGTGAAGGCGTTGGGGACGGCGATATAACAGCTCTTCAGGACCCGGATGCTATCAGAAACCGAATCCAAGCATCCGGCTGCATTGCGGACCTCCAGGAGCACACGATAAGTCTTTTCCGCATCGAGGATCGGGTAGTGATGGGGCGCCGGATCCTGCAGCGTGCTGGTAGTCCCGTCGCCAAAATCCCAGAAGTAGCTGACGATGTTCCCGATGCTTTTGTTAATGAAGGAGGCCGTATCCTCGGGGCAGAGCAGGCTGCTCGCCTCGAAAGCGGCCGTCAGCGTATTATCCAGGCTGATGGCCTCGGTGGCCGTATCGCTGCACGTGCCATTCGACACGATCAGCCGTACCTGTTTCGTCCCGAAAACCGTATAGTAAGCGGTCGGGTTCTGCGCCCCGGAACTGGTCCCATTGTCCAAATTCCACAACCACCTGTTCACCCCGTTGTTGCCATCATGTGTAAACCGGATGGAATCGATACCGCAATGCTGAAATACCTGGTAGGTAAAGGCCGCGTTCACCGTATCGGCTGCGAAAAAGGTCACGAAAGAACCAGCGGGCGTCTGCAGGCCGCATGCATCCAGAAGCGTATTGCCGTCACCACCCTTTTTCAGGGTCAGGCGGTAGGTGCCCGCCGTTACGATGGGACCAGAAAGCGTAACTGAAACGGTGGGGCTTACCCCGCTTTGGCACGTCCCCGTTGCACCCGTTACCGTCACGCCGGAAGGGCCGGTGATTACGAAGTCGCTACCGTCGGGATCGATGGAACTGCACAGGATATTTTTCCGGAAGACCAGTTGCAGCTGCTGCGGAGCGCATCCGACAGGCGACAGGCTGTCCATCGGCGTCGGCTGCACGAGGGGAACCGCCAGGGGCAGGGAGTGCCCGGGAGGTATGTTCCGGTCGCAGATATCCAGCAGGGTGTTGCCGTCCGAGCCATTGCGGATCGTCAGGGTATAATTTCCCGCGGGAAGCGGGTTGTCCAGTGTGAGGGTGATCTCCTGCATATCGAATCCGCCCGTACACGCAACGGCCGAAGCCGCCACGACATTGGCGACGGCCGGTGAGAGGGAAAATTCACTGCCGTCCGCTGAAAGACTGCTGCATTTCATGGATTTATTCAACCGCACGATCACCTGGCGGGCATCGCAGGAAACACTGTCATTTCGCAGGTCGGGCGCCAGGGTATCGGTGATACTGGCCGAGCCGCCACCGAATGACAGCTTGTACCCGTTCTCGGACGGGTTGAACAAGGTAAAGTGGCTCACGAGCAGCAGGTAATTGTGGCCGGCGACCAGGTTCGGCATTTTGCTGAAAGTCGGGTACCCGGTCCCGGCACAATTCTGAAGGTTGGTTCCCGCCGCCGAGGCACCGGTAAGCCCGGTGTTGCCGGACCAGTTAGAGGCGACAAACAGCGAAGCATCCGTATAGATATCGTCAGGGTTGTGCCCGGTGATGTCGAACAGGTCCCAGTCATAATCGTCCCCCAGGTCATTGGGAGTAATGACAAAGCCGAGGGTCCCGGGCTTGAAACAGGTGAATTTGTACCAGAAAGGATTGGTATCGGCGACGCCATCCCCGCTGCAGGGGCCGGGGATCAGCCTTCCGCCGCAATAAGGAACGGTGGACTGGCTGAAGGTATCGGTGCCGCACACCGGGAAAGCCGTAGTTGGATTTTGCCCCAGCGTCGTGCAGCCCGTGACCTGGGCAGCCGCCCGGCA
>Ga0187809_10001013_pt1 | contig 13760 bp, 10 predicted proteins | sample NC_wetland_sal_i_8_FD_132415 | JGI IMG/M metagenome (GOLD analysis project Ga0187809, IMG submission 132415) | Wetland sediment microbial communities from Neuse River Estuary, North Carolina, USA - ASW_4 | ecosystem: Environmental > Aquatic > Freshwater > Wetlands > Sediment | place: USA: North... | reverse complement strand
CTCCCACTTCTTCTCCAATGACCAGACCCAAGTTTCCATACGCCCCCTGAAGCTGAACAGCCAAAATGTCCAAAGTGGCTCCATTCCTGGCTGCCTCAACCGCCATCCTCAGGTCATCCCTGGCCGCCTCCAACAACTCTGTCTGCCGGTTGTTCATCAAATACGTGGCATCGGCAGACTGCACCCTTCCTCCCAAAACCAGCCGCTCCATTTCTTCTTCCAGCTCGGCCAATCCTTTTCGCTCTGTCGCGGATATATAGACCACGGGACTCTGCCCTACCTGCGCTGTCAGGGCGTTTTCCCCCACCTGCGCCGGCAAGTCCGCCTTGTTGACTACCACAACACGAGGATACGCGGCAGTTTCCTGTAACAATAGTACGTCATCCGGTTGCAAGACTTCACTACCATCTATTAGCACCAACACCAGTTCGGCGTTCTCTAGGGCCTCCCGCGACTTCAGCACTCCGATTTGCTCCACCACATCTTCAGTCTCGCGAATGCCCGCAGTATCCATCAATCGAAAAGGCAGCCCGCGCAAGTTCACGAACTCCTCCACAATATCGCGAGTCGTGCCGGGAATGGGCGTCACTATTGCGCGATTGCGCTTGGCCATGGCGTTCAAGAGCGACGACTTGCCAACGTTGGGCCGGCCAAGAATCGCCGTGGCTACGCCTTCCCTCAAAATCCGCCCTAGAGGCGCCGCGTGCAGCAGGGTTTCCACCTCCTCAAGCAAGTGGTTCCCCACTTCCAGGACAAGAACACAGGCGTCACTTTCTGCATCGTGTTCGGGATAGTCAAGAGTCACCTCAACGTGTGCCTCCAAGCCCAGCAGCTCTCGCCGCAAATCTGAAATTGTCTCTCGCAAATGTCCTTGGACCTGGCTCAAGGCACTCTTTGCAGCGCGGGTCGTCTTCGATTGAATCAAGTCCATCACGGCTTCCGCCTGGGAGAGGTCCATTCTTCCATGGAGAAAGGCCCGCTTTGTGAACTCGCCGGGTTCGGCAAGTCTCGCACCGGCGCGCAACGCCGCCTGTAAGACCTGTTGCACCAGCTGAATGCCGCCATGAATCTGGAACTCAGCCACATCTTCCCCAGTGTAGCTGTGCGGTCCCGGCATCCACAGCAAAATACACTCATCGATGGCGTCTCCGTCATTAAAGTCTATCACGGTACCATAAAACATCCCGCGATGCCTGAGGGAAACCCCTTCACCACTCGTCAATCGAAAAATTCTCGCGACAACACGCCCCGATTCATCTCCACTTAGACGCACAATTCCTATGGCTGCCTCACCCATTGCTGTCGCTACTGCCGCAATCGTATCCGATTCCACCGCCACTGTCTCAACACCTCTCAATATGACGGAAAGCCCTTCTCAAGGAGAAGGGCATGTACGTGCTTTCCATTTGTCTTTGCTCCAAAAACGTCCACATTCTCCCTCTCACCGAAAACCGGTTTCACAGCGCTTTACGACAAGACTCTCCTGGAGCGCCCAGAGTGCCCAACTCCAGACTGCGTGGCAGGGATGACGATGACCTTCCTGTTGGGATCTACCCCTTCACTGGTTGTCGTTACGTCTTCTCTCTCCTGCAAATGCGTGTGAACCAACTTTCTGTCCGCTGCGGACATAGGCTCCAAGGCGATGGATCGACGGGTGCGAACCGCCCGTTCCGCGGCCCGCTCAGCCATTCGGTAAATACTGTCCTTGTGCCTCTGACGGTAGCCTCCGGCATCGACAAACAGTCTCACGTACTCTTCACTCTTATCCTGATTTGCCACAATGTTGACAAGATACTGCAAAGAGTCCAAGGTTGCCCCATGGCGCCCAATGATAATTGGCAGGTCTTCCTCAGAGCACATCACATCAAGAGTTTGTCCGCCGTCTCCTTCAGAGATGGACAGAACTTTTACCCGCGCTTCAACATTCATTCTTCGTAACACCTGAGCCAGAAAGTCCCTTCCCAACTCGCCAGGGGACAAAGACACAGAGACCTCCACTTCAGCCTCTTTGGCTCCAAGCAGTCCAAAGAGTCCTTTTGTAGGTTCCTGCAACACCTTTATCTGCGCCTGTGACCGCGTAACACCAAGCTTCACCAGCGCAGATGTCACTGCTTCCTCGACAGTACGACCTGTTGCAACAATGCGCTTCATGGTACATCCCCCTCAGTGACGGACTACAAATCTATCTCTATGTCGCAGATGTAACACCTACACCAGCGAGTCAAGCCTTACGATTCATTTTTATTTGCACGGTTTTGATTCCTCTGTGTCCGTTTGTCGTTGCTGCCATTCTGACTTCCCTGCCCAGTTCTGCCTGCCGACCTGCTGCTCCCTGACTTCTGCGACGAACCGGAACGCTGTGCCGATAGGCCTTTCTGCTGCGAACGGCCGGAGGAACCGCCACTACTGCTGCGACCGCGTGAATTGGAACCTTTCGACGACCGACTCCCGTCACCAGTCTGCCCAGTCCGACTACCGCTGCCCTGCCTGGCCTTGGCAGATGACGACTTCGCTGTCCCTGCAGTTTTTCCCGTGACCTGTTTAGCCTTCTCGCCTTTTCCCGGCGGGGCCGTACCCGAAGTGGTCGCAGCATCTCCCGGCTTCACTCTGACAAAGTACCCCTGAACAGCCGTGAATAGATTCGAATAGGTCCAATACAAGGCAAGTCCGGCAGCCATTCGACTACCTATCAAAACAATGAACACCGGCATAATGTACAGCATCATGCGCTGCTGCGGATCGTTACTGGTCATCATTACGCGCGATGAGAAATACGTGGTAATACCGGCCAAAATCGGCAAAATAAAGTACGGGTCGGGCTTGGCCAACGTGTGTATCCAGAGCACATGACTGGCGTTCAGCCCCTTGTTTCCTTCAATGGCGCCGAACAGCGCGTACAGGATAGGTAACTGCACCAGCATGGGGAAACAGCCGGCCATGGGATTTACGCCGTTCGCCTGCCAGAGCTTGGTCGTCTCTTCCTGGATTTTCTGATTGTCGCCCTTGTACTTTGACCTTATTTTCTGAATTTCCGGTTGCAACTGCTGCATTGCCCTGGTCGACTTAATCTGCTTTAGGAACAACGGCAACACAATAATGCGGAACAAAATCGTCAGAGCAAGGAGCGCCAGGGCATAGTTCCCACCCATATAGTGGGCAAAGAAGTCCAGGAGCTTTGAAACAACTTTTAGCACAGCCCCCCACCATGCCCAATTACCGGTCGGCCAAGCACCGGGCTTTGATGGATACATTCCGCATCCTGTAAGGGAGAATACGGCTGCTGCGCTCACAAACCACAACCGCTTTGTCCGTTTCGATATCTGACTACGCAAAAAGAGTCCTCCTACTTCTCCTTTGGGACCAGTGGGTCATAGCCACCCGGATGCCAAGGCCCGCATTTTACAATTCTTCTCATTCCCAACCAGCCACCGTAAATCACACCGTAGGTCTCAACAGCCTTCAGGGTATATTCGGAACAGGTTGGATAAAATCTGCAACGTCCTGGTAAGAGTGGAGAAACATATCGCTGGTAACCTCGAATTAGACCTAATACGAGATTGCGGAACAAGGCCCTCACTCCCACGCATAATCATACCATGAACTTGGCTTTACGTAACAACTTCCGGAGGTCCTCGTCAATCGCGCCATAGGGCTTGTCTTTCACTGCTACCCTGCACACTACGACAAAGTCTATCGCCGGTAAACCAATTTCTTTGGAAATCTCATGAAAACACTCTCGGAGCAACCGCTTGAGGCGATTCCTTTCGACGGCATTTCCAACTTTTTTGCTTACCGAAAACCCGACGCGGAAGCTCTGCTCCCGATTTGGTGCCCAGTACAAAACAAAGTTGGCACTGGCGATTGACTTCCCTCTGCGAAATACCCTGCGAAAATCCCGAGTCTGCTTGAGACGATGGACTGCCAGCACCATTCACGGCCCCTTTTCAAGCACCACTGGTTGTTATCAAAAAAGGCCACCTGAGTGGCCTTAGGCTGACAATACCTTTCTTCCTTTACTACGACGAGCGGCCAATACCCTGCGACCATTCTTGGTGCTCATGCGTTTTCTAAAACCATGGACTTTCTTGCGCTTGCGCGTATTTGGATTGTAGGTCGGCTTCATTGCGCCACCCCCTTTGCTCATTAAAGACACTAGCCTTCATTATAAGAACAGCCTCGAGGAAAAGTCAAATTATATTTGAGCTGAATTCTGTGCCCGTTTCATGTTATCCACATATTTTTCAACAAAAACACCCTTTGTTAATTCGCCTCGACAATTCTTTGTGGATTTGTGGACAACTATCAAATTTCATTGCCTCTCATCGACAAAATCTGCTATCATAGGTTTTGCGCGACAACGAATCACCTGTGCACAACCCTACTTATCCACAAGCTATTCCACAACCTGTGGATATCTTTATCCACACTACTCACATTCTTGTTCATGCTTACACTTTACACGCTCTGTCTTGATGCTCGTCTGCTATGTCGTCATTTTCTTACCTTTTTACGCCTCTTTTTTTTCACTTTTCTAAGATACACTTGTCCACACTGGGGGTTTCCTGAATCATGAGCTTGGCGTACGACGCGACCTACTTCAACGGACTCTGGGACCAAGTACTGGCTGTGATGAACGAAAGACTGAGTGCCCCAAGTTTCAATACCTGGTTCGGCGGCACCAGAATAGTCGATTTTAATCCTGTTGAAAATGAAATCACCGTTTATATTCCCTCGTCCTTCTCGAAAAACTGGATTGTTAATCACTATCGGGAACTGATACTGAAGACCATCGCGTCCCTCTCTCAGCAGGAATATTCCATCCGATACATATGCAACAACTCATCCGATGAGAACACAACACAGGAAGCCGTGGTAACCGCGGAGAAATCCTCTTCAACCGAAGAGTCCCTTGTGAAAACATCCTCAGCCGACAGCGCCGACCTTAACGTGTTCAATCCAAAATACTCCTTTGAGACTTTTGTCATTGGCGCAAGCAACCGCTTTGCACATGCGGCCAGTCTTGCAGTTGCAGAAAAACCCTCCCAGTCCTATAACCCCTTTTTTGTATACGGGGGCGTCGGGCTGGGAAAAACGCACCTTATGCACGCCATTGGTCAACACGTTCAGAAGCACTCTCCTCAGCTCAAGGTACTCTATCTCTCATCAGAGCGATTTACCAACGAGTTCATCACCGCCATCCGGGAGAACAAAACTCCGGATTTTCGAAATCGTTACCGGTCCATAGATATCCTGCTGGTCGATGACATTCAGTTTCTTGCGGGCAAGGAATCGACACAAGAAGAGTTTTTCCACACCTTCAATGCCCTGCATGGGGAAGGCAAGCAGATTGTCATCAGCAGCGACCGACCTCCCAGAGACATACCTACACTAGAAGACCGTCTTCGGTCACGATTCGAATGGGGACTAATTACAGATATCCAGCCGCCCGATTTGGAGACAAGAATTGCCATTCTTCAGCGCAAGGCAAATTCTAATGGCCTTCATATCCCCCCAGAGGTTCTGGAATACATTGCAAATCAGGTCGATAGCAACATTCGGGAGCTTGAGGGCGCACTGATTCGCGTTATCGCCTATTCGTCCCTGGTGAATGAAGATCCCTCGCTGGCATTGGCAGAACAAGCACTCAAGGACATTATCTCCCCTGATAAGCCGAAGGTTGTCACCGTCTTTCAAATTCAAAAGGTCATCAGCGACCACTATGGCCTGAGAATGGAAGACTTAAAGGCAAAAAAAAGAACGAAGACTGTGTCCTTCCCAAGACAGATTGCCATGTACCTGACAAGGGAGCTCACGACTCTTTCGTTGCCAAAAATCGGAGAAGCGTTTGGTGGCCGCGATCACTCTACAGTTTTACACGCGTGCGACAAGATTACGAGCCAGATGCAAACAGACAAGGAGCTTCTCAGTACCATCACAAATTTGTCAGATGCCATCAAGTCCCTTTACTAACATCTCTGTTGATACGCAAACATCTCTTATCAACAACTTATCCACAGACTTTTGACCTGTGATATGATGAAGATCCGGCAGATATCCACATTTCCACAAGCTCTATTACCTTTATTACTAGATCTTTAGTACTAAACAACATAAATATATACGCCCAACGCCATAAAATACTGGAAGGAGTCGTCATCCGTCATGAAATTTTCCGTTCAACAAGATGCCTTGTTAAACATTGTTCAAATTGCATCCAAAGCTGTCGCTTCTCGAACTACAAAGAATGTTCTATTGGGTATACTCCTGGAAGCAACGGAAAATACATTGACTGCCACGGCCTACGATACGGAGTTGGGAATTCAGACGCATATACAGACCACGGATGACAACCACCTTCTCGTTGACGAACCCGGTTCAATCGTGTTGCCTGCACGGTACCTGCTCGAAGTCGTAAAAAAACTTCCTGCCCAGAGCGTTACCTGCCAAGTCCACGACAACTACACCACAGATATCCATTCAGGACAGGTGGATTTTCATTTACATGGCATTGACGCAGCGGAATTTCCCAAGTTGCCAGTGTTTCACAATGCTCAATCGATTCAACTGAGCAGCTCAGACCTTCGAAATCTTATACGCTGGACCCACTTTGCCACATCTACCTCGGAAGTCAGACCTATCTTAACAGGCATTCACCTGCAATCTAGTGAGACACAAATCACCTTTACTGCAACCGACGGTTTGCGTTTAGGGACAAAATCCATTATTTACGAAGCCCCCCAAGCCAACGTCTGGGATGCAATTCTTCCTGCCAAATCGCTAATTGAATTGCTGAAACTCATATCTGATGAGGAACAGACCATATCCATTCAATTCACCAGCAGCCACAGTCTCTTTTCCCTCGGTGGGACGCTTTTCTACACGAGGCTTATTGACGGTGCGTACCCAGATACCACCAGAATTGTACCCACCGTCCATCGAACAGAAGTCATTGTCCCGCACAATGAATTTACGGATGCCATTGACAGAGCAGCTTTGATTGCAAGAGACAGGGACAGTAATAATATGATTCGCATGGAAGTCAAAGACTCAGAACTGGTTATCTCCTCTAGCTCACCAGAAATTGGAAATGTATCTGAGTCACTTCAAGTACTCAGTCAGAGCGGAGAAGATTTAATGATTGCCTTTAATGCAAAATATGTACTGGATGCACTCAAGGCTCTCAATCAGGACGAAGTTTCCATCCACTTCAACGGGGCAAATCAAGCTTTTGTTCTCAAGGAACATGGGCAAGAAGATGGACTTCAGCTGATATCTCCAGTTCTCATGAGGTGAGTTCGTGAAAATACCCGAGGACAAGTCTTTTCTTACGCTTTCCCAATTTCTGAAGCTGACGGATTTTATCGGCACAGGAGGGCAAGCAAAGTGGTTTCTTCAGGAAGAAGACGTGTACGTCAATGGTGAAGTTGAACGCAGACGGGGCCGCAAACTTTATCCAGGAGATAGGATTCAAGTAGGTGAAAAAGTCATCGAACTTAAGGCGGACTAACGATGTTTATCAAGTCCTTGAAACTGGCCAACTTTCGAAATTACAGTGAACAGCAGATTGAATTCGACTCAAAGATGAATATTTTCAGGGGACAAAACGCACAGGGGAAAACCAATGTTCTTGAAGCCATCTATCTCCTAGCTGTGGGCAAATCGCATCGCACTTCCCGCGATGTCGATTTGATTCAGTGGAACAACGACAAATGCTCCATCACAGCAGAAATTTCCAGTAGGAATTCGCAGCAGAAAATTGCACTTCAGTTGGGTAGTAGTGGAAAAAGGGCCACGGTGAACGGAATTACACAGTCAAAAATGACCGAGTTTGTCGGTCATTTTCAAGTCGTGCTGTTTGCCCCGGAAGACCTGCAGTTGGTCAAAGGAGGCCCTGCCGGGCGGCGACGCTTCATTGATATGGAACTGGGTCAGATTCGGGTGAATTATCTTTACCACCTCGGTCAGTATCAACGGGTTTTGCAGCAGCGGAATACAATGTTAAAACAAGAGCGCTGCGACGAGAATCTGCTGGACGTGCTGAACTTGCAACTGGTTGAACACGGAGCGCAGGTCATCCGCAGACGGCTGGAATTTATTCGCGATCTCGGTGAATTTGCACGAGGTATCTACGATTCCATTGCTGCCGGCAGAGAGCAACTGCAGTTGGCCTACCAGTGCTCAATTCCGCGTCTTGCATTGAATGACGAGCCCGATGCAAAAGAAATTCAATCTGCATTTATGACGGGGTTGATTGAAAAGCAGCGGACCGATCGCTTTCAGGGTTACACAACCATAGGACCACACCGCGACGACTTGGTATTGCAATTGAATGACGAGTCTGTCCAGTCCTTTGCCAGTCAGGGCCAGCAACGGAGTATTGCTCTGGCATTGCGGCTTGCAGAAATCGACTTTATGTATCGTGAGCTGAAGGATTATCCCGTCTTGTTACTGGATGATGTACTGTCGGAGCTGGACGACAACAGGCAAACCAATCTCGTTTTAGCAATGAAAGAAAAAGTACAAACTATAATTACTACAACCAGTCTGTTTGGCCTCCAGGATAAACTGACGCAGCATGCGCGCCTCATGAATGTTCATTCTGGTATAATACAATTAGAGGGGTAGAAGTCATTGTTCATACATATTGGCGGAACGACAATGGTGCGTCTCAGCGACGTCATCGGTATTTTTGATGTGTCTGCTGCAGAAAGTCCAGATACGCAAAAGTACCTGGATTTGGCGAGGCATGCCAACTCCACGGAAACCGTGGAAATTGGCGAGGTCAAGTCGCTTGTGATTACGAACAAGCGCGTGTACTATTCCCCAATTTCTTCCTTAACCTTAAAAAAGAGGGCTGCGGTCTTCCAACATTCAAATATAGAAATTTCCAATTAATAATTCATTTGTCTTCTTTTGTGATTTTTTTCCACATCAATGTTTCTCTTGGAGGGAACAGGCTTGTCAAAACAAGTTTACGATGAATCGCAGATTCAAGTTTTAGAAGGACTTGAAGCCGTTCGCAAAAGGCCTGGAATGTACATTGGCTCGACCGGTCCGAAAGGACTTCACCATCTGGTTTGGGAAATCGTCGACAATTCCGTAGACGAAGCCATGGCCGGTCGATGTACTGAAATAGTTGTACAGGTTCATCCCGATGAGAGTGTCTCTGTAAGTGATAACGGTGCCGGGTTTCCCGTAGGCATCCATCCTAAAACAGGGAGACCTGCTGTGGAAACTGTGCTTACTGTACTTCACGCCGGCGGAAAATTTGGCGGCGGCGGATATAAGGTTAGTGGCGGTTTGCACGGCGTCGGCGCGTCCGTCGTCAACGCGCTGTCTTTCTGGTTGAAGGTGGAGGTTCACCGGGATAACACGGTTTATGTTCAAGAGTATGAACGTGGAGTTCCAAAGTATGACCTGAAGGTCGTTGGCACCACCGATAAGAGCGGAACGATTGTAAGCTTCTTGCCAGATTCGCAGATTTTCACCGAAACAACGCACTTTGAACTGGATGTTCTTCAGTCCCGGTTAAGGGAAATGGCTTTCCTCAACGCCGGACTCAAGATCCAACTAGAAGACGAGCGCATTGGCAAGACGTTCACCTATTGTTATTCAGGTGGTGTCGCAGCTTTTGTGGAGTTCATCAATAAATCGAAGAACGTTCTTCATGACGATCCCATTTTTGTAACCGGCCTAAGAGACGACGTAACCGTGGAAATCGCTTTGCAGTACAACGATAGTTACACTACGACCCTGTTTTCCTTCGCAAACAATATCAACACCTACGAAGGTGGTTCCCACGAAGCCGGCTTTAAATCTGCCCTGACCCGCGTTATGAACGATTATGCGCGGAAAATGAATATCCTTAAGGACGCCGACGCCAAACTCAGTGGCGAAGACGTTCGCGAAGGTCTAACAGCCATTGTCAGCGTCAAAGTTCCGGAGCCACAGTTTGAAGGCCAAACGAAAACCAAACTGGGCAACAGTGAAGTCCGCGGCATCGTGGATGGTCTCTTCGCCGACAAATTTCTCGCATTTCTAGAAGAAAATCCTGCCGTCGCCCGGAGAGTCATTGAGAAATCCATTACGGCTGCCCGAGCTCGGGAAGCCGCTCGAAAAGCACGTGAACTGACGCGGCGAAAGAGTGCTTTGGAGGTAAGTTCCCTTCCGGGAAAACTTGCGGACTGCTCCAGCCGCGATGCTTCCCAAAGTGAGTTGTATATCGTTGAGGGAGACTCGGCAGGCGGTTCCGCCAAGCAAGGCCGCGATCGCATGTTTCAAGCCATTCTCCCCTTGCGTGGAAAAATTATCAACGTGGAAAAGGCGCGACTGGACAAGATTCTGTCGAATAACGAGATCCGCTCCATTATTACCGCTATTGGCACGGGTATAGCGGAGGATTTCGATTTAAGCAAAGCCCGGTACCACAAGATTGTCATCATGACAGATGCCGATGTCGATGGCAGCCATATTCGCATTTTGTTACTGACGCTGTTCTACAGGTTCATGAAAGATTTAATTGATGCCGGCTACATTTATATCGCTCAGCCACCGCTCTTCAAAATTCAGAAGGGAAAGGCCGTGCGTTACGTTTACACAGACAAGCAACTGGAAGAGGCGCTGAAGGAGATTGGACGGACAGGTATATCCCTCCAACGGTACAAAGGTTTGGGCGAAATGAATCCGAGCCAATTGTGGGAGACGACAATGGATCCCGAAAACCGCACGCTCTTGAAAGTCGAAATGGAAGATGCCATGGAGGCCGACATTATTTTCAGTACGTTGATGGGAGATAAAGTGGAGCCTCGCCGAGAATTCATTGAGGAATACGCCAAGTACGTAAGAAATCTGGACATTTGACGGGAGTGACACCACTTGCCAGAGGAGTTTGAGAGCAAGGTTTTGCCGATTGATTTGGGACAAGAATTGCGGAACTCATTTTTGGATTACGCCATGAGTGTAATTGTCAGCCGTGCCATTCCGGACGTGAGAGACGGTTTGAAGCCCGTACATCGACGGATTTTGTACGCAATGTACGAGGTGGGAATGACACCTGACAAACCCTACAAGAAATCGGCCCGTGTCGTTGGCGACGTCTTGGCAAAATACCACCCTCACGGGGATGCAGCTGTATACGATGCACTGGTTCGAATGGCCCAGGATTTTTCTACCCGTTACCTGTTGGTTGACGGTCACGGAAATTTTGGTTCCATTGATGGCGATTCTGCGGCAGCCATGCGCTACACCGAGGCGCGCATGTCTTCCATCGCAATGGAGCTGTTACGCGACATTAATAAAGAAACCGTGGATTTTGGACCTAATTACGATGAAAACGAGCAAGAACCACTGGTGCTGCCTTCCCGGTATCCAAATCTGCTGGTCAACGGATCGGCAGGTATTGCCGTGGGCATGGCTACCAACATTCCACCGCACAACCTGACAGAGGTGATTGACGGGGTAGTGGCCATGATTGACAATCCCAACGTGACCACCGAAGACTTACTAAAAATCATCTCAGGACCGGATTTTCCCACCGGGGGCACGATTCTTGGCAGAGCCGGCATCCGCAGCGCCTATTTAACAGGACGCGGGTCCGTCACGATTCGGGCGAAAACCGAATTTGAACAGATGCAGGGTGGGAAGACGCGGATTATTGTCAACGAGATCCCATATCAACAAAACAAGGCCCGACTGATTGAAAAGATTGCCGATCTGACCCGAGAGAAGAAAATTGATGGAATCACGGATTTGCGCGATGAGTCAGACAGAGATGGCATGCGCATTGTCATAGAATTACGGCGCGACGTAAGGCCACAGGTGGTGTTGAATAACCTGTACAAGCACACCGGGTTGCAGAGCACTTTTGGTATCATTATGCTCTCCCTGGTGAACGGAGAGCCAAAGGTCTTGAACCTGCGCGACATGCTGTACTACTACCTGGAACACCAGAGGGAAGTGGTCACGCGGCGCACCCAGTATGACCTGAACAAAGCAGAGGCCCGAGCCCACATTCTCGAAGGCCTGCGCATTGCGTTGGACGCTTTGGACGAGGTCATTGAGCTGATTCGGTCATCGCAAACCGCCGATGAAGCACGTGAAGGACTAATGAATCGCTTCGGCCTCAGTCAGGAGCAGGCACAGGCAATTTTGGACATGCGGCTGCAGCGTTTGACCGGACTGGAGCGAGAGAAGATTGAAAATGAATACAACGATCTCAGGAAACTTATTGGAGAATTGAAAGCTATTCTGTCTGATGAGGGCTTGCTCTATGGTGTCATCAAGGACGAAATCATAAAGATAAGGGAAAAGTTTGGAGATGCCCGGCGCACGGAAATCGTCGCCGCTGAGGGTGAAATTAACGACGAAGACCTGATACCCATCCAGGACGTGGCCATAACCATTACCCACGCCGGTTATGCAAAGCGAATCGCCCTGTCTGCATATCATACGCAACGCCGTGGTGGGCGGGGAATTTCAACCATTGGGACCCGTGAAGAGGACTTCGTGGAACACATGTTCATCACCTCGTCTCATCACCATTTACTGTTCTTCACCAACCGCGGGCGCGTATACAGTGTAAAGGCTTATGAAATACCGGAGTACAGTAGGCAGGCAAAGGGAATTCCTATCATTAACTTGCTGCAGATTGAGCCCGGAGAGCAGATATCCACAGTAATTCCTGTGGCTTCCCTCAATGCTGATGATGTTTCCGGACAGTACCTGTTCTTTGCCACCCGTCATGGAATCGTGAAAAAGACGGCGCTGGCGGACTATTCTCACTTGAGGAAGGTCGGGCTGATTGCCATCCACCTTCGCGATGAAGACGAGCTTATTGGCGTTCGCCTCACCAATGGGGAACGAAATATTATGATGGCAACCAGGATGGGCAAAGCCATCCATTTCTCCGAGCAGAATGTGCGCAGGATGGGGAGGGTTGCCACTGGAGTTAAAGGCATTGAACTCAGTCCAGACGACGAAGTCATCGGTATGGATGTGGTCGAGAGTGGTGAAAATGTCTTGGTGGTTACCAGCAATGGATACGGCAAAAAGACACCTGTGTTCGATTATCGTTTCCAAACGAGGGGCGGAAAAGGAATACGCACGCTGAACTGCACCGATCGCAATGGAACCGTGGTTTCCATGGACATTATCCACGAAGATGACGATTTGATGATTATTACCAACGGGGGCGTCACCATTAGAATTCATGCCGCGGACGTTTCCAAGCAGGGACGGTTTACTCAGGGTGTGAAGCTCATTAATTTGCGTGACGAAGAGACAGTTGCCAGCGTGGCTCGTGTGGCGCCTAGCGACGATGATAATGGCGAAGACGGAGACAGGCTGGACGGCACGGATGAAGCTGGCACGTCAGATTCCAGCGAGAGTCAAGAATAGAAATAACACATATAAAACAAGGACCCCTGGCGACGCAGGGGTCCTTGTTTCATTCTCACGTTCAGATTCTATGGGTTTGTTGATTGCTCTGAACGACCCTGCGGACAGACCTAGTAACCAGCCTATAGATACAATCATTCCACACTTGGAAAAGAAGAGACAAAGGCAGCCAACGCCGGTCCCAAACGAGAATCAGCCGTCAGCCCTTATCTTGACAATAGCCGCCCGTACGTGATACACTACTTGTTGCCGCCATGATGCGGTGACACTCAATTTTGCTTTAAAAAACCCTGTAGCATCAAGGAATTTGAGACATGGAAGAGGCAGCGAAGAGCAGGGGAAGGCAAAAGCGGGAGCACGGGGCG
>Ga0187809_10001012_pt1 | contig 13763 bp, 13 predicted proteins | sample NC_wetland_sal_i_8_FD_132415 | JGI IMG/M metagenome (GOLD analysis project Ga0187809, IMG submission 132415) | Wetland sediment microbial communities from Neuse River Estuary, North Carolina, USA - ASW_4 | ecosystem: Environmental > Aquatic > Freshwater > Wetlands > Sediment | place: USA: North... | reverse complement strand
GACGAGCGGCCGCGCCGACTCGACGATCGTCTCCGGCCGGTGGACCTTCACCACCTATTACCCGGGCGGTGCGCACCCTTACGACGCGTACCAGTCGGTGATCGTCGACGCGCGCACCGGCGAACCGATCGACCCATGGGCGCTGTTCGCCAACAACAGCCTCACCCCACTCTCGGACGCCGCAAAACCGTTGCTGTTGAACGCCGTCAACGCGCGTTCGGGCTGCGAGGTCAATAGCAGCGCCTTCGCGCAGCAGGCTTTTGCCGATGGCGTGGCGGCGAAACCCGTTAACTACCAGGCGGTTTCGGTGGTCGCGTCAGGGCTGGACGTCGCGGCGCCGCCAGGGCAGCTGTCGTCGCAGGCTTGCGGCGGCTTCGACGCCGTCGTCCCGTGGAGCGCGGTGCGGTCGTCGCTCGACTCTCTGGGCCAGGCGGTCGCGGCGGGTCAGGCATTGCCGACGGCGTCGAGCGCGCCGCCGGCTTCGGGCGTGGCGGCGTGCAAGGACGGCCAGGTGGTCGTGAGCATCCTGCAGACGCCGTGGACCGGCGCGGCCGGGTTGTCGCACCAGGGAGTGCTGCTGCGGTTCGCGCCGTTCGGCACGGCGGCGTGCACGCTGTACGGCTATCCCGGGGTCGCCGGCCTCGACGCGAGCGGCAAGCAGGTCTTGCAAGCCACCCGCACGCCGTCCGGATACCTCGGCGGCCTGCGCGGCGGCACGCCCGACACCGTGACGATCACGTCGCTCTCACCGGCGTCGGCCTGGGTGGAGGGCGTGGCGGCGCACGCGGCTGGGACGACGTGCCCGCAGCTCGTGGCGCTGCTGGTCACGCCGCCCGGGCTGCACTCGTCGCAGCAAATCGAGGCGGCGCCGGCGGCGTGCAGCGGCCTGCAGGTGCATGCCGTCGTCGCTGGCGTGACGGGCGACGCTTAGGCCGCCACCGCTCGGCGCGACGGCGCGCCTATAGTTGCGCTGTCCGTGCTTGCGCTCTTGCCTTTGGGCAGCACGGGCCGGCAGCCGAGCGCGCTTTGTGATTCAAGCGCGAGGTGGTCGCAGTGCTGGCAAACGTGATCGGTTGGACGGCGGCGAGCTGGGGCGTCGTGATGGCGCTTTCCCCGATGTTGCAGCTGCGCCGGATGCTGCAAACCAGATCGTCCGACGACATCTCTGTCGGCTACTTCTTGCTGCTGATCCCCGGCTTCGCACTGTGGGTGCTCTATGGCGCCGTCCGCCACGACCTGGTGCTCGCTGTGCCCAACGCGCTCGCGGCGGTCACCGGCGTCACGGTGATCGTGACGGCGAGCCGATTGCGAAAGAGTCATCGAGAGCCCAGCAGGACGGCCGATCTCGCGTAAGCGACCCACTCGCCCACCGCGCGTCACTGCGCGAGGATGTGCGGGTGGAGTTGCTCATCGCGCGCAATCCCGACGGCGCCAGCACGCTGCCGTACCTCATCTTGGTGCCGGTCTCGGGCGGCCTAGTGTTCCGCGCGAAAGACACCTGGCCGCGGACGTCCGCGATCTACTGCCATCCGGTGCCGCGCTCGGAGTGGCCGTTAGAACCCGACCTGGTGGAGCGGGTGCCACTGCGCGCGTGCGAGCGACGCGGCGCGGCCATCGACGTCGTCGCCGATCGCGGCAGGGAGAACCGCTCGCAACTGGTGTTCACCAAGGCGCGCGGCCGCGACATGGTGTTCTGGCAGGCGCCGCGCACCCGCAAGCAGGCCCGGCCGGCGGTGAGCGTGCCGACCGCCCGCGCGTCAGGGCTGGCCGACCTGCAGATCCTGGTCGACGCCCACGAGCGCTACCCCTACAAGTTCGACAACCAGCAGGCCAGCGCCGTCCGACGCGCCCTGCCCTGCGGCGACTACGCGGTGGCGGACGACGACCGCATCGTCGCGGCGGTCGAGCGAAAGTCGCTGTCCGACTTGATTTCCAGCCTCACTTCGGGCCGGCTGCGCTACGCGCTCGGAGAGTTGGCGGCGTTGCCGCGCGCGGCCGTCGTCGTCGAGGACCGCTACTCGCAGATCTTCGCGCAGAAGATCGTCCGGCCCGCGACGGTCGCGGACGGAATCGCCGAACTACAAGTGCGCTGGCCGACGGTCGCGATCGTCTTCTGCGAGAACCGGAAGCTGGCCGAGGAGTGGACGTATCGCTTCCTCGCCGCGGCGCTCACCTTCAGCCGGGACGACGCGGCTGTCGCCGCCCGCCTCGACGCGAACACTGTTGACGAATGACGACGGACGACGAGTCGCGCCGTCGGCTGCGCGCCGCCGTTTACTCAGCGGACGGCGAGAGCGTCGTCCGCATGCTGGCCGAGAACTGCTTGCCTGACGACGCCTTGCAGCTTGCGGGCGACGGTCTGCTGGCGGCACTCGACCAACGCGTCGAGAACGCGCCGGAACTCGCGCGGCGATTTGCGGCGGCGCTTCGCGGACGAGCCTGGCCAGGCGACGTCACACTCGCCGACCAACTCGAAGCAGCCGTCGGCACAGGCCCGCAGCCGCTGCTGCGCTCGCTCCCAGTGGACCTCGATGAGCTCGCGGATGTGCTTGAAGGCGACCCCACCCAAGGTGACGGCCACATCGACTTGAGCACCGGCGAGGTGTGGACGTCGTCCGCCGTCGAATATGCGATCGAGACGGAGGACGAAGACTCGGACGCGTTCGACGATCCCAGCCGCTGGCTCTTCGTCGAATGCCGCGGCTCGCACCTTGGTTTCCAAGACATGGAACGATTCATCGCAACGATTGAAGACGCGGACCGCGTCGAAAGACTCGGCATCGCGATCGAGGGCAGGGGCGCCTTTCGGCGGTTCAAGGGTGTGTTGTCTCGCTGGCCCGGAGAACTGGATCGCTGGCTTGCCTTCTCGGACGAGCGGAAGCGTGGCCGAGCCCGGGAATGGCTCGCCGCGGCCGGATATCGCGTCGCTCCCCGCCGACAACGCCCGTAGGCCGTGGGCATCGACACGAACGACTCGCGACCGAGCCGCGGCACTGCTACGTCTCTGTCCAAGTCTGCGACCCCTCCCGCCCCACTCCCCACGCCGGCGAGGCAGAATCGCTAGGTGACTCCCGCTCGGACGAAGGCCATCGGGTTCCTCGCGGTGCTGGCCGTGATCGACATCGCCCTGACGACACACGCGATCTTGACACGGCATAGCCCGCCGGCAGCGACCGCCAGCATCGCGACTCCCGCGAAAGGCAGTCCCACCGTTATGAGCGTCGGCGACGCGCTAGGGCTCCTGACATCGGCGCTCCTACTGGTCGCGATCGCGTGCGTGATCATCGACGCGCGCTGGGTCGCGCGCCGCCAATCCCTCGGCAAGTCGCGTCCCGACACGGCGGTCAACGTAGTAGACGTCTAGCGCGAGGAGCACGGGCCAAGCCGACGAGTGAGCTCGTCCGGCATGAGCGCGTCGTACCGACAGCTCACAAATCGCGGCTGTACGCGTGATCACCCGACGATCAATGCGGAGATATACCGTTTTCGAGACCGGTGAGCAGGTCAAGCAATCCCGTCGCTTCCCATGAGCGGTTGCGCTCACCACCAGACAGCCTCGCAAGTACGCCAGCGCGTTCGAGTTGGTCGAGCGCCTGGTTGACGACCGCCTTTGTCCGGGCAATGGCGGCAACCGCGACGGGCAACGTCACCACTGGATGGGCGGGTAGCACATCAATAAGGCGCCATACGGCAGCATCGCTACGCGGCTTCATGGCGTCGCGAACCTGTCGACGCCACCGCTCTTGCAGCCGTTCGACCGCCCCGAGATACGACTCGGCAAGCTGCGCACCTTGTGCTGCGGCGGCCGCGAAGTCAACCAGCCACCCGTCGACGTCATCGTTTCTGAATCGGGTGAGGCCGTTGATGTAGCGATCTTTGTTGGCGGCCAGCACCACACTGATCGGCGGCACGTACGCGGGTGCCAACCCCCGCCGACGAAGGACCACATGGATCAACGCACGCCCCGTGCGGCCGTTGCCATCGGCGAACGGGTGGATGGTCTCGAACTGAGCGTGGACCAACGCGGCCTGGACGATCGGCGGCAGCTCGTCCTCGTTGACAGCCTCACAAAGGTCGTCCAGCAGGGACTGGACATGTTCAGGCGGCGGAGGCACGAAGCTGGCCGCGCAAGGGTTGTAGTCGTTACCACCGATCCAGTTCTGCGTGCTGCGCACCTGGCCCGCGAGTTGTGAGTTGGGCGCGCTCGCGAGAAGCGCTCGATGGATCTGGGCGATGTCGGTAACCGTGACGCGGGATGCCGAGGAAGCCTCATCGATGGCTAACTCCATCGCGTCGATGTTCGCGAGAACCTCGCGGGCCGTCGGCCCTGCCTTGCCCCCCGTTTCGACCCTCGCCTCTGCCCTCGCCAGGTCGCGGGCCTCAACCTGCAGCCCTTCGACCTTCGATGACGCGATCGACTCGGTGCGCAGCAACAGGCGGGCGAGTGGCATCAGGGCGGGGCGCGCTCGGGCGTTCAACAGATGAATCGCTGCCGCGGCCTCTGCGGTGACTGCCGCAGCCTCGGTGCTCATCGGCGAGGCAAATCCCGCGATTCCCATGGGAATGAAGGCGTCATACGCGCAGGCCCGACGGTAGCGTGGCGGAGCATAGAGGGCAGGATCGTGCCGCCACGTCCGGCTCTCGAGCCGCCCGCGCACAACCTCACCCCGCTCTGAGCCGTTGGTATGGGATAGCGCGTAAACCATACCAACCGCCCAGTCGAAGTATGGGTACGTCCTCCCGAAGGCGTGTCGCAAGAGTGCTGGCGGGAGACACCGACCAAGCCAGGACGAGTCGACTGGCGGCAAGGCGCGACCTCTCACCGGCACCGCCACCGGGCGTGCGTCTTCAGCACGCCGGCTGATCGGCCGACGATCGTTAGGTGACGGAAGCCGCTCCGATCTACGACGACCTACTCCGCGCCGGCGCTTCGGCGAAAGCCCACGCCGACTCGCTCGAGCCGCTCATCGAGAGCACCGCCCGCCAGATCGCGACCCTGCAACAGGCCATGTCCGCGCTTCGCCGGCGCCAGCACGACTTCAAAACCGGCAGCGAAGGTGAGCGCCGCGCGGCCGCCGCCGTTCACCAGGTGCTCGTCGACCTCAACTCGACCGACTGGCATCTGCTCGCCGACCGCCGCTGGCCCGGCACCCGCAACGCGAACCTCGACTTGATCCTGATCGGGCCGCCAGGCGTCCTGCTGCTCGACGCGAAGAACTGGAAAGCGACCGACATTCGCGCGGGCTCGCTGTGGCGCGGGCAGTCGAACGAGGACGACGCGCTCGACAAGTCGCGCCGAGCGGCCGACGCGGTGGCCGACGTCCTCGCCGGCCTCGGGCTCGCGCCGGTCGCGGTGCGACCGTTCATCATTCTCGTCGGTCGCAAGCTCGCCGCGATCGAATTGCAAGGCGTGACCGTCGTCGGCGAGAAGTCGCTGAACCGCGAGCTCGTTCGCCTGCCGCGCCGCCTCGACCCAACGCACGTGGCGATGCTGACCGCCGCGGTGGACGAGAACTGCCCTCCCGCGTCGGTGCTTTCGCCGCCGGAACGCCGCGTCATCCGGCGCGAGGCCACAGAGCCGTCCGAAATCGGCAGCAGCGACGCGCTCATCGATGCGCAGGAGATCTGGGACGCCGCGGTCGAGGCCGCAGCGCGCGAGCCGATCGAGTCGTGGATGACGTGGCTGCATCCCGCGCAGGCTCAGCTGGTCACCCGCCGCTACTCCGGACCAGCGCGGATCCGCGGCGCGGCTGGCACCGGCAAGACCGTGGTCGCCTTGCATCGCGCGCGGGAGCTTGCGAAGCTCCCCAGCTCGCGGGTCTTGGTCACCTCATTCGTGAAGACGTTGCCGCAGGTGCAAGAGTCGCTGTTCGGCCGACTCGCGCCCGACCTAGCCGCCCGCGTCGAGTTCCGCGGCTTGCACTCCTGGGCGGTTCGGTTGCTGCGCGACCGCGGCGTCATCGTTCGGGTCTCGGACGACGGACGCCGTGCGTTCGAGGCCGCTTGGTCGGACGTCGGCGCTCCCGGCGTGCTCGGCACGTCCGCAATGCCGACGTCGTACTGGCGGGACGAGATCAGCCACGTCATCAAGGGCCGCGGCCTGGCCGACGTGGACGACTACCTCGGCTTGGTGCGGGTCGGACGTCGGACGCCGCTGCGCGAGGAGCAACGCCGCGCGGTGTGGGAGCTGTATCAGACGTATCAGCAGAACTTGCGCGACGCTGGCGAGCGCGACTGGGCGGACGTCATGTCACGCGCGCTCGAAAGCGTGCAGCGCGAGCCGGTCATGCCGGCGTACACGGCTGTGGTGGCCGACGAGGTGCAAGACCTCTCGTGCGTCGGGATACGGCTCTTGCACGCGGTGGTCGGCGACGCGCCCGGCGGACTGCTGCTCGTGGGAGACGGCCAGCAGGCCGTGTATCCGGGCGGGTACACGCTCTCGGAAGCCGGCGTGTCCGTGACCGGACGCGCCACCGTGCTGAACCGCAACTACCGCAACGCCGCCGAAATCTTCAACACCGCATTGGAAGTCGTTCGAGGCGATCTGTTCGACGACCTCGACGCCGACTCCCTGCCCGGAGCGCGCGAGGTCGTCGTCGACCGCCATGGCGGTTTCGTAGTCAGTCGGACGACGCGCAGCTTCGTCGAGCAACGCGACGAGTTGATCCGTGCGCTGCAAGCGGCAATCGCGGACGGCGTGCGGTCGGGCGAGATCGCCGTGCTCGTGAAGACGCGCAAGGACGTCGAGACCTGGCTCATCTCGCTGAACGCCGCAGGCATCGCGGCGACCCCGCTCGCCGACTACAACGGAACAGCATCCGACGCTGTCAAGGTCGGTACGTATCAGCGTGCGAAAGGCCTTGAGTTCGCCTGCGTCTTCTTGCCCGACTACGACCGCGCGGTCGACCAGCAGTTCGAGAGCGAGACGGCCGACGCCTACCGGGAGCGCGCCGAACTCCAACGCCGACAACTTTTCGTCGCCATGACGCGCGCGAGAGACCGGCTCTGGCTCTGCTCCAGGTAGTACCTACGACGCGAAAAACACCGTTTCGAGATGCCACTCGAGAAACTCTGGGTTGGGACGGTCAACTCGCCTCTCCGGCACTGCCACCTGCCTCCCAGCCAGCGCGTAAAACTCCTCGCCGTTTCCGAACTCGCGTCTGAGTCTTGGACTGACGAGCAGCCGATGCTTTGGGTCCACGCCAAGGTACCCGCGGTCGTACAAGGTGTGAACGTCTGATCTCAGCAGGACGCCGTTATCAAGCCTGTTCTCTCCTCCGGCTGGAAGCGGGCGAATATGAGCTGCTTGTAGAACCGGGACGATCTTGTCGCCCGTTACGGCACACCGTCGGGAGTAAGCGTCCAGAACCACTCCTTGGAAAGCGCGCTGACCAAGCCTCTGGGGAATCAAGCGGGGATCGCCGTACACGGGTCCCGGCCGAAGCCAAGTCGTCTCGGCTCCGTCGCGTTCGAGCGCGGTGCCTAGTCCACGACGTAACAGTTCCTCGAAGTAGCTGCGCGCCGGCTCAACGGCGAGGTCGTAGCTCTTGCCCTGGACGATGTTCGTCGCGAAGTCGGGCGGCGGATCAGCCACTCCCTCCGATGGGAAGAAGCTAACGTCCCTCACAAATACGCATCCGATGAACGGGTCGTCGGCTGGCCCAATCGGAGCACGGCGGTAGCCGCTGACCCGTCTTCGCATCTCCTCGAGACTGGCTGCTCCGTTTGCCTCGCCGTAGAACGCCCATGCTTCCGAGATGCGGAGAGCGGCAAAGCCGCTGTAAAAGCCTCCACCGACGACTCTGTCGTGTGGCTTGTGCGTCTTGAAGAAGAAGGGCTCGCCGACTGCAAGCGCCCGAAATGCACGATCTCCACCCGGTCGCCAGAAGTTGACCTCGTTCACCTCGGGCCGCGCGGCCAGAAAGCGATACCAATCGCCGTCCGTCACGCCCACGTACGCCCGCACGCACACGATCATGGCACCGAGTCGGCCGCCTTGGAACACTCAACAAGGCCGACGGGAGGCAGGTGGCGTCAGATAGACAGCACTTCCTCGGGCCGGCGGTGCGTTATCGCCGCCGCATAGTCCGTCACTGTCGACTCAAGCAGCGCGCCGATGTCGCCCGCGAAGTTCGCTTGCGCCATCCGGCGAACCGTCGCCGCGAGAGTGCGGCCGGACACGAGCACGAGCGGATACTGGTCATCGATGATCTCAATCTGAGCCTGGCGAGAGAACGATCCAGTCGTGACGAAGACGCCTATCCAACCGCGTCGGAGACGTGCTACAACTCGCGCCACATGCTCGGCCGAGATTGACGACGTTGGCTGGACGCACTTCGCCTGCCCAAGCACGACCAGAGGTGTGCTAACTGAAGCTGCTCCAACGTCTATCCGACCAATGAAATCCACGCCACCGTCGCCGCTGGACCTCGACAGCCAACCTTCCTTGTACCTTGCGCCGGAGTCACGCAAGACCTCCGCCGCGACGCGAGAGGCAAGAAGCTCGAACGCATGCTTCCGTTGTTCGTAAAAGTGGTAAACGACCTCCAGCACGTCCTCATCCTGAGAGCCGCGGTCTGGCTGCTGCTCCTGGCTCGACTTGACCGAACTCGCGAGGACACGACGCCTGATCGACGGTATCGCCGTTCGCCCATCTGCAACCCACTTCTTCCAAGCCGCAGGCGCAAACCTCAGTGCTTGCTCGGCCGTCAACTGAGGGTCGCGTCGGTCGTCAATCCAGCGCAGATCGATTCCATCAACGTCCCCACCTGATACGACCGCCAGGTCGAGCGCCAGGTTCGGGAAGCTTCGACCCGACTCGGGGTCTCGCTGAACAATGTGTTCAATCCGCTCGATGACCGCGACGCCACAGAACTCGACGTGGCCCTTCACCACAGCACGCTTTGCGCGATACACAGTGACCGCTCTGAACAGCAGCAGTGGTGGAGCCACAGCACGCTCACCGCGACTTGTCCCGGCGTGTAGGCGGCTAGCTTCCAAAAGGGCTCGGTTCCCCTTCGTGGCACCCGGCAGGCCAAGTGTTGTCGGCTTATGATCTCCGAAGTAGCGGACGTGTCCGTGATCAAGGTCGAACTCGTCATGCCAGGGGTTCGACTCGTGTCCTGCCTTCCAAGGACTGGAGCGAATCGCTACCAGCGGCCGGCGCGGCCCATCCGGGCCTGCAACCTCTGCTGGCACATTTATGCCAGCTTCGAGCATCACCTTTGGTAGGCCTAGGCGCGCTGGGCTCAGCAGGAAGTGGTAGTTGAGGTAGCCGTCAAGTTCGACCTGCGTTTGATCCGAGCCTTGTGCGTAGCGCAGTGTGTCGTGCACCCCCACGAGACGGGGCCCGGGCTCGGCGATCGGCTCCAAGCTAATCGAAGCCCACCACGACATATCGGTCCGGTGCAGCCGCTGCGGCACGCTAACTACCGCCCGACGACCGCGTATTGGGCGCATCCCGCCCACGAGCCAGCACGTTTGGTGAGGAGCCGCGGTCCACGGCAGACAACGTACCCGCCTTCAACCTCCCACGAGGCGAAATGGATGCTGTCGAGCGCGTCGGCCGAGGTCAGCGCATCAGACCGGGGGACGCTCCACCGACACGTTTGGAAAGCTTCGCCGATACAGGTCAGCACCGAAACTTGTCCGCAGCGGCTCGCCCTCCGTCAGCTTGAACGTACGCTGCCCGTCGTCCCGTCTCTCGGCGCGCAAGAACAGCGCCGACGGCATCTGCTGCGACCACCACCCGTGCGCCAGGTCGTAGAAGTGCGTCACGAAGCAGACCCTGACGTCGCGCTCGAGCAGCGCCCGCACGATCTGTCGCGCGATCTCCGAGCCCTCCCGCTCGTTGGTCGCTGCGAACGACTCGTTTGAACAGCACCATCCCGTGCGGCCCGACCCGGTCGGCGATCGCGCTCATGCGGGCCAGTTCCTCGTCGAGCTTGCCGCTCGTCATCGTGTCGTCTTCTTCGCGCTTGTAATGCGTGAAGAGCCCGGTGCACACGCTCGCCGTCAGAGCCTCCGCGCCGACGAACATCCCGGCCTGCAGCACCAACTGCGCCAGCCCGATCCCCCGCAGCAGCGTCGACTTGCCACCCGTGTTGGCGCCGGTCAGCACCAGCAGCGTCTTGCCGCCAGCCGACACATCGTTGCCCACCACCCGGTCGGCGATCTCCAGGCTCAGGCTCACGTCATACAGACCTCGGCCCGAAAACGAGCCCGAGCCCACTGCGGAAGGCGTCGGCAAACACACCGGCTCGCCCTTCGACGTCAACCGCTCATGCAGCTGAAGGCACCCCACGTAGAAGCCCAGCTCAAAACGCAGCATCTGGAAGAAGCTCACGATGTGGTCAGTCGACTGCCCCAACGCGTTCGCCACCAGGTTGATCCCGCGGTTCTGCAGCTCGCTCATCGCCTGCGCGCCCGCCTCGTCGCGGTCACCGATGCGCACGGTGTACGACGGCTCGCGGTTGCGGCCGGCGATCTGGTCGACGAAGCTCCGCTTCACCTCGCGCGGGCTGCGCACCACGTACCCGACGCCCTTGTTGCCCTCCCCCAGCTTCGCGCTGATCAGCACGCCGTTGCGGAACTTCAGCCGCTTCAAGTGGTCCTGGATCGACGCGAAGTAGCCGTCGTCCAACTCGCTCGTCACCCGCGAGCAGAACGCGGCCAACCCGTCCGACCCGAACCGCGGCGCCGCGTCACGGGTCAAGGCCCGCAACGTGCGCAGCTGCCCGACCATGAACTCCAGCACGTTGACCGACCGGTACAGGATCGCGCTCGGCGTCCGGTACGCGAGAAAGCCCCAGATCTTCTTCTCGCCGGCGATGGTGTCGACGGCGAGTTGATACAGCTGCCGGACGACGTTCGGCTGCGCCAGGCAGTCACTCAAAACCCGCTGCCGGTAGGTGATGAGGTCGACCTCGTGCAGGCTCGCGAGCACCACCCGGCGCGCGACGTCGAACAGGTACTCGTCGTCACCGGCCATCGCGCGCAGCACGACGTCAACACCGAGGTCTTGCGTCAAATCCGCGGCGTTGAACGGCAGCGCCGCGTCGGCGTCGAAGTCGCGATCCGGATACAGCAGGTAGGCCTTCATCGCGGCAACCGATCGTTCAGCCGGTCGTAGGTCAGGCCGTACTTCGCGGCGATCGCGATCGCGTGGGACAACCCGTCGGCCGGCCGCCGCACCACCTTGAAGGTCCGCTTCGCCGGGTCGTCGGCCTCGACTGTGCTCACCATGCTGACCACCGAGTCACCGAGCCGCGAAAGCTCGTCGACGAACGTCACACACACGCACAGCAGATTCCGCGACATCAACTCCTTCAGCACGTTCGAGCCGAGCTCGATCGCGTCGGCCAATGACGTCGAGTTGAAGATCTCGTTCAGAGATGACGACGCTGTCGGGCGTCGCCTCCTCAAGAATCACGTGCACCCGCTTCAAATCCGCCTCGAGCTTGCCGGTCAAATCCGCGACGTCCTCCTCTCGCTCGAAATGGGTGAACATCGAGTCGTAGAGGTGGACCTGCATGTCGTGGCCGGGCACCGGAAATCCCAGCGCGCAAGGTAATGCAGCTGCCCGAACGTGCGGGCGAACGTCGTCTTACCGCCCTGGTTCGGGCCGGTGACGACGAACATCCGCTCCACGCCGGTCAATGCGAAGTCGTTGCACACCACCGGCGTCCCGTCGCCGACCAGCTTGTGCGCGAGCGCGATGTCGAAGGTCGCGCTCGCCCGCACCGACTTCGACGACTCGCTCACCGCCGGGTAGCAGAACGCCAACCCCGCCGCCTTCATCGGCGCGATGTGCCGCAGATACCCTAGGTAGAGCTGGATTTCCCGGTCGAACGCCGCGACCACGCCGTCTAGGTAATCGGCGTGCTGGTCGCAGAACGCGTCGACCGCGGCGAACGTCGGGGTAGAGCGTCGCGACGCCGTCCAGCACCTGTGCCTCGACGTGGTTCATGTCGGGCCACTCGTTGAACTTGACCAGGTACTCCTTGCCGTCACGCCGGCGGAACCGCTCGAACGTCGCGGCCACCTCGGCGCTGTAGTCGCTTTCACCCCCGTATCTCGTGACGTCGATGCGAATTCCCTGAATCCGCAGGCAATATTGCACCGAGGCGAGCTGCGCCTTCACGTCCGCGACCGAAGCCGCCAGCCCTGCAAACGCCGGCGACGAGACGTAAGAAGCCAGGTAGGAAGCGACCGAGGTCAGCCCCTCCGACGCCAGCTCGGGGCCGTCGAGGTCAGCGGCCAACGCCGCAACGGCCGAGCAGTAGTCGTCCACGGCGTCGAGAAACCAGCGCTGCTTCTGCCGCCGATAACGCAGCCGCCGCACTTGCTCAAGCTTGTTGCGCATGTCGCGCATGCGTCGTCCGAACGAGTCGACACGCCCGCGGACGTCGTCGCGCTCAAGGTCGCGGAACACCTCGTGCCGGTACTCGATCGCCCGCACGCCGGCCGTCCGCGGCACCGGGTTGTGCAGGAACGGCAGCAGCTCGTACTCGTCTTTGCCGCTCGCGACCGCCTCGATCACCTGGTCGAGGTTCAGATCCCTCAACATGTCGGCGGGTTGTCGCGCCTCCGCGTCGAACCACGGATCGCCTGGCGGGAACAGCACACTGCACTGCCCTACGTCGTCCGGCCGATGCGAACGCGCGTTCGTCGTCACCGATTGGTCCACTGCCACGCCAAGCCTCCAGTCATGCTGCGTGTCAGGGACCGTCAACGGCGAGCGCCGTGGTCAAGCCGGCGAGCCCCATCGCCTGAGTTCATTCTTACCCCGGTGTCACCGGCTGTCCACGCGACCGCGACACCTCCCGCCGCAGGGGCGGAGCGTTTCCAAGATCACTGGCGACCGAGCCCTTCGGCGCGCACCAACGCACTGGTCACCGGCAGAGATATCACCAGCTGGTGCCGGTGTACGACGGTCGCGACCGCCGCGGCCTGTGGAAAAACGCGTTCACTGAACGCGGGCGCGGCCTTGAGCTGACCGAAGTGGGTGGGCAAAACACGACTCCCGCGACCACAGGCGAATCCGCGGTGCTGCGAACGGATTCTTCGGTGGTCGCGGGAGCGTGGGGATGAGCTACTAGCGGCGGCGTGTCACCAGCCGGTCGACCTCAGTCGCAGTCGCACCCGACGGCTCGACTTTCGCCGTGGTCTTCAGCGTGCCGCTGGCGTCTGCGCTGATCGTGCCGGCGATCCCGAGTGACCAATGGTGGTGCGCTCGCAGCGCCTGGTCGAGCTGGCAGGTGAGCACGTGCCCCTCGGTCGTGCAATGCCAGCCGAAGTCGACGACAAGTCGCGGCGTCACGGCTGAGGGCAGCGTGATCCTGACGGTCGTGCCGGCGGGCACGGTCTGGCGTCCCTTGTTCGTCACCGTGACTCTGTAGATCGCAAGCCGGCCTGGGCGCATGGTTCAGTAGTGCCGGAGCGAGACCGACACGTTCTCGGACGGCGCGGACGGCGACGACGTGGGCTGCGACGTCTGCGTCGGGCTCGGGGAATCGGTCGGGCTCGGGGAATCGGTCGGGCTCGGGGAATCGGTCGGGCTTGGGGAGTCCGTCGGCGTCGGGGAATCCGTCGGCGTCGGGGAACCCGTCGGCGTCGGGGAGTCCGTCGGAGTCGGCGTCGGCGCTGCCTTCACGGTCAGCGTCAACACCTTCGACGTCGCGTTGCCTGCGCTGTCGTCGACTCGGACAGCGACGCCCGCCGTGGTTCCGGCGTCCGAATCGATTGGCGTGCCGCTGATGACG